>Ga0268359_11100_pt1 | contig 70371 bp, 54 predicted proteins | sample BioMet11_FD_194416 | JGI IMG/M metagenome (GOLD analysis project Ga0268359, IMG submission 194416) | Sewage microbial communities from Oakland, California, United States - Biofuel 11 (PacBio Assembly) | ecosystem: Engineered > Wastewater > Sewage > Unclassified | place: USA: California | collected...
ACCCTCTTTTCGCAATTTGAAATGCAATAGCTGGATTGTGGCACATTTTTTCTACCACCTGTTCGAGCGATAAATAACCCTGCTTGGCTAACTCTAGCATGGCTACTAACGAGTGTTGTAGAAGAGGACCACCGGATGGGGACTGAAAGTACGATTGATTTTTTTTCGGCTAAAGTATGTGGTGCATGGTCGGTAGCTACCACGTCTAGCTTCCCATTGATAAGACCCTGAATCAAAGCTAGCCTGTCTTTCTCACTTTTAATGGCAGGGTTCCATTTTATTTTAGCACCTAAATTAGGATAGTAGGTGTCGTTAAACCAGAGGTGATGCACACAAACCTCACCGGTAATTTTTTTCTCCTCCAATTTACTCGTTGTGAAAAGGGATAGCTCTTCAGCAGTGGAAAGGTGAAGAACATGTAACCGTGTTCCATATTTTGTGGCAAGTGTTACTGCCTTGTCCGTTGAACGAATGCAGGCTTCGTGCGATCGAATTTGCGGATGCATGGAGAATGGAAGGTTTTCACCATACTTTAATTTGTAGTCATGGAGGTTTTTCTGTATGATTGATTCTTCCTCGCAGTGGGTTGCTACTAAAATAGGCGATTCTGCAAAAATAGCGCTAAGTGATTTGGTGTCATCCACCAGCATGTTGCCGGTAGACGATCCCATGAACACCTTTACACCACATACGGTTTTTGGATCGAGGCCACCAATGAATTCAGAATTGTCGTTGGTTGCCCCAAAGTAAAAAGAGTAGTTTACCAGCGAGTCCTTGGATGCAATCTCAACTTCTTCTGCAGTTCGTCGAGGTTGGTAGTTGGTGGTTTTGTGTTTGGCATTTCCATAAAGGAGGTAACTCCACCTGCCGCCGCAGCCAGCGATCCATCTTTTATTGTCTCCTTGTGTGTTAGTCCCGGTTCTCTCAGGTGAACCTGATCGTCTATTACTCCAGGTATTAGTAATTTACCTGTCAAATCAACTATTTCAGCTGTATTATCAAAAGGCAATGGGCTTGAGGGTCTAATTGCGTCAATCACATCTCCTTTAATAAGGATATCCAAATATTGTCGCACACCTTCGTTTACCACTAAGGCGTTCTTTAGCCATATACTACCCATCTCAATATATTTTTATTCTTTTCTTGTATAATTTTTAAACCAGCTGCCAACTTTCAACTTAATTACGCCCCAGAAGGCTTCTCCAAATATTCCACCACTCATTTTTGAAGCGCCAATTTTTCTGTCTGTAAATATGATGGGAACTTCAACGATACGGAGCCTAACTTCCATGCGGTAAACTTCATCTCAACTTGGAAGCCATATCCTCTCATTTTATCTTATCAAAGTCGATGGCTTTTAATACTTTGCTTGTGTAGCACTTAAAACCTGCCGTTGTATCTCTAATGTTCATTCCAGTAACACTCTTACGTAGGCTGATGCATAATACGACATTAGCACTCTCGACATTGGCCAGTTAACCACATTTACCCCAGTTTTATATCTCGAACCAATGGCAATATCGGCACCCTCCTTGCACGCTGAATAAAGCCTGAGTAAATCATCTGGGTTGTGAGAAAAATCAGCATCCATTTCAAAGATATACTCATAATTATGCTCTAAGGCCCAGCTAAAACCTGCAATATAGGCAGTACCTAACCCTAACTTTCCAGCTCTCTCTACCAGGTGAAGTTTTTCTGAAAATTCGATCTGTAGTTTTTTTACAATTTGTGCAGTTCCATCTGGTGATCCATCATCTATTATTAGAGTATGAAAATTGCCGTTAAGGGAGAACACCTTTCTTATGATGTTTTCGACATTCTCCTTTTCATTGTAAGTTGGAATGATAACTAATTTTTCAGGCATTGTTAGTAATTTAAGTGGGGGAATAATTGGTAATTGCTAGCTATAACAAGATATTTCTGGGTGTAAATATCAATAATATTGTTGTAATTGCCAAAGGCTGCTCATGTTGTACTGTTAAAATCTGCTGACAATCAAGTTGTTGTTTTAATTTCTTAAAATAACTCATATTTTTTGTGAAAACATTTGGTTGGAAGAGGCTCTAGTTCTATATTTGCATCCGCTTTCAGCGAAAAAAGTTCTCTGAATATCCTTATAAAACATAGTCTTCTTCGGGAGATGACCTGAAAAAATTAAATCGAAAATTTTCGAGTTTTTTTTGGAGGTTTCCAAAAAGGATGTATCTTTGCACCCGCTTCACCAAATTACGAGTTGATTTGATAAGCAAATGGGATGAAAGTTCTTTGAATGGTTGGGAAATAGACAATTTTGTTGAACAACAAAATAATAGGATAGTAGCACTTTTAAGTCAGGATAGTAAACGCTAAGAATACTAAATAAAGGAAAAACTTTTCACAACGAAGAGTTTGATCCTGGCTCAGGATGAACGCTAGCGGCAGGCCTAACACATGCAAGTCGAGGGGCAGCGGGGGTAGCAATACCTGCCGGCGACCGGCGCACGGGTGCGTAACGCGTATGCAACCTACCCTCGTCAGGGGAATAGCCCGCCGAAAGGCGGATTAATGCCCCATGGACCGGATTCCTGGCATCGGGGATCGGGTAAAGGTAACGGACGGGGATGGGCATGCGTGCCATTAGCTGGTTGGGGGGGTAACGGCCCACCAAGGCGACGATGGCTAGGGGAACTGAGAGGTTGGTCCCCCACACTGGTACTGAGACACGGACCAGACTCCTACGGGAGGCAGCAGTGAGGAATATTGGTCAATGGGCGCAAGCCTGAACCAGCCATGCCGCGTGCAGGAAGACGGCCCTACGGGTTGTAAACTGCTTTTCTGCGGGAAGAATGGCCGCCACGCGTGGTGGTTTGACGGTACCGCAGGAATAAGGATCGGCTAACTCCGTGCCAGCAGCCGCGGTAATACGGAGGATCCGAGCGTTATCCGGATTTACTGGGTTTAAAGGGTGCGTAGGCTGTTCGCTCAGTCAGCGGTGAAATGGCGCGGCTCAACCGTGCAGCTGCCGTTGAAACTGGCGAGCTTGAGTGGGTTCGAGGCAGGCGGAATGCGCGGTGTAGCGGTGAAATGCATAGATATCGCGCAGAACGCCAATAGCGTAGGCAGCTTGCCAGGCCCCAACTGACGCTGAGGCACGAAAGCGTGGGGATCAAACAGGATTAGATACCCTGGTAGTCCACGCCGTAAACGATGATAGCTCGCTGTTGGCGATACACAGCCAGCGGCTAAGCGAAAGCGGTAAGCTATCCACCTGGGGAGTACGGCCGCAAGGCTGAAACTCAAAGGAATTGACGGGGGCCCGCACAAGCGGAGGAACATGTGGTTTAATTCGATGATACGCGAGGAACCTTACCCGGGCTAGAACGCCGAGCGAATATGGGGGAAACCCCATAGCCAGCAATGGCGGTCGGCGAGGTGCTGCATGGTTGTCGTCAGCTCGTGCCGTGAGGTGTCGGCTTAAGTGCCATAACGAGCGCAACCCCTATCGGTAGTTGCCAGCGGGTCAAGCCGGGAACTCTACCGAAACTGCCAGCGTAAGCTGTGAGGAAGGCGGGGATGACGTCAAATCAGCACGGCCCTTACGTCCGGGGCGACACACGTGTTACAATGGCCGGTACAGAGGGCAGCGACTGGGCGACCAGGAGCGAATCTCCAAAGCCGGTCTCAGTTCGGATCGGAGTCTGTAACCCGACTCCGTGAAGCTGGATTCGCTAGTAATCGCGCATCAGCCACGGCGCGGTGAATACGTTCCCGGGCCTTGTACACACCGCCCGTCAAGCCATGGGAGCTGGAAGGACCTGAAGTCCGCGACCGCAAGGAGCGGCCTAGGGTAAAGCCGGTGACTGGGGCTAAGTCGTAACAAGGTAGCCGTACCGGAAGGTGCGGCTGGAACACCTCCTTTCTGGAGCATTACTGTCTATACTATCCTATTTTTCCCAACCTTTTATAGTCCCGTAGCTCAGTTGGTTAGAGCACTACACTGATAATGTAGGGGTCGACAGTTCAAATCTGTCCGGGACTACATCATCACTTAGTTCTTTAATAATTTGGGGGATTAGCTCAGTTGGCTAGAGCACCTGCTTTGCAAGCAGGGGGTCATCGGTTCGACTCCGATATTCTCCACTTATCCTCCATTTTGGAGGGATACGGTCTTTGACGTTCTTGAGAAAGCAGAGCAGGCGAGCGCGGGAGCGCTTGCCGAGAGCAAGCAATAGAGAGGTCCCCCCGGGCAACCGGGGGGAGCAAGAATACTACGGAAGTAGGAAAGGGCGCATGGGGAATGCCTAGGCTCCCGGAGGCGAAGAAGGGCGCGGCAAGCTGCGAAAAGCTGCGGGGATTGGCAGGCACGAGCTGATCCGCAGGTACCCGAATGGGGCAACCCACCGTGCTGAAGGCACGGTATCCCGAGCAATTGGGAGGCAAACCCGGAGAACTGAAACATCTCAGTACCTGGAGGAAGAGAAATCAAACGAGATTCCCCGAGTAGCGGCGAGCGAAAGGGGAGGAGCCCAAACCGGAGCCGTTGCGGCGGCGCCGGGGTTGTAGGACCGCCATACGGCGGGCGGCTGGGGAGCGGAACGCGCTGGAAAGCGCGGCGGTACAGGGTGATAGCCCCGTACGCGAACCCAGCGGTCATCCAGGCGGCATCCTGAGTAGGGCGGGGCACGTGAAACCCCGTCCGAATCCACGGGGACCACCCCGTAAGGCTAAATACTCCCGGGAGACCGATAGTGAACCAGTACCGTGAGGGAAAGGTGAAAAGCACCCCGAACAGGGGGGTGAAATAGTTCCTGAAACCATGCGCCTACAAGCGGTCGGAGTCCCGGGTAACCGGGATGACGGCGTGCCTTTTGCATAATGAGCCTACGAGTTGCTCCTCACTGGCAAGGTTAACCCCGTGGACGGGGGGAGCCGAAGCGAAAGCGAGTCCGAACAGGGCGGCAAGTCAGTGGGGGCAGACGCGAAACCTTGCGATCTACCCATGGCCAGGCTGAAGTGCTGGTAACACAGCATGGAGGGCCGAACCAGTTTCCGTTGAAAAGGATTTGGATGAGCTGTGGGTAGGGGTGAAAGGCTAATCAAGCTGGGAAATAGCTCGTACTCCCCGAAATGCCTTTAGGGGCAGCCTCGGGCGGACGGTTGCGGAGGTAGAGCTACCGATTGGATGCGAGGGCTTCACCGCCTATCAAATCCAGACGAACTCCGAATGCCGGAACCGATACCCGGGAGTGAGCCGCTGGGTGCTAAGGTCCAGCGACGAGAGGGAAACAACCCAGACCGCCAGCTAAGGCCCCAAAGCGTACGCTAAGTTGAAAAAACGAGGTGCGGTTGCAGCGACAGCTAGGATGTTGGCTTGGAAGCAGCCATGCATTTAAAGAGTGCGTAACAGCTCACTAGTCGAGCGGCTGCGCGTGGATAATAAGCGGGCATCAAGCGTACCGCCGAAGCTGCGGATTCCGTCCACCAAGGTGGACGAGTGGTAGGGGAGCATTCCAGGCGCGTAGAAGCCGGTTCGTGAGGGCCGGTGGAGCAGCTGGAAAGGCAAATGTAGGCATGAGTAACGATAAGGCGGGCGAGAAACCCGCCCACCGATAGGCCAAGGTTTCCTGATCAACGCTAATCGGATCAGGGTTAGGCGGGGCCTAAGGGGTAGCCGGGAGGCGAACCCGATGGACAGCCGGTCAATATTCCGGCCCCGCCGCGCGCTGCGAGAGGGGGGACGAAGGAGTGAAAGGCCCGCCCGGTGACGGATTACCGGGTTGAAGGGGGTAGGTATACGCTGGGGTTAACAGCCCCGGGGTGCCGAGCCTGACAGTACCGCGAGCCCTCGGGCAAGCGGATAGCGGCCCTAAGCAGACTTCCTAGAAAAGCCCCAGGAGCAACAGGCGCGCGGCGCCCGTACCGCAAACCGACACAGGTGGCCAAGGAGAGAATCCTAAGGTGCTCGAGTGAATCACGGCCAAGGAACTCGGCAAACTGGTCCTGTAACTTCGGGAGAAGGGACCCCCCCAGCGATGGGGGGCGCAGAGAAATGGCCCAGGCGACTGTTTACCAAAAACACAGGGCTATGCGAAACCGAAAGGTGATGTATATGGCCTGACACCTGCCCGGTGCCGGAAGGTTAAGGGGAGGGGTTATCTTCGGAGAAGCCCTGAGCTGAAGCCCCGGTAAACGGCGGCCGTAACTATAACGGTCCTAAGGTAGCGAAATTCCTTGTCGGGTAAGTTCCGACCTGCACGAATGGTGTAACGATCTGGGCGCTGTCTCAGCCGTGAGCTCGGTGAAATTGTAGTAGCGGTGAAGATGCCGCTTACCCGCAACGGGACGGAAAGACCCCGTGCACCTTCACTGCAGCTTAGCGCTGGTTTTGGGCAAGGGATGTGTAGGATAGGCCGGAGGCCGCGAAGCGGGCACGCCAGTGTCCGTGGAGCCGACGTTGAAATACGGCCCTTCCCTTGCCTGGAGTCTAATCCCGGTATCAGCCGGGAGACACCGCTTGGCGGGTAGTTTGACTGGGGTGGTCGCCTCCAAAAGAGTAACGGAGGCTTCCCAAGGTACCCTCAGCGCGGATGGTAATCGCGCGTAGAATGCAATGGCACAAGGGTGCTTGACTGCGAGACGGACAGGTCGAGCAGGGACGAAAGTCGGGCATAGTGATCCGGTGGTTCCGCGTGGAAGGGCCATCGCTCAAAGGATAAAAGGTACGCCGGGGATAACAGGCTGATCGCTCCCAAGAGCTCATATCGACGGAGCGGTTTGGCACCTCGATGTCGGCTCGTCACATCCTGGGGCTGGAGAAGGTCCCAAGGGTTCGGCTGTTCGCCGATTAAAGTGGCACGCGAGCTGGGTTCAGAACGTCGTGAGACAGTTCGGTCCCTATCTGTTGCGGGCGTAGGAGGCTTGAGGGGAGCTGGCTCTAGTACGAGAGGACCGAGCTGGACGAACCGCTAGTGTACCAGTTGTGCCGCCAGGTGCACCGCTGGGTAGCTACGTTCGGAAGGGATAAGCGCTGAAAGCATCTAAGCGCGAAGCCCCCCCCGAGATGAGGCCTCCCTTGAGGGGCGTTGGAGACTACGACGTCGATAGGCTGCAGGTGTAACGCCGGTAACGGCAAAGCCGAGCAGTACTAATACCCCGATAGGCTTCCGCGGCGAACGCGCCGCCTGCTCTGCGAAAGAACGTCAAAATATACGGACTAAGCATCCGGAATCGCTTACGGTGGCTATGGCGGCGGGGTACCACCCCTTCCCATTCCGAACAGGGCCGTTAAGCCCGCCAGCGCCGATGGTACTGCCGAAAGGTGGGAGAGTAGGCCGCCGCCGGTTTTTTGTCCCGGTCTCCTATGAGATCGGGACTTTTTTATTTATTTTTGTGGTGATAGTTTTGACCCTGATATGAAATTCAGATTTTCTATAATCTTTGGATTAAGCTTGTCTTGGTTGTTAATATCCAATGCAAATGCGGCTTGTAACTACAAGCTCGATTCATTGTATTTTCCTTTTCCTGACTCATTGAAACTGAAAAGTCTTTTCGTTTATCGGGTAAATACGGAGAATATGGCACCAGAATTTTCTGAATATGACACAACTTTATTCGGTGCTCAAAATGTATTTGCTCTTACACGATATTCGGTGGGTAGCATTGGAACCGGTAACAATGGTGGCGCAATTGAGGCTATTGACTATTTCCTTAGACCAGAAGATGTTAGTTTTCTATTTATTAGAAACTTTATTCCATACATGAATACTCCAACGAATATTCCAATTATCAACTCCAAAAAGCGATTTACTCGGTTAGGATATTCCACCAACAAAAAAGCTATTGGGGAACAAACATTGGATGTAACGCATAATCAAAATATTGTGCCTGGTTGGAGTGTTGGATTAAAATTTAATGCATTTAGCACGGCTGGTTTCTTTCAAAATCAAAATACTCGTAACAATAGCGTTATTCTTTATTCCTCTTTTTATGGACCACGACTTAAAAGCTATGTGACCTTTGCTTTTCAGCGAATGCGGGTGGTGGAGAATGGCGGCGTTTTGGCGGAGAGTTACATTAAGGATACCATTATGGATTCGGAAAATGTACCGGTGAACTTGAACGATGCTAAGAACGAAATAAGAGGTATGCAGATATTCGCTTCTAATAGTTATGGAATTGTTCAAGGTGCTCAAAAGGGTAAAGCCGGGGAGCCTTATCTTGAACTACGACATACCTTAAAGTATGATCGCTTTAGTAGAGTTTTTTATGATGATCCTACTACTCATACCAACGATGTTCAATATTTCGATAACTATTTTATAAGTAAGACAACGACTAATGATTCGTCGTACTATCGTAACCTTACAAATGAGCTAACTCTTTCTGGTAATTTTCTAAGTGGTTTAAATAGGGCTATGAAGCTTTACGTTAAAAGTGGAATTGAGCTCGAACGATACTACTATTGGAAACCAACTTTCTTTTTGAATAAATTGTCGGATATTGACTATACCAACCTTTACACTGGGGCTGGGCTTTTTACACGATATAAAGGTATTGATCTTTCTATTTATGCAAAAAGTTATGTGAGTGGTCGTCGGAGTGGTGATGTGCTTTTTGATGGTCGTGGAAATTTCTTCTTTACTCTTTTAGGATTTCCAGTGCGCCAATCGGCCAACTTGTCTATATCTACCATAACTCCCGACTTTTTTACTACCCAGTATTTCTCCAATAATTTTCAATGGAATAATAATTTCAACAAGATAAATGAACTCCGTGCTTCCTATTCATTGGCTTTGCCTAAGCTGAGGTCTACTGCCGAAGTTAGGTTTGAAACCATAGGGAATTATGTCTATTTTGATACTACCGCTACTCCAGTTCAGAATAGTGGTCAAGTTTCTGTTGCGAGCCTTTTTGTAAGTAATCATCTCCGGGTGGGCATTTTGCATTTGGTTCATCAGGGTGTGCTTCAATCATCTACCGATGAAATGGCGATTCCGCTACCAAAACTTGCATTTAAAGCCTCTTACTATGTTCAGTTTTCTCTGGTGAAGAACGTGCTATCAACTCAAATAGGAGGAGATATTTTTTACTATACCAAGTTTTATGCCGATGCCTATCAACCTGCAACAGCGCAATTTTATCGTCAACGTATTCGGAAACTTGGAGCATATCCGCTAATTAGTGGATTTATAAACTTTCAATGGAAAAGAGCTCAAATATTCCTTAAATACGACCACCTTGATCAGAATTGGTTTGGTCGGGATTATTTCTCCGCACACTCTTATCCCATAGGCGATTTCTCATTTAAATTTGGCGTCTACTGGAATTTCTATGATTAATATTAATTGTTTGAACTTTACTGAATTGTTCTTGTTTAGTTCCTTTGTGAAAAAGAGCTTTAATGAATCTATTTACTTCTAAAAATCATTTTGCAGCATTCTTTGTATTCTTTCTAGTATTTACCCTCAGCTGTAGTCAGCCGAATTCCAAAATTGGAGGTGTAGGCAAAAATGCCAGCATCGCTGCTATTCAGCATAGAGGAAAGTTAGTTGCTGTAATTGAAAATTCCGGTTTATCCTTTTTTGTAGATAAGGGACAGCCAATGGGTTACCAATACGAAATGCTCTCGGCTTTAGCCAGAACCATCGGGGTACCCCTTGAATTACTTCCTGTTGATAATGCTTCTGAAGGATATCAACTCTTAAAGGATGGCAAATGCGATATTCTTGCAATGAATTTGGTTCCAAATAAAACTCTCATACGAAAGTTTTCTTTTACCATTCCTCATTCAGAATTAATGCTAGCCTCTGTTTCTAAGTCGGATACGGTATCCAATATGACCGTTTATTTGACGGGTGAGTTGGCACAGCTATCTGGACTAAAAGCCACCGTTGGTTCGAAATCAGAATTGGTAAAAACTACCGAACATAGCGCTGATGATCTGCTAGAACAGGTTTCGGTTGGTGCTATTGATCAGGTAATTGTTAGTTATGCACAAGCACGGATTGGTGAACTTCGTTATCCTTCATTGAAGGTAACGCCAATACCAACTCTGCACGAGGATGCCTGCTGGGCTGTGAATCGTGACTCTCGTGTACTCTTGGAGGAGATTAATAGTTGGTTGTTGCTCTATTTAAAGAGTTACAGCTACAAACAAATGGCATTAAAATACTTGCAGGATGACGGTGTTTACAATCGTTATGCCGATGCACTGCTCAATAGAGGCGATAATGCATTTTCAAAATTTGATAAAGAGATAAAGCATTTTAGCGATAAGTTGGGTTGGGATTGGCGGTTGTTGGCCTCCGTTATTTTTCAGGAATCGAGGTTTAAGCCAAATGTAACCTCTCAAGCAGGGGCTTATGGCCTTATGCAGATTATGCCTATTACCGCTCAACACTTTGGCGCGGTGGATATCGTAAGTCCAAAAAATAACATACGTGTTGGAGTTATGTTGCTCAGCAAGTTGGAACAGCACTTTGAGGATGACGGAATTGCTGAACACGAACGCATAAAGTTTGTTTTAGGAGCCTACAATGCCGGCTTGGGTCACATTGAGGATGCACGTCGCTTAACCGATAAGTATCACCGAAATCCTGACTCATGGAGAGATGTGGAATACTTCCTTAAAAAGAAATCGGATCCTAAGTATTATCGCGATCCATTGGTTAAATATGGTCGGTTTACAGGAGTGGAAACATCAAATTTTGTGGCTGAAGTGCTGGAGCGCTACGGTCATTACCGAAGCTTGGCCATGAACTAAACATGGTTTTGACAGGGGATAATGGGCGATATATCGGTGAATTCTGCAAGAATCATAGCGGTAGCGCCCCATATCATCTCCTTGTCCCATTTAAAGTAGGGCGTTGAAACGGGTTCATTATCGAGAACCAATGTTTTAACAGTTCGGGAATCGGGTTGAACAAGTTTACATATTGGAACTTCAATGATATACTCAACCTCCTGAAGGCTTGGGTAGAATTGGGGTTTTGTCCACACTACACCAACAACTGGTAATACCAAGTGATTGCTTACGGGAATGAATAGTGGTGTTAGCGTTCCGAGAATGGTGACGCTTTCTTGAACAATTCCAACTTCCTCCCATGTTTCTCTCAGGGCCGTTTCTAGTAAGGTGTTATCGGTTTTATCCTTTTTCCCACCTGGGAAAGCGATTTGACCACTGTGAAAACCATCGTATGTTTGTCGTTTGATGAAAACGAGCGTAGGATCTCCATTATTGGGGAAGATGGGCAGAAGAACTGCACTAATTTTGGTCTTCTCGTCAGGTTTAGAATGGTTTAAGAGCCTTGCCCTGACGGCAGGAGCCATTCTGCGCTGTGACTCATCGCCTGGCAGTGGTTTGTGCAGGTTTTTACGAAGAGCATTTATATAATCGTTGAAGAATTCATTACTCATTTAGAACATTGCATTTTTCTAGTCAACGGTGCAGATTGCTATTTGTTCTGAATTTCGAAATAATATTTTCTTGTAGGTTCGAAGCTAAGCATTGTTGTGCTACTACTACTTCAGCATAATTGCTTGTGTTCCTTTAAAAATTTGATGTTGGTTAGTCCTTTTTGGTGATTGCAGTCAAGAAGGCAATATGTGAAATTGAGGAATTAGCTGCTTTCCCGGCTTTTTTAGATGGTAAGCAACCGATCGCCCGACTTAAGGTATTCGGTTAAGGGTTGTCCCATATAGCGGACGTTTCCACTAAAGCCTTGTATAGCCGCACCACCAGCAGCGCAAATTCAAACGATTTATCTTTCAGTATTGAACTCTTCTCACTCACCGCTTATCACTCGTAATTCATCATTAACGGGTTATTGGCGTGAAGGTAGGGAAAAGTTATGAGTTATGAATAATGAGTTGGGTTGGTTGGTCGAGTTAGCGGGTTAGCCTTTTTATTACACTTTGCCGTTGAACGACATAGCCCACGGTTTCAACGGTTTATTGAGTTCACTGACCCTTATTGCATGCGCAACCTAGGACATTCCAGTAAGCTAATTTGTGGCAATGGAATTAAGGTATGGTTTGTGCGTTCGCGGGTTACCTATCCTTTATGCAGCGCACGTTTGCTTCTATAAATTTAGGATATGAGTATTTTATTAACATGCAACTTTTGGCACATACAGCGCGCATCCATGCATAAGGGGCGCTTGCTTCGGAGGACGACCACCAGCAAGCTTCGTTTTCCTGTTCGAACTGGATGGTAGGGCAGCTGGCTTTATCCAAGAGGGGGATTGCGCTAAAGCCACTGCTGTTGCTACCGCCATAGGAACTTCGCCATAACCCTGCATCTTTCATCTTGCAGCCGGCTACTAGGCCACCACCCAAATAGGTATTGAGGGCAAGCCAATCTTCGTTGGTGGGGACATGCCAACCTGCCGGGCAGAGGTTGTTGCTATCCACCACCGCGTAGTAGTTGTAGAGCGCTCCATAGGTGTTCTTGAAACTTGTATCGTTTTGGTACCAAGTGTAAGCACCCGTGGTTATTTTTTGTAGTGTTTCACTGTCTGAAACTCTGCGTATTTTTTTGCCATTTCGATATCGGGTTGTTTTTAGGTTCTCGGTCATCCACTCTTGGTTTCCAATCTTAATGGTGTTGTAGAGGTTTCCATCCGCATCCTTTACACCGCCATTCACCTCGTACTCGTAACGGTTTTGCACGTCGGGCGCAATAATAATGGTATGCTCCACTGTCTTCGATCCGTTCTCCAGCCTTACGAGGTAGGTGCCGTTGCTCAGGGTGGCAGTATAGGGCGTTGACCCCTTTGCCTTGCCGTTTACCCAAATATGCGCACCCTCCGGGAAGCTGGTAATTGTAACCTCCTTTTTGGTTGGAAGGGAATTATCTACCTCAGTGGTTTTGTTCTCCTCTATGGTAACGGTTTTGGTAACCTCTATGGGAGTCTTATTAGGCTTATATTTATTTATCATTATGGTATAATCGCCCACCAGCAGGCTGTCAATGGTTTTCGGGGTACGACCATTATATTTGCCATTTAAATAGATGGATAGCATAGGCGGGTTGCTGGTCACATGTAGGCTACCCATCCGTGGCTTAAGGTTGAAGGTTACGGTATGGTTACTATTGGCCTCCAGCGATATTACCTGCTGCTGTGGCTTGTATTTCTCAGTTTCGGCCTTTATGGCGTAAACCCCAGCTTGAACCCTTGCGGTGTATATGCCTTTGCCCACCTTACTGCTATCAATGAGGATGTAGGCATTTGGGTTGGCGTAAATGGTAATAAAGGCAAATTCGGATTTCATGTTAAAGTCGGCATGGGTGGTTTGGTCGTCGGTTACCAAAACTAGCATGCTTTGCGGGTGGTAATGGGGGCTTAAAAGCCTTATGGTGTGCTCGCCGCTGGCAACGCTATCGAGAATAGCTGTCGTGGTTTTACCGCTATTTACATCGTCGAGGTAAATGGCCATTTCGGTCTCGGGAACCGAGGTTACCCTAATGCTGCCAACGTGTGGCTTAGGAATAATTTTTACCTCTAGCTTGTAAACGGAAGCTTTCTGTAGGGCCACTGGGTAGGTATAGTTTAGGGATATGCCTAGCGCTGCATACTTTATGGTTAGATGCTGTGCCGTATAGGGCACGTAGAGCCACTGCTCACCCTCCTTGGTTATGGTGGCTACAATGCCCTGCCGATCGCTTTCCCACGATAGGCCCGTTTGGGTGGTAGCTACCTTAATAATAGCGCACTTTTTGCCATTGCTATCCTTTTTGGGAAGGTTTTTCTTGGCATCCATATCCTGTGGCAGTTGTTGGAACTGCTTTACCGCAATGGTTTGGGGATGGAGCAGTAGTGGCGCTGTTGCAAGCAGTAGAAGAGATAAAAAGTACCTCATGGCTAACGGGTTATTAGCGTGAAGGTAGGGAAAAGTTATGAGTAATGGGTTATGAGAGATGAGTTATGAGAAGGGTTGGTTGGTCGAGTTAGCGGGTTAGCCTTTTTATTACACTTTGCCGTTGAACGACATAGCCCACGGTTTCAACCGTGGGATTATAAGGAGGCTTTATCAAGTGCAAACCGTTTAAACGGTTTTTTTGAGTTTGCAGCCACTTAGCGATTGCGCAATCTAGGGTGCTCCTGCTATATGATAATATCTAACTTCCCGACAAGCTGTATATTACGCTGGCCATTACTACAAAACCCGATTGAGCGGGAAGCTCCCTTATGGCATTGGGGTTTGTAACTGTGCTGTGCGTGGCATGAACGGCAGGTCCCCCGCAAAAAGCAAATGAGAGCCGCGATTTTTTTGGTGCGAGGCTTAGCGACGGGCCAACCATTAATTTTGCTCCGCCTTCGGCTTCATCTGCCTCCCAAAAGCCCTCCAAGTCCTGCCCAATGGCTTCGAAACCAGCGTAAAGGTTTCTAAACAGCCGATATTGAAACCCTAGGTTGGTAATTACGTCAACACCATCCCTACCTTGAGCAAAGGTGTGCTCCAATAGCAGATTTCCGCTGGCTTTTAAGTTGGGGGTATCGAAGGAGAGGGTGATGCGGCTGAGCAGCGACTTGGCATTGCTAAAATCGTTGCTAAAGCCAACACCTAAACCGAGGCGCATTCCATAGCTCTTTCTGCCTCCCACAAAATCGTGGATAATCTCCGCCCGCTGGGCGCTCGTGGTGGTGTTGCCTTCGCGTGGAATACCAACGGCCGCGCTGGCATACACCGTAAGCCGATACCCTAAATATCCCTTTACGCCCACCTGCTGGCTTACGCCCTCGTAGCCAAAAGGTCCTTCAACGCTCTGTCCGTAGCTGCCGGCATCGTGTAGGCTCCACTTTAAGTCCTCCGCCGTTAGGGTGGTGGTGGAAAATAGGAATGGCTCGGTTGCTCGGGTGGCTACCTTGTGAAATTGTAATTCCAGCTCGCCCGGTTCCTGTGCCATTGCCAAAGTGGTGCTCATGCTTATGAGCAGGAGGGTAAGCAGCTTCTTATTTACTGGGAGGTGCCGCATTGAATTTTCTGTTTTAGGAAAATAGATTGCTTTAAGTTATCGGTACCAAAAATAGGCAATAAACCGGTTATGGCTTTTGAAAAGCAGCTAATTTATCCTCAATCTTTGGCACATGGCGTTAACACTAACTTCATGTTATCTGCCGAAATGGAGTAGGGTTAATCGGTAGCATTCCAATTTGTGTGCAATGCGCTCTTCCTTAAAATTCAAATTACCTATCTCTAATATAGATTTGAATGTTTTTACTTTAAAAGTGATTTCTATAGTGCAGTGAAAAGCCTTGTAATTGCCTATTTCATTTTTTTATTCTTATTTCCACAGAGGCTCATTTTGCCAAGTTGATGGAAAGCCCATTGCTCTTGGGTCAATATTTGGATATTTTGCCAATAATGCCTTGAATTTATTTTGAATGGTATGTTTCCGGTTTATTGTATTCATCAAATATATCACCATTGAAAGAATGAAGTATGTTTTATTGTTAAGAGGTGTTGATCTACCAGTTTCTGGCGAAATGTAGCTTATTTGATTAATAAAGGGGTAATGCGTATTTCGTGGAATAATGGGTTGTATTTGCATTTCACGATTCCATAAACGGGCATGGTGGGCACAAATATTTCGTAAGTACACAATGCTATGCAACCACGATGAAAACACTTTATCGGCCAACCCAAAATATTTGGCAATTTCTCGTTTATCTCTAGTCGGTTTCAAATAGCTATATAAGCTCGACAAAGTGCCAAAAGATGATATTTCTAGCATCATCCAGCTGGGAGGCATGGAGTCAATGTATTTGTTTTTAAATGCCTGTAAGAACTCCTCATCGCTACGGGAATATTCATTACCTATTTTTGAAAGAGTATCGGCATGTTTTACAGGGTTATAGAAGTTTGCCGAATCTAAATACCAAAATGGACCAAGGCTTTGGGACAAAACATAAATCATTTTTGCACGTACGGCTATTTCAATTTTTTCGAGTTCTCTGAGCACTAAAAGACGAAGTTCACGGTCGAACTTATAAATACTGAAGGCGGTATCAAATGTAGCATTGGGTTTAAACCTGTGGTTTTGTTTATCGGCCAATAGCGGATACCAGTAGCCACTTAAACGGTAATAGCTGATAACTTCAAGTAGGTGTAAGGCTTTGGTCTCGTTATCAATGGATAAGCCACGATCTTTTAGCTGTTGGAGCTGTTCGGCATAGGTAAGTGCCGATTTGTTATATGGCACTCTGTTCATAGGTATAAAAATAAAAAGCTCACCCTGAGCGCGCTGTTCTTACGGGAAGCGGGGTAAGCATGTTGCTGCAAATGTATGTCAATTTTCCTCATAATCAAAATTGTCAACAAGTTTCGTTTCAACTAATGGCTGTATAGCCGTACCACCAACAGCGCAAACTCAAACGACTTATCTTTCAATATTGACCTCTTCTCACTCACCGCTTATCACTTATAATTCATAACTAACGTGTTATTAGCGTGAAGATAGGGAAAAGTTATGAGTAATGGGTTATGAGATGGGTTGGTTGGTCGAGTTAGCGGGTTAGCCTTTTTATTACACTTTGCCGTTGAACGACATAGCCCACGGTTTCAACCGTGGGATTATAGGGCACCTTTTTTAAGTGCAAACCGTTTTAACGGTTTATGTAGTATGTAAACTCATATTGGAAGGTTCCTGTGTGTTGCCCAGATAGGTGAGCACGGACGAGGATGGCTGCGCCAGCGGGGCACGGACAGCATGGCTGCGGTATCGGTTATGGGCTTACTATTGGTTGTTGCAGCAATGCGCTCTTGCCCAGCTTGGCGTATGTGTCACAGGCCCATGGTAGCGCTTTGCGATTTATGGTAGGCAGCGGTAATTACCTCTTTCAGTCTGGATGTTAAGATTTATATGTATTGCAGTTGTAGGTGGGCACGGACGAGGACGTCCGCGCCAGCTGGTGTGGCTGCTGGTATTACCACTTTCTACTAAAATGCAAATTAACTATTATTGGCAAAGGCTTGCAACGGACAGACGACACGTCCGCCCGAGCGGGAAAATGTCGGCGCCAGCTGGGGCATCTCAACAATGTTCGGAAGCATCTCAACAGTGTTCGGAAGCATCTCAACAGTGTTTGGAAGCATCTCAACAGTGTTTGGAAGCATCTCAACAGTGTTCGGAAGCATCTCAACAGTGTTTGGAAGCATCTCAACAGTGTTCGGAAGCATCTCAACAGTGTTCGGAAGCATCTCAACAGTGTTCGGAAGCATCTCAACAGTGTTCGGAAGCATCTCAACAGTGTTCGAAGGCATCTCAACAGTGTTCGGAGGCATCTCAACGGTGTTCGGAAGCGATTTTTTGGAGATTTGTTGCCATTAAAAAATTGACTAAGATTTTTGGTATTTTATAAAACCTGCCTTAACTTGCATTTATAGATAAGATTATACCGTTACAGATTACTGATTTATAGCTATTTGTTTAACCAATTAAATTTCTAAATCTATGACAAACTACCAAGAAGGGTATGAAAAAATGTCGGTGGCGGGGGTTACGTTTTTGGACGCTAATGCGACCATTACGACCTCGATGCCCAACGTTGGAACCTACCTTGCGGCTATAAAGGCTGCCAACACCCAAATTGCAACAGTACAGGTGCAGCAGGAATCCGATATAAGCGGAGATACCACTGCCAAGAAGCAGCTGAGGGCTACCCTTATAGCACAGGCTATGGATATTAGCCGTAGGGTTGTGGCCTATGCCAGCAACGAGGATAACTACGAGCTGATGGAGCTGGTTAACTATTCGGAAAGTGATCTTAAACGCGCCTCGGATACCAAGTTGGTGAGTAGTTGCCAGGTGATAGCCGAGGGCGCCAACAACAACCTGGGTGCGCTGGATACCTACGGAGTAACGGATGAAATGATAAGCACGCTGCAAAGCTCCATTGTGAGCTTTGGTAGCGCTGTACCCAAGGGAAGAATTGATGCGGCAGCGAGCAGCAATGCTACTAAGCTGCTTACCACCTTGTTTAAAACGCTGGTTACAAACTGGGATAAGATAGATACTCTTGTGGAGATGGTACGCACCAGCAACCACGGCTTTTACAACGAATACCAGAAGGTGCGCAAGGTGATTGAGGCGGGAACCGGCTCGCTGGCCTTACGAATTCAGACCACCAACGCCCAAACCGGCGAACCGGAGGCTAACGTAATGCTAACGCTGGTTGATGGGCAGGAGAAAATTGTGAAGAAAACTGCGGAGGGCGGCGGTAGCTACTACAAGGGCCTTGCCGATGGAAACTATATAGTTACAGCCTCCAAGCCGGGCTTTAACAATACTACAAAAACTGTAAGCGTGGTTAACGGCGAGCTCACGGTTTTGGAAATTTTGATGGAAAAGGCGTAGATGCCGTTTTATGGGTTACACTTGAATGGGGAATCCTGCTTCGGCGGGGTTCCTTTTTTGTGAATGGCTATTTTGTTCGCTGGGTGGGTATGGACAGCATGGCCGCGCCATCGTTGCGTTGGTTGGCTGGGCGAGCGGGAAGCATTTGGCAATTATTCTTTTATTCCTTCCAATCGTAATCTTCATTGTCTTCGTCTGATTCGGATTGATAATATTCCTTCAGTTCGATTTCATCTTCTTGTTGTTCTTGTATAATCTCACTAACATAATTGTATTCTAACCTAAAGTAATTACAAGATACGGCATGATTGGAATTACATTTGACCTTAAGGAATTTACAAAAAATAGGAACTCTTCTTGTGTCTTCAAAAAAATGATTAGAGTTATTATCAGCATGATAGCGACAGATATAACAATTTTTAATTTTTAAATTCTTTTCGGCAAAAGTTGCAATGGCTGTTTTGAATACTTTAAAATAGCTACGCCCATCAATTTTTATGATTTGATATGTAACTATTCTGTCCTTTTGCTTTGTCAATATACTTTTTATTTGTTTAAGATTACATTGTTTCAATAAACATCTACCTTCATTGTCAAGCGTTAAGAAGTTATGAAGCACAGAACAATTTCCATCACAAATTGAAGCACAAGTCTCTTTTGTGTGGAAATTTCTAAATTTTACTTTTGAATCGTAAACACTTAGTGACTTTTTTCTAATTGGCGCAAAATCTTCCTCGTTTGCAATTTCAATTTCTATTATTCTATAATTTGAATTGAGTTTTTCTTCAGTGGATAAATGAGTTACGGCAATTTCTACAAAAACTTTGTCTTTTTCTGATTTACTTGTCAGCATTACGTCTGCGACAAATGAACCTTCACGGGTTTCAATAGAGATCTTGTCAAAATATTTGGTTAGGTCAAATTTTGTTACACTTCGGCTTAGCTTGCATTTAATTCCAAACTCTTGTTCGTAATGGATACAAATCTTTTTCTGGTAAATCTCAATAAAAAATGGTTTTTTATTTGTCAAACATTCGGTGAAGTTGTCATAAAATAATTGTTTACCAAGTGTATGCAAGTAAGTTTCGCCCGAGCAAGCAACAACTTTCTTATGTGCAAAATGGTGAATTTTTATTTTGCCAAGTTTTGCAATTAGCTCATTACCACAACCTACGCAATAGAATTTAAAATCATCTCGGTCATTTACATCTAAGTCGTTAATGTCAATCAGTTTGCCCTTTTCGTCCTTTGCGAATTGATATTTAATTAGCATGGTTTGAGTAGTATCCCATTTTGTGAGTAATATATTCTTCCATAGACTCAATTTATCCCTCACTGGTAGAGGTTTGGAGCAGACGGGCTACACTGCCTGACCGACCTGTTTGACGGTTCCGCGCAATCGTTGCATTTTATATCTGGGCTAGCGGGAGTTCGGCTTTTTTAATTCATTCATTAAGTTTTCAAATTGGTACCGAAAATAAATAGAAATTGTTCAATGTTTTCTCCTTCTGTTTCTTGCTCTTTTGATATTTCATTAGTCAGGCGCAAAAAATCAAGATATTTTTTTTCTGCATTATCATATCTGATTCCACTAAGCAAATCAAACTCTGAATATGTTTTACTTTTAAAAACATCAATAAGTCTTTGGTCTAAAATCAAGCATGGATTGCCATTAAAAGTCAGCTGTAAAAAGTAAAGTAGCTTGCTATAAGTTGAAAGTCCCAGTCCAGCAACACTTTTAAATGATGCCATTAGTTGGTTGAAGTCGTCTGTTGTTGGTTTTGCTATATGTTTTAATTTTTTGAAAGAGTTTTCAACTAAGTCAATGTGCTTTAAAATATTAATAAAGTGATTTCCCCTCATTCCGCCTGTATAGCCCCAATAAATGGTCTTAATAATTAATTCCCTTAATTCTGTTGTTTCAAAAATGTCTTGTCGGCTAATTGTAAGCGTTTGATTATCGCCAAATAATTTTTCGTTAAGTTTTTTTAACCATTCAATTTGATTTTCTGCTTTTTTCCAAGTCGTTCGTTTGGTCGTAAAACATTGTTGTCTTACAGCTAGGTTAGAAATCAATAATTTGTAACTGTCAATGTTCATTGTTGTAGTCTTTTTAGTTGACCGCTAACTCTCTTATATGAGTGCCTAATATCTTATGGTAGATGGGCACGGACGAGCATGTCCTCGCCAGCTGAGTTGGATGGCTTTGGCAATGTGCTTGCAAATAGGGTGGGCTTTTATCATAATTGACCTCCTACACCTTTAAACTTCTCTACAAACGAAGTTAACTTTTGAAAAACACTCTGCTTTTTAGTCAAATACTGCGGGTTTAAAGGACTCATTTTTGGCAAAAGGGCATTAAGTTCTGTCCCATTTTCACTTGCATATTCTCTTTTTAAAGAAGCTGTTATATATCGCTTTGCTGCTTCTTCATTTAAATTTTCTTCTACTATTAATTCTAATGCTTCCGCTTTTTGTTTGCTTTGTGCATATGCAAAAAATGAATCTATAACATTTGCTTTATCTTGAAGGGTGTCAAGGTCAGTTTCATTTATAAAATCAACAACTAAACTTTCTTTTGCTCTATTTCCAACACTTGCACGAATAACCCTGCGTATTTCAGTAATTAAAGTGTCTTTGTCTTTTGTTTTCTTGTTATGCTCAAAAATCAATTCAAGAATATAATCAAGGTTTATTTCTTGTGATTTTAGTAAGTCAACCTCAAACACAACATCGTCCCAGTCAATTGTAGATTCTTCTGATTCTTTACCACTTTTATCACGTCTTAACCAGTCACGTATATCATTATAAGTTGAACGGTAATCTTGAACTGTCCTCTCTTTCAGTAATTCAATTTTTTGCATTGATGCGATATCCTCATCTGTTACAAAATGCGATTCTTTAAAAACTTCAATTGCATCAGAATTAGTTATGTCAATGGCTTGAAATGCTTTGAGTTTGTTGAATTCATCGTAATTCTGGAGTATGTTTTCTACTCGCAAATATTCACCGAATAGTTTTGCAAATTCCTTTTTGTCTTTCTCTTTTACAATTTCGTCAGGATTAGGGAATTTCTCATTTAGCTCTTTTACAACTTCAACATAACCTCTGCGTGCTTCACCTGTAACAATGTCTGTGAAGCCCTCTAAATACTCTTTGTAGCTCTTTTCAAGAACCACGTTCTTGGTATTGCTATCTCCAAAAAGAGTTATGGCATCAACTGTTGCTATTTCTAAATCACGGAATGTTACAATATTGCCAAAAGTCTTTGTTGCATCATAAATACGATTGGTTCGTGAAAAGGCTTGAATCAAACCGTGATAACGCAAATTCTTATCAACAAATAGTGTATTTAGAGTAGGTGCATCAAAACCAGTGAGGAACATGCCAACTACAATTAGCAAATCGATTTTTTCTTCTGGAGGCAAATTTTTATTCTGACTATCCTTGCCTTTTACTCGCTTCGCAAGGTCTTTATAATAATTCTGAAACTCATTGCTTTCAACACTATAGTTCATATTAAACATGGCGTTATAGTCGTTGATCGCTTTCGTTAAAAACTCCTTGGCACTGCTGTCCATTGCCGAAGGTTCGAAGCTCTCGTCAACTATTTCACCGATTGCACTTTGTTCTTCATTGGCTGCAAAGGAGAAAATTGTCGCAATCTTCAAAGGTTTATCGCTACCTTTTTGCAAATTATTTAATTCCTCGTAATAGCATTTGGCTGCATCAACACTACTTACGGCAAACATGGCATTGAAGCCTTTATTACTTCCTTGGGTTCTGTGCGTTTTAATCCTGAAATTCTGTAAGATGTATTGAGATATTTCTTTGATGCGTTCTGGATGGAGTAAAGCCTTTTTGTTTTCAGCCGCACTTAGTTTTTTCTCATCTAGTTCTGTTTCAAGACTTTTAAACTGTGGACGAACATCATTGTAATCAACTTTGAATTTCAATACTTTTTCATCCCTAATGGCGTCCGTAATGACATAAGAGTGTAATTCTCGTCCAAATACACTTGCTGTAGTTTCTGCACCTAAAGCATTTTCAGGAAAGATAGGTGTACCTGTAAAACCAAATTGATAGAACTTTTTAAACTTCTTATTTAGGTTCTTCTGCGCTTCACCAAATTGAGAACGATGTGCTTCATCAAAAATGAAAACGACTTGCTTTTGGTAAATGGCTAAATCACCCTCAGTTTTCATCAGGTTATTTAGTTTTTGTATGGTAGTTACAATAATCTTATTGTCGTCCTTTTCAATATTTCGCTTTAAACCTGCCGTACTATCCGAACCATTCACACTATCGGGCGAAAAGCGTTGATACTCCCTCATCGTTTGAAAGTCCAAGTCTTTACGGTCAACTACAAAGAATACTTTATCAATGAAATCCAATTGAGTGGCTAAACGTGCCGCTTTGAAACTGGTCAATGTTTTTCCTGAACCTGTGGTGTGCCAAATATAACCACCTCCTTCAGTGTCCGACCATTTTTTAGCATGATACGAACTTTCAATTTTCCATAAAATTCTTTCAGTGGCTGCAATTTGATACGGTCTCATGACTAGCAGCGTATCGCTGGTATCAAAAACGGAATACTTTAGTAAGACTTCTAAAAGCGTCTTTTTCTGAAAGAATGTAGCTGTAAAATCTTTCAAGTCTTTAATCAACGTATTGTCAGCCTTTGCCCAGTTCATGGTAAAGTCAAAGCTGTTTTTGTTTCGCTCTACGGTGTTTGCAAAATATCGGCTATCAGTACCGTTTGAAATGACAAAAATCTGAATGTATTTAAAGAGTGAGTTATTGCTATTAAAACTCTCTTTGGAATAACGATGCACTTGATTGAAGGCTTCACGGATAGCAACGCCACGCTTTTTTAATTCAACCTGAATCAAAGGCAATCCATTGACCAATATGGTGACATCATAACGATTGGCATTTGTTCCTGTTTGTTCAAATTGTGAAATTACCTGCACTTTATTGCGAGTAATATTCTTTTTATCAACCAAGTAGATGTTTTGAATGTGTCCATCGTCAAAAACGAAATCATAAATATAATTATCGTGAATTTTCCGTGTTTTTTCAACAAGGTTATCGCTTGGCTTATCGAGATATTCTTCCACATAGCGAGCCCATTCACTATCAGTAAACGCCATGTCGTTAAGCGTCTGAAGCTGTATTCTTACATTAGCAAGCATGGCTTCAATAGTGGTAAGGTTAGAGGGGTTTTCATAACCCTGATTTTGTAAATCCTGAATAAATTCACGTTCCAAAGCCGCTTCTGTTTGATAAACAGAAGGTGCTTCATGCGCTTCCAAATACTTGGTGAATTTATCAAGAACAATGAAGTTGTTTGATTCTGCTATTGTTTTGTACGTGCTCATATTGTCTGAACTAAGATTTATTTGATTTTTCTGATTCCGCCGAATGAAACTTTTTATTGGTAAGCCTTTTGAAATTTAGGCTGGTTTCTCCAAAATTTATCAATAAGCCAATTTCCAAATTATAAGCCTCTAGATAATTGATGGCTTGTGCAAAATGCACATCTTCTAATTTTGTGATTGCCTTTAATTCAACAGAAATAACACCCTCTACTAAAAAATCAACCCTGCGTGTTCCTATTTGCTGTTCACGATAAAAAATGGGCATTTCAAATTCTCTATGAAATGAAATGGCCGCTTCCCGCATTTCAATTTCTAATGCTCGCTGATAAATCACTTCCTGAAAACCGTTGCCTAATGCTTTATGAACAGCCATGGCACAACCAATTATTTTGCCTGTGAGTTCTGAATACTTGTAAGCGTCTGAATGATAATTGTTTTGAGTTATTTGATTACCTTGATTTTGCATGGCACTAGTATTGAAATTTTCTGTTGAATTCATCAGCTGCTTGTCTGAACTAAGATTTATTTGATTTTTATGATGAGTATGATTTATTTTTATCTCATTAATCACAAAAATCACAGTTCAGACTTTGGAAATGTTAGTAACATATCACGGTAATATTCATACTGTTTTTTCCGTAACGCAATCTCTTTTGGCAAACCTTCGCTGATGGAGGTGGTGAGTATGTCGAATTTGTCGAGGATAGAAACGATGCGGGATTGTTCTACGAGTGAGGGAATGGGGATTTGGAGTTTTTCGACAACAAAATTATCTAACGTAGGTATTCCTGCAACTCTAACTCTTGATTTTAAAAAATGCTGTTCACCTATTAAAAAATAATAGAGAAACTTATTATTTATTAATACTGAATGTTCAAGACAGAAACAACCATCTGACGACCAAAAATCATCATTACTAAAACCAACAGTACCAGCAGAAGCACCTACGTTAATTATCATAACTGTATTTGCTGGACGATTATATTCTGAATAAAACCCCAATGGTTCTAAGCCTCCGTGAAAAACAGGATATTTTTCATCAGGTGCTAACATATCTCGTGTTAATCTCCTGCCACGTAAAACTTTCGATACCTCCCCCAACGTTTTCCACTCCACTTCATCCTCTTCAAAGCTCAATAAAGTTTCCCGATAATAGTTGTATTGGGATTTTCGCGCTTGCAGCTCCGCTTGCAGCTCCGCTTGCAGCTCCGCTTGCAGCTCCGTAAAATTGTCTAGAATACGAACGATTTCGGCTTGGACGGGGAGCGGGGGAATGGGGATTAATTTATTAGCAAAATTACTTATCCATTGTCTTTTATGGTCGCCATCCATTAATTCTGAAGGTAAAGTGTTCAACCAATAATAAATGTATTTTATTAAAGCAATAGATTCATCCTTTGATGTAATCATCTTCATTGCTGATGATTTAGCTTTAAAATCAAAATCAACCCATTTATTTGCAGTTGTAAAATCATCGAAAATAATAACGGGATTAACAGATGCTTTATAAATTCCATTAGTTTCATCTGTATATCCAAGTATAAACGTTTTTCCAGCTGTCAATACAGGCGTTTTATATCTAACGTCATAATTTTTTGACGAAACAAGAAATTGAGTTGGTTGTTCATAATCCGCCACTTCCCCCAGCTGTTTCCACTCCACGGCTACGCCTTGTAATAATTGTTCTAGCTTACTCATCTGGACCTCCTTTTGATAGCGATTTAAGCCCCTTTTCAAAGTCGGAGATTATTTTTTGCGTTTTGTTAAATTCGTCATATTCTGCTTTGGCTTTTGCCTCTGCTTGCTTTTTGCTGATAGCACCTTTGCCATGTAGAATATCATATTTTCTAAAAGCTAAAAATTCGTTGATACTGGAAGCGAACTCCTCCATGGTAAAGGTGTTTTCTCGCTCAATCAAATCCTCTATATAATCGAAATAGCCAGTAACGGTGCGTTCTAACTGTCGGATTTGTTTCTCTGCCAAATAGTTCTTGGCAATAGTTACATCACTTTTTAGAATTCTACCATCGGGGGCATTTTTCCACGTGGTAAGTCCCATATGTTCTTTGGTTCTGTCTGCTGTAGCATTGACAATCTCGGCTGCCGTTTTACCCACAATAGCGTAGTGAAACTTATTTTGAACCATCGCATAGAACTCTTGAGTTACTTCTGCATTTTTATCATAGTCGATACTGCACTCAGCAAAAATATCGGTGATTTGCAGCCAAATTCTGCGCTCGCTGGCACGAATAGAGCGTACACGCTCCAACAGTTCACGGAAATAGTCTTTACCAAACGCGGTCTTACCTAGCTTCAAACGCTCGTCGTCCATAGCAAAGCCTTTGGTCATATATTCTTTCAAAACACCTGTTGCCCAGATTCTAAAGTTGGTTGCCTTGCGTGAATTAACGCGATAACCAACCGAAATAATAGCATCGAGGTTGTAAAAATCAACTAAGCGTTTCACATTACGGCTACCTTCTGTTTGAACTATTTCCATTTTGGAAACAGTTGCATCGGGTTGCAATTCGCCGTCAGCATAAATATTGGCAAGATGTTTTGATATAGCAGGTACTTCTACATCAAACAACTCTGCCATAGCTTTTTGAGTGAGCCAAATGGTTTCGTCCTTGACCACCGCACTTACCGATACATGTTCTTCGGGCGTATTATAAATTAAATAGTTCAATTCGTTATTCATAGCTTATCCCTCAATTTCCTTTATGATCGTATCAATCTCGGCACGCAGTACATTTATCTTCGATACTGTTTCCGCAATCTTTGCATTTAATTGCTTTATATCAATTTCCTCCCGATTATCTTTTGCTACCACATACGAACTTACGGATAGGTTGTAATCGTTTTCGCCAATTTTGGTATTGTCTATTGAAATCGCTACATGTTCTACCTCTTCTTTTTTATCGAAGATGTCCATTATCTTAGCTATATGCTCATCAGTAAGCATATTGTTATTGGTCGCTTTTTTAAAGAAATCTTCGCCACTGGCATCAATAAACTGCGTTTTACTATCGGTTTTGTGTTTAGAAAGTACCAAAAGGTTTACCGCTATAGAAGTGCCATAGAACAAATTAGGTGCAATAGAAATAATGGTCTCTACAAAGTTATTATCCACTAAATATTTTCTGATTTTCTGTTCGGCACCGCCACGATAAAAAATACCAGGGAAACAAACAATAGCTGCTCTTCCTTTGCTGGATAGATAACTGAGGGCATGTAATACAAAAGCAAAATCAGCTTTTGATTTAGGAGCCAACACACCCGCAGGTGCAAATCGGTCGTCGTTAATAAGGGTTGGGTCGCCATCGCCTATCCAATTGATAGAGTAGGGCGGATTAGAAACGATGGCATCAAAAGGTTTTTCATCGCCATAGTATGGATTGCGAAGCGTATCGCCAAGCGCAATATTGAACTTGTCGTAGTTGATGTTGTGTAAAAACATATTCATACGAGCAAGGTTATAAGTTGTATGGTTCACTTCTTGCCCATAGAAACCTTCTTCAATAATATGATTGTCGAAATGTTTTTTAGCTTGTAAAAGCAAAGAACCTGAACCACAAGCAGGGTCATAAATTTTATTTACAGCTGTCTGCTTATGCATAGCCAATTGTGCAATGAGTTTTGATACGTGCTGAGGCGTAAAAAACTCACCGCCTGATTTTCCCGCATTAGCTGCATAATTGGAAATAAGAAATTCATAGGCATCGCCAAAAAGGTCAATTTGATTGTCTTCGAAATTTCCAAAATTCAGTTCTTCTACACCTTTCAAAACAGAAGCTAAACGCAAGTTTTTGCTTTCAACGGTATTACCAAGTCGTGTACTGGTAGTATCAAAGTCGGCAAACAGTCCTTTTATATCTGATTCGGAAGGATAACCATTGGCTGAACTTTCAATGGCGTCAAAAATGGCTTTTAAGTCTGTGTTAAGATTTGGGTTAGTGTTGGCTGTTTTAGCAACATTTTTAAAAAGATGACTGGGATAGATAAAATATCCTTTTGTTTTTATTGCATCGGCTTTTATTTCGGGTGAAATATCTTTGTCAGGGTAGTTTGTATAGTTTACGCTTTCATCACCACCTTCAATGTAATTTGTGAAGTTTTCACTAATGAAGCGATAGAAAAGAGAACCTAAAACAAACTGTTTAAAGTCCCATCCATCAACTGAGCCACGAACATCGTTGGCTATTTTCCATATTTTTGCTTGCAATTCTGCTCTTTGTATTGTGCTTGTCATTTTTTTTCTTTTAATAAGTCCTTTGGGTTTACTTCTAAAATCTCAGCAATTTCAAATAGAATTTCAAGTTTAGGTTGCTGTCTGTTTTGCACATAACCATTAACCATGTTATAGCTTTTACCTAGTTTTTCAGCAAGCCATTTTTGCTTGATTCCTTTTTCTTCTAATACTTCCTTAATTCTATTCATCGATTTTAGAATTGAATTCTTAAAAATAGATTTTTTATCTCGTTTTACAATATATAAAGTAATACTTCTGTTGTTAGTTCCGAGTGGGTAGGCAAAATGCACTCTTTGGCAAACTTTGGATTGAGGATTGGCATGGGCTTGCCTATGTGTGCAATGTGGGTGGGGTTTCCTTCTTTCTTGCGGAGGGAAGAAAAAACAAAATAAATTTCCAACAAATTTGCATTGTTCTATCCAAAGGCTAAATTCTGCTTATCAATATATATCAATCTGCCAATTTCGCTAGTATCTATTGAGCTGCAAGATTTTTTTACACTTGCTGCTAACTCGTTTGTATGTGTGATAGAATCACACAATTCAACCACTATCGATATGTATTGTGTAGTTTCATCGTTCTTTATACAAATATCAAGTAGTTTCTGATATTTATATCAATTCAGGCAGGTAATTATTGTGCCACTGCCATTAACCTATTTAAATCCTTTCGTGGTTGCGGTGCGTGGTAACGTCAGCGCATCGAACAGCGTAGGAGCGCGCACCGCTCGCGCTAGTGGGGGCGGCTAACCCATGGCTAAAGCCATGGGCTATGTGGTTTCAATCGGGTTGCGGTTGGGTTATGGGGTGGGGGATTTTTCGCCCCCTACGGTTTGGTTGAATATTCTAATTTCTGTATTGGGCGAAAGGTGTTTCGCCCCTACAATCGGTTTGAATATTCTAATTTCTGTATGGGTAAAAAATGTATCGCCCCTACGGTTTGGTTGAATATTCTAATTTCTGTATTGGGCGAAAAATGTTTCGCCCCTACGGTTTGGTTGAATATTCTAATTTCTGTATTGGGCGAAAGGCATTTCGCCCCTACAATCGGTTTGAATATTCTAATTTCTGTATTGGGCGAAAAATGTTTCACCCCTACGGTTTGGTTGAATATTCTAATTTCTGTATTGGGCGAAAAATGTTTCGCCCCTACATTTTTTCAATTCCGTTTATTTATGGTGGTTTTTAATGAATTCTTCTACCTCGGGAACGCCGCCCTGGTAAATGAGGTAGCCGTTGTAGGGTTCGCGGAGGGTTATTTCGTCGTTTACGGGGGTTAGCATCATGCGGCGCACCTCCTCGGGGTCGTTGGTTTGGCCCAGCACCCAGCCCAGCTTAATGTAGGCGGTTTCGGGCAGCATGTTCTCGCCGGGAGTAATTCCCCTGGCCATGAGGTCGCGGCCGGTGTCGTACACAAACATGTGGGCAAAGCCCCACAGCGTTTGCACGCACATAAAATGTGCACCCCCTTGGCTACGGCGCGCTCAATGGCGGGGTAGAGCGGCTTGTTTATGTGGCCCAGCCCGGTTCCGGCAATAATAATTCCCTTATAGCCATTGTCCACCAGCGAATCGATAATGTCGGGCATCATGTTGGGGTAGTAGTAGACTATGGTTACCTTCTCCTCGAAGTAGGGGAGTATGGTTACCTTGCGGTCGGTGCGGCGTTTGTTGTATTCGGTTTTAATGGGTTTTACGCCATCCTTGCGGCTTACTGTGGCCAGGGGCGTGTCGCCAATGGTGCGGAAGGTGCTGCGGTAGGAGGAGTGCATTTTTCTAACGCGGGTTCCACGGTGCAGGAAGCCATACTCGTCGCTGGTGGGGCCAAACATGCACACCATAACCTCGGCAATGTCGGAGTAGCCCGCGGTGGTGGCGGCGTGCATTAGGTTAAGGGCGGCGTCGGAGCTGGGGCGGTCGGAGGAGCGCTGCGAGCCCACCAACACAATGGGAACGGGGCTGTTTTGCACCATAAAGGTGAGGGCGGCGGCGGTGTGGGCGAGGGTGTCGGTGCCATGCCCAATTATAATGCCGTCGATGCCGTTCTCAATCTCCTTGCCAATGGCCTTGGCCAGCGTAATGTACTGCTCGGGTCCCATGTTTTCGCTAAACACGGCAAAGAGCTTGTCGGTGGTTATGTTGCAGATGTCGGCCAACTCGGGCACGGCGCCGTAGAGCTCGCCGGGCGAGAAGGCGGGAATAACGGCCCCCGTTCGGTAGTCGAGGCGGGAGGCAATGGTGCCACCCGTTCCCAGCAGCTTTACGTTGGGCAGCTCCTTGGAGTAGGGAAACTGCTTCTCGGGAATTTGGTAGTTGGCCTTGGAGTAGCCCACCTCCTTCATAAAGGTTATGGTGCGCACGTCTACGCCAATGTTGTATCCGGTTTCGAACTTTAGTACGAGGTGGAATTCGTCGTGGCTTTCGGCACGGGGAAGCACCACACCCCAGTATTTTCCGCGGGTGCTCTCAATTTCCACCTGACCCCAAACGCGGGCATGGTAGTGTTTTAGTATTTCCAGTGCTTTGCCTCTATATCCTTGAAAATCGTTGTCCATGGTTGTTATGCTGTTTTACCCTAGTGTTTAATTTAATTGATGCTGCTTGCTGATTGTGGCGGCCACAGCCTTTTGTAGCTCGGCCATGGGCATGTTGCCAATGGCTAGGTGACGAAGCTGTCCCATAACCCACTTTTCGGCAGCCACCAGTTGTTTCTTTCGTCCCACGTGGGCAAACTCCGTTGCGTAGTTGGTCACCTTTTGGGTGAGCGTTTCGGGGGTGCTTTTGGTAAAGCCGATGAGCTGTAGCAGCTCCTCCGGCGACTTGTCGGGGTGGGTAAATAGGCTGTGCAGCAGCACGGCGGTGAGCTCCACCTCTAACTTCTGCTCCTTGAGGTATTTCATGAGGTTGAAGATTTTTTCGGTATCGGCCATTTGGGCCAATCTGGCCGATACGAGGTGCTTAAACTGCTGGGCAATGAGCAGCGCCACGGTGCGCGGATTGTAGCCTAGCCCGGCAATGCGCTCCACAACGCCTACTAGGTTGTTGCGCAGCAGGAAGAGGTGGCAACTTTGTGGCACCTCCCATTGCTTTAGCTGGTTTATGCGGAGGTGGAGATCGGTGGGGAGCTTTTTGCGTAGCGCCTCCAGGTGCTCCTCCTCCACGGCAATGGGGGCCGAGTCGGTGTCGGGATACATACGGTCGGCACCGGGAAGTACCCGTTCGAATATGGTGGTGCCATCCTCCAACGATTTGCGCGTTTCGGGTGGAATGCCTTCAAAGGCCATTTTGCACCGTTCCTCAATGGTTTCGAGGGCGGTGGGTATGTCGGCTTCGGGGCCCCAGAAGGCGATGAGGGCATCGTCGTTGGTGGCAACGAGTAGCTGCCGAAGCTTGGCAAAGTTGAGGTGGAGTGCGGTGATGTCGATCTCCTCGGAGTGCACCATGTTGGGCGTTTCGATGCAGGCAATAACTTTGAGCCTTTCGGATATTTCGTTGGCAAAGCACTTGCCCGGCTGGGTGAAGTGCGACAGTGCTCCGGCAAACTTGGGCAGCTTAACGCCTATTAGTTTAAGGGGTTGTCCTTGTGGTTGTTCGGTGGGGAAGGTAAAGCCCAGCTCTACGGGGTCGAGCTCCTTCCACTGGGGTTTCCAGTCGGTGTGGTTGGGAATGCGGGCCAGCAGCTCGGTGCGCAGGTGGAGCAGCGCCCACTGGCGGAACACCTCGTTGTGCGATAGGATTGGAATCCAGGCGATGTGCGCCACGCCCTTTATCTCCACGCGTGAACCGCCGCGGCAGCTCACGTTCACATCCTGACGTGCGGCACCAATGCCGGTGCGCACCTTGCCGGTGCTGCGGTTTACAAAGCGGATGAAGTTGCAGGCTTCGGCCAGCTCGTGGGGGGTGTATAGCTGCGGGTGGGTCACCGTTTCGATGAGTGGTACGCCCAGGCGGTCGGTTTTGTATACTCGGGTATGTCCAATGTCGGATATTTCGCGGCAGGAGTCTTCCTCAATGCTTAGCTGTAGGATGCCCACCTTTTTGTTGCCAATTTGCATCTCGCCATCAATACCAATAATGGCGGTGCGCTGAAAGCCGGTGGGGATGCTGCCGTCGAGGTATTGCTTGCGGGTGATGTGCACCTCGCCCACCACGTTTAGCTTGCAGAGCAGGCTAATTTCGAGGGCTATTTCCAGCGCCTCCTGGTCGATGCGGAAGGGGGGTGTATCGTCAATTTCGTAGGTGCAGGCCGTTTTGTTGTTGATGCGGTAAACAATCTCCTTGCGGGTTTTGAACTCCATGAGCGCGGTGCCGTCGTATACCCCCATTTCGCTAAGGGTGGGGCGCATGTGGCGCACTATTTCGGCGCTGTAGTCGCTGTGTTTTTGGAATATTCCGGCGGGGCATCGGCAGAAGAGCTTGCGCTTGGTGAGGAGCTGCTGGTGTACCTCGAGGCCGGACTTAAAGCCTAGCTTTTCGTAGTCGGCAGGGGTGGCTTCGCTGAGCGAAACGTAACCAATTTCGTTTTTTGTTTGGAGATACCGGTGGAGTCCGATTGGGCCCCCGGATTTAGCATTGTGAGTATCCATGGGCAAAACCTAAAAGAAAGTTCAATTTTCTTCCGAGGATATTTGGGTCCTCGAAACGTCTTTCAATATAGGAGTTCCGTTTTAGAAATCGTTTGCACCTTGCCCATTATTTTTGAACAAACGGTGAACAGGTTGAAAGGCAGGGGAGTTAAAGGTCTATGTTTTAGATGGAAGTGGAGATGGTGGGGCGATCAATTGGAGAGAGGAAACAACCAATTTTTTGTTGCTTTTCAATGGTTACCGTTAAATGTTTGTTGATCCCCTACGGGGAACCAGCATCAAATAGGGAACCCCTGTTTTACAATACTTTATCCGCTACGCGGAAAATTCTCCGTAGGCCCCGTCGTCTGCCGTGCAAGGATTTAGTATTGTAGAGGAACTTCAAACTTTCGCCATTGATGGTCATAGCCCACGGTTTCAACCGTGGGTTGTGAAAAGAGATTTGAAAAACGGAACCGTTTCAACGGTTTATCCCTCTTTTCTATCCTAAAACACTTTTGTCAGATTTTCAATGAATATGGCCAGCCCAATGAGCATAATAAATATGGAGAAGATGCGGCGTAACCAAACCTGATCGATTCGCTTGGCGTAGTAGGCACCTAGAATTCCTCCAATGGATCCGCCCGCAACAAAAATTGCGCTAATGGTTAGGTCGATTTCACGCCCCTGAATAAAGTAGCTGGCCATCCCAAATATTCCAAACAGGAAGATGATGAAGAGGGAGGTGGCAATGGCCTCCTTCATCTTGAGCTTCGCACCAAGGAAGAGCGCGGGAACCAGCAGAAACCCACCACCAATTCCAAAAAAGCCGCTGGCCAACCCGGTGAGAAATCCGAGGGTCAATATTCTGGTATAGTTAATCGTTGCCGTTGCATCCGATTCGCTTGTCGCCGTCTGTTTCTTTCTGGTCATCAGGAAGCCAATGTAAATCATCAGCAGGGCAAAGGCGAGCAGCAACATGGGCCCCTTTACCTGCTTGTTTACCAGCGCGCCGAGGTAGGTGCTCAGCAAGCCCGGAGCAGCCATGAGGAAGGCAATTCTGAACTTCACAAGCGATTGGCGCATGTAGCTCACCGAGGAGATGAGCGAGGTAAAGCCTACTGCCACCAGCGAGGTTCCAATGGCTAGGTGGATATTTTCGCCCACAACGTAAACCAGCAATGGAACGGCTAGGATGGAACCACCGCCACCGGTTAATCCCAGTGCGCCTCCCGAGAGTAGGCCGCTGAGCAGCGCAAGAAGATGAGCTAATGTCATGGGCTAAGCTGTTTGAAGTGGCAAGGTAAAATTAAATTGCATGGGAAAGTTGGGGTTTTTTCACTATCGTATTATCCCAGGTTACCGGAAGTTCCTGCTCCATCCAGTCGCGGATGCCACCATTCAGGTTGTGAACGTTGCTGAAGCCCTGTTCCATTAAAAAAAGAGTGATGGTTCGACTTCTATTGCCGCTGTGACATCCAACAATAATCTCCCTGTTTCTAGGGATTTCGTTGAACCTGATGGAAAATTCGCTTTGGGGTATCTGTAGGTGGCCATCTACACCGTAGGCAACCATCTCAATCTCGTCCCACTCACGTACATCGATGAGCAGGGCACCATTGTTAATTCTTTCCATGGCATTGGCCACGCTAACTTCCTTAATTTCTTGATTCATCATTTCATCTTTTACGGTAATGCCACTCATTTCTTAAAACAAATTGAATTGACGCTAATAACAAAATGTTGTTGAGCGTAATTCGTCAGGACGAATGGTTGTTTCTGTTTCGCCTGCAAATGTAAATGATAATAGCACAGGATGGTTATCGTATTTATTTATGGTGCATAGCTAGAGGTTATGAGTTGGCGAGTTACAGGTTACAAGTTACAAGAGATAAAGTAACAAGTGTAGTGCCTTACATCGCCACAGGTGGTTTAGACAACATCGGAAAACCCATGAGGGCACATTGGTTGGTGAGGTAGATAAACCGTTGAAACGGTTGGGCTTTCCAATGATACTTTTTACCCACGGTTAAAACCGTGGGCTATGGTCAATGGGGTTTGGGATCTGTCGCCTTACGAGTAGCGAAGAGTTTTCTCCGGGGTAATGCGTGAAATGAGCAACGATGGTATGAGCAGCATCACAAACACGGCCACAAAGGTGCCGGCATTGAGTATCAGAATGTGGCTAAGCTGCAGGTTAATGGGTACCGACGAGAGGTAGTAGTTGGCCTCGTCGAGCTTAATAAGGTGAAACTGTTGCTGAATAAGGCACAGCCCTAGGCCAATTACGTTGCCCCAGAAAAGCCCCAGCCCAGTAACGTAGGCCGAGTGGTAGAGGAATATTTTTTGAATCATCCAATTTTTGGCACCGAGGGCCTTCAGCACGCCAATCATAAAGGTGCGTTCCAGTATGAAGATGAGTAGCCCCGAAATCATGTTGAACCCCGCCACAAAAAGCATGAGAAAGAGGATCACGGCCACGTTGGTGTCCTGCAGGTTTAGCCAGTCGAAAATTTGGCTGTACTTATCCTTTATGTTGGTTACCTTGATGCCCGAACCATCGGGAAGCACTGTAAAGCCTGCCATATCTTCCACTCTGTAGGTAATCTCGTCAACGTGGTCGAAATTGGATGTGGTGAGCTCAATGCCCGAAATTTGGTTACGGGTCCAGCCGTTGAGGGCCTGTATTTGCTTAATGTCGCAGAACACGAAGGTCTTATCGAACTCATCGAACTTGGTGTCGTATATGCCCACAATTTTGAAGCGGCGCACGCGGGGTGGCTCCTGCACAAAGTAAAAGTCCACCTTGTCGCCCAACGACAGCTTTAGCAGATTGGCAATGGATTTGGAGATGAGTATTTGGTTGGACGTGGCCGTATCGGAGAGGCTCAGAACGGTTCCTTCGGCGATATTTTTCTTAAAGAAACGCCAGTCGAAATCGGTGGAAACACCTTTAAGCACCACCCCTTGTATGTCGGTTTCTGTTTTGATAATGCCTGGTTTATAGGCGTAGATTTGGACGTGGGAAATTCCTGGAATGGAGTTAAGCTTTGGTACAAAGGCAAGTGTATCGGTAATTGGTCGAGTTTCGAATGAAGTGTTTGAATCGTAGTTTTGAATTTGGATGTGGCCGCCAAAGCCCAATACTTTTTCGGTAATCTCATTTTTGAAACCGGTAACAATGGCTACCGATACAATCATTACTGCCAAACTGAGTGCCACGGCCACAATGGATATACGGGTAATGGGACGCGAAACGGCCTTTTTAGCCTCCTGATCGTGTGAAATACGACGGGCTATAAAAAGTTCTAAGTTGAAATGTTTTTTCACTCTTTTTAGATGTTCTTTGGTATTGAAAGTTTCACCATTACTGCCAATTAAGCTTAATGTATTCCATTGGCGTTGTGTTTTACAAACCTAGTGATTTTTTATCTTTTTTCCCTGCTTTACGTTGGAATGGTATGCGGAGGCTGCTAATTTGAGTTAAAACGCTAAATTTGGGCTTTTTGTGAAAACTATTCCTAAAACGGAATAATTCTGTAGCTTTACTAATCGGTTTGTAAGTTTTACCAATAGGCTATGGAGTTTTAACCAATGGGCAAAAGTTGAAAATGGTCAATATGGGTGTGAGACCTTTGCGGATAGTATGTGTGGCGTTTATTCTTTGCGCATCCATTGGTATGGCTGCTGCTAGGGAGTTGGGGCCACCCATTCCTGCAGCGGAACGCACCGAGCTATACTTGCCACTGCTTAAAGGCAAGCGCATAGCCGTGGTGGCCAACCACACCTCCCTTATTGGTAAGCGCCATCTGGTTGATTCGCTTCTTTCGCTTGGAATTAAAATTCAACGCATATTTTGTCCTGAGCATGGTTTTCGCGGTTTGGCCGATGCCGGTGAAACGGTGAATAACTATAAGGATTTTCGCACTGGACTTGATGTTATATCGCTATACGGGAGCCATAAAAAGCCGGATATTTCGCTGCTTCGCGATGTGGATGTGGTGGTTTTCGACTTGCAGGATGTGGGGGTGAGGTTTTACACCTACCTCTCTACCATGCACTATGTAATGGAGTCGTGCGCCGAAAATAGCGTGCCAATGATTGTGCTCGACCGCCCAAACCCCAACGGGCACTATGTTGATGGTCCGGTGCTCGATAGCAGCCTGCGCTCTTTTGTAGGGCTGCATCCCATTCCCATTGTGCATGGTATGACGCTGGGTGAGCTTGCCCGTATGATTAATGGCGAGGGATGGCTGAAGAATCACGTGAAATGTCCGCTAACGGTGATTCCTTGTGGTAGCTATTCCCATCAATCACGTTACACGCTGCCGGTGAAACCATCGCCCAACCTACCCAACATGCGTAGTGTTTACCTCTATCCATCCACCGGACTGTTTGAAGGAACTGCTTTTAGCGTTGGGCGTGGAACACCATGGCCTTTTCAGGTGTTGGGCAATCCGCTTTTTCCCAATCGTGGTTTTTGGTTTGTTCCCATACCCGTGATTGGAGCAAGTAAGAACCCACCCTTTCGCAATCAGCGCTGCTATGGCATCGATCTTAGGAGTATTCCCGACTCGGAGAGCTTGGTGCGGGCCGACCGAATTAACCTCGACTGGCTCATTGAGGCTTATCGGCAGTATCCAAAGAAGGATAGCTTTTTTAATAATTTTTTCGATTTACTTGCCGGCAGTAGGTTACTTCAACAGCAAATAAAACAAGGACTTTCGGCCGGCGATATTCGGGAAACCTGGAAGCCTGAGCTGGCAACCTTCGTGGAACAGCGGAAAAAGTATCTGCTCTATTCGGAGTAGGTGGGAACTATTTGGTTCTTTAACGACTGTATTTTGTTTCATTCTTTACTACCTTTGCTACTAGTGAAAAGGTAAATTTTGGACGGATAATGCTGAACATATCTGACAATTCAAAGTTACATCTAGCGCAAATATTAACTTTTGGCGAGGTTTGTTATTACGACAAAGAAACCAAGGCTATAATTGCCGCAAGTGAGCTAGAGGGTAGGCTTACTGATAAGGAGAGGGCTAAACGGAAGATGGAGGTTACCCAAAACTCCGATCGGTATATACAGTTTGATCCACCGGTTGATTCCGAAAAACTTTTGATTGTTCAAGCCTTTGCGCAGACGGTAAGAGATAAAAAGGAGCGGGAGCATTTGGTGTATGCAATGCAGCGTCCTAATGCCATGGCCTACTTTCATCATTTTATAAACACCTTTTCCGATGAGCGAAATGCTTGGTTTATCTTTAAAAAGCAGCGTTATTTGGCTCTGGTGGAGGCACGGTTGATGGAGTTGTAGGTGAGGTTTGCGTTGTTGAGTGCAGCTAGGGAGAGCCTTGAATTGCTGTAAGCTGATCGATACTGAAACAAAAAGCAACAATCTTTCAAAAATGGTCTAGCATCAAATTATGTTTGATGAAAAAACTAGCATAAATTTATCTATCTTTTGCGATCGAAAAATCGTTTTTATGGGATTGGAAATAGAGCGTAAGTTTTTGGTCGATATTGACAAGTGGAATCAAGAAAGTAAGGGATCGGGCTGCTTGTATAAGCAAGGGTATATTCTTTCCGATCCAGAGAAAACTATCAGAATTAGGCTTACCGATACCGATGGTTATCTTACCATAAAAGGATTAACGCATGGTGCAACAAGGCAGGAATATGAATATCTCATTCCGGCCGAGGAGGCGATGGAGTTGCTGTATAATTTTGCTTCAAACTTGGTTGAGAAGATCCGCTATAAAGTGCGACTAGGAGATAAAACGTGGGAGGTGGATGAGTTTATGGGAGCAAATGAGGGGCTCGTGGTGGCTGAAATTGAGTTAAACTATGAGAACGAACCGTTTGAATCGCCTAAATGGCTTGGCAAGGAGGTAACCAGCGAGAGCCGTTATTACAACTCAAATCTTGCGCAAAAGCCTTATAGCCAATGGTAAAAAAATCCCCCAACGCGTTGGAGGATTTATTATTTAGAACGTTTTCGCTAGTAGTAAACATATATTCTGTCTGCAATGGCAACCGGTTTATCGTTCTCGTAGAAGGTTGCCGTTACCCAGTTACAATTCTCGTCGTATTGGTACTCTATATAACGCTCTTCAGCTTGTCGTTGGTGCTGTTGAATCGTTCCTGCTTTTTTGAAAAGCCCTTGTTATTGTAGTTAATCTTAAATGTGCCTTTGAGTGAATCGTTGGTGCTATAGGCTTCTATTTGGGTTACCTGGCTATCGCTGCTCCATGTGTAGCGATTACTTTTGGTTAACTTTCCATTGTTGTCGTACCAAATGGCTTTTATGAACTCCTTGTTGGCGTTGTATACCCAATCGGTTCGGTAAAGGAGTTGGTTCGATATTCCTTTAAAGAATTGGTTTTCGACCATGTTCCCACGATCATCATTTTTTATCAGCACGGTCATGGTTGTGGAGTCGTGTTCAACCCAACTGGCCAGCGATGGCAAATTGTTCTCTAACGTAATTACCCAGCTTCCAATTAGGATACCATTGTCATCGGTGTAATCGCATTTTTGAACTTGTCCGTTTTCATTAAATAAGACATCGAAATCGTCTGTCCATCCAAGGTTGATTCGGTCGGAGGGAGAGATGAGTCTACCCTTAACGAGTTTCCATCTTTAATGGAAGCCCAGTAATTTTGTTCTTTCACTGACTTAACCTTACCGTTCAGCTGTTCGGGCATAAAGTAGTAAGGGGTCCACCAGCCAATTACCGTTGTTTTTGCAGACTGGGGCTTCTTACAGCTTGTGAGCATTAAGGCTATGCAAACAAGTAACAGGGAGAGTTGTTTCATGGCATATTTTTTTGGTAAGAAAATCCATGCTTTAAGTGTTTTTGTCTTTCTAGGGTAAAGTTAAGGGATGGAAATGCCGAAGTCAAGTTTTACCGTTTAGTAATTACTTAAGATCGCCTACAACTACGTGGCTGATTAGAAACGGGGGTTAAAATACCTTAGAAAAGGTTGAGGTCAATTTGCTTAAAGGAGGTTATCGATTCTTGTCCCACGATGGGATTAATCAGCGAAAGGGAGTCGACATGGTAAATTTTTCCTGCTCCAGCAGCCTTTGCCGCTTCAATGCCAGCACGGGAATCTTCGGCAATGGCGCAAGCAAATGGTGCCAGTTGTAGTCGTTTGGCTGCTTCTAAGAAGAGATCGGGGTGAGGCTTGCTTCGAAAATTGCCGTTATCGAATACGATGGCTTGTGGGCTAAACCAATCGTAAGATTAAACTTATTTATATAGTAGTTAACATTGACCTCCGGTGATGCGGTGGCAATGGCACATTTTACGCCTTTCTGTTTAAGTTGGTTGAGTAGCCACTCGCTGCCTGGGCAAGCTCAATTCCGGAGTTGGTGCAAATTTCGCGGTAGATTGCCTCCTTTTCTTCGGCATATAGGGTAATGGTTTTACTAGAGAGTGGCTCTCCAAAAATTGCCGGCAGAATGTCTTGATTCATCTTGCCATGAATCACATGGCTCTTCTCCTCGTCTGAGAGAGTAAACCCATGCTTGTGTAGAAAAATATCCCAGGCCGTATTGTGAAGTGCGGGTATCCCATAGCAGCGTGCCATTAAAGTCGAAAATAAATCCTTGAAGCTTCATACCCATTTTTAGCCCATTTTACTGTTAATCTTACGCTCCAAAGAGTAGATGGAGAATAACCTTTTTTTGCTGCATCATAAACTTTCGGTATTCATCTTCGTCAATCTTTGCAACTTTCTTTATAATTGGTTTGGCAAGTAGCGGGTATGAGCAGAGCGACATGAGACATACAATGAAGTGGTCGGATGTCATGGCGGTAATTCGGCCTTCCGCTATCTCCTTATCGAGCTCCTGTTTTAGGTTGTGGCGCATCTTTCTTTCAGTCTCCTTGGTGGTTAATGCGAATTGGTAGTTTGGGGTACGATTTATTTCGGAGATAATGAATGCTTCAACGTAGGGATACTCCAGATTGGCATCGATAAAAAGGTTAAGGAATTGCTCAATCTTCTCCCTAAATGGAAGATCGGTGGTAAAAACTTGTTGAAGCTTGTTGCCCAAAATTTCTATGGCCTCATTCATTACCACTTGGAATAGATTCTCCCTGCTCCGAAAGTAGTAGTGGATTAGTGCTCTATTGATGCCTGCCGCTTGGGCAATATCCTGTGTAGTTGCATGAAAATTACCCTCGGCAAAGAAAATGGTTCGGGCGGTTCGTTTAATTAGATCCTCGGTGCCGATATCTTTTATACGTTTTTTCATTACCGCAAACGATTCGTTTTGTATTTGAAAATAGGTTGACAATATTGTTAAACTTTGGTAACCCGCCAACTTTTTTTTAATAATTTCATGAATCGTTACTATTGTTTTGCTTTTTGCGTGGTGCTATTTTTGATAATTGGCCTTGCAAAAAGGCCTTCTGTTTTTATTATGAACCATGGGGTAAACCGTTCCATCTGGTTGAGTAGTACCATTATATTTCTCGATTTGCAATTGTAGCATTCCGGTTTATGGAAAACTATTTGGTGAAGAAAAGAATATTTCTTCCGCAACCAAAGATGAATAGTTAAAGCGAGAGGCTATGCAGCAATAGTGGCTGAATTACACTCATTTGATATTATTTGTTGACACGTTAAATACAATGTTTGGCGGGCAATAAGTAGTTGGGCATTTCATTCATTGGCGATTGTGCATAATCAGCGTTGATCAAAAATGGCTGCACCGTGCTAGTTGTAATTTCTAGCACCATGCAGCCAATTCTTCGATTATGGCTATTCTCTTACTTTTTTACTAAAACTTTCTCAGGAACTTTCACAAATTTATTGATGTTTCTCTGCCATTCTACGGCTTTGTCATACATGGGGTACGACTCGTAGGACGCATCGTTTTTCACATTATAAAAGTTAATGAAAATTTCCTGCTGAGGTGTAAGACTTGGTGTAAGAATCAGGTCGACCCGTTGAATTGTCTCCTCTTGGCTATGAGGAAGCGTGTTGCTTTTTTCGGTATTGCGAATAACTCGACAATTTGAAACCTCTGACAATTTAACTATAATTTGGTCTTGATTTTCGGTTTGTTGGCTCAAATAAACAAAGGTTTTGGCATCAGCATCAATACCAATTATCTTACGTTTAATTAGTTCGGGTTCTTTAATAGTTAGTTTATGGGCGATGCACAACTCCTTGAATGCTTTTCTCAGCCGTTTTTCTTTAAGGGATATTATGGTGGAGATAAGCCAAATAGGTAGGAGAACGAGAGAAACTATGATGATGCCAATAATTATTACAGAAGTATCCATGTGTAGTGTTTTTGTTGGTGATACAATAACTCTTTTTGTTTACAGAAGTGGAAATACAATCATTGCCTATTAATTATTGGCACAGATTTTTGCGTTTGATATGCTCAAAAGGAGTGACAATAACTTGAACTTATTAACTAATCGTACATTTTTCGATTGGTCAGAGTTACCTCTAAGTTGCAAGCGTTGATTGTAGAAGGGAAAGGGTTAAGTATTACCAGAATTCATGGAACGGGAATAGGACAAATGCTACAGCCTGACATCGGTTATCGTCCTGAGTAACAAAGGTTGCATTAAAGTTGGTGAATGTTTGCTTTAGAAGAAACTTTTGTATGATAGCCGACGACCATTTGAACTCATTGTCTTTGCTTACGTTTGATGCACCATTGACGGTGACATCGATAGGTTGAATAAACTGGTTGGCTAAAAAATCGGAAGCTGGCGATAATGTGGTGGTTTCCTCAATTGTGCCGGCCTTTATTTGTGTTTGAACACATGGCAAGGCTACAATATTTAGGCAACCCCAAATAACAATCGGGAAGTAGATAATCCTTAAAAAGCGCAATGATCTACTCTTATTGTTCATTTTTGCCACCATGTTCCACATGGCTTTAATATTATTTTTATTAACCAACGTTTATCCAGCAGACAAAGTTAGGCGATTATTTTTCAGTTTGTAACAGTTGAAGATAGGTAGAAATAAATTCTTCCTTCATTTTTAATTTATACTGCATAATAAATCGCGGGTGAGGGAGTGAAATAACCCGAGAAAAAAATTGATGCTCATCATTAAACTTTTGGAAGAACTTAAAATTTTTCCCCTCTCCAAGGCAATAGCATATTTCTCTATTAACGCCCATGGCAATTTGGGCGTTAATATTCGCTTCGATGTAGGGAATTAGCGCTTTTTGCAGGTCGGAAATATCGTAGTAGTTGAGGTTTTGCCATCTAGTGTAAATCCCAAGGGACAAATGGAGTTGAAGTAGTACTGGTTGTAGAATTTGGAAAGGCCGCCAAAGGCATACATCATTTCATGGATGAATATGGATGAAATCTCTGACCTTTTGACAAAGTTGTTTGGAATATTACAATCGGTTTCCAGCCTTTCTGGGTCCGTAAAGGGAATACCGGTAATACCTCCGCCCAATCTACCGAGGTTAATCCCAAGGATTAATGTGCGAGGGTTATCGTCGTTATAGTATTTGGAGTAGAATAATTCAACAATATTCTGAACTTCTTTATTTTCAAAAGGGTTCATAGTTTTAACACCTCCCGGAAGGCCTGTCGGTCTTAAAAGGGCACGGTTAAATTGGATCACTTTTGCGGCAAAGGTCATCGATTTAGGGTTTTGAAGAGGAACGGTGAACAGCTGAAAGATAAAGATTTATTCGATTGAATAGCTCGGTGCAGAATTATTAAATTGTCGGCGGTATTAATCAAGAATGGGTTTTGATCGGCTGCAACAATTGTGTGTCCTGCCATTAGGAGTATTTCGAATACTTGCCGAAGGGCAGCTATATTTTTTGCATGCAGTCCTAAGGTTGGCTCGTCGAATAAAAATAGAACTTTCCCCTTTGCTTCTAACATGGAGGATACCAAATGAAGTCGCTGTTGTTCGCCGGAACTCAAGGTGCCAAAAGACTGCCCAAGTTTTAAATAGCCAATGCCCATTTGAATGGCGGTTTTCAACAATGTATTGATGGCTGATTCATGGTTCAACCTAGTATTTATCTCCTCAATGCTGAGCTGCTGCCATTGGGATATATTTAGTTCTTGCCAACGGAATTGTAGTGCCTGCTCGGTAAAGCCTGTTCCGTTGCAACTTTCGCATTGTTCTTGGTAATCGGGCATAAGGTCGAGTGCAATACGATGAACACCGGTTCCTGCGCATGCTTCACATCGGCCACCGCTCGATTGAGGACTAAAGAATCCGGGAGTAATTTTGTGCTTGTTTGCCTCAGTGGTGAGCGCCAGCTGCTTTCGAATAAAGTTGCTAATGCCCAGCTGGGTTCCAACGGTTGAGTATGGGGTGCCACTTCCCGTTACCTCCTTTACATTCACAATTTTTATTGCAAATGGCAAGGAGATGGATTTGCAGTTAATGGGTCTTTGCTGGGTAACCGATTCGCCAATTACCTTAAGAAGAAGGTTGCTTTTTCCACTGCCTGTTGGTCCTGTAATGGCAGTGAAACAACCGGTTGGTATTGTTAGGACGTTATTGTTGATGTCGTGAATAACAATGTCTCCGTTGGTTGAGTGAGGTTTACTCTTTTCACTCGAACGAACATCTTCAGAGAAGATTAACCCTGTTGGTGTCTTCCTATTGTTTGCTAACTCTTCGGGTCTTCCGTCGAAAATAATTTCACCTCCTTTTTCTCCAGCGTCTGGACCAAACTCCACAATGCGATTGCTCGAAACTAAGCCTGCTGGGCTGTGATCGATAAGAACTACCGTGTTGCCCTTCGTGGTTAATTCGCCAAGAAGATCCTTGATTCGTTGTGTTTCGGTGGAATCGAGGCCTGCAAATGGTTCGTCGAGTATATAGGTGATGCCTGTGAGATCGATGCCGGCAATGCCAAGTAGCCTAAGTTTTTGCTGTTCACCAGTAGATAGGGAGTAGGTCTCTCGGTTTAGTGAAAGATAACCAATGCCAAGGTGAATAAGCATTTGTATTTTATGTCGAAGTGGTTTGCAGAGCAGTGTTGCTCCAGTATCGCCTACTTTAGCCACAATGGTCGATTCCAGCTGGGGTAGTATGCTGAGCAGCTTTTCGCTATTTAGCTTAGTCATTTCAGCAATATCCATACCTAAAATCTTATAGGATAAGGCTATGTTGTTTAGTCTCTTTCCACCACATTGGGAACAATCCAATCGCTCCATAGCCTCTTCGAACCCGATACCTCTTGAGGTTGAATGGTGGATGGAGTACTCCTCGTTAACTATGGCTATTAAACCACTCCATTTTCCGGAGAAGTTGAAACTACCCTCTCTTTTTCCGCGCTTGTAGTTCCATTGAACATCCCATATTTTATCACCAGTACCTTCAAGAATAATGCTTTTAGAGCAGGAGGACAGGACTTCCCACGGAAGAAAGAATCTATGTTCTCCAATTTCCCAATGGTGGCAAGGGTGGCCATCTGTTTACCGTATGGATCACCCAATAGCTTGGCAACCTTGCCTGAACCTAAAGCACCCTGGTTTACTGGTTTTTTTGTATTTACTATAAGCTTATGAGCGGTACATTGCAGCCGGCTACCCAATCCTCCGCAGGCCGGGCAACCACCCTGCTCGTGGTTAAACGAGAATAGCGTTGATAGGGGCGTGTTGTCGTTTGTTTGGCTAATGCCGGCCCTACTATATATTAGTCTTAGAAGGTCGTAAATGCCGGTAAAGGTTCCCACGGTTGATCGTGTATTTGACTGAAATGGTTTTCGCCGTACCGCAATAGTAGGAGTAAGACCGCTAGCATTGGCAATGGTAGCTGCTTGACCCATCCCAAGCCTTGAGCGGACATACGGGGTTAGGTATCGACTAAATTCGGCATTACTTACCGAAAAGAGTGTGTTGAAGGCAAAGCTTGTCTTGCCTGAACCGGAGATACCTGCCAGTGCTAAAATTGTTCCTGTTTCAATGGATATATCGATATTTTTGAGATTGTGGGTAGAGACGCCTTTGAGGGAGATAGCCATCTGTTGTGTTGGTGGTGCAGTTAACGGCTTTATCCCTTTTTGGTCGAAAATATAGTGCGCCGTAACCGAATGCTTACACTCTTTCAACTTTTCGGGTTCGCCTTGAAAAACCAAAGTGCCACCTTGTTTGCCGCTATCTGGGCCTAAATCAATTATCCAATTTGCATTTGCAATAACATCAGCATTATGCTCAATACATACAACCGTATGGCCTTTTTTGTTAGTTCGAAGAGGGCGTTTAGCAAAGCCTCCACGTCATGCTGATGAAGTCCGGTAGTTGGTTCATCGAGGAGGTAAAGAGTGTTCCCTTTGCCTTGCCTAAAGAGCTCGGTAGCCAGCTTAATACGTTGTGCTTCTCCACCGCTAAGGGTATCGGAGCTTTGGCCCAACTTTAAGTAACCACAACCAAGGCTGTTGAGTAGCTGTAGCAGTTTATGCATCGAGGGTTGATCGTCAAAAAGGTGCAAGGCCTCCTCGATGCTGGTATTTAGAATGTCGGAAATAGAAAGGTTTTTGTAGGTAATTTTCAATATCTCTGGTTTAAACCGTCTTCCATTGCAGGCAAAACAGGTGGTTTCGGCTGTTCCTAAAAATGGAGTCCCAATTCCAGCTTGCCCGCTCCAAGACAGGTTTCGCACCTACCTCCCGCAACGTTAAATGAGAAATGGCTCTTTTTGAATCCTTCAACTTTTGATTTGGGAAGCGAGGCAAAGAGGTCACGAAGCATATCCATTAACCCGGTGTAGGTGGCGGGATTGCTCCTCGATGTTTTTCCGATGGGACGTTGGTCTATTTCGACCAATCGAGTAATGCCGGTAAGTCCTGCAACCTCTCCAACTTCATCTATTCTTCCATTGTTTTGCCCAAGAAAGTGTCGTGTGAGGTTGGCTAGAGCGTAATGCAGCAATGTAGATTTACCTGCACCCGATACACCGGTGATGGCGGTAAGCTGCCCTTGAGGAATGTTTACAGATATGTGCTTAAGGTTGTGCACGTGCAAGTTGGACAGCTGTATTAAATTTTGAGCCGGGGTGGTGGTGGGCTTGGATAGTTGAAGCACACGGGTACCACTTAAAAATTGCCACGTGGGACTTTGGCTTAGGTTCGATCGGATAAAATTGTCGGGTGAACCACTATACATCACTTGGCCACCGCCTGCACCGGCCAACCGTCCTAAATCGATGAGGTGATGAGCTATCTTCATTACCGAAGGGTCGTGCTCTACCAAAATCACCGTATTGCCTTTCTGGACGAGGTCGTTGAGGATTCCCATCAACGCTTCTGTATCTCTTGGGTGAAGTCCGGTTGTTGGTTCGTCAAGTATAAAGCACACGTTCTGTAGTCTTGTTTCACTTAGTGTCACCAATTTTAAACGCTTTAACTCACCAGAGGAGAGTGTTTCGGCATTCCGGACAGTTTCCAAATGTCCAAGTCCAAGTAGTTGGGCTGCCTTTAATGTTTTAAGCATCTCATCTACAATAACCTTTGCTGCACCTGATTGCAGCGACTTGGTGTTTGAAAGAAAAATGGTTAGCTCAGAGAGGCTCAACATGGCTACCTCGTGAATATTTTTACTCTCAATGGTAACGCTTAGCGCCTCTTGTCGTAATCGTGCTCCGTGGCATACCGAACAGGGGCGACTTTTGCTAAAACGCAGGATATTGGGATTTCGATCTCGCTGTAAGATTTCCTCCATTACGGGAATAATTCCTCGGTAGTATCCCTCCTCACGAGGTTTGGCGGTGATGCCGGTCCATTTCATTCGAGACTCCAAGGTATGCTTACCAAAAGGAACTTTCAGCTTATTGGTTCCATAAAAAATAATCTGTTTTTGTTCGGGGGTAAGCTTATTCCATGGAATGTCAACGGAGAAATTCTCGGCATGGCAAACCTGGTCAAGAACGTCCATTGTTACTTGGGAATAGATGATGTAGGGTTTTGGAGTTGTGAGCACAAGTGCACCTTGGCGCAGTGTTTTGGTTGAATCGCCCACCAAGCTGTGATGATCGATATAATCTTCTACTCCAAGACCTTTGCATTGAGGACAGGCTCCCTTTGCCGTGTTAAAGGAAAAAAGGCTTCTATCGGGTTTTAAGTTATGCAGCCGAGCTATGTCGCGATAGCCAACGCGAGCATAAAGAAGTCTCAGCTGGTCGTATATTCCAGTAATTGTTCCAATGGTTGAACGACTATTGAGGCCGTTTATATGTTGATCAACGGCTACCACCGGGAGTAAGTTTTGCATGCTTTCAGCGTTTGGTGGCTGAAGTTTCCCGAGCAATAGTTGTGCGTTAGGCGAAAGATTTGTATAAAATCGACGCATACCCTCTTTTGCAATTACGTTGTATGCTAATGAACTTTTGCCTGACCCCGATATTCCGGTTATTACAGTTAATGCCCGGTGAGGAATTTCAACGGAAATATTTTTCAGATTATTTTCTTTAATGCCTTTTATCGAAATATTTGTTTGCTTGGTCATGGACTTGCTATTTTTACAAAGGAATTAAATTATTTTTTCTTTCTTTCCATAAAAGTTTGTGGTTGAGATTTACCGTTAATGTGATGTTGCATGATTTCAACTTTATTGATTAACTTGGATGACAAAATAGGCTAAGGTAGTATGATTAAATTTTTTTTGAAGAGTATCTGTTTATTGAGCTTATGCACCATCTCATTTTCCTTTGGTCATAAAGTTCTTGGGCGCGATTTGGATACCCTTTTGATTCATCGATTGTTTACAAAAACCGACTCTTTAATAGACAAGGGATCCTATGGTTTGGCTTATAAAACAGTTGATAGTGTAACGGTTTTAGTTGAGCATACAAGGTATTATAGAGCGCACTGTCTTGCACTCAACGAGAAGGGCGTAATTAATAGGTGGCAGGGTAATCTTAGCAAAGCGCTAATGCTCTTTACTCAAAGTTTACGAATAGCTGACTCGTTAAATGATTTGGATTTAAAGGCGAATAACTTGACAAATATGGGTGCTGTTCATCGGATGGTTGGCAACTATCCTCAAGCACTTAACCTCTATTTGCAAGCTTTATCCATTTGTAAGCAACAAAAAAGCGAATCTGGAATTTCCGCAAATTATAACAATATAGGGGTTGTGTACCTCTACCTTGGCAACTACGATAAGGCGCTGGAATACTATAGACTGTCGCAAGTAATTTTTAAAGAAATTGGCGACAAGGCTGGACTTGCCATCTCGTATATCAACATTGGAGAGGTTTACCAAAAATCGGGTAATAATACCGATGCAATTGCTTACTACATGAAGGGGTTGGATCTTAGCCAACAAATAGGCGATATCGATAGCCAAGGGGTTTTGTATAGCGAGCTGGGCAATATTTATAAGAGCCGTAACGATTGCCAATTTGCAAAGGGCTTTTATTTAAGATCGCTTTCGATTTTTGAAAAGTTAGGCGACAATTATCGTTTATCGCAGGTGCTAAACAATTTAGGTAGCTGTGCAATTAAGCTAAATCAGCTCGGTAAGGCACAATCGTATCTTTACCGTTCGTTGTCGCTCGCCAAAAAGGTTGGATCATGGGAGCTCCTGAGTGATGTCAACCTATCGTTAAGCAAATACTACCAATTACTTGGTGACTTTAGGCAGGCATTGGTTTATTATCAAGATCATACCGCGGCTAGAGACAGCTCTTTTAATAAGGATAGTAACGATCAGCTGCTTCGTGCACAGTTTCGCTTTGAGTTTGAAATGATACAAGAGAAGGAGCAGGTGAATAAGGATAAGCAGCAGCTGGTGGCAAAAGAGGCAAATCGATGGCAAAATATTATCAAATTTTCTTTGGTGGCTATAGTGATAGTTCTTTCGGTAATGCTGGGATTGCTTTTCAGGGGTTATTTACATAAAAAGAAACTTTCGAAAGTGCTTCTCCTTCATGAAAAGGAGATACTGGATAAAAATAAGGAACTTGAGTTTCAGCAGGAGGAGATTTTATCGCAGCGCGATCAGATTGAGGAGAAGAATGTAATATTGCAGCTTCATCAAAAGGAAATTGAGGATCAGAATGGAAGAATGATAAGTAGCTTGGAGTATGCTCAAACCATTCAAGAGGCTATTTTGCCTGACGATGATTTTTTTAAGAAGCATTTCCGTAGTCATTTTATCTTATTTCGGCCAAAGGATATTGTTTCTGGTGACTTTTACTGGACCTACCAAACGGAGAACCTTACCTATTTGGCTTTAGCCGACTGCACTGGTCATGGCGTTCCGGGTGGGTTTATGTCTATGATTGGTAACACGCTGCTCAACCAGCTGGTGATTGAATATCAAATGACCAATCCCGCTAAAATTCTAGAGGAGCTGAATCGCATGGTACGTAAAGCACTTAAGCAAGACGAGGATTCTGCTCGATCGTATGCCGGAATGGATATTGCTTTTTGTGTGATAGATCATGTAAAGAAGAAGTTGCTCTTTGCTGGAGCGAAGCGACCAATTTACTTTTTCAAGGGGAACGAGTTTGAGAAGATTGCCGGTGACTCTCGTTCTATTGGTGGATACCAGATGGAGCAGAAACGAATTTTTTCATTGCAAACAATCGACCTCGATGAGCCAATTCAACTTTACCTATTTACCGATGGTTATACCGATCAGCTTAACATTTCGGAGCGGAAGTATGGTGTAGCACGGTATAAGGAGATATTGGCTGAAATACATCGATTACCCATGGCTCGGCAGCTTGAGCTGCTGATTAACTCGCACGAGGAATTCAAGGGCGAGAATGAGCAAATAGATGATATTTCTATTATTGGTCTTTCGCTTTAACCTGTTGCAATAAAAAGACCGCTCCAATTTGGAGCGGTCTTTTTATTTTTTTGAGCTTGTTGGTTAATCGAGTCCACGTGCCTTAAGCAGTGGCTCAATGCTAGGATCTTTGCCTCTAAAGTTTTTATACATTGTCATGGCATCTTCGGTACCACCCTTTTCAAGGATGCAATGGCGGAACTTGTTGGCCGTTGTTTTATCGAAAACATTACCCGCTTCCTTAAAGGCTTGGAAGGCATCGGCAACGAGAACATCGGCCCAAATGTAGCTGTAATATCCGGCCGAATATCCACCTCCAAAAACGTGCTGAAAGTAGGTGCTTCTGTAGCGAGGTAGAATTTCTGGAATCAAGCCAATTTTATCCATGCTGGCTTTCTCAAACTGTTGAACGTCGAGGTTGGTTAGCATAGTATCGGCATAGAAGTCCATGTCGAGGTAGGAAGCAGCAAGATACTCCACCGTAGCAAATCCTTGGTTGAAAGTTTCGCTCTTCTTTATCTTGTCGACTAGTGCTTGAGGAATTACTTCACCTGTTTTGTAGTTCTTGGCATATACATTCAGAACTTCTGGTTCCGAAGCCCAATTTTCGTCAAACTGCGAAGGTAGCTCTACAAAGTCGCGTGGAACACTGGTTCCGGAAAGGCTAGCATAGGTAACTTGCGAAAGCATGGCGTGCATGGCATGGCCAAACTCATGAAAAAGGGTTGTTACCTCATCGTAGTTGAGCAGTGCAGGCTGGTTGCCGGCAGGGCGGGTAAAGTTGGTAACGATAGAAACAACGGGAGCAACACGCTCTCCATTAACAATTTTTTCGGAACGGAAGTTGGTGCACCAAGCCCCACCCTTCTTGCTTGCTCTTGGGTAGTAGTCGAAGTAGAGAATGGCCAATAACTTGCCAGTTGAATCTTGAACTTCATAGCCTTCAGCCTCTGGATCGTATTTAGGAAGATCTGGTTTTGCAATAAACTGAAGTCCATAGAGCCTTTTTGCCGTGTAAAAGATTCCTTCTCTTACATTTTCCAACTTAAAGTATGGGCGAAGCATCTCCTCATCAAGGTCATATTTTGCCTTTCTTACCTTTTCGGAGTAGTACCACCAGTCCCAAGAGGCGAGCTTAAACTTGCCACCCTCCTTGTTGATGATTTGTTGCATATCTTTTACCTCTTCCTTGGCTTTGTTGAGAGCTGGTGTCCAAATCTTGTTTAATAGGTTAAAAACATTCTCTGGTGTTTTAGCCATGGTGTTGTCGAGAATGTAGTTTGCCGAGGAGGGGAAGCCTAACAGCTTTGCTTTCTCGAGGCTTAGCGATAGAATTTTAGCAATAACCGGATTGTTGTTATACTCATTTGGATGGTTGCATCTTGTGGCGTAGGCCATATAGATTTTTTCTCTCAAATCACGTTTTTGTGAATACTGCAAGAATGGGATCATGCTTGGTTTATCGAGGGTGAAAACCCACTTGCCTGGCATGCTATCGGCCTTGGCCTCTTCGGCAGCCGACATGATAACCGATTCGGGAAGACCTACGAGGTCGTCCTTGTTGTCGATAACCAACTTAAAGGCAGCATTCTCCTTTAGCAAGTTTTTACCAAACTGCAGCTCCTGAAGCGACAGCTCTGCATTAATCTGACGGAATCGCTCCTGCTTATCGGCAGCAAGATTGGCACCACCACGTATAAAGTTGCGGTTAAATTTGTCAACCAGCATTTTTTGCTCCTCCGTTAGGTTAAGCTTGTTCATGCTGTCGTATATGGTCTTCACCCGCTTGTAGAGGTCGGAGTTGAGGTAGATGTCATCGTTGTTCTTCGATAGCAGGGGCGAAACGGAATCGGCAATGGCCTGAATCTCGTCGGTGCTGTTCGACTCGGTGATGTTGAAAAATACATTGCTAACCTTGTCCAGAATCTCACCACTGTTTTCCATTGCCAGAATGGTATTTTCAAAAGTGGGTGCTTCCGAGTTTTTCACAATGGCAGCAATCTCCTCCTGCTGCTGCTTTATCCCTGCCTTAAAGGCTGGCAGGTAGTCAGCATTGGTTATCTTATCGAATGGTGGAACCCCATACGGTGTTTTGTATTCACTCATGAATGGGTTCTGTGAAACCACACCACCCTTATTGCAGGATGTGAGTGCAATGCCTGCAAACATAGCCATAATCAGATACTTTTTCACGGTTTTATGCATTTAGGTTAGTAATCGGTTTATTTGTTAAGCGTCAAATTTAGCAATTGCATCCTTTTTCTGTAACCATTTTTGGACAATATTATTGCGTAAATGTTTAAAGGCGAGAAAAATAATTGCGGAAGGGGCAGGCGGAACAGGATGATACCGAGTGACTGGGAAGTTACACGTGGCGTAGAGTGACGAGTTACTTAATATCCGGTGCGCGCTGAAATGGTATCATCATAAAGCTGCTTCCCTTGCACTGTATCTCAATAAGAATTTAAATACAGCTACGGCAACCTGTACTATCGGTGCTTAAAACTTGTTCCAGTGCCAAATTTCGAATTTTATTATTGCTAATTATCAGGGTAGCGGCACAATGGTATTTGGCTAGTTCAATGGTTTTTTGTTTTGACGGAGATAGGGTGCATTTGGTTGACAAAAATGGGCTGTTGGTTGATCCTTTTTTTATTTCACATCGGCCGCTACTATTTTTAGTTCAATTACAATGTGTCACCTACTGATTTTTTAAACCTAATACGGAGCTATGAAATATTTTTTACTTTCACTCGGGCTGATACTCAGCTTTGCGATTGGCGGTAAGTGCCAAACTTTTTATGATATTAAAACGATTAATACCATCGAAATTACATTTGCCGAAAGTAATTGGGATGCCTTATTGGATGCAGAGAAGGCTGGAGATGACGGCTACATTAAGGCTCAAAGCGTAACCATAAACGGTGTAACTTTCAACGAGGTTGGTGTAAAATACAAAGGAAACAGCACCTACAATGCTAATCAAACTAAAAATCCATTTCATATTGAGTTGGATACCTATACCGACCAAGATTACGAAGGATATACCGATATTAAATTAAGTAACGAGGCCAACGATCCTTCTTTTGTAAGAGAGGCGCTTTCGTACCAAATTTTAAGACAGTATATGGACGCGCCACTTTCAAATTTTGCGAATGTATACGTTAATGGTAAATTGTTAGGGCTCTATACCAGCTCCGAATCGATATCGAAAAAGTTTGTAAAAAGCCATTTTGGTTCAAAGAAAAACACATTTGTTAAATGCAATCCGCCCGATGGTGCAGACCAAAGCACAACTGATCTTCCTAACCTGGTATACTTAGGTCAGGATAGCACTAGCTACTACGATGCCTATGAGTTAGAATCGGATTATGGCTGGAAGGAATTAATTAACCTGTGCGATACGCTAACCAATAATATTGGGGCTATCGAAAAAATATTGGACGTTGACCGCGCATTGTGGATGTTGGCTTTTGATAACGCGCTGGTGAATTTGGATAGCTACATTGGCGCATATTCGCAAAACTATTATTTATATCGCGACGACAATGGCCGATTTATCCCTATTGTTTGGGACTTAAATGAATCGTTCGGGCAATTCTCGCAAACAGGTACCTCCAGCTTAAACAGTACCTCCGATAAACAAAAGTTGAGCTATTTACTGCATGCGTCCGACACCAAGTTTCCGTTGATTAAAATGCTGCTGAGTGTACCTATGTATAAAAGAATGTATTTGGCGCACATTAAAACTATTATGCTCGAAAACTTCGACAATAAAAGCTATTACGATTCCGGGCTATCTATGCAAGCTACTATTGATGCGGCCGTAAGTGCTGATATTTATAAATTTTACACCTACAGTAATTTTCTTAATAATCTCACTACAGATATTTCTTCTGGGATGGGGGGGCCTGGGAGTAGCTCAACGCCCGGTATTACCAATCTTATGAATGGACGAAACTCCTATTTGTTGGCGCTTTCGGATTTTACCAATACGGCCCCTGGCATTACAGACATAACGCTATCGGATGCCAAACCGGTGATTAATTCAACCATTACCGTATCGGCGTCAATTACTAATGCTACCTCTGTATACCTTGGTTTCCGAAGCAGTTCGGAACTACCATTTACGCGTATTCAGATGTACGATGATGGAACGCACAACGACCTTGTTGCAGGTGATGGCATTTATAGCACACCCTTAACAATCGATAACGCCTCCATTCAGTATTACATTTATGCAGAAAATGATAAGGTAGGAATGTTCTCGCCACAACGTGCCGAACACGAATACCATGTAATTACGGCATCGGATGGTGATGTAAGCGGCGTTGTAATTAATGAATTTTTGGCCTCCAATGAGGCTACTATGGCCGATCAGGATAATGAATATGATGACTGGATTGAGCTATACAACAACAGCAACGAAACAGTCGATTTAGGTGGATACTATCTTTCTGATGATTCCGAAGACTTAACACAATGGACGTTTCCTATCGGAACAACCATTGGTGCAAATGGCTATCTTATTGTGTGGGCCGATAAGGACGAGGACCAAACCGGACTACACGCCAACTTTAAAATATCGGCCTCGTCGGGTAAGCTGTTTTTAGTTAATAGTGCTGGTTCGGTTATTAATGAAATTAACTATTCGGCGCAAACTACCGATGTCTCATTTGGAAGATACCCCAATGGAACCGGCGATTTTCAAACAATGGAACCAACTTTTGAGGCCGAAAATCGTACCTACACAAGCGTGGATCCGGTAACGGTTCAAAGTACAGAGCTAATAGCCTATCCAAATCCGGCATCAGACTATTTTAATATCGACATTAGTGGCGATTTACCGCAGAATGATTATGTTACCATATATAATGTGGCTGGGAATGTTGTTCTAAAAACAAAAAGCGAAGCACACCTACAGATTAGCACATCGGGTTGGAGTACGGGTATTTACTTTATCCAGTATAATGGAAAGTTTTTCAAAATGGTGATTCTGTAATCAATGCTTTTCTACTAGCCGATGTTGATTTTTAATGGGAGTCAGCATAAGATAGATAGAGTGGCTCTATAGTAATTAATCCATAAAACGCCTACAGACAGGTGCTACTTAGAACTATCTAATTAGTGCCTGTTTGTTTGTACAACGGCTTTGCAGGCGGTTGATGAATGGGACAACGATTGGAGGAAGCCATGTATAAGGAGTGAATAAGTTGAGCGGCATGTGGCGTGGCAACGATTTGTGTTTCTGCATGCCGTTAAAAGATAATTGGTCCAATGCTGGGATGCCGTATTTTTTGCCCCACTGCATAACCGCCATGTGGTTGAATAGGAATAGCCACGGGCGTAAGCCCATGGAATGAATGAGCGCATGCATCGTTGCGTGTTCGCTTCAAATCGTCCCACGGCTGGGTGGCGGCGTTTGCTAGGCGAGGCAGCAGGATATCTTTCACGGCATTGGGTATTACCATCCACACGCAGAACGATAAGGAGGCGATAATTAGTAGCAATTTGCTGAACCTCTTTGCCGGGGCGGGTAAACCTTCGTACAAACGCCCAAAACTTGCGTACGGAGGGGTAAAACCTTCGTACAAACGCTCAAAACTTGCGTACGGAGGGGTAAAACCTTCGTACAAACGCCCAAAACTTTCGTACGGAGGGGTAAAACATTCGTACAAACGCTCAAAACTTGCGTACGGAGGGGTAAAACTTGCCGGAGAACGGCCAAAACTTGTCGGAGAACGCCCAAACCTTGCGTACAGGCGCCCAAAACCTTTGTTGGGAGGGGTTGAAACTCACAAAGGGCACGCCAGCCAAGGGGTTGGGGGCTGCAGAAGGAGTACAATAAAGCCTACCGACCTCAGGTTTGGCTATTTGAAGGGCTGGCTGCACCTCTCGTATGCTATGCATCAGCTGGAAAGTGGTACCGAATAGCGTTACATACAGGAACTGCGGGGAGACAAAAGCAGCAAGACCACGGAGATATATACCCATGTGAGCACTCAGAGTTTAAAAAAAATAAGGTCGCCATTTGATGATCTGTGAATTAATTATAGATTTGTGTATTATACGGTTAAAACCGCACAATACATACCAATATGGGCGTGTATATACAGTTTTTCCGTATATATAAACGAGTTGGCAGCAATTATGATAGCATTTAAGGAAGTTATTTATCTAATGAGAAAACTAATAATAACCAAATGAAAAGATTTAACTTATTACTTCTAATAGTTGGAATTTTAAATTTTCATTACAGTTTTGGACAAGAATTTTCTTTTAACCAAGGAGGCGTTTCTAACAAAGGTTATTTTGAAGTTATTCCATATGAAACTAATAACGACAAGATTTTTATTAATGTTGAGATAAACGGCAAAAAAAGAAAATTTCTTTTCGATACTGGATCTACCACTTTAATCTGCGAAAGTTTGTTCAGAGAAATCAACCCAGCTTTGATATATAAGCAGCTAGTAATAGATATGTATAAAAACAAAGACACTTTAAAGGTTGTATCTCTCAATGACTTGAAACTAGGCAGTATTATTTTTAATGATATTCCAGCATCTGTCATGCAATCCTCTCCTGATTGGTTTAAATGTTTAAATGTAGAAGGAATAATTGGAAGTAATATGTTAAGAAATTCAATCGTTCAAATTTCTTCTGTAAATCATACAATAACCATAACTGATAATCAAAAGAAGTTGACATTAAGTAAGAATGATATCTCAAAACTGAAACTCATTAAATCCAGCTATCCATTTATTCAAATATCAATTAATAAAATTCCTCTGGAAGTTATCTTTGATACGGGAAATGGCGCTTTCTTTTCGCTCTCTAACGGAATGATGAATAACATAATTAAGGGTGAAAAGAATAAACCTTTCGAAACGATATCAACAGGTTTTGGGGCGAATTCTTTTGGTTTATTTGGTGCAGAAAATAATACAGAAATGTTCAGGCTGAGAATACCTCTATTACAAATCAATAAAGGGAAATTTGAAAATACCATAGTTGAAACATCTAATATAGCACAATCAAGTGTTGGTTCAGAACTTCTAAAATATGGAACGGTGACATTAGATTACCTGAATAAAAATTTTTTCTTTGAACCCTTTGAAAGCGAAATAAATATAGAAGAGAAAAAATGGCCAATTAGCCCAACTGTATTTAACGGACAAATAGTTGTAGGTGTAATTTGGGGAGATTTAAAGAGTGAAGTAAATCTGGGTGATAGAATTATGAAAATAGACAGTACAAACTATGAGAATTGGGATATGTGTAAATTAAGTTTTGGGCTTAAAGACAAAATTAAGGCAATTTTGACACTAGAAGACAAAAACGGAAAACTAAAACAGATTGAAATACAAAAGAAATAACTGCTGCCAACAAATGCTAACTTCAAGCTGGGCAGATTTGCTGATAACCAAGTTTTTCCTATCTTCGTTTTGGCATTAACGGGGGATAGAATTGATGCTTCTAACTCCCAGCCATAAGTTAGCATCAATCGTTATAGGTAATTTTGACGAGTCCTAAAAAAAGGCTACACAACACGTAGCAATTATGTATAAGAATGATGGATTTGTTCGAAGGTACAGCGAGGGTTTTAAGCTCAAAATTTTAGCCGAACTTAGCACTGGAAATTACTCCAAGAAAAAGCTTGGTGAAATTTACGGAATTAACCGCACTACCATTAATGAATGGATAAAGAAGTACGATCGGAAAGATTTAATGAACACCAGAGTAATCGTGGAAACCCAAGACGAAACGACACGGCTTAAAGCCCTACAGAAGGAGATCAAGCAGCTCAAGGAGCTGTTGATTAAAAAGGACTTGGACAGGTTGGTTTTAGACTCCTACCTGGAAGTTGCGGCAGAAAAGCTGGGCTGCAAGAGCGTAGAAGTGACGAGTCCTAAAAAAAGGCTACACAACACGTAGCAGATTTTTTTCACCCAAAAATTCCCTTAACCGCACCACCATCGGCTGAGATGGTTTGGCCGGTAACGTAGCCCGAAACGGGGGAGAGCAGCCATGCGGCCAGCGAGGCAAACTCGGCTGGTCGTCCCAGCCTATGCACGGGTATTTCTTGCTCCGAAAGTTTACGGGCATCGGAAAGGGATATGCCGTGATCTTGGCTCTTCCGCTCAAAAATCCGTTCCAGCGCCTTGGTATCGTGCGAACCGGGGGCAATCACGTTTACCGTAATGCCCGAATGGGCTAGCTCTTGCGAGAGCGATTTGGCAAAGCCAACCACCGCCAAGCGTAGCGAGGTGCTAAGGGCAAGGTTTTCAATGGGCTGCTTTACGCTCATACTTTCAAGAAAGAGTAGCCTGCCATAACCACTCTTTTGTAGTGTTGGAATTAGCTTAAGCACAAGCTCTACCTTCCAGCGGAGTAGGGTTTTGTATGCTTCGTCCCAATCGGCAATAGTAGTTTCTATGGCTGCCTTTGCAGGTGGTCCACCAGCATTGATTAAAATACCGCTTATTTGGCGATTCCCCACTTTGTTCAAAAGCGTTTGCGGGAATTTATCGTGGGCAATGTCGCTTTGAAGTGCTTCTGCCCTACCGGGAAACGCAGCCTCCATTTCTTGAAGCAGCCCAATTCGTCTCCCTGTAACAATTACAGAGGCACCTTCGAGAAGGAGTGTTTCGGCCACGGCGCGTCCCAGCCCAGAGCTGGCGCCGGTTACTACAAAAAGTTGATTGCGAAGCCCTAGTTCCATAGGTTTTCTCTTTTGAACAGCGTTGGTGCCAATTTTGTTTGGTGGAGTATAAAATAAAAAGGAGCCATTTGTGGTGGCTCCTCTTTGCTGATGTTTGATAAATAAATTATATGGTTCTGCCGGGATATTGCTTTAGTGCTATATCTAGGCACTCCATTGCACTTTTCAGATCTTCTATTTTTAAAACGTAGGCAATTCGAACCTCGTTTTTGCCCAATCCGGGGGTAGCATAAAAACCGGTAGCTGGTGCAAGCATTACCGTTTGCTTGTTATGGCTAAAGTCTTCCAATAGCCATTTCGAAAATTTGTCGGAATCGTCGATTGGCAGCTTAACAACGGTGTAGAATGCGCCCTTGGGTTTTGGACAATAAACGCCTTCCATTTTGTTTAAAGCCTCCACCATGAAGTTTCTTCGATCGATATACTCGTTGTATACACCTGTGAAGTAGTCGGTTGGGGTTTCCAACGCCGCTTCGGCAGCAACCTGACCATAGGAGGGAGGGCAGAGCCTTGCCTGGGCAAACTTCATTGCCGTTGCAATAACCTCCTTGTTGCGGGTTATAAGGGCACCTATTCGAACGCCACACATGGAGTATCGTTTCGATACGGAATCCATGAGAATAACATTCTGTTCCAACCCCGGGAGATTCATGGCCGAAAAATGTTCGTGACCATCGTAGCAGAATTCGCGGTAAACCTCGTCGGAGAATAGATAAAGGTCATGGCTTTTGATGAGTAACGCTAGCTGCTTTAATTCCTCCTTGGTGTAGAGGTATCCAGTTGGGTTGTTGGGGTTGCAAATAACAATACCCTTTGTTTTTGGAGTAATAAGTTTTTCGAACTCTGATATGGCCGGAAGTGCAAAGTCTTTGGAGATGCTTGACGTAACTGGTTTCACTACAACGCCGGCTTGGGTGGCAAATCCATTGTAGTTAGCATAGAATGGTTCAGGAATAATAATTTCATCACCAGGATTAAGGGTGCTCATCAGGGCAAAGGTAATGGCCTCTGAACCACCCGTGGTAATGAGCATATCGTTGTGGTCAATCGAAACGCCGATTCCTTGGTAGTATTTTGCCAACCCCTTGCGGTACGATTCATTGCCTGCGGAATGGCTATACTCAATTACGGTATTCTTATAGTTGCGAACGGCATTCAGCGCAACTTCTGGTGTTGGAATATCCGGTTGGCCAATGTTGAGGTGGTATACTTTAATACCTCTTTTTTTTGCGGCTTCGGCATAGGGAACCAGCTTACGTATGGGGGAGGAAGGCATTGCCTTCCCTTTTTCTGAAATTTGAGGCATGATGTTTTGTTAGTTTATTGAGTTGTTAGTTAGCTTGCTTTGGCAGCACCTCTCCCTTTATTCTCAAAATAAGAGGCGATGTTTGTGAGTTAGAAAATACACTAACTGATTTACTGAATGAACCTATAATGGTGGTGTTGTATCCAACCTCAATTTCTCCTTTTTTCCCAGGCATAATAGGTTCTTTTGGCCATGCTGGTTTGGTGCATCCACAACCCGAAATTACGTTGCTAATGATGAGGGGAGTATTACCATTATTGGTAAACGTAAATTTGTAAATACCATTCTCTGCAAACTGCATTTTCCCAAAATCATGCTCTGTAACCGTAAAGGTTATGGTTGTCTTAGTCGAGTCTGACTGTTGAGCCTTAAGTTGATATAAACTAGCAAAGGTTACAAAAAAGGTAAGTATGAGAAATTTTTTCATGGCATTAAAAATTTGATTGTTTTGGCAAATTTAGCTGGATTAGTGAACATATTACATGCTTTATAATATATTTCAGTGTTCGCATCACCACGATACTATGATCATTGTTTTTTTTACGTAAGACTTTTGGAATTCAAAAATGTTTAACTCGAGTGTGGTTTAACACGTATTGATTTTTTATTTCCATATATTGTAGTCCTAAAGTTCTATAATCATGGAAGATGTATCCCAATTTCTAAAAAGAGGACTGGATTTGCTCGATTTTACAGTTTTCAAGATGGGAAACTCAAAAATAACCATTGGGCTGATCCTCTACTTATTGGTGGCCACCACCATTCTCTTTGTATTCACCAAAGTTATACGCAAGCTCATTGTTGAACGGCTTGTGGTGAGGGTTACCAACAATCACAGCTTTGCACATTCGGTGGGCAATGTTTTTAGGTATACCGTTATTTTCATTGGTCTTGTGGTCATATTTCAATCTTCTGGGGTTAACCTAAGTGCCCTAACAATGGTGGCTGGAGCCCTAAGTGTTGGCATTGGTTTTGGACTTCAAAATATTACCAACAACTTTATTAGTGGCTTAATTATTCTTTTTGAAAGGCCAATAAAAGTTGGAGATAGGGTAGAAGTACCCGATTTGAACAACCTTGCAGGAACCATTATGACTATATCGGCACGTAGCACCACTATTCTTACCAACGACAATATTGCAGTTATAGTTCCAAATTCAAAGTTTATTTCTGAAGCCGTTATTAACTGGAGCTATAACGATAAGAGTGTACGGTTTGCTATTCCTGTTGGAGTTGCCTACAAAGAGGATCCGGAGCTGGTTCGTAGCATTTTGTTGAAAGTGGCCAACGAGAATATACACGTTTTGAAATCGCCAGAGCCAGAAGTTTTGCTTGAGAGCTATGGCGATAGCTCGATTAACTTTTTATTGAGGGTGTATACTTCGAATTTGAGCAGTAAACCATTGGTGCTATCAAGTGAGCTTTACTTTGAAATTTTTGCTCAGTTCAAATTGCAAGGTGTTGAAATACCTTTCCCGCAACGAGACATTCATATTCGTGATGAAAATGGTCATCTAGTTTCAGCTAGATAAACTTTTTGCTGTGGAGTCTGTTTGCTTTTAAAACCTTTTGGATACATGATTATCGTTAAAGAAACAAAATTGGCGGAGGTGATCCTTTCCGATATTCAACTGCTTCCTATCGTTCATCGATTGGGTATTAATTTGGGATTCGGAGAAAAAACGGTGGAACAAGTTTGCCATACTCAAGGTGTTGATCTCTATTTTTTTCTGGAGATAGTAAACCTGTTTTGTAATCCAGACTATTCGCCGACTCGGCAACCAAGCTATGGTATCGACCCGGTTGTGGTGTATCTACATAAGTCTCACTCCTTTTTTCGCGAAATAAAATTCCCGCTAGTCAAATCAAAAATAGAGTCGCTTAAACAATTTCAAGGAGGAGAGGGGCAGATTCCTCTAATTCAAAAATTCTTCACCAGCTATATGGTCGAATTCTTGACCCATATTCAGTATGAAGATGAGGTTGTTTTTCCATATTCGCTAATGGTTAATGGTTGTTTCAACGCGGGAACTATATCTCCTGAGCTAACTCGTAAAATGAAAAGTTACTCCATGTCCACTTTTCGGCAGGAGCACGACGATATAGAGTCTAAGCTTTCAGATTTACGAAATATTCTAATAAAATATCTACCTCCCATCGATGGTGGAACGGTGGTGACCTCCATTTTGCTTGAATTGTCGGCGATGGAGAAGGAGTTGGAAAATCACTCCATAATTGAGGAGCGTATATTGGTGCCTCGTGTGCTGGCAATGGAGGAGGAATTAATAGCGCGGGGTTCATGAGAAGAGTTACGTTTGTTGTTGCGGAACCCTCCTATTTGATCCGACGTGGTTTGGTTTCGTGTATTGAGGAGCTTGGGAATACGAAAGTTATTCGCGAGTTCGATAGTGGCGAAAAATTAATCAAGATTATTTCTGACCAGCAACCAGATTACTTGATTCTCGCCAATGATCTTTTGATCGAATATGAAGATGGACTAAAATGCCTGTTCGAAACGGGTATTGAAACGCAGATGATTGCCATTGATAACAACGAAGCGGGAATTTCGTCGCAAATTTCAATTAAAGATATTGTTAGGGTATCGGACAATAAAGTTACCATAATCCGATTGCTTAGAGAGTTGGTTGGTAGGCAAGTAAGACTAATGGATGGAGAGCCGCAGAGTGGAGAACTTTCGCCACGAGAGATTAATATCGTGAGGGATGTATCACTTGGGCTTTCAAATAAGGAGATTGCCGAAAAGAATTTTATCTCGCCTCATACAGTGGTCACGCACCGAAAGAATATTACTCGAAAGCTGGGAATTAAGTCAGTGTCGGGACTTACGGTATACGCGATTCTCAATAAACTCATCGAATTGAATGAGACCGAATAGCATCTTGCTCGATACTTCCCAACGTAAAAACAAAAATTCCTCACGAAGTAAAAACGGCGATCATATATTCCCATAATTTAGTATAAATTGCTGATGCTTTTTGATTGGTAATTTGTATATGTATATCTCTAATATTCAAAATCGAACGATTTCAATAATCTTACTGCTATTAAGCGCTATGATTTCAATAAGCGCCTATGGGCAGGAGGATAAGTTGCTTTATGAAATCTCCAGGCAGGGCCCTGCAAAGAGTTTTAGCGTGCGATTTCAGCATATCGATCATCTGAGTTTTTACCCCGATACGCTACCTCAATGGTTCTTTAATCCACCGCTCTCCGGAGGGGATGATTTTTATGCCATAGGTATTAGCGATCCCGATATGACCAAAGACTCTGCAATGGTGCAGGCATTGCAGCGCGCCAAGGGGATACTGGCTCTTGAAGTTGACACTAGAGTACAGTACTTTCGCGATATTTATAAGGTCGAAAAGGTGTCGGGGAAGTACGTCACCGAAGGTCAGAAATATGACACCTATTATAGAATAGCGTCGTCTACCCCATTTGCTGATTCGGAAATGGCTGTTCTTGATTCCCATTTTACTCGATTTAACGAGCAGATGGTGCTCGTGCATTACTCCTTACCTTCAACGTATACAGATTCCTGTGAACTGGAAGCCAAGGCTACGGTGGTTAATTTAGAGTTTACCATTAATGATGTTTCCGAATTACAGGAGGAGTATACGATCTATTTTTTCCAAGATTGTCCTGATACCGCTCGCAATACAGAAACATCCTACAACTATAGGTTGAGAGATTGGCGATTCAATTACTGGTCGAAAATGAAATCGATGTATCATAGCTACCCAAGCTATAGCTACATATACGTGGGCTTGGATGCCTACGACTCATCTGTTGTGTTCACATCCTACCCTGGCCTTTGGGCTGGATATTTTCGGGGTTGGATGCAGGAATTAACCTACCATGCAGAGCAGGGCAAAAAAATGGTAAGGAGCTTGGGCGATAGCTACGATCCTCAATCAGAGAATATTATTAGGGAAAGCTCTCAGTGCAGGGGTAGTTTTGGCTTTCAGGGTGCCCGGCTCGACGGTGATAAAATACAGATAAACTTGCTATTTCTCGATTCGTTTGATGTCGATATTCGTAATACTTCGTCCATTAACAACACAAAAAAAGACCAGAATCATGAAAACAATTATAAGAAATCTGGCGCTCATGATGTTAGTCCTTACGGCCTTAGGCAGTGCTAAGGCTCAGGATGTTAAGATCATTAAAGTCAAGCAGCTTGACACTAAGATTAACCTCGAGTATGATATTGTTGGAGAAAAACTTGGTCAACAATTTGATGTAGCAGGTTACTATTCTCTCGATGGTAAGTCGTTTATTCCAATGAAATCGCTGAGCGGCGATTTTGGAAAAGGGTTGGCAGGTGGCGTTGGTCGTCTCCTGGTTTGGGATGCGGTTAAGGATGCTGGATATTTTTCCGGAAATCTCACCGTTAAAATTACCGCTACCCTCGCAAACTATTGAGCCAACTTCCGACGATTTTCAAAAATTTACCTTTAAGCTGATGAGCATTCACCGGCTAGCGGACAACAAGGTTGAGCTGGATATGACCATTCAAAACGATGGTGGTAAGCGCGACCTAAAAATGTTTAACGGGCTGGTAACGCTTACCGATTTTAACAACGTAAAGTATGATGCTCAAGTTGGTGCTCTTGGAACAGTTAAGGGCAACGAGCGCTATTCTACTCCAACGCTTACCGTAAATGCGGGTGAGTCGGTTAAGGCTAGCTTTGTTTTTGATCGTATTCCTGGGAATCTCGATCGTGTTAAAGCCCTCGATCTTGGTTTTGAGGTTTTAACCTACGATAACTATTCCCTTGATTATAAAAAAGGTAAGTTACAATTCAGAGATCTGCCCGTTACCCTTAAGCCTCAATCGGTACAAGGTAAGCCGGTAGTTATATCGGCCGATGCCGTTGTTGGTCCACTAGCTGTTGCTTTCGAAAAGCCAGCTCCAGCACCACAACCGGTTGATCCACCAGAAATAACCATAACCGCGCCAACCGGCACAACCCTTGTTGGCAGTGCTGCGCTAACCAGAAGTGGTCCATACGCCCAAACTTCCATGCAGATGCATGATAAGCGCATGCGGTCAGCTGGGGAAGATACCAGTATTGAGATTCAAACAAAAACGCTAACAGTAAAGGGTATTGCCAAGTCGCGTATTGGAATTTTTGAAGTTCAAATTAATGGTTCGGATGCAGTCATAGCAGATGATGGCTCTTTTGTAGCCACCGTGAAATTAGTACCTGGTAAGAACGAAATAGTGGTTAGGGCCATCGATGTTAAAGAGGGAACCACTGAGCGTAAATTTTATGTAATTAGAAAGGATGCTCAACCAGCCCACAACGAAGTAAATGAAACGGAGGAGCTGGATCTTACTTTTGACAAGCCCAATTCAGGTAAGTTTTTTGCTTTAATTATCGGTGTGGCAGACTATACCGATCCAGCAATTAATAAGCTCGATGAACCCGTTAGCGACGCTTCAAGCTTGGCCAAGGTTTTGGTTTCACGTTACAGCTTTGATGCCTCTGATGTGTTCTTCCTAAAAAATCCTACCCGAGAGAATATTATTGATGCTTTTGATATGCTTACCCGAAAGGTTGGTAAAAATGATAATATTTTAATATTCTATGCTGGGCATGGTTACTGGAATACTGAAACGGAACTTGGATATTGGCTTCCAGTTGACTCCAAGGCCTCCAGCACTGCCAATTGGCTAGCAAATAGCACCATTCGTGACTATATTGGTGCCATAAAATCGCGCCATACTTTGCTCATTGCCGATGCATGCTTTAGTGGTGGAATATTTAAAACGCGTAAGGCATTTAGCGATGCCCCAGAGGGAATCAGTAAACTTTATGAATTGCCAAGCCGTAAAGCGATGACAAGTGGAACTTTAACGGAAGTGCCAGACGAAAGTGTATTCTTACACACCTTGGTTCAACGGTTAGAGGACAATACTCAAAAATACATCTCTACAGAGGAGCTGTTTGCCAGTATTAAACCTGCGGTGCTCAATAACACGGAAACTGTTCCGCAATTTGGCGATATTAAAGGAGCTGGCGACGAGGGTGGTGACTTTGTTTTTGTGCTGAAATAGAAGCAAATCGAAAATAACGTAGAAAAGGGAGAATTTATTTCTCCCTTTTTATTGTTTGTTAGAAAAAGTTTGTTTTTTTTACATAAAAAATTAGGGTATGGAAACAACTTCTACTCTTAAGGGTTATGGACGGTTATTTTACATTTTGGCTAGTGCCTTTATTGTAATTAGTACCGTTGGGTATCAAGACGCTATGGCTCAGGCTGACGCAAAAACGCAAAAACTTGAAGCTAAAGTTGATGCCACAAAGCTGAAAGCAGATATTGCCGATGCAAAAGTTTTTACCGCAGATAGCTTGATAAAGGCGGGCGAAGATATGGTTGCCGAGGGGAGCGATGATATTAAAGCCATCGGCCATGACGAGAAGGAATTGGATAAGAATTACAGCAACGACAGAAAGCCAATAGATAAAGCCCTCAGGTCGAAAGATAAGGAAGAACTCAGCCAAGCAAAAGCTGATTTGAAGGAGTTGGATACAAAGTTTAAGGTCGACATTAAGGAAATTGATAAGCGCTTCAAGGAAGCCCAAAGAAGGTTGATAATGGAAAGAAGATGATTGAGAAGGGCAAGGAGAAGATGAAGGCTGCGAAAGTTGCCAAGAAGACTGCTGATGCTGCTTATAAGGATGCAGAGAAAGCCCTTGAAAAGTCCGAGAAAAATTAAGCCCCTACAACCTAAACTTAACCTATATTGTTGAGGCCATTCGAGAGAATGGCCTTTTTTAATTAAACGAAAGTATTCTCCCCGTGGTGATAGGCTTTTCAGGCCAATGCTTATGGAATTCATCAACCACATCAAAACTCGTACAATGCGAAGGCATTACATGGGTTGCTCCCTGCAATTTTAAGTAAGCAATGGTTTTCTGTGGTCTGCTTATTGATATGTTTCAGGTGAAATCCTCCCATCACGGTGTTGATTTTTGAAAGACCAGTTACCTTTTGTGCGTAGTCCACAATATTGCATACACCGGAATGCGCGCATCCGGTGAGCACAATCAACTCGTCGTTATGAATTACCACCATGGCAGAATCGTCGGGGAGTAGGTCCGGTTTTCCATTGGCTAGCGTAAAGTAGGTTGGAGCATTCTCAAATTCAAATTTTCGTGGTATCTCCCCTAAAAAAACCACCCTTTCATTTAAATAAATTGGACTTGCTGATTTGCGAAAGGAAAGTTTCCCTCCATGTCAATTTCTGTAAACGAAAGGCCTACAGAATGTGTTCCATCTCGGCTGAATCGTTGTCGAAATACTTCAGGGTGGCATGTTACTGTTTTGTTTTCTAGGAAAGTTAAGCCATTTCCATGGTCCCAATGGCCATGACTAAGTACTATGTTGTCAACCTTCGATAAGTCAATATTTAGTCGTTGGGCATTGCGAATAAAAAGGTCTGAGGCACCAGTGTCGAGCAAAACCATTCCCGAAGCCTCCACGAGCCATGATAATCCATGCTCACTTTCAAAATTTTTACCTGCTTGGTTGTCAGAAAGTATTGTAATTGTTGTTTTCATTAAGATCAATTTTTACGATTTTTGTTATAGCCGAGAGTCCTCCTTGACGAGTGGTAAATTACAGTAGAAGGTAGTTCCCATGCCAATTTTACTGGTAAACCAAATGGAACCACCTGATTCTTCAATAGTTTTTCGGGTAAGCACTAAACCTAGTCCAGTTCCTCCACTCTTGGTGGTAAAGTAAGGTTCAAAAATCCGTGCTTGATGCGCTGGTGAGATTCCTTCGCCATTATCGGTAATTATTAGCAATATTTCTGCTTCGGTACACTCAACTGCAACTGTAATCTTTGGGATTTTGGTATGATGGGTGGCTTGAATTGCATTTTTAATTAGATTGGTAATGGCTTTTTGCAGTTGTTCATGATCGGCATATACCAGCATGTTTTTTTGTTCGAGACTATGTATATCCATGGTTAACCCGGCTTGACCCGCAAAGAGTGCTTTGGTGTTTGAAAGCAACTCGAAAAGGTTAATATTGCTGGCATTACTGCGTGTATCGCTTGCAACACTGCTGAATTGCGATGCTGTTTGAGCAAGGATATCAACCTGTTCAAGTAGCATATTCGAAAATTCGTCAAACTTCTTGTCCCATTCTGGAGCGCCTCCATTTTTTAATTTTATCAATTGTTGAAGACTCAACTTTATTGGTGTGAGGGGATTTTTAATTTCATGAGCAATTTGCCGTGCCATCTCACGCCAAACCTTCTCTTTTTCACTTTGGGCTAAAAGTTGAGCATTTTTAGATAGTTCGGTCACCATTCGGTTGTATTCATTACCAACTGACCAATTTCGTCGTTCTCCTTGTAACTAATTAGCTCCGGACTACCTGTAATGTTGGTACGTCTCATGGCGGCCTTTAGTCTTTGTAGTGGTTTTGAGATGGTGTTTGCAGCAAAAAAGCCCGAGATACCTGCAAGAATTGACAACAAAAGGTATATGTTGGCAATACGCCCAATCAGACTAATGGTTTGTTCCCGTATTTCACTTTCACGCGTGAAGTATGGAAGGTTTATTATGGCTAATACTTGGCCATTTCGACTTAGCACGGGGGCATAGGCTGAGGTAAAGCTCAATGTTCCGATATACTCCTTGGCAAGAAAAAGTTCCTTTTTTTCAACAACAATGGCTTGGTATGCCTCTGGGCTCAGCCAGAAGCCTTGAAGTTCGTTAGTAAATGCTTCGTGACGGCTTGTGCCACACAGTTCCCCTGTAGTGTGAAATATGTTGATGTCGGCATAGATTACGTTGGAGAGGGTAAAAAGTACGGAGTCTAATTCCCCTGCTTTTATCGTTCCTGAAGAAGATAACAGCTGTATTTGTGGCTCTATAGAAACGATGGCTGATCGCAACTTCTCCGATATGCTTTCGTTCACATTTACTTTTTGACGTGACAGTTCATAGCCCACAGAAACAGCACCAACAGAAAGCATGGAAATTACCATTAATAGAACGGAGTAACTACGTATTCGCTGTTGTAGTGTATGCTTTCTATTGATTACCTTTCTTCTTCTAAAAACAAACACTGCTAAAGGGTAGGTTGCAAGAAAAATGTATACAAATGGCGAAAGCAGAAATAGTAGGGAATAAGTTTGTTGGGTAACAATAATATGCCTATTACTCGACGGTTTATAAGCGTAGTGTATCGAGTTGTTGAGCATAATAACCCCGGTGTCGGAAAGGTTACCTGGCAATTTTAACGGGTATAAAAAGTTACCGCTTTTGGTCTCTAAGTTTCCTCCGTAATATTTTGCATAGGAGATATTGGCTGGAATTTCCTCCCGCGGATGTTGCTGTACATTATCAATAAGTAGGCTGGGATATCCCGGAAGGTCGATAGCCAGCTTGGAGTCAATCTCTATGCTGAGAAAGTTTTCACCGGTTCTACCTCCTGCGTAGGTGTATAATAGCAGGTAACTTATCCTTCCGTTATTGTTATTGAGGTAGTAAATGTGATCTTTAAGAATTGGTATACCATGGCTAAGCGCCATATCCATAAAGAAGTCTTTGCATCCCACATGTTTGCTAATGTCGTTAACAAGCAGCTTGGTTCCATGAGGACAAGCAGTTATCTGTATATCATACTGCGATAAATATCCCTTATAATAATTCTCAACAAGATATTGGTGCAGCAGGGGAAGACTTACGGGAACTTTCTTAAGCATTGCTGCTATTGAAGTATCGGCACTCAGCTGGTCGTTTAGTTGTAGGAGCAAGTTTTCTGCCACAGGATCGTGATCTTTCGCCAGCTCTTTGGCAATATGTCCAAGATATCGTTCCACGTTTTCTTGGTTTGTGTTTAGAAATTGGAACGATAGAATGGTGGAGGTGATTAGGGCAAGTAGTAACGGGAAATGTTTTGTAAATGATGGACGAATAACGCTTAACGCCCAAATGGTACCGGTGAAAAAGACACCAGCCATGGCAATATTTCTGTCATTTATTGACTCAAACGGTAAAAAAGTT
>Ga0268359_12947_pt1 | contig 69780 bp, 65 predicted proteins | sample BioMet11_FD_194416 | JGI IMG/M metagenome (GOLD analysis project Ga0268359, IMG submission 194416) | Sewage microbial communities from Oakland, California, United States - Biofuel 11 (PacBio Assembly) | ecosystem: Engineered > Wastewater > Sewage > Unclassified | place: USA: California | collected...
CCTACATTTTGTGGGTTTTGAAAGAACTTTATCTCCTGAACCTTTAAACGAGCCACAATGCAAATGTCAGGATGTTTTGTTCGAGGAGGGTGTGGGGTAAGCTGGTTTTTGGCACCAGCAACGATACTATCCCCATACAAAGTTGGTGAATTGTTGAGAGTGAATGGAAAATGGAAAGCATTTACCATACGTCTTTCCATTTAAGTTAAAACTGGGTGCAATGAGTAGAATATGGTTTTGGCGGGGTTATGCCTATTTCTGGGCTCAGGGAGTGCAACCGCACAGGTTGTAAGCCTGGATAACCGCACTGGATTGGAGTTTAGTAAGGTTATGGTTTACAGGGAGCGCGGTGCACGCGCATAGGTTTGTTCAAAACACCGTAAATAACCATGCACCGCAATAACTGAGTGGAATAAAGATGATTCATAATTTTCAAATCAATTCATTCCTTGCACCTTAACATAAAAAGATTAATCCGTCTTACTGCTAGTCTGGGAAAGAGTATTAAATTTGAGTATCTTGTGGTTAATGATGGGTAATGCCAGCTTAATTGAAAACTTTGCTAGCGTTAATATTGCTATTGTAACCTGAAAGTTTTTCCTACTTTTACTTATTAATCCTTATTCAATGACAAAAGAAACTGCCATAAAACTATTCAACGAAAGGCAAATTCGCACCCACTGGGACGATGAGCAGGAGAAATGGTATTTTTCAATTGTTGATGTGGTTGGGGTATTATCTGAAAGTGTTGATCCACAAGCATATTGGAGAAAATTAAAACAGAGGTTAAAAGAGGAAGGAAACGAAACCGTGACGAATTGTCACGCTTTGAAAATGCAAGCTGCTGATGGCAAAATGCGATTGACAGATGTTGCTGATACAGAACAACTTTTCGCTTGATTCAAAGTATTCCATCCCCCAAAGCAGAGCCATTTAAAATGTGGTTGGCACAGGTTGGAAGAGAGCGAATCGATGAAATTGAGGACCCTGAAATTGGTATAGGACAGGTTAATGGAAACGTACTTGCGCAAGGGATATAGCAAAGAATGGATAAACCAACGACTTAAAAGTATTGAAATTCGTAAGGAACTTACGGATGAGTGGGAGAACAGAGGTGTAAAGAAAGGACAGGAGTATGCAATCTTAACGGATGAGATAACTAATGCATGGAGTGGTTTCACAACCAAGAAGTACAAAGTTTTTAAGGAGCTAAAAAAGGAAAACCTTCGCGACCATATGACTAACCTAGAATTGGTATTGAACATGTTAGCCGAGGCATCTACTACTGAAATATCAAAGCAAAAGGAACCCAAAACTTTGCATGAAAACAAAGTGATCGCTCGCAAAGGCGGAAATGTAGCAAAGGCTGCTCGTTTGCAATTGGAAAAAACTACGGGGAAGAAGGTTGTAACAAAGCTAAATGCCAAGAATCTTGATAACCCGATGCTGAAGAAAAAGAACGATGAGGAATGAACTGTAAACAACCTTTAAAAGATACGCAATATGAGGTATTTAATGTTATCGATAATGGTATGTGCTGGATTTTTAGCCTCGTGCGAGAAGGATAATTCTGCTAAAAATATAGATGGTCAACTCGATACTTTATTAGTTATTGGTAATGCAGGGACAAGCGCTGAATTGTTCGATACTTTAATATATCCAGCCCAACGTTGTGATAGTGTTCTTTATCAAATGGATATAGACTCAGATTCAGTTAATGATTTTGATTTTTACATATACTATTGTTACAGCCCGTGTATTTATATGTCGGATATGAGAATTGATTGTTTAACAGACAAATGCAAAATTCTTTGTAACGACACATTACAAACTCCTGCAATTCTTGAATTGGGTGATACTCTTCGGTCATCTGGTAGTTGGATTTCTCAACGAATTCACATGTTGAGCACTAGTAATACTTCGGAATTTTGTGGTGGTGACGAAGTTACCCATTTCACTGGAAATTGGCATGACTTAACAAATAAGTATATAGGGTTTATGGTTGAAAAGGATGATAATATGCTGCTTGGCTGGATAAAAATAAGTATAAATGCAAGCTATAAGAACTACCCAATAGAGCTGCATGAAATAGCGTATAAAAAGGTAGCTTATAGCAAACGGTCGTAGATGGTAGAAAGTAGGTTTACATTAAGCACAGCAGCTACAGAGCCGACCTCTCTCTCCTTTTAGCTTTAAATTGATGAGTCTTACGGCAAACATATAATTCTGAAAAAGAGCTTTATCCGTTGTTGTTCTTAGGAAAAAGTTTAAATTTGGTTATCGTATTGCTAAAGTTGCACAATACATACCAATATAGGTGTGTATATACAGCTTAACCGTATATATAAATGAGTTGGCAACAAGTGTAAAAAGACAGCCGACCAGACAGATACGATATTGACAAAATTAAAAATAAGAAAGGATTTAGCTTTATGACAGGACAGTGCAAATTTGATGGAAATTTATTTTGTTTTTTTCTTCCCTCCCACAAAAAAGAAGGAAACCCCACCCACATTGCACACATTGCCAAAGCCCCACAAGCCAACGCTGAAACCAAAGCTTTGTCAAAGAGTGCAATCTTGCCGACACACAGAAGAAACTTCGATGGAATAAAGTATTATGAATTATAGAGAATCCGAACGAGAAAAAGCCCTTAGAATCAGAGATGAATTCTTCAAAGACCCCGGCAATGGTGAGCACCTAAAAGTTAAGTATCCTTTTGTTTAGAGCAAGCAGAGAAAAACCTATGGACAAAAATCCGAAAAGAAGCCATTAAATATTTGCTGATAATAAAATAGTTTGGTGGCCGGGTTCAACAGAACCATCTGGTCATATTCTATCATCGCAGGTTTCTTGTGTAAATCATTTATTCTTTCTGAGAAATGACAAGGATTCTGCCTTAAAGGTATTGCAAAATCTAAATCCTTACTTTGTAGAGGTTTGCCCTGATTTTGAAAATGGTTATATCGGTTTTGAAGTGGTTAGCAAACGCAGTTATTTGGGTGAGGTTGCAGAAGGAAAAGAGCAAACACGAGGAGCAAATTGCACTTCGGTTGATGCAATGATGACCGGAATTTTAAAGAATGGTAAGAAAATTCTGGTTCTAATTGAATGGAAATACACTGAACTGTACTCAAAATCTGATAAGTCGGAAGGCACAAGCGGAGCTACAAGAAAAAACAGATATGATGCTCTGATTGATGACAAAGATTCGCCAATTAAAAGGACCGTAAGTATTGACAATTTTTATTACGAGCCGTTTTATCAAATCATGCGGCAAACCTTATTGGCTTGGCAAATGACAAAAAACAAAGCCAATGAATTAAATGCCGACGATTGGTTGCATATAGATGTGATTCCTGAGAATAATCTGACATTACGTTATCAGGTTCCTGCTCCTGTATTTATTCAAACTGGAATTGAAGAAGCATGGAAGTCACAACTTAAAGAACCTGAAAAATACAATGTAATTACACCTCAAAAGTTATTAAAACCCCTTATTTTTGACAATAAATACAGAAGTTTGATAACCTACCTAAATAAACGGTATTGGTAAACTGATAAATAAATTGAAATGAACGATAATATGAACGGACATAGTCTCAAAACCGAAACGGAAAAAATAAAAACCCTTCATGAAATACTTCCCGAAGTATTCACCGAAGGCAAAATTGACTGGGAAAAGCTGAAAGCTACTCTCGGAGAGGATATCAACTTCAGTAATGAGCGCTATGTTCTGAACTGGGCAGGGAAAAGCGATGCCTTTAAAGTATTGCAGACGCCTACTTCAAAAACCCTGGTGCCCGCAAAAGAGGAATCAGTAAATTTTGATGAAACAGAAAATATTTTCATTGAGGGCGAAAACCTTGAAGTGCTGAAAGTGCTGCAGAAAAGCTATTTCGGTAAGGTGAAGATGATATATATTGATCCCCCTTACAACACAGGCAACGACTCATTTATTTATCCTGACAAGTTTTCTGAAACCAAGGACGAATACCAAAGACGTGTAGGCGACAAGGACGAAGAGGGCTACATGACCAAAGATGGTATGTTCCGCAAAAACAGCAAGGAAAATGGACAATACCATAGCAACTGGCTCAATATGATGATGCCTCGATTGTATTTGGCAAAAAACCTGCTCCGACAGGATGGGGTGTTTTTTGTCTCGATTGACGACAACGAAGTGCATAATCTCCGATTGTTGATGAATGAAATTTTTGGTGAGGAAAATTTTATTTGTGAATTCATTTGGAAAAGCAAAAGCGGTGGAGCCAATGATAGCAAATTTATTGCTGTAGATCATGAATATATTTTTATGCTATGCCAAACATGCTGATTATCTGAATTTCAATCTTGATAAAAATGCAACTGTTACTACATCATATAATTTAGAAGATGATAAAGGGAAATATGCACTTGATAGATTAGATAAGCAATCAATAAGATATTCTAAGAGCCTAGATTATGAAATAGTTGATTCGGTGGGGAAAATTTATAAACCTGCACATAAAAACCCTAATGAACCTAATGCTTCTTGGAGATGGGGGAAAGAAACTGTTAAGGAAAGATTTCATGAATTGGTTTTCAAGGAGGGTTATATTTACACAAAAAACTATCAAAAAGAAGGAAGTATTGCACGCAGTCTTTTATTAGAAGATCGATTTGGAAGAACACGCACTGGAAAAACAGATTTTACAAATTTGTTTGATGCAGCTTATTTCACAGCACCCAAACCGCCAAAACTTATTTCATTCCTTGCAGACATTGCTACTAATTCGGGTGATTTGGTTTTAGACTTTTTTGCAGGCAGTGGCACTACAGCACAAGCCATATATGAATTAAATAAAGAGGACAAATCACATAGGAAGTTTATTTGTGTTCAATTACCTGAAATGTGTGAAGAAAACACAGATTCTACAAGGGCTGGATTCATTACTATAGCAGATATATCCAAAGAGAGAGTAAGAAGAGCTGGAAAGAAGGTGGAGAAAGAAATTGAAACAGAAGTCGTGAAAATCCAGACAGAACTTGCAAAATTTAAATCAGAAATTCCGACAACAGATACTCTCGAAAAGATAAATAAATTGGAAAAGGATATTGAACAGTTGCAAAACCAGGATTTGGGAATTAAAATTCTAAAACTTGAAGCCAGCAACTTTAAGCAATGGCAGCAAATTGAAGGAAAAGATGTGAATGCCCTTGCTGAACAAATGAAGCTTTTTGTGGATCCAGTTTCCGAATCAGCCACCATCGAAAATATGGTGTTTGAACTTATACTGAAAAGTGGAAAAAGACCTGAATAGTAAAATCGAGTTGAATGATGGTTTTTACTTGGTGAATGCAGGTGAATTGGTTTTGATGCTCGAAGTGGCGAATAAGGAAATTATCGAAAAATTAATAGCTATAAAGCCACTAAAAGTAATTGCCTTGGACAAACTATTTAAGGGCAACGATCAGCTCAAAACCAATACGGTTTTGCAAATGAAAGATGCGGGCATTGAATTCAAAACCATTTAAGCCGATGAAATTAACGTTTGAATCCAATCTGCAATACCAACAGGAAGCCATCAAATCCATCACCGATTTGTTTGAAGGGCAACCTTTGGAAGACAGTTCAATAAAAATCCGAAATATCGGAATTGGACACCTATGCCCATATATACAGCTACGGTAATCGCTTGGTTATTTCTGAAGATCAAATATTAAAGAATCTGCAAAACATCCAAAAACGTAACGAAATCACTGTTGACGGCAAGCTAAATGGCATGCACTTTTCCGTGGAAATGGAAACAGGAACAGGTAAAACCTATGTTTATCTGCGGTCTATCTACGAACTCAACAAGTTGTACGGTTTTAAAAAGTTTGTCATTGTTGTTCCTTCGGTAGCCATCCGCGAAGGAGTGCTTAAAAACCTGGAAATCACCCATGAGCATTTTCAGAATTTGTACGACAATGTACCGGTGAATTTTCAGGTATATGACAGCACAAGGGTTTCTACTTTGCGGGGCTTTGCTACTAACAACCATATTGAAGTATTGGTTATTAATATCGATTCTTTTGCTAAAGACGAAAATATCATCAACAAACCCAATGATAAGCTGAACGGGCAAAAACCGTTGGCATTCATACAGGCAGCCAAACCTATTGTGATTGTGGATGAGCCACAGAATATGGAAACGGAAAAACGTATTGTTGCTATTCAAAACCTCAATTCCCTTTGCACTTTACGCTATTCTGCCACCCACCGAAATGTGTACAACCTTACGTACAGCTTAAATCCAGTAAAAGCTTATGATTTGGGACTTGTAAAGCAGATTGAGGTAGATTCCATCATGGAAGAAAATACCTATAACGATGCCTTTGTTGCGGTTGAATCAATAAAAGCCACAAAACTAAGGTTATAGCAAGTATTTCTATTTACAGCAACGAAACAGGAGGGGTTAAAAAGAAAACCGTTTCGGTGAAAGTTGGTGATGATTTATACAAACTATCGAACGATAGGGAAATATACGCCAATGGTTATCTCATTGAAGAAATTGATGCAGCAAACCAATGTATATCGTTATCCAATGGCAATATATTATACAAGGGTGACTCACAGGGCGGTCTTACCGACGAGGTGATGAAATTTCAAATCCGAAAAACGGTTGAGGAACACCTGAAAAAAGAAAATCGCCTGAACAAGATAGGCATTAAAGTGCTGTCGCTGTTTTTCATTGACAAGGTTGCCAACTATCGGCTATACGATACACAAGGTAATCCAGTGAAAGGAAAATTTGCCCAATGGTTTGAAGAAATATACTTAGAGTATATCAGTAAGCCTGCTTTTAAGGAATTAAATAAATTTCCGATAGAAGAAATACACAACGGATATTTTTCCCAGGATAATAAAGGCAAGGCAAAAGACACATCGGGCGAAACCAAAGCCGATGATGATACCTATAGTCTGATTATGAAAGACAAAGAAAAGCTATTGGGTTTAGACAACTCTTTACGGTTTATCTTTTCACACTCTGCACTTCGCGAGGGATGGGACAATCCGAATGTTTTTCAGATATGTACTTTGAATGAGACCAAATCGGACATTAAAAAGCGTCAGGAAATTGGCAGAGGATTGCGTTTAGCAGTTGACCAAAGCGGTAAGCGGACCTATGACCCCAATATCAATCGTTTGACTGTTGTTGCCAACGAGTCGTACGATGATTTTGCCAAGGCACTGCAGAAAGAAATTGAGGATGACTGTGGTGTTGAATTTAAAGGCCGTATCAAAAACAAAAGAGAGCGTACAGCCATCAAATACCGTAAAGGATTTGAAGCCGATCCACGCTTTTTGGAAATATGGGAGAGAATTAAAGCAAAAACCACTTATCGTGTTAATTATGATACCTCAGAACTAATCACACAGGCAGCAAAGTCAGTGCGCGATTTGCCCGAAACGAAAGCACCATCAATCCGCTCTACAAAAATCGGAATTACCATGACCGATGAAGGGGTGGATACCCTTTATGTGGGTGAAAAGGTAGAATCATACTCGGGCTATTCATGGAAAATTCCCGATGTATTAGGGTACATTCAAAGCAAAACGGAATTGACACGTTCCACCCTTTTAGACATTTTGGAAAAATCGGGCAGGATGAGTGATGTTCTGGTCAATCCTCAACTCTTTCTTGATTTGGCAACACAAGCCATTCAACGTACCCTTTATGACCTGATGATTGAAGGAATCAAGTACCAAAGGATTGGAGATGCCAAATATGAAATGACCTTATTTGAAGCACAGGAACTGGAAGTTTATCTCAACAATTTTTCTTTTAAAGTAAACGATCCAACAAAAACTATTTACGAAGAATTTATACCCCTTGATTCCGGTGTGGAAAGCCAATTTGCCAGAGATTGTGAAAGCAGCGAACAAGTGAAATTCTACTTCAAATTACCCAACTGGTTCAAAATACCTACCCCAATAGGCAATTACAATCCCGACTGGGCATTGGTTTTTGAGGGAGATGCCAAAATATATTTTGTAACTGAAACAAAAGATACCGGCACTCCTATGGTTGACCTGGCAAAACTGGGCAAGGATGAACAATTGAAAATAAAATGCGGCAAAGCACATTTTAATGAGTTTGCCGAAATAACATATAAAGTTGTCAATAAAGTTGGACAAATAATTGAATAACTATGCCACAAATCACCAACATCAATGAAGCCAAAGCTGAATTAACTAGATTAATTCAAGCAAGAGGAGGTTCAATAGTTAAAACCGAAGACCTTACTTTAAGAAAACGTTATGGTAATTTTAGATTCTATACTAAAGAGGGCGAAGTTTTTCATCTAAAGTTTTCTAAACAGTTATTTCAACCTAGAGAAAATGTTGTTGGTGGTGCAGCTGACTTAGATAACAAATTAAAGTTTGCAGTTAAATTCTTTGGTAATGGAGATAATTCTCTAAACGGAATTGATGAAGACTTGCTAGTTGAGCTTTTAGAATTAGAGCAGAATGGATTTCAAACGTATTTTGTTACTGTTATGTCTGACGGCAGAGTATTGTGGCGTACTGGCAGGGAGGCTTATGAATTCATCCAAAGATATGATACTGTAGCACATTATCCAAGATCATATTCTCAGCCAATATGCTATATCCCAACGGGCTGGCTAGTAAATCGTTCAAATATTCTATCAAATCCACCAAGCTTATTAAAATGAATACAATCGGAATAGATTTCGGTACAGGAAACACCGTATTAGCAGAATGGTACGGTACTCAATCAAAAATTTATGAGCAGGTTGGCAATAATGGCTTGGTTTGCTCAGATATTGCTATCAATCAGCAAGGGCAAATTATCTTACAACCGGTTCATAATCTGCTAAATTTAGCAGATTATAAGATTGAAAAATTTATTAAGCGTAAGTTGCTCAACGCTATTGATGCGGAAGATCAGGAAGCTATCGCTTACCTGACCGAATTGGCTACACACAGGTTAAAATATGTTTTTGATAGTTACACAAAATCTACAACCGATAAGGTTGTCAAGGCAGTGCTAACTTGTCCGGCCAATACGGGACAAGCCTATCGCAGCATTTTAATGGAAATCGGCAGACAGATTGGGTTGCCCTCGATGGATATAGTGGATGAACCTACTGCAGCAGCCGTACACCACGGCCTAGCCGAGTCCGCTACCTCCAATGAGAAATGGATGGTGATTGACTGGGGTTGTGGCACCTGCGATATCTCCATGATTGAGCGCAAATCAGGGTCAAAAGACTTAAAAGTAGTTTGTGTTGAAGGAGATAATAATCTGGGCGGTTCAGATATTGATGTTTTGCTTGAAAAAGAAATAGTACTGAAGTACCAAAAACCGATAGAGGCTTTTAGACCCTACACCATAGAAAAAATTAAAATTGCTCTCAGTAGCAAGGAGGAATATGCAGAGAATATTTTATTGAATGATGCAAGTTCCATTGCTATAAAATATACCCGTTCAGAACTTGAACATCTGATTACACCTTTATTGGAAAGGTTTAAAGAGCTTATCGACAAAGCACTTAAAGCAGCTAAATGGCAGGAAAGCGGAGTGGACAAAATCATTGCCACCGGTGGTCCGATTTTGATGCCATCGGTGAAAACCATCATTGAAGAAATCGCAGATGATTCGGGAGCCGACCTTTATGATTCTGACCCTCTCACCAGCGTAGCCAAAGGTGCAGCCCGTCTTGCAGAAATCAAACGTTTGGGTGGATTGGTAGTTACCAATAAAGTAGCCAAATCCATTGGTGTGCGGGTTGTAAATGAAAAGAATACCGATGCCTATCACAAAGTAATCGTAAGAGGTGAAGACCGTCCCGTAACCCGACAAGTTGAACTGGCTACCAGTATAGATTTACAGGACATCATTGAAATAGAAATCCGTGAAGGCGACAATGATATTAGTGCCACTGGCAATACGCTTTTAGCTAAATTGAATGCAGTGATTCGGCCTGAAAGCAAAGGAAATATCAAGATTAAGCTACAGATTGCTTTGAATGATTCAGGAGCATTGGAAGCATACATTGAACCTATTTCTGATAAAAGCACAGTCAGAGAAATCAAAGCGGAAGGTATCCGCCTTGAAAAAGGGCAAAAAGAAACTGCTACGGGAGAACTTCGCACCGAAGACCCAGTGAGTGAATTTAAAACCCAAGCCATTGAAAACGAAGTTGACCCCGATACGGCTCGACAGATTTATGAACGGCTAAAAGTAAAATATCACCCGGACAGACAGCCTGATAAAAGAGAATACTGGAACAACAAACTCCGTGAACTGGATGAGTATTTTAATGAATACATGCTGGAAATCGAAAAACGCATGCACGCTTCATCGGTTCCCAATCTTCCGTGGGGTAAACCGTCAGAGTTAAGTAAAATTATAGTGGATGAGGTAATTGCCAATCGTTTAACCCATTGTCTGGCAAATAATATTGGTACTGCCGAGCAAATTCAACTCATGCCTGCCATGTTGAAGCAATTTCCGGATTACCGAAGAGTGGTTGCATCCTATTTGTTTGGTGTAAAACGCAATCCGGTTTTGCAAAAATTACTGTCTGAAGATGATCGTCCGCAAGTTGGATTGGTAGTTTTATTGCAGAATGTTCAGGGCAAATCCATCAAAGAGAGACATGAAGTATTGAAAGCTGTGTATCGGGTAAAAGAGGGAAAAATCAGAGAATTTATAAAAGACGAAAACCTTGATATCAATAAACTTTACGAAGAAGTACCAAAGGTGGCTGAGGTAGCTAAAAATCCGATAACAGGTAACACTTCAACAGGTGGAAATACCGCCAACTTCAAAGGCAAATTGAATTACGAATACAGAGGAAGCGACACAATAATTACAGGCAATACTTACCCAGTGAAAGAATTAATAAAAAATGCAGGCGGTCGCTGGGATCCAGGAAGCAGTGCATGGAAGATTACTGGGAAGCATGTTACAGATAATGAGATTTTCGGTTAATGGCAAAAGAATTAATAGTAAGCGATGATTTCCTGACAGGCTTGGATGAATTAACTCCAGACCTGAAAGAACGTGCATTGGGAAAAATTCAACTACTTGCTGAAAATCCTGCACATCCATCACTGAATGCCCATAAAATCAAAAAGGTTGAAGGGAAATGGGAATGTTATATCAACATGGCATATCGTATCATTACGAGCCATTGGCTGATGTCATCCGATTATGGAAAATTGGCGACCACTCTATTATTGACAAAGTACATACTTTATCCTTCGCTGCTCATACATCATTCAGACATTTTTTAGAAGAAGATGAAATTGAAAATCAAAAGGAAGAAGTTGTAATTCCGGAAGAATGGTCGAAGCCACAGGAAGAAGCCGACTATCCTTTCCAGTATTTCAATTACAGCCATTTAAGAATTCTGGGAGTTTCACCGCATTTGGTAAAAGCTGTTCGAAAAGCACCAAATATTGACTCTCTGGAGCAAATACAAGGTCTCACAGAACAAGCCAAACTCTGGTTGCTTGAACTGGCTACTGAAACAAAATTGGAGGATGTTTTATTCGATCCGGGCAGATTGTTTTTCCGCACAAACACTTGATCAATTGGAAGGTTACTGCAAAGGGAAGTTAAAACGATTAATGCTTAACCTTGAGGAAGAACAAAGAGTATTTGTTGATATGAAAATTGATGAAGCCTTGTTGCTTCGAGGTTGTGCAGGTTCAGGAAAAACAACAGTGGCTATTTACAGAGCTATCAATTTTGCCATGTCAGGAGAAAAAACAATTTTCCTTACCTTTAATAAAACCCTTGCCAAAGCCGCTAAAACATTAATCCAAGAACTTATTGGTGAATTACCGCCTTATTTGGAAGTAAGTAATATTGATGCATGGATAATGCGTTTTATTAGAGCCAGACGCCATCAGGTAACTTTAATAAATAGCCAAGAGCAAAGGGATGTATTTCTGTCGGTATTGAAAAGTGTTCAGTTATATCAACGTTCCTATGTGCATGATTTTCCATGGACTTTTTTCAGAGATGAGATAGCAAGAGTTATAAAAGGCAACGGTAATAACCAAAGAAGACGATTATTTAGCAATTCCACGATACGGAAGAAAAACAGCATTAAAAAGAAAAGCCAGGTCAGCTACTTGGGCGATTTATGAAGCCTATCAGCAAAAGCTACAGGAAAATAAATGGATAGATTGGCAGGATTTGAGTTTGATTGCTTATAAAGAATTGTTCAAGTCATCACTTGATGAACCATACAAGTATGTTATTGTGGATGAGTCGCAAGACTTGACAAGCATACAGGTAAGAATTGCACAGCGATTGATGAAAGGAAAATCAACAGCCAATACCAGTATTTTTATGGTAGGTGATTATTCACAAACCTTGTATTCAAGAGGTTTTTCATGGAAACAGGCAGGTTTACAGATACAAGGCCGAAGCTACAGTTTAAAAAGAAACTTTAGGAACACACGTCAGATTGCTGAAACTTCTGCCGCTTTAAACGCTTATAATCAGCATGTAAAATTATCAGGAGAATATGTTGATCCACTATTTACGAATAGACAGGGTCCATGGCCTATTTTATTACAATGTGATATAACCGAAAGAGAAACCAAAGCGATAGCAGAAAAAATACTGGACTTAGCAGGAGACAATCAATTCCGATTATCAGATTTTGCGGTTTTATGTCCAACAGTACAACAATGCAATTCTGTCAAGGCTAAGTTTGATCAGTTGGGAATTCCTTGCATACTAAGAGACGATGAAAAGTTTGATATACTGGAAGACAGGATTAAAGTTTTAACAATTCACTCAGCAAAGGGTCTTGAGTTCCCTGTCGTGTTTATTATTGGGCTTCACAATGGTATTCTTCCAAATCCGATTAAATCCATAGATGATGAAGAAGCGGAGATTGCCTTGGAAAGAGAAAGAACCTTACTTTATGTAGCTATGACAAGGTCGGCCGAAGCACTTTATTTAGTGAGTTCCAAAGAGAATCCATCATCCTTTATCAATGAAATAATAAAACTGCTGAAAATAGAAACTTACACAGGAGGCAAACAAAATGAATGATATGCTCGATATTTTAATAGATATTTTCCCGGAATTCGGACTGCCGGAGCCGGAAACAAGCCACGTAGTTTCAACAGCAGCAATTGAATTGAATTTTCTTTTTGCGTGGCCAAATCACAAAATAGGAATAAGGCAAGGCAATAATGAACCGCAAACCATAGAGAATTGGAACATTCTGGAATGCTACAACCTTGAAACAGCCAGATTAGCATTAAGAAAGGTTGGTGATTTATTAAATATTGAATCCAATATACTAAGAGTTGATTTCAACAAAGTTCAGGCTTTGTTTGATGCAGGTCAATATGAATATGCCAAACGGGAAGTTGAACAAAGCATTGAAAAGCTACAGCCTGATCATCCTGACTATGCCAATTGCAACAAATGGATTAAAGACCTCCGAAAAGCAATAAAAAAGAATGCACCTGAGATTATAAAACCGGTTGAAATTCCGAAAACATCGTTGCCTGAACAGATCAGGAAAGATGCTGAAAGGGTTCAGTCAGTATTATTTAAACCCTTCAATATTCTAGGTATATACAGCCCAAAAGGGTCAAATTTTGAAAGTGTTGATGCTGTTTGGCTCGGAATTGTCAGAGAAGGGAAAGTTGAGCCATTTGCTGCCTGTGTTGAAAATAGTCCTGCTTACGAAGACGACTCGAACTGGCAGGTGTTTGGCTCTGAGTTAGATTTGCTAGAAGAACTAATTGAAAAATTGAATAATCAGGTAACTTTTATTTGGGGTACTGAAAAAATCCTTCCCCTGATTAATCAATGGCATTATAGACTGAAAGGACAAATCTTTGACTCAGTCAAGTTTTATGACCTTGAGAAACTGTCAAACGTATTTTTCCCATTAACGCACAGAACTGATTTTCCTGATTCCTTTTGTAAACAAAAAGGAATAACTTTCGCTGATGAAATGGGACTTGGCGGTCCGTTGGCTGCCGAGATATCAATTATAAATACTTGCATAGAATTTTCAAATGAATTATCGGATGAATTAAGGTTTGCACTAAAAGAGATACTTAAGGGAAAAGCAAAAATTAAAGAAAACAAGTTATTTATTGATAGCTCAGATAATTTTTATTCTGACTGGATTTCAGATGAGTGGCTTGATGTTTTTTTTCCGTCTAATCAAAATCATGAACCGGTTGCTGCAATTAAACTTATTAAATCATACCATGAAAGATTAGCCCCTGTTCTAATCACCAGCTCTGAAAAAGAAGGCAATAATTTTGAAAAATATATCACTCTTGATATTTTGAAAAATGGTGGTGTATTAAGTATTCTTAGTAGTTTCGGATATGCTGAACGCAAGGAACAAATTGCATTTAGCCAGAAAATAGAGGAGTGTATGAATTCCTCGAATAGTTATGTGTTGGAAGCAGGAACGGGTATTGGTAAAACAATTGGATATTTAGTACCTGCCCTTTTATCAAAAAACAAAACTTTTATTGCCACGCATACCAAGTCATTACAAGACCAGGCATGGTTCAAGGATATTCCGATTGTTTTCGAGGCACTTTCACATATTGGTCTGAAAAAAAACAGCAACCATTATAAAGGGAAAGAGCAACTATGTGTGCCTTCAATCTTTTGCTGATATACTTGATTCATTTGATGAATACATAGAATCTCCCAACGATGGGTATTATTTAGCAAGTATTCTGCATTGGTTATTGATAACGGAAACAGGATGGTTGAGTGAAGTTGAACATTTAGGCAATTGGAAACTATCTCGTTTACTCTCCAGAGATATGGCTCCACCTTCTCTACGTGGAGAATGGTCTGATATTGATCCACACAATAAAGCAAAAGTACTTGCATCGAAGGCAGATTTGGTTGTTGCTAACCATTCTTATGTAGTTTTAATTTCCCAAAGCTCTGGACAAAACAATGAAGGCCCTGATACGCTGATAGTAGATGAAGCACACAATATTGAAAATGTTGTTACCGAAGTTTTGACGAAGCATTTCAAACCATTTGAGCTTCAGGGAGAACTTAATTCTTTATTAAAACGTGATAAAAACGATAAGATTCAAGGCTTATTAAGACCGCTGACCGAGCACAAAGAAAAAGAGAGTAATGAGCTCATCAAAGCCTTTAATGAAGGACTTTTTGAATATGAGACTGCTTTAAATAGTTGGTGTGGTAATGCATTAAAACGGTTAATAGATTTGCTGACCAACATAACTGATGCTGATCCTGATTACCCGATACCATTTGAATTAAGTGACTTTTGGATTCCCTCTCTTTTTGATGATGCCAAACTTCTCAGTGAAGTCATTTCTAAATTGGCAAACAAGACCAGAAATCTTATCGAGGCATTCCAAACCTTATCAGGTATTCCTGCCAAACTTCATGGCTCATTAGGTTCATTTGAGCAGCGATTGAATGAAAATAATACCGGGCTATCGGATTTGTTTGAAAAAAAGAATGATTGGGTACACTGGGGTGAAGCAGTAGCTAAAGGAAATACAAATGATTCAAAAGACTTTAATTGGATTTTTATACTTCATAGCACTCCAATTGATATTGCGGGTTGGTTAAGAACGAATTTCCATCCAAAGTTTAAACATGAAGCCTTTGTTTCAGCCACTTTAACCGTGGCAGGAAGTTTTGATCCGCTATGCACCAGATTGGGATTAGACTCATCAGATATTAATACGGCTCCTGTAACGGGTATTTTCCCTCTCCTTTTGATTATAAGAAGCAAGCTCTTTTGGCTGTCCCTCATGATATGCCTTTGGCTGACTCAAAATTAAAAATAGACCCATATTACATTGAGGAACAAGCTAAACATATCGCCAAACAAGCAATTGTTTCCGATGGAAGAATGTTGGTTTTATTCACATCGAATTTAATCATGACAGAAATACAACCAAGGTTGCAAGCATGGTTAAACGATAGTGGCATTAGCGTTATTTCTCAAAAAGACGGAAACCGATCTGCTTTGGTGGACAGACTGAGGGATGCTCCACGCAAAGGAGAGAAAATTGTATTGCTTGGAGTTCGTTCATTTTGGGAAGGAGTTGATATACAGGGGGCAGCACTGTCCTCATTGGTAGTAACACGTCTTCCATTTGAATACCACAACCACCCGGTACAAATCGCAAAAAAGAAATTCTATGAAGCCGGTGGACATGACAGAGATTACTTTGCAGAATATGTTGTTCCGGCCACTTTTATACACTTACGACAAATGTATGGAAGGCTCATTCGTTCTGAAAAGGATTATGGAGCAACCATCATTACTGACCCTCGAATATACACAAAACGATATGGCAAATCCTTACTTCATAGTTTACCTGAAACCACAACAGTTATTGACAAAGGAGATATAGTAGTTGATGTAGTTAGAAAATTTTTGGCAGGTGAAGCTATTGAATCATCATACGTTTGGGGTGGACTTCCTTATGCTTCCTATGAATTATCCCCTGAACAAAGGTCTATTGTTGATAGTCCTTCAAAAAGAATTTTAGTACGAGCTGCTGCCGGTTCAGGTAAAACCCATGTGCTGATAAAAAGGCTAATAAGATTGGTCCTTAATCACAATGCTAAGCCGGAGGAAGTTCTTGCTCTTACATTCACAAACAAAGCGATGAATGTAATGTATGAAAGGATTGAAAATGAACTGGGAGGTGATAAGGCTTATGCTATGCATAGAAATATTCTTACCTATCATAAACTGGCGATGAGGATTATCAGGCAGGATGATATGGAAAAGGAGCAGGAAACAAATTTTCTGGATGAGAAAAACCCAGCATTACAACTTGAATTTATTGAAAAAGCAAGACAAAAAGCGGGCATAAACAAAAATACATTAAATGATGAAGATGCTTTAACGCTAATTGGATATGCACAAAATGGTCTTATCAATGAAAGTGAACTGGAAGGAAAAATTGATGCATTAAAAGCGATTGCTCCTCTAATGGCAAAGTTTGCCGTGTTTTATCTTACTTACGTTTCGTTGTTACGTGAAAACAATGTAATTGATTATGGAGAAGCAATCGTAAAAGCTATAAACATTCTCAGAGAGAATAAGGATCAGGCTCAAAGATGGAGTAATCGTTTCAAATGGATTTTTTTGCGATGAATATCAGGATACTTCACCTGCCCAAGCAACTTTACTGCAATTGTTAGGTCAACAAGCAAATTTATTTGTTGTTGGCGATTCCTATCAATCCATTTACTCATGGCAAGGTTCAGACCCGGATAACTTACGAAGATTTGAAGTTGATTTTCCCAACACTGCTAGTTATTATCTTTCAAAAAATTACCGTTGCTTCCCTAAACTCGTGAGAATGTCACAGGGCTTTTTGGAAAGAGCCGGTGAACAACAAGGACTAAGAGTTGAATATGATCACAAGAGATCAACTGAAGACCAAAGTGTATATTTCTTGAGTAATGAAAATGATACACTGGAAGCTGAAACAGTTACTGCGGTAATAAAAACAGCATTGGCTCTTGAAATACCGGGAGACCCGCCCAAGAAAGCCACGGTAGGGATTTTAGCTCGTAAATGGCACCTTCTATCCACAATTGAAAGGGCTTTACTTAAAAATGGTATCCCATACAAATTTGAAGGTGATACAGCAAGAGGATTATTGGCAAGCACTAGAATCAGAAAAATTGTAGAGCAGGCTGCAAACCTTTTACTTAGAATCGAGTCAAGTCAAGAGTTTGGTGATTCAGCGGAAGGAAGGATTGGTCAGAAAATAAAAAACAATACAATCAATTTTGCAGGAGTACTGCTTAAAGAAATTGCATCAATACAAACAGACGTGGGTTTCTCAGGTATTGAAAAAACTGAATTTGATGATTTATGTGAAATGCTGAATGAAGAACCGATAGGCAACCTAAAGCCTTTTAATACTGGTGATAATGGTAATACTTGTGTAGTACTTTCCACAATTCATAGTCAAAAAGGCGAAGAATTTGACACTGTTCTTGTTGTTGGAATGGAAGAAGGTAATTCACCTCATGAGCAACCAAAAAGTCATGGACACCTTATCGAATGGAGGAAAGTTGCTCAAGGCTTAAGCCATGCAACATGGAGAGCAAGTATCACCAATCAAGACCTGGAAAGAATATACACTCAAGAAGAGAAACGAATTTTCTATGTGGCAATGACAAGGGCGAAATATCATCTTGTTATATCGAATAGTAAAAATAGAAACTTGTTTGGGAATGCAAAAACCTATGAAAAATCAAGTTTTTTAGGCCTCTCACATGATATCAACCTTGTGAAAGAAGCTAATAGCATATATGAGATTGAAATCAATTCACCAAAAATTGACATAAGCGACAAAGGATACTATCGCAGTGATGGTCGAGTTTTCCAAACTAATAATGGAGAATTAGTGCGTTCCAAATCGGAAATGCTAATTGCAAATGAATTTTTCAGACTTGGTATCAAGTATGAATACGAACTACCAGATGACAATATTCCCAATGCATTACCTGACTTTGTTTTACCGGAATATGGTAATGTTATTATTGAGCATTTAGGACTTCTGACTGACGAAGAATACCAAAGAAGATGGAATGAGAAAGCTAAACAATATGAAGCAGAAGGTAAACTATATTTGTGTACCAATGAAGCGGAAATGAAGTATTTAACAACGACCATTGAAAGATTATTAGACCAATCAAGACTTTGGTGCGAGACAAAATTTGGTAAAGAGAAACTCTTAATAATTAAAAAACTTGAAGAAGAAAGAAGAAAAAACATGAATGTATAAGCCAACGCATTTGCAAGCACATTGCCAAAGCCCCACGAGCCAGCGCTTCAACCAAAGCTTTGTCAAAGAGCTTGCAAAGCCAGCCCGAGTAACCGCCTTTCAGGACGGTTTTAGGATTGCCCACGCTCAAAAAACAAAATAAATTTGTGCTTCGTGGATAGGTTGGTGCAGTTTGATAATGACAAGAAATAAAAGCTAAATAAATGACAAACAGACGGATATGAATGAACACCAGTTGCCAACACGCGGTATAGTTAATTGCCGGTGCAGTGGCGTATTCGAGTGGCACAGCTCGTATCAAAAGTAGTTGTAACTTGATAGGAAAGCGCTTCGAAATCGGCAACTAACCATACCGCCATCCGTTGTGCGTCAGTGTGACGAGTCCTAAAAAAAAGGCTACACAACACGTAGCAATTATGTATAAAAATGATGGATTTGTTCGAAGGTACAGCGAGGGTTTTAAGCTCAAAATTTTAGCCGAACTTAGCACTGGAAATTACTCCAAGAAAAAAGCTTGGTGAAATTTACGGAATTAACCGCACTACCATTAATGAATGGATAAAGAAGTACGATCGGAAAGATTTAATGAACACCAGAGTAATCGTGGAAACCCAAGACGAAACGACACGGCTTAAAGCCCTACAGAAGGAGATCAAGCAGCTCAAGGAGCTGTTGATTAAAAAGGACTTGGACAGGTTGGTTTTAGACTCCTACCTGGAAGTTGCGGCAGAAAAGCTGGGCTGCAAGAGCGTAGAAGAGCTAAAAAAAAACTTAAGCATCTAAGCTTGTTGAAAACCGTGGAAAAGATAAGGCACACGGGGCAGGCCAGCATGGAGCAAGCCTGCCAATGCTACGGGCTGCACCGGGATGCTGGCTACAAGCTGAGGAAGCGGAAGCAGCAGAAAGCCGCTGTTGCCTCGCAGGTGCTTGAGCTGGTCAAGGCAGAGCGGATAGGGCAGCCCCGTGTAGGAACCCGAAAGCTCCACAGAACCTTGCGCTCCTCCTTTGCAGCCTCCGGGTTAAAAGTGGGGCGTGACAAGCTGTTTGGCATACTCAGGACGCACGATTTGCTTGTCAGGCGCAAGCGGGCTTCGTGCAAAACCACCGATTCCTACCACCGTTTCCACAAGTACAAGAACCTGGTCAAGGACATGGCGGTTACCGCTTCCAACCAGGTCTGGGTGTCCGACATTACCTACATCCGCACCGTGAAGGGCTTTTGCTATCTGGCGCTTGTTACGGATATGTACTCCCGTAAGATCGTGGGCTACGACCTCAGCGACTCGCTGGAGCTGGCGGGCTGTTTGCGAGCCTTAAAACGAGCTCTGCGGACAGCCCGCCCAGCAGCCGGGTTGGTACACCACTCCGATAGGGGGATACAGTACTGCAGCAACCAGTATGTGGAGCAGCTGAAGCGGCATCAAATCAGCATCAGCATGACCGAGGAGAACCACTGCTACGAAAACGCTATTGCCGAGCGGGTAAATGGCATTTTGAAGGATGAGTTTTACCTAGACCAGTGCTTCTTTAGCACCAGAATTGCCAGCATCGCAGCAAAAAATGCAATCGAAATTTACAATTCTAAGCGATTGCATATATCTTTAGGGTATAAAACGCCGAATATGGTATTTGAAAATGCAGCTTAATAAATTGTTTAACTTGTAGCCATATTTTAGGACAAGACAGTGTAAAAAGACAACCACATAGAAAGTGACAGTAATGAAAAATAGAAATTATTGGGTAGTATCCCCAAACGTAAAAAATAATGAGGAAGAAAATAGGTGGAAAGACTTTCTTTCAAACAACCCTTATTCTTTTATTGGTTGGGACGAAGACAATCAATTTGGAAACACATTTATAAATACAATTAAAAAGGGTGATGTAATAATTAATGCTCAAAGAAAAAATTGGAAACCTCACGTTTTTGGAATAGGTATAGCATTAAATGACAAATGCGAATGGCAAGAAATTGAAAATACTCCAAGCGGTGCATATTGCAGACAACTTAATCCGTATTTGACAAAAGAAAGAGTTTCAAAACTCAATCTAGATTTCAATGGAACAGCCTACTATGGTGACAATAAGCAAATCCCTGCACTTTACCAATTACACCCTCATAGAAATGAGAATGACAAAGGTTGGTAGAAATCATCGAAAAAGAATTAGAAATGGCAAGAAAAGAACAAGACATACAGAAGTATGTAGACTTACTAAAAACAAACAAAAACATCATCCTTACAGGTGCTCCAGGAACAGGTAAAACATTTTTAGCGAAACAAATTGCAAAACAACTGATTGGTGTAAAAACTGATGAAGAATTAGAAGAAAGCGGACAATTTGATTTTGTGCAATTTCACCCCTTCTTATGACTACACAGACTTTGTTGAAGGACTGAGACCAACTCCACCAGATGAAAACGGAATAATTGGTTTTGAAATCAAAGACGGTATTTTCAAATCGTTTTGCCAAAAAGCTTCAGAAGCAAAATTTTCCGAAATAGTTGACAATTTTGATGTGGCTTGGGAAAGTTTATTGACGGCAGTAAGAAATAATATTGCTCAAGGGGTATTAACAACTATTGGTTCTTGGGATTATGGCTTATCTTCAAAAGACTCATTGAAATATTCCTCTGTAAACACTCCTTCTCAATACAATTTTACTATCACCAAAAAGAATGTATATGATGCCTACCAAGGAAAGCAAGCAAGACCTTCAGGTGCATTCCAAAAAGATATGGAAGATGTTGTGGATTATCTAAAAGACAATTTTGGATTAGTAGAATTTGTAAACAAAGAAGAAAGTTCAAATAATGGCATCAAAAAACTATGTTTTTGTCATTGACGAAATTAACAGGGGTGAAATTTCAAAAATATTTGGGGAACTCTTCTTTTCCATTGACCCAAGTTATAGAGGTAAAAAAGGTTCAGTTAAGACGCAATATTCAAACTTGCACAACGATGAAAAAGAGGTTTTTTATGTGCCTGAAAACGTCTACATAATCGGCTCAATGAACGACATTGACCGAAGTGTTGAAAGCTTTGATTTTGCAATGAGAAGACGTTTTACTTGGATTGAAATAACTGCTGAGCAAAGTGCAGATAATATGGACTTGCCACAAGACATTAAAGAAAAAATGTTGAACTTAAACAAGCAAATTTCTGATACAGATGGACTTAATCCTTCTTACCACATTGGGGCGGCTTACTTCTTAGATTCAAATGGCAATGCAAGACAAGATATTGACAACATTTGGAATTTACGAATCGAGCCACTTCTGAAAGAATATTTGAGAGGAATGCCTGACAGCATTGATAAAATTGAACTTTTGAAAAATGCCTTTACTGCCTAATGAGAACAACCGACAATAATGGCGGAAAAAGTATTGATAAATTCGACAATTTAAACATTGCAGATTTATCAGCAATAGCAAATAGAAACCTTTTGGATTTACAAATGGAAAATCCTGATTTGCTTGTTTTTCCTCATTCATTTGGAAAATACAAAGACGATGTTGAAAGGTCTCACATTTTCTCACTTGACAATAAAAATCTTACGACATATAATTTAATGGGGTTTATTGGACGAAATTCAACACAACTCACCATTTCATCTCGTTTTGCAAAAGATGACAACAACGACTATTTTTTGCATTATATGTTGCAAAAAGTCTTTTCGATAAATCTTTTAAAATTTGACCAAACACCGAATAAAGAGAATATTTGGGATTTTCTTCTTTACCTTTTCCCATATTATCTCAAAAAAGCCTATTCTCAAGGAATCTACAAAGCCTACAAAAAGGAAGAATACAACGACACAAACGTTAAAGGAAGTATTGATGTTAAACGCCACATACTTAGAAATATTCCTTTTACAGGAAAAATAGCTTACACTACAAGAGAACACGGCTATAATAATAATCTAACGCAACTAATTAGGCATACAATTGAGTTCATCAGAACTCACCCTTATGGTAGTGGATTACTGACAGGTGACAGTGAACTAAGAGACATTGTGAGTAAATTTATTTTTGTAACTAATAAAACATACAACGGTAATTCGAGACAAAAGATTATTACAGCCAATTTAAAACCAGTTACGCATCCATATTTTACTGAGTATTCAGCCTTGCAAAAAATCTGTTTAAAAATTCTGCGACACGAGAAAATTACTTTTGGTAAAGAAAAGGATAAAGTCTATGGTTTGCTATTTGACGGAGCTTGGCTTTGGGAAGAATACCTTAATACATTTTTGACAAGTTGTGGTTTTAAGCATCCAAAAAACAAAAGTTCTGAAGGTGCAATTTATTTGTTTAATAACTCAAAGGGAAAACGATTTCCAGACTTCTGGAAAGAGAATTTTATAATTGATGCTAAGTATAAAAGATTAGCAGACAAAAAAGCTGAAAATGTTGATAGAAACGACATGAATCAAATAATCTCTTATATGTATGTTAAAAGAGCTGAGATTGGTGGTTTTATTGTTCCATCTGATAATAATGAATATGGCGCAAAAGAGATGCGAATTGGTCAATTAAATGGTTATGGTGGCGATGTTTACACTTGGGTTTTATCTATTCCACAGCATACGGATAATTTTTTTGAATTTTGCAATCGAATGAAAGAAAACGAGAAATACATAACTGACTTAATAGAAAAACAAGATAATAAAGCACATACCGCCAACACACGCTATAGCCAATAAAGGTTTTAGTGGTATGCGAAGTTCATCACCCGCATCATTTTTTGTATCGGTTGATAGGTTCGTAACTCCGCAATCCTTTACTGGCCATAGCGTCAACGTTATCATCATACTCTTCAAATTCTCAAATCCCCTTACTATCTTTGCCAAAACGGTTGTAGCAATGCTGGTATGGTTTACACGTAAAGGATTTTTTTACCGTCCGGTGCACATTGCCGGGTGGGTAGTGGTGCTGGTGTCGGCAGCATACGTGCTCTATTCGGCGGTGGCGCTGCTGCTGGAGCAGCCTTGGAGGGCAGCACTAATCGAACTGCTGTTCCGCATGCTTGCCGTGGTGGTGGCCTACTGGTTTCTGGCGCGCATCACCAGCCCCGATGCCAGCCGCACCTCGCGCAGCACCAATGGCCGCATTCACGATGGCCGCGGCGGTTTTATGCGCTTTTAGGCTATTCGCTCGGCTTGGGCAACCAGCTTGTCGCCATCACCCTTAAAGCCGGTTATGCTTACCTTTACAAAGGTGTTTATCTCAGCAGGGCTAGCAGCCGTCTCCACTGGAATGTAGTGCTGGCCGTAACCCTTGCCAACTCCCCGCGATACCCGCTCAATGAGCACCTCCTGCTCCTTACCCATAAATGAACGGTAGTATTCCTCCTTATTCTTTGCCGAAAGACTCCTGATGGCCTCGCTTCGGGCAGCTTTTACCTTCTCCGGTATTTGGTTTTCCATGCGGTCGGCACGGGTGCCTTTGCGTCGTGAGTAGCGGAAGGTGTGCACATGGCTAAAGCCCAGCTCGCGCACCATGTTGGCCGTATCCTCAAAGTCCTGCTCCGTTTCGCCGGGGAAGCCCATAATAACGTCGGTGGTGAAGTTGAAGTGGGGAAATTGATTTTGGATTTTCTGCACCGTTTGCCGGAATTGTGTAGCGGAGTACATTCGTCGCATCTCGAGCAGTATGCGTTCCGAGCCGCTTTGCAGGCAGAGGTGCAGGTGTGGGCACATCTTGGGGTGGCTGAAGAGCTCCGCAAAGCGGGGGCTTAGGCCATCGGGCTCCAGCGACGATATCCTTACTCGAAAGTCGCCGGGAACATCGAGAATTTGCTGCAGCACATCTTCGAAGGTGAGGCCGTTATGGTCGTAGCGACCAATGTTTACACCGGTAATTACCAGCTCCTTAAAACCGTTGGCCACCGTTTGGCGTACATCGTCCAATATGCTGTCGAGGGGACGACTCACCGCCTTGCCTCTCACCATGGGAATGATGCAGTAGGTGCAGAAGTTGTCGCATCCATCCTGAATTTTAATGAAGCTGCGCGTGTGCAGTCCATGCTCTACCGGACGAAAGCCAAATACGTTCTGCTGCTGCCTTTCGGGAGCAAACGTTTCGCCTCTGTAGTGAGCTTCTACCAGCTGTGGAATGGAGAACTTTCGAGTGTTATCCACCACGTAAACCTGTGCCTCTTCGGCTGAGAAGGCGGGAGTGTAGCTTTCGGCCATGCAGCCGGTTACCACCACCAGCCCTTTAGGGCTTTTGCGTGCCGCCTGGCTAATTATATTTCGCGATTTGTGGTCGCTCTGGTTTGTAACGGTGCAGGTGTTTACCACGCACACATCGGCTTCCTGATCGAACGGCACAATGCTGTATCCCTCCTTTGTAAAGGTGGAGGCGAGAGCGTCGGTTTCGTACTGGTTGAGTCGGCAACCAAGCGTCTTGAACGATATCTTCTTTTTCATGCTATGCGGTTATGGCGGTGGTGACCAAAAGGGGTTCTCCTGCCAGCGAAAGTTCGTTGGCCGTGATGATCTTCACCGTTATTATTTTTCCAATCAGTGAGCCTTCGGTGGCTAGAATTCGGGTAACCAGCCTACCCTCGGTGTAACCGGTGAGGTAGGGAGTACGCTGCTCGGTTCCGGTTACTAGCACTTTTACCGTTGTTCCTACCTGCTTGAGGTTGTGCTTCAAGCTAATGCGCTTGAGCACCTCGGTAAGTCGAAGATGGCGTTCTTTTTTAATGTTGATGGGAACATCGTCGTCCCAGCGGTGGCTTGCAGCACCGGGACGTGGTGAGTATTGCGCAATGTAGGCCATGTTGAACCTGAACTCCTTGAAAGCCTCCACCGTGTTTTGAAACTGCTCCTCAGTTTCGCCACAGAATCCCACAATAATGTCGGTAAAGAGCGTGGCTTGTGGCAGCGTGGCCCGTAGCTTTGTAACCAATTCGCGGTAGGTCTCCACGTCGTGGCGGCGGTTCATGCGAATGAGCAGCTTCTCGTCGCCGCTCTGCAGGGGCAAATGAATTTGTTTTGCCAGGCAACGGTGTTGCGCAATTACCTCAAACACCTTTGGATCCATGTCCGACGGGTGAGGCGAGGTAAAGTAAACCCAGAACTCCTCGTGGGAGCTGTCACCCAGCCAACCAATTTTTTCCAGCAGCTCAGCAAAGGAGATTTCGTCGTTGGGCTTGTCGAGACCGTAGGAGTTTACGTTTTGCCCCAGCAGCGTAATGGCCTTGTAGCCCTGCTTTACCAGCTGCTCCACCTCATCCAGTATCTCTGCCGATGGACGCGAAACTTCCCGCCCCCTGGTGTAGGGTACGGCGCAGAAGGTGCACATTTTATCGCAGCCGTTCTGGATTGGCACGTAGGCCTCAAAGCCCGAGCTATACTTGGGCCGAATGTTCCATAGCGAGAAGATGTTTTCGTTGTTGGGAAGTATGGGTGAGTTGCCTTGCAGCTTAAGCGAAGCTGGCGTTGCCACACCGTAGCCCCCTTATCATCTCGGGCAGCTGGTTGAGCTCGCTCATAGGAAATACAAAGTCGAACAGCTTTAGAAACTTCTTCCTGTCGGCGGGCAGCACGCAGCCGGAAATAAAGGTTATGAGGTTACGATGGTTTTTTGCACGATTCCATTCGGCAATCTTGTTGTAAACCTTATCGATGGGCTTTTGGCGCACAGAGCAGGCCAGAATGCCCAGAATATCAGCGTCATCTTCGGTAAGCGTTTCGCTAAATCCTTCCCAATCGAGCACCGCCCTAACGCGTTCTCCATCGGAGGTGTTCATCTGACATCCAAGCGTAAGTAAATGGTATTTCAACAGTAGAAAGTTACAAGTTACAAGTTACGAGTTACAGGCTTCTTTCGTTTATCAGAAATAGTGCTTGCTTAAAAGTAGACTTCGGTAGAAACGTTTGTTCGATTAAATCCCTTAGACTTAATAATTTCGAGAGAGTTATAAATCATCTTGCTGTTTCCACATAGGTAGAAGTGAGTGTTGGGCTCAAACTCCATGTTTTCAAGCAGTTTGGTAACTCGTCCGGCGTAGTTGCCTGAGGCATCGCTGGAGGTGCAAAGGGTGTAGCGATTTGGGTCGAAACTCTCTCTTCCATATCCTTCCGATGCATTTTTCACACCGTGGATCATGTGGTAGTTAAGTTCCGGGTATGTTCTCACCATGCTATGGAATGGTGCAATACCCGTTCCGCTGGCAATAAATACATGCTTGTGAGTTTCCTTGCTATCGTCTGAAATACCAAATTTTCCGTAAGGACCATTTATTTCCAAAAGTTGACCTGTTTTTACTCGCTTAAGCCTTGGGGTAAAGTATCCTGTTTTAATCTCCTTTACCAAAACTTCGATAAAGCTATCGTTTTCTCCACTGAATATAGAGTATTCCCGTAGGTTATCGTCGCCCTTGATACCAAGGGAGATGTGTTGCCCAGCGTTGAACTTCAAACCTCTTCTTGGCACTTTTACAATAAAGGTGTGATCGGTGAGGTTGGTAATTGATTGTACGGTGAAATACCGTGTATCTATCATTAAATCCATTTTGGTTTTGTTTTGGCTACAAAATTATTCTTTTTTAGATTAATTATAAATAAAAATAACGTTTTGTTCGGAAGAATTAATGAAGTATCGAATATAGAGGGAAATAGGCACAAAAAAAGCCGGGATATCCCGGCTTCATACTGGAAATAATGATTTACATCTTAATATCCAGCAGCCTGACCGTCTTTTCGACTTTCGGATGCACCAACGTAAACTTTGTTTTTGGCATCCCACATAATGGCTTGGTATCCGCCATATGGACCATGCGAAAAGGTCACTTTGTGTCCTTTCATCATGAGGCCTCGTATTGTTTCGTATGGGAAACCGCTTTCCACGTTAACTTCACCTCCGTCGGTCATTTTTTCACCGGTGGGTTCCGATGAACCGTCGTGCTGAATGCGCGGCGCGTCTCCGGCTTCCTGCAGATTCATGCCAAAATCGATGAGGTTAATTACGATTTGTGCTTGTCCTTGTGGTTGCATGGCTCCACCCATCACACCGAAGCTGATGTATGGTTCACCATCTTTGGTGATAAAGGATGGGATAATGGTATGAAATGGGCGCTTACCAGGTGCGTAGCAGTTGGCGTGTCCATCCTCAAGGGTGAACATCTCGCCACGATCCTGCAATACAAATCCAAGGCCTGTTGGTGTCATACCGGAGCCCATTCCTCTATAGTTACTCTGTATGAGCGAAACCATATTTCCCTCGCTATCGGCTACGGTGAGGTAGATCGTGTTATCGGTGTGGGGATCGCCAGCATCAACTCTGCGAGCGGCATGGTCAGGATTGATGAGTGCTCTTCGTTTGGCAGCATATTCCTTGGAAATAAGTTCTGCAGTAGGAATATTAGCAAAGGCTGGATCGGCATAAAATTTGGCTCTGTCTTCAAAGGCTAATTTCTTGGCCTCAATAAATGTGTGTAGGTATTGGATGCTCCCAAAGCCCATGCTCTTAATGTCGAAACCTTCCAGAATGTTGAGTATTTGTAAGGTAGCAATACCTTGTCCGTTAGGTGGAAGTTCCCACACATCGTATCCTCTGTAGTTGGAGGAAACTGGGCTAACCCATTCGGAATGGTGCGCTACTAGGTCTTCGTAGGAGAGAAATCCACCATTTTCTTTCATATACTTCTCAATGGTTCTTGCAATATCTCCCTTATAGAAGGCATCTCTTCCACCTTTCGCAATCTTTTCAAGCGTATTGGCTAGGTAAGGGTTTTTAAAGACTTCTCCTTTTTCTGGCATCTTGCCATTGGGCATGTAGGTCTCTTTAAAGCCGGGGTATTTTCCCAGAATAGTGGCTGAGCGTTGCATGTAGTAGGCAATTACCTCTGTTACTGGAAAACCTTCCCGAGCATAAGCAATGGTTGGTGCCAGAATCTGATCCATGGGAAGCTTGCCAAACTTGCTGTGGAGCTCATACCAGCCATCCACACATCCCGGAACCGAGACGGGAAGTGGTCCAAATGGGGGAATGTGGTCAATACCCTGCTTTTTAAGGTATTCTAAAGTAAGCGACATGGGCGAGCGTCCGCTTCCATTGAGTCCGTATAGCTTGTGGGTTTTGGCATCCCATACAATGGCAAAAATATCGCCCCCAATTCCGGCTCCAGTAGGTTCGGTGAGGCCAAGCATGGCATCGGCGGCAATGGCTGCATCTACAGCAGACCCCCCTTTTTTAAGAATGTCGAGCGCCACTTGGGTTGCCAGTGGCTGGCTGGTGCAGGCCATACCATGCTGTGCGAGAACTTCAGAGCGGGTTGCAAAGTTTAATCCGGTGATGCGGTCTTGTCCATGAGCAAAGGTTGTTGTAATCATAAGCATTGCTCCTATTAAATTTATGATTTTCATGGGTTTTGATATTTTGGTAGTGTCAGTTAGAGCGTTCGATAGGTTAAAGGGTTTAATTTTTCGGTTGGTGGATAGCTCTATTATTGGATTTATCCAATCCGCCAATACCTCTTACTTAATCAATGGTATTGTAGTTAAGGCTATGGCTAATGCTTAAAAAACCGAAATGGATTAGCTGTATTCTGTATGCTATGGTTGAAGTGGAGGGCTAAGGTTTAGAAGATGCTTGCGAGGATCGTTGCTGTTTTTCCATCCGGCCTTAGAAGAGTCGTCTACCGCACATACCTTGAAGTCGGCTAACTTTTCGTCATCCACAAAGATGAGCTGAATTTGTGCCTCTTTGGTGGTCTCTACCTCCATCCACAAGCCAATTTTAGTAACCTCCTCCTTGGTGTTTACAAAGTATATGTAAAAGTCTGCGTCTTCTGCCTTGTCAACATTAAACACCTTCACCTGAGCATCTTCAACCTTTTCAACTTCGAAAAAGAGTTGCGACTTGCCACTTGTGGTGACAAGCAAAAGCAGGAGTCCTAAAGAGAGTAGAAATCGAGCCATGCAGAAAATAATTGCTCATAAATTTAGAAAAAACAATCAACAGCCCGACTAACGGAACTGTTTAATTGATAATTAAACGGTTTTGAAAAGCGATTGTTATTTGGACAGCTTCTTAAATAGATGATTTGTGCAATTATTAGATATTTTCTTTTCGGGTGAGAAAAATTAGCCCAATTGCGCATAGCATTGCATACTGACTAAAGGTGTAACCAAATAATGGAGTGCTGTTAAGATATGCCTCGTAGGCACTTACGACAATAAGTAAAAAGCCTGACACTCTAGCAAGTGTTCCTTTTTTGTAAAATCCTCCAATAACAATTAGACTGGCACTTAGTAAAAATAGGGCAGAGATGTAAAAGGTGGCCGAGTTAAAATCGAACTGGCGAATTGCTTGGTTATATCTTGCAAAAATAAAAATGAGGATGGTAATTCGAAATAACCACCACGATAGGGGTGCCATTTTTTGTAGTGCTTTCATGCTGCTATCAGTTTTTACAAATGTAGAAATAACCTAGTTTTAATGAAAACGGCATGAATTTTTACTTAAAGTGCAGAGCAATGAAAATTTACCTTCGAAGATGGATGATGGTATATAGCTACTTAATTATTTTAAGCAGTTTAAATGCATGGTTTTATTGGTCTTTTTCAATTGGAGGATGCACCAACGCTTGTGAGTCGTTCAATGGGGGTGGTTTTTCGTTGATTGGTTTGGTGGTATCAATTACGGTTTAACCATCGACCGTAGACGCGATTGACTCGATAACTGCTTCCGCAACTGCGCCTTCTACCGCAGATAATACCTAGTTTACCGAAAGCTTTAAACCTCCTTGAAATTGTCAACCAATGCTCCAGCCTCCTTCATTATGACTTTCTGTTTGGTGACGGTATGCGAACTAACTAAAACAGTGAATTATACTTTTGAAGTTTTTCGGTCAGAGCAGGAGTTACCTTCAATGAATCAACTTTTCAACTTTTTTTATGGTGCTATTTATTTTATAGTATCTGGGGCAAGGTTAAGTTAACGTTTATGCTTTAGTTTATTCAGATTTTTGGTAGCGGTGTCGTTTGCAAAAAAAAAAGTGGGACAACAAGGAGGTTGGGGACTATCTTTTTTTGCAAACTACTGTCAACAATAGGTTATAGCATTTTTTGAAATACTCTAAAGCGCTTGTGGAATTTAGCCCCGGCGCGTTCCAACTCGGCAAGCATCCGGGTATTGGTCTCCAGCACAAGGTGCACTTCAATGGTATTTATGTTGGCTCTTTTGCACGATTCAATTAACTTCATGGTCATGGAAATTTCGAGCCCTTTGCCACGATGTTCTGGAAGAACGGCTCCCAACATTAAATCGAGTTGCCTGCTCCGTTTTATTGACCGGAGAATATGGATAAAGCCAAATGGCAGAATTCGTCCTTTTGCTTTTTGAATTCCATGGGTAAAGTTTGGTAAACCAATGATGAACGCAACTGGTTCATTGTCAGAAAAAACGACCTTAGCATATCTGGGGTCAATAATAGCGATGTAACGGTTTGCAAAGTCCAACATTTCTTGGCGCTCCATGGGTACAAAGCCATAGAGATGGCCATAGGTCTTGTTAACTATTTCTAAAATGGGCACAATCCAAGGTTTCAGCTGCCTTCTACTCGTAAATTCATGAATGGAGTAGCCGCTGCTACTTTCCAACCGCTGCTGCACTCGTTCGTAGAGAATTGGCATGCTCTTCTCCATGCTTATCTTGTAAATCAGGCAATCCACCTCCTTGGTATAACCTTCCTCCTCAACCAATGAAATCATGTAGGGAAAGTTGCATGCTGAGTCGAGAATAGGCATGTGCTCAAAACCTTCGATGAGGAAACCTTGAGGATCTTTATCAGAAAAGCCATAAGGTCCTACGACCTTCACCATTCCCTTGTTTTTTGCCCACTGCTCAATTCGGCCAAGTAGTGCGTGGGCTACCGCTGTATCGTTGAAGCACTCCAGATAACCGAAACGTGCATGGTGCTCGTTTCTAAGCTGGTTGTACGTATGGTGAATAATTCCCATGATTCGTCCAACGGCTTTTCCATCTTTGAAAGCTAGTAGCATTATGGTGTCGGCGGTGGAAAAGGCCCTGTTTTTTTTTGGATTGAAGAACGACCATTCATCAACATAGATAGGTGGTAGCCAGTTGGTGTGGTTTTTATGAATTTTTTCAGGCAAATAGATGAAGATTTTTAGATCCTTTTGCGTAATAACTTCCCGCAGTTCAACCATATAGTCATATTATTTCAATGTTCCCTGTTCAACGCTAATATACTGTTACCTGTGGATAATTAGCCCTGTAGGCTCGTTTTTTAGCACCTCTTGCTAAGATTCTTATCGTTGCAGTTGTCCTTCGTGGAACATTTTTTGGGCGCTTAACTACGGTGCTCAATAAATTTTGTGAGCCATTGGTAGGTTTGCGTCGCGAGAAAAAATAGTATAGGAGCACTAATGAAGCCCGCAATCGCATCAATGGCATAGTGGGCCTTAATGTAGACGGTGGAAAAGAAAAGAATTATAATCAATGGAGTAATCCACTTAAGTAGTGGTTTGGCATACAAGGTGCATAGAATGACTAGGATAATTCCCATGCCCACATGAGAGCTGGGGAAGGCGGCTGTTGGTCCTTCTCCAAACCGTTCCACTAAAACCACCATCTCTCGGAAAATGCCTGAGTTGGGAATATGCCTCAATGATTCGGGGAGGTAATATTGTGGTCCTGCAACCGGGAAGGCAATGAAAATTAGGTAGTAGAGATAGAATGAAAACACTATAACAAAGAGTGATTTTTCGAATTTCTGCCGGTTTTTAATAAATAGCCAAACTGTAAGACCAAATACTATAAAGTAGTAGGAGAAATAACCAAGATTCATTAGCTCGCTGAACCACGGCAACGGAAAATGATGGAAGAAGCTAATGCTGGGTTGGAATCCAAATATCGACTGCTCTAGGTTGAATATTGTAGGGTCAAAATTGTCGAAAAAAAGATTGTTGAGGTAATCGGTCTCAGAGTAGAAATATCCCAGAAACGCCAGAGGGTATGCCATTCTAATAAATGACAATACGGTATTTGATCTTTTCTTCTCTATTATAATTAACCACCAAATAACCAGCACAAAGGCAAGTCGTAGGAGTAAATGAATCCAAATATTGCTTAATTTCCACGAGAAAAGGCTCATGAAAATGGCCGTTATTGAGATATAGGTAAACGTTGCTATATCAAGCGGGAATATTTTTGTGCTACTGCGCACCATTTTTTTATTACGAAGATAGCCTAATCGATTTGATGGTTGGTGGTGAGGCCTATTAAAAATTGCGGCGCAACATCCATTGCCCCACACAGGCTTGGATTATGCGCCGCAAACACCTAAGCCAAAAACACTATTACTACTAACTCAAACACTCATTTTCTGTTATCTTTTATTCAATACGGCTACATGTGCCAAGCCTCCAATCGCCTAATTTTTAGCTCATCACTAAAAACAGCGAGTGGCTTTTCGCGGAGGTTATATCGGGAGCTCATAACTTCGCCATAGGCTCCTGCCGAAAGTATGGAAAGCAAGTCGCCTCGCGATGTTTGCGGAAGAGAAAAGGCATGAGCAAAGCAATCGGTGTTTTCACACACTGGTCCCACCACATCGTAAATCTGCGGCTTGCCATTGGAGGTGAGGTTTACTATTTTGTGAACTGCATTGTATAAGGCTGGTCGCAGTAAGTCGGTCATACCGGCATCTACTACGGCAAAATTCTTTGTACCATTATTTTTAACAAATAGTACCTTGGTAATTAAGCTCCCACACTGTGCCACCATGGAGCGTCCAAGTTCAAAGTGTACTTTTTGACCAGGGAGCAGGTTGAGCGACTTGTTAAATGTATTGAAGTAGTCTTCAAAGTTGGGCATTTCATTCTCTTCTGGGTTTTCGTAGGAGATTCCTAAACCACCACCCACATTTAGGTAGGGCAAAAAATTATTCTTGAAGTATTGCTCCTGTAGCAGGTTAATCTTCTCCGACACATGCTGGAAAATCTCCATTTTAGTTATTTGTGAACCAATGTGCAGGTGAATTCCGATTAACCGAACGTTGTTTAGTGTGGGCAGGAGATTAACGGCTTCGTTTAGCTCCATGGAGGAGAGGCCAAACTTGCTGTCGAGTGTACCGGTGGTGATGTGTGAATGAGTTTCAGCAGATATGTTTGGGTTCACGCGCAGCGCAACCAGTGCTCTTTTGCCTTGATAAGCAGCAATTTGGTTGATTACTCTCAGCTCTTCCACCGATTCACAATGCAGGCAGAATATATTCTTCTGTAACGCATAGCTAATTTCCTTGTCACTTTTGCCAACACCTGCAAATACAATCTCTTTAGCAGGAAATCCTGCCTCCAATGCTGCTTTAATCTCATTGCCACTTACGCAGTCGGCTCCAAAACCAAAGGAGGCAACCTCCTGGAGGATTCGCTCGTTGGCGTTGGCCTTAACGGCATAGTGAACATTGAATCCCAACTTTTTGGTTAGGCTGGATACCTTCTCTAGCGTTTTTCTTAATAGGGTGATGTCGTATAGGTAAAATGGCGTTGGCAAGTTTTGCAGCGCCTCTGTATTGCCGAATGGAATCATTTTTTTTGTTTTAATATTCTTTCACTACGATATTAGTTCATATCCCTCTGTGTGAGTTTGTTTTTGCAGTTCCGATTCATTCAGAATTGGTTGGAGGAGTCGAAGGGCAGGGATTTTATGCTCCTCGCTTACCAGTATGGAGATGTTGTGACTACTGCCACCATAGGAGATCATTCGGATGGGGATATCGTGTAAAACCTCCATAATCTTAAGTGCAGTTCCTGGCTTTTCGGCAACAAAATCGCCAACAATACAAATGATGGCCTGCTTGATATCTACTTCAACTGTCGAAAATTGTTTGAGCTCGGCAACAATTGCTGGTAGTTGGATGTCATTATCGATGGTCAGCGATACGGCAACTTCCGAGGTAGTAATCATATCTACAGATGTTTTGAAGGTGTCGAACACCTCAAATACTTTCTTCAGAAATCCATGAGCCATCAGCATCCTCGACGACCTAATCTTAATAGCGGTAATTCCACTTTTGGCGGCTACCGCTTTTAGATTTGACGCTTGGTAATTGGCGGTGATGAGGGTGCCTGGGTTTTCCGGATCTAGGGTGTTTTTTAGTAGCACGGGGATGCCCTTTTTTCGGCAAGGGTGAATGGTGGCCGGATGAAGGATCTTAGCTCCAAAGTATGCCAACTCGGCCGCCTCATCAAAAGAGAGGTTACGAATGGGCTGGGTATTGCTCACATAGCGTGGATCGTTGTTGTGAAAGCCATCGATATCGGTCCAAATTTGTACCTGTTCTGCGTTAATGGCATTACCAATGATAGCCGCAGTATAGTCGCTTCCACCTCGCTGAAGATTATCGATTTCGCCTTTGGCATTTCTACATATAAATCCTTGAGTTATGAATACATCCATCTCCTTGGCATCTTCCATAAGCCTTGTGATATTTTCAGAAATGTAGTACATGTCTGGCTCACCATCCTTGTCGATGCGCATGTAGTTTAGCGAAGACAGCAATACTGAAGGGATACCTGTTTCCCAAAGGTATAGATGGAAAAGGTTGGTAGATATTAATTCGCCAATTGATAGAATTGTTTTTTCCAGCATGGAACCCGTTTCTGCTTCAATGGCTGTTATGGCATCATTGAAAATGAGTGAAATTGTGCGTTTTGCATTTTTTTGATACTCATCGGACTGGAATAGCTCATTAATTACCTTCAAGTAATTTTCTTGCATTTTAAGAATTAGCCCTTGGGCCTTCTCCTTATCACCCTTGTTTGCCATGTTAGCAATTTCCACTAAATCGTTGGTGGTGCCAGCCATGGCAGAGAGAACAACAATAACCTGTTCTCCGACGGGAATAATATTGGTGAGACTTTTAATTCTTTCGGCGCTACCAACCGATGTTCCTCCAAACTTGAGCACTCTCATGATCTCATTCAGTATTAAGGTTTATAAAAAAGGCCCGCAGTTTCCTGCAGGCCCTTGTTTATATGTGGTTTTCTAAATTATTTCACATTTTCATCCAAGCCTGCAGATTTTAGCGCGTTTTTTTGAAGTATACATACCCTTATAAGTCATACCTGCTATAGGCATGGTGTGTTGGATATACGTGCGCTTATTCTGTAACTTGGTGATCATTGTTCCTATGAATTATTATGCAATAGTAAGGTATTTTTTTTGATATGGTTCACTTCGACTATTTATTTAGTGTTAAATTATATGAAGTTAGTTATAACGTATAGATTGTTAATTATATGACGATAGTGTTAATATTGCATTTAAAAATTTGCAAGATGAATATTACTGCGTTTTATAGGTAATAAATATGCAAAATCACGAGGTTGGTATTTTGTTGAAGAAGGGACACGACTTTATATTAAAAGAAAGAGGCTGTCTTTTTGGACAGCCTCTTTGCATTCTATTATAAATTTTGACTAGAAGCCAATGTTGAAGCCGAGGTTATATTGCATGTAAGAAATCTTACCATCTTCTACCTTGCCAAGATTGTTGTAAGCAACTCCTAGGTTGAACCACTTAATCTTAAGACCAAGCTCAAATCCACCACCAAATTTATTTTTTGAAATGTATTCTGAGGCTAAGTCTCCATTGTCGTTCGTGCCTAGAACTCCAAATTTGGACATATACATACCGGTCATAAGAGCAGCGTAAGGACGCACTTTGGTTTCGGTCATGTAGTATACACCCTTAAGCAGAATGGCATTAATTTTGGTTGCATCGATACTAGTCCCTAATTCGCTAATACCAACAAACGAAGAACTGTTGTATTCCAACCCTGCAGCTAACTTTGAGGTAAAGTTGTAGGTACAGTTGAGGTAACCGTCAACACCACCGTCAACTATGTTCTTTAAGTCACCTTGAGGGGAAGCAAAACCACCACCAAAACCAATGTTCCACTTGTTGTCTTGTGCATTTACTGTGAGCACGGTAGCCACAAATAGTAGCGTGTAAAGAATTCTTTTCATAATTAATTTAGTTGGGTTAATAAATTCAATACGAAAGCAGGTAAGGTTTTTGAATTTACAAATAGATGAAATATCCTTTTTTGTAATTTGAATATGATAAGAAACATCTAAATAAAATGTGATATATAAAATATTAATAGTAAAATACGCGCGAGGAAAAGTGCTGCTATTCTTCATGCTTTTAATAAAATGTTTTTTTTCAGTTAGTTTAGCAGACGATAGTATTTAATTATTTAATGTTATAGTTTATTCAAATATATTATCGTATGCATGGATAGGTATTCTAAAAGTCCAATAAGGGCGGGGACGTGATGCGATAATATCTTATGCTGAATATTCCACAGAATGATTAGTCATATAGTGGTTTTAAGCGTTCCTCCAACTGCGATATTGCATGCATCGTTTGGTAAATCGCTGCAATAAGCACTAACCTAAAATGTTGCTTCATTATATCCTATTGTTACTGCAATTAATGCAGTAATTTTGTAGAATTAACATTTTAGGTAGAGCGTTATCAACCTTTGTTAATAGCACAAAGGAGAAATCGTATTCTCAATTATACACTATCTTATATACTTTCAAAGATGAAACAAATAGTTAGCGATAGCAGCTTAGTGGCCAAGTGCGGTCTTTACTGTGGTGCCTGCCACTCCTTTGTAAAGGGAAAATGTCCGGGATGTACAGAAAATGCAAAAGCCACCTGGTGTAAGGTTCGTAAATGCTGCTTGGAGAATGGCTATCATTCTTGTGCCGATTGTAAATCTTTCACCAACCCGTTGGTTTGCAAGCTCTATAATAATGTGGCTTCACGTGTTTTTGGTTTTATTTTTAAGACAGATCGTAATGCATGTCTTAACTTAATTAAAAGCAGGGGTTACGAGGATTTTGCCAACTTTATGGCTACTCGTGGATGGCATTCCATTAAACGCCAGTAGCCATTTCTCTTTTCATGATTTTGCATTTCAGAAAAGTGATTTATATGCATATATCTATGTATTGTATGTCAAAAATGACAGTTGTATGGTAATGACATCTGATTTATTTATACATTTGCACCCCTTTTTCCATTAGGGAAAAGCCTATTTCTGTTCAAGTTACTAAGTATTAAATCGTTGACTACAAAAGATTTTACTAAAGGTAATATCAGTCGCCAAATAATAATGTTGGCCCTGCCTATTATGGGAACTGCCTTTATTCAGATGGCTTACAGCATGACCGATATGATCTGGATTGGTCATGTTGGGAGCAAGGCTGCTGCGGCGGTGGGAGCTGCCGGTTTTTTTCTATGGCTTGGGAACTCATTGTTCTATACAACCAAAGTTGGTGCAGAGGTGGGTATCTCCCAGAGTTTAGGTGCGAAGGATAAAATTCGTGCAGCACAATTTGCATCTCAGTCGATGGTTATCAGCATATTGATGTCGATAGCTTACGGCATATTACTTCTAGCTCTAAGTAATGCATTTATTGGTTACTTCCGGTTCACGGATGCATCGGTAACTGCCAGTGCCATTGGTTATTTAAGAATAATTGCTCCAGGAATGCTCTTTACCTTTTTAAATGGCACCTTTTCGGGGATATACAATGGAAGTGGAAAGTCAAAAATTCCTTTTTATGCTAATGCGGCGGGGCTTGCAATTAATATTGTATTAGACCCAATACTCATCTACGGGTTTGGACCTTTTCCGCGCATGGAAGTGGCTGGTGCCGCTGTGGCTACCCTTATTTCACAGGCCATTGTAACGCTTATTTTTGTTGTCAATTTATCCGATCGCAAATCGCCATTCCCCGAGCTGTTTAGAAAATTTCAACTCAATGGTGAGGTTGCTTGGAAGGTGATAAAGATTGGTTTTCCTGTGATGCTTCAAAGCGGATTGTTTGCCTTTTTTGCCATGAATATTGCGCGCATTGTTTCTGGCTGGGGTGCGTTGGCTGTTGCAGTTCAAAGTGTTGGTGCACAAATTGAAGCAATATCGTGGATGACTGCCAGTGGATTTTCCACTGCGCTGTCTAGCTTTATTGGACAAAACTATGGGGCGAAACAGTTCCAGCGGATTAGACAGGGTTACTATAGAACGCTTGGTATTACGATGACCATTGGTGTTTTTACAACGCTGGCCTTTGTGCTTTTTGGAGATACCATTTTTGGATGGTTTATTCCTGAAGCCAATGCCATGCATGAAGGGGGCATCTACCTTAAAATTCTTGGTGCATCTCAACTCTTTATGATATTGGAAATAACCACTGCTGGTGCTTTTAATGGAACGGGTAAAACTCTGCCACCATCCATTGTTGGTATTTTATTTACCGGTTTGCGAATACCATTGGCCATAGCCCTTACTGCCGTTGTTGGCCTTTCGGGAGCATGGTGGAGTATTAGCATCTCGAGTGTGGTTAAGGGCGTTGTCCTTTTTGTTTGGTTTGCCTTTTTCTTGATGCGGCTTCCCATTGAGCGAGCAAAGTTGACTATCCCGCAAAAATTGTTCATTCATCTTATTCCATCACGAATGCGTCAATCAATTATTGAAGGCACCAACGATTGATTGTAATATGGTGATGATTATTACTGCTTTTTCTTCCTGTTTACCAACCAAACTCCCAGCAGCACAACGGCTATATTAAAAATAGCAAAGAGGGTAATGGTCTCTCCATCAGCAATGCCCCAGAATATTGCAAATACAGGAACTATGTATGTAACCGAAGTGGCAAATAGTGCACTGGTATATCTTATTAGGTTGTTGTAGATAAAGAGAGAGAGCACTGAACCAAAGGTTGCCAATGTAAGCGTTGCTGCTAAGCTTGGCCAAAAGTGAGGTGAATGATAAGCTTCAGCTAGGTTGGTGCAGATCAGAATAATTCCAGCAGGCGGTCCTATGAGCATAAAAGCCAACGAAGTGATCTCTATACCATTCATCCCTTTTAGCTTAAACTTTACTTCATTGGCATTAATACCATAGCCAAATGTGGCAATTACCACATACAACCCGTATAGGTTTACGTTTTTTATGAAATCGAGCCTTCCTTCCGACACTAATCCAATGGCACCAATGAGCCCAATAATAATGCCTATATATTGGTTCTTTGCCGGCTTACTTTGATAGAACATAATGCCGACAATTAGGGCAAAGAGCGGTGCAAGGCTGTTCAGCATTCCTGCTAACGAACTTGTTATTTGCGTTTCGGAAAGTGTAAATAAAAAGGCAGGGAAAAATATCCCAGCATAACCTACTATGGCAAGGTGAACGATATTCTGCCTATTAACCTTGCGAATATGCCGAAGAAAAACGGGAATTAAAATCAGAAAAGAGAAGAATACCCTAATGGCGGCCACTTGAATATCGGTAAAGGCTTGAAGCCCCTTTTTCATGAGAATAAACGAACTTCCCCATGTGAGAGCTAAAAACAACATGGAGGCCCATTGCCACCGTTTCTTCGAAAGGTTAAATGTCATGTGGAAATTTTTAATAAAGATGGTATTTCTCTAGCAAAGTTTAATCCTCGTATGAATTAATTGTCGTAATTGGTAATATAGTGAAGGTTTTTTGGTGGTTTTAAATCGACTTTTTGCACCGTAGCTACTACATTTACTCAACTTTATTTTTCTATCTTTGTTATCAGCGTTGTTAAAGATTAGCAAGCATAGGGCATGAGCAATAAAACTGGCGTTTCATTGGGTGAAGTTCACTCAAGTATCGATACTACGATTAAAAAAGGTTATTGGAGAAGGCTGTTTGCTTTTTTAGGCCCAGCATACCTTGTAAGCGTTGGCTACATGGATCCAGGTAACTGGGCAACCGATATAGCTGGTGGTAGCCAGTTTGGTTATACCCTTATTTGGGTGCTTCTTATGTCCAATATCATGGCCATCCTACTCCAATCATTGAGTGCCCGATTGGGAATTGTTCGTGGCCTAGATTTAGCCCAAGCCTCTAAGGAATACTACCCGCCATTTATCAATATAATACTTTATGGGTTAGCCGAAACAGCTATTGTGGCTTGCGACTTGGCAGAAGTGTTGGGTATGGCAATTGGTCTAAACCTCCTTTTTGGTTTACCCCTTATACTTGGAGTTTTGATTACCTTTCTCGATACCTTTATTCTCATGTTTTGATCAATAAGGGAATGAGAGTAATGGAAGCCTTCATTTTGGCTCTAATAATGGTTATTGGTGTTGCCTTTTTGGTGGAGATGATCTATGCTCAGCCTGCTGCAGGTGAGCTGATAAAGGGCTTTGTGCCCATATTACCCAACGATGCCGCTCTATATATTGCTATTGGTATAATAGGAGCCACGGTAATGCCGCATAACCTCTATTTGCACTCTTCTCTTGTTCAAACTCGAAAATTTAATAGCGATAATGCTTCTATTAAACAGGCAATTAGATTCAATATTATTGATTCGGTGGTTGCACTTAATCTTGCTTTTTTGTAAATGCAGCAATTTTGATATTGGCAGCATCGGCTTTCTATAAAAATGGACATTTTGACGTTACCGAAATAGAGCAGGCATATAAATTTCTGGCACCTTTGATGGGGTCGCATCTGGCACCAATTCTGTTTGCGGTTGCCCTGATTGCTGCGGGACAGAGTTCAACTATAACTGGAACTCTTGCGGGACAAATTGTAATGGAGGGGCATATCAATCTTAGAATTCGCCCTTGGCTTCGACGTATTATCACGCGCTCTTTGGCCATTATCCCGGCTGTTTTGGTTCTTCTGATTATGGGGGAGAGCTATACTGGCAAGTTACTCGTATTTAGCCAGGTTGTGTTAAGCCTTCAGCTGGGATTTGCAGTTGTACCATTGATCCATTTTGTTAGCTCTAAGGAAAAAATGGGTGTATTTGTTATCAAAAAATATGTCGTCATCATATCTTGGTTGATTGCAGCAATAATCTTAAGCTTAAATATTAAGTTGGTCCTTGACGAGATTCAGGGTTGGTTGTCCACATCCTCCTATCCACAGCTAATATGGTTAACAGTGGTTCCGGTGGTTGTCTTCTTTGGGTTGATTATGCTATTTATTACCTTTGGTCCATTGTTTGTGAAACATCGTCAGAAATTGGCTCTTATACCACATGAGGTCATTCCGCTTAAGTTGGAGCTTAAACCCGAATTTAAGCGTATAGCGCTTTCCTTGGACTTTACTCATTCCGATGCTGATGTTATTAACTATGCAATTAGCACAGGCAGGTTAGAGGCAGAATATTTGCTTATTCACATTGTTGAGTCTGCTGGAACATTTGTTTTTGGAAATGAAATTCAGGATTTGGAAACCCAACAAGATACCGCCCATTTAGAGAGCTACGCTGAGGAACTAAAGTTGAAAGGTTACCGAGTTGAAACTTTGGTTGGTTTTGGTAGTCCAAACATGAAATTCCAAAATTGGTTACCAAATTTAATGCCGACCTGGTTGTTATGGGTGCTCACGGCCACAGTCAACTTAAGAAAATTATTTTTGGACAAACCGTTAACTTTGTTCGAAGAAAACTACGCATACCGGTTCTTGTGGTTCGACATCGATCGTTAAAGAAGTAATCAAATTGAAAAGGGAGGTGTAGCCTCCCTTTTCAATTTAATTGTGACTACAAGCGTGGCCATTCTCATGATGATGGTCATGAGTGCCCTCGTGAGTATGGTTGCAATTGGCTTCACTACCTTTTTGATCGCCGTCAAGAAATTGATTAAGTACAGTTTCAACGTTTCCACTGTATCCTGCATGAACGGTGATACCGCTTTTTTGCAATGTATTTACGGCGCCTTGGCCAATATTGCCAGCAAGCATAGTATCTACACCTTTTTCCGCAAGCACACTGGCTATATTCGATTTGCAGCCACATCCATTAGGGGAAGGAACAACCTCTTTTTGGGCAATGTTGTTGTTGGAGTCGATGGTGTAAACCGTGAAATGCTCACAGTGGCCAAAGTGCCCATCTACCATATTCCCGCTGGAGGGTAAAGCAACTTTTTTCATATTACTTTTATTAAGAATGGTTAGTTTTTTAATTCGTCAATTCTTGTTGGACAGCTGCACTCTGAATTATCGTATTTAGGGCAGCTGAGCTGTTGTGGTTGAATGTTTAAAATTTTACCAGCGATGAGTGCATCGGCAACTTTATAGCGTGCTCCTGACAAAATACGCCCAAAAGTAGCTCTTGATATTTCCATCTTTTCAGCGGCATCTTTATGGTAAAGGCCCATTAGATCGGCTAAACGAATTGCCTCGAGTTCATCTCGTTCAAGTTGTATGGTTAATGTCTTTTTTCTATTACAACCAACGGGTGTAAAGCCTGAGACAGTGGGTTCGCGTTGTATCCTCCTGTTGCACTTTTTTCTGGGCATATGCTCAAAATGAGATTGCAAATATAGACATATGTTTAAATTAAATAAGTGTTTCCGGAGTAATTCTATTTATAATTTTCGTCCTTTTCTTCGGGATGAAGAAACGATTTTGGTAATACCGCTTCTACCTTGATTATCTTGCCTGTTGCGGGGTGTGGAAATTGTAAAAAGTAGGCAAACAATCTGATTTGGCGTTTTGTTTTACTGCTTGCACCGTAGCGATAATCTCCTACAATGGGGCAGCCAATGTCGGATAGATGAACCCTAATTTGGTTTTTTCTTCCGGTGTCGAGCTTTATTTGGAGCAAGTAGTAAGGGGCCACTTCCTTTACTAATTTATAGTTTGTTATGGCCAATTTTGCCTCTGGGGATTTTCTACCTGAGTAAACCTTTAGACTTTTAGGATGCTCATGCAACCAGCTCTCTATAACTCCTTCCGAAGCTTTAGGTGAACTTTCTACAAGTGCATAGTAAAGTTTATCAACGCTTTTCCAATTATCCTTCAACTTTTCCTGAATGGGAATGCTTTTGGCGAAAATCAATAAACCAGCCACCTCCCTGTCGAGCCGATGAACCACATAAATTCGTTCTCGACCCTTTGATATGGTATTGAAATAGTTTCCGAGAATTCCAACAAATGATTTTCTGTTTTCTTCCCCAACGCCATGGGTAAGTAGGCCTGCCGGTTTTAACGCAACAAGCAGGTCATTATCTTCGTACAGAATTGGGTAGGGTGGAGCAACTCGCATAGCGGGCTGTTTTTCCCTCTCAAGGGTAACTATGTCGCCGGGATTAACTATTTGTCTTGGGTTGTTGTTGGGCTTATCGTTGATATGAATGGTGGCGTATTCAACTATCTTTTTAGCTTTCGACTTTGACCCTAGGTTCAATTTCTGCATAACAAGGTCGAAAAGGGTGATGGGTGCCTCCGTGGATAGCTTCATAAGCATTGATATTTTTTGCAAAATTAATAAAATGCGTCAGCTTTATGCCGGTTGGATAATTGACGCTTAACAAAAAAACCGGCAAGGTTGTGCCGGTTTTTTTGGATGTCAAAAATAACATTATGGGCGCGCTTTAATTGCATAGTTTATTCCATAGGTTGAGCTATATGGCATGCTTTTCCCATTGTAGGATAGGCTGTCGTAGCTGTAGTATGAGCAGCAACCATCATTTACAATATTACAATCGAAATAGATTGTGTCGGTATCGGTATGGCTGAGGTATAGATAAAAAACTTTTATGCTATCGCCAGCGCTTACCTTTGAAATGTCAACAGTGTATATGTAGTTTCCAAAATAGGAGGAGCCACCGAATACAAAGGTTACCGGTTCTTTAACATTATTTTTAAGGTAGTAGAGTTTAATAGAGTCGGGAACAAATGTTGTATCGTTGATCATGCTCATTCCATCTTCTGACGGAAGGAGGGTGAATGCAAATGCCAAAGGTGAAGAGATGCAATTTTTGCAGCTATTATCGTTAAGGCATGATGTATTTAGTATAGCAACTAAAACAAGAATAGGAAGGATTCTTTCATGATTTTAGGGTTTGAAGTTCTTCCAAATCTCATCAAAAATTATACCATTAACAATGGTTGTAGCAACAAAAAATTTTGATTCATCCTCGATGGAATTAAAATCAATAATTTTTTCATAATACTATATGGCTATAGTAGGTTAACTATATATGAGGGTGACAATCTTTTGAAGCCATTTTGCGTCAATGTCATCAAACGAGTCAAGTTCGCTACTATCCACATCCATTACGCCAACAATATTCTTCTCGGTATTATAAACGGGAACAACAATTTCTGATTTCGACCTGGAGTCGCATGTAATATGTCCTGGAAATTGTTCAACATTTTCTACAATCACGATTTTTTTCTGGTTGATGCTTGCCCAACAAACTCCCACGTCTTTTTTTAGCTCCATACAGGCAACAGGACCTTGGTAGGTGCGCACGATTAATTTACCTTCGGGAGATAAAAAATAGAAACCACACCAGAAAAAGTAGTCCAATTTGTGTTTGAGCACGGAGGAGATGGTGCACATTCTTGCAGTAGGATTTTCCGACTTTTTGACTAGCTCTTCCAGCTGTGCATAAATGCGAGAGTAGCGTGAATCTTTTTTGCTTGTTTCCATGTTAATCCTTTATGAGCAATAGACAACAAAAGTAGGTAAAGGTTCACCAACTCCAAAAATCTTTTTTAAGGATATTTTAAGTTGAGTGCAATACCTCTTATTGGCTGCTATGGAGTTGTCAAACGTAGATCGACAATGTTTATAGAATCGATGCCCTCTCTTTTCTTAAACTTTAGTTCTTAGTGGTTGATTATTACCTAATGCGTGACACAACTGGACGGAGCATGTAAACAGAAATTGCGGCCAATATGTAGGACAATATTGTTCCCCAAAAAAGCCCAAGAGATGGATAAAAATGGTTACGGCCCACCCATACACTACAATGTTGGTGGAGGTTATTAACATTACCTTGCCTGTTGCTTTCGCAAATTGACTTCCGGCACTTATGGTAAGTATCACCATCGACGAAAGCATTACCGCTGGAAATGTGCTAAATAACCCACTCCAGTAGGAATTTCCCGTCCTCCCGATTGTAACCGCTCCGCTAACTACTAATCCGGCAAATATTGCTCTAGTAATTAGCTGCATGTTGGAATAGGCTTTTCCTGTTTTCGGAAGAGAGTGGATATTTAACCTATATTCGGTTAAAAGAAAAATTGTAGTGGCTATTCCCAAATAGGCTAGGGAGGTAATCCAAACGGATAATTCTTTCAAGGGGGAGGATATGGCTGCCAATGTAAACCAGGAGGCCAAGGCGATAATGGTTGCAAGGATAAGCCCTTTTTCAACAAGCGCAATAAAAATGAATAGGAATATGGTATCGATGATCATGCCAATGGGTACGGCTGATGCGGCTTGCGCTGCAAATGTTGCTCCTTGATTGATGCCAATAAAGAGTAACGATACCAGTATGGTTGAGGGTAGGTTTGCTACCATTCCACCGGTTTTGCTTCCCAGTTTTTCGGATAGAATAGTAGCTAAACTAATCCAGATTCCACCAATAACAAAGGCAAGGAATATGAGAGTCATGGTATAGTCATTTTAGTTGATGGAGACCGTGGTGTCCATTTTTACTGTTGCTACATTTGTTTGACTATTTCGGTTAAAAGAGGAAAGGAATTAATCGCCATGTCTTCTTTATGTAATCATTGTAGCCATCTATTGCCATTATGAGTAACTTTTCCTCTATTATAATTTTTACGATAATGTCCGCGATTAGCATTAAAAGCAACAGCCTCTTAAGCCATGTTGCTTGGTGGAGCGCAATTGGGATAAAAAAGAGAAGAACAGCCAGATACATTGGATGTCGAATCCATCGATATGGTCCATTTATATGGAGTACCAATCCTTTTCGAGGAATTGGGGAAAATGGAAACATTTAATACTCCTACTAAAAGGATAGCCCAATACCAATAACCATGCCCGATGCCTGAACTACCATCAGGGCAATATTGCTGTAGGTGATAATTGGGCCCATTAACAACAACCCTCCAATGAGGCAAAATTGAAGAATTGTTGAGATTTGCCCTGACCGTTTCATCTAGCTATATATATCCAAGTGCAATAGCCATGAATCCTAACCCACTCATTGCACCATTAACCGCGATCGAAACCTTAAGGTTATGAGTTTTTTGAAATGCATAGGTAGTTAGAAAGGTCGATGGCAGAGCAACCAAAAGGAAGGTAAGTCCCAATGGTATACGGAAGATCAACCAGAGCAAACCATTAAATAGCCATGTCTTTTTTTCCAAATTTTTCCTGTTGTCGCGCATAAAGATAACCTCTCCAAAAAGCTCCTCACTCAAAAGGTTAAATAAGAATAGAGGAAACCATGCAAGCAGTATCCAGTTTTCCTCTGGGGCTAAAGGATAGATTTGCATCAATGCAGGTTGGGTTGAAAAGTGGTGATATATTGTTTTTTCCAACGAAAAATAGCACCATTGTTAGAATTGCGGCAAGCATAATGCTAATAAAAATCCAAATCCAATCTTCTCCGGTCATTTTCCTAATTCTTAATCTGTTCTTTAACCGCGAGAATGAGAAATGTTGTTTTTCTAACTTTGGCATTAGAACTGCAATCAGAAGCATGGGTAAGAATACGGCAATGGTGGTTGAGCTGTACCAAGCAAGAGGAGGAGGAGCATTGGTGGTTTTTGATACCATTGGTAAAAGATAGTTTAATGCGATCCATAGTGCTGCCATAAAGAGGCCAGTAAAAACGAGAGAGAGTCCAAACCCCATTGGTTTGAGCGATGATTGCTCCTTGTGATTGCTTTTCATCTTTTTAAGTTTTAGTAAAAGTTCGAAAGAAAAATGTTTGGAAACTTTGTAGTTGAATTGCAATATTGTTGTTAATCAGTTTTATATTAAATCCGCAATAGGAGATGCCGTTTATAAATAGGACTCATTCATAATGCCACATCCAATTTGAAATCTCCAATTCTGGTTAGTTTACAATTTCACCATATACCATCATTATTTCATTTATGTTAAAATATTGGTTGGTGTTGCATATCGGTAGGAGATATGTGCAAAACCTCTAATTAAAATCCATTGAACAAAAAGAGTTATAACGGCTACAGCCACTATCGTTATGCCAGTTAACCCGTAGGAGGTGTATGGGTGGAGATGTAGGTTCTCTACCCATTTGAAACTTATTTCTTTGCCTTCGATTGCGAGGACGATTGATCCTCCAAAGGTTGCTAGAGTGCCAATAAAGCATATGGTATTTGCCTTTCTGGCTAAGTGCTTTAACAAAATTCGATCGCCACCCAAGTAGAATGTCTTCCTTCCAGCAAACCATCCAGCACCTAATCCTGGAAAAATGCATTGCCATGGAAGTGTGATGTTGATAAACCAGAAAAGGAATAGATACGTGGCATAGAGTGTGGTTATTGAAAATACAGTAAGCGTAAAAGCTCTCTTAACAAACTCTGGAACAATAATTACATCGGTAATTAATCCTAGCAATAGGCCTAAAATGGTTATTTCGGTAAGGTATAGGCCTGATAGCAAAGTCATGCTTAAACGCCAACTAATCAGCATTAGGAGAAGTGGTGGTGCCCCACCCATAATCAGATAAAGAATTACTCGATCCAATTTGGTCATACCCTAGGTTGAAAATGATGATTAAGGGAATAGCATTTGCATAACTTTAACAAGGTTACCTGTGCTATCGTGCTGAGGACTAGCAGCCGAATTGCAGATAATGATGGATCCTCGTTGATCGACAACATGAACTGTAGTTTCATAAACCTTGTTACCTCGCATGGCTAACCAGAATGCATCGGATCCTAAGGTTTTGTTGAATTCTTTTTTCTCATAGAGAATACTATAGTTAGCGCCAACCAACTCTGGTTTTGAGTATCCAAACAGCGCCGTAATTTTGTCGTTGATATGCGTAATGGTGCCAGAGGTATCGAACTCGATAACCGCAATTAGGTTGTTAATTGCCTCCATTGTCCAGGCAATTTCGTGTTCTTTACGCGTCATCTCCTCCTGTGTGGCATGGAGCTCTTCAATGTTTTGCCTCATCTCTTCCTCTTGAGCCATCATCTCTTCGGCTTGTTGGCGTGTTTGTTGAAGCAGGATAGTTGTTTGTTGGTTTACTCTAACTGAACCAATCGTTGACGCAATACTTCGTCCTAGCTGCTCAAGAAAGTCTTGTTGGTAGGAGACAATTGTGGCGAAGGAGGCCATTTCTATAACGCCTAAAACGATGCCGTTGTCATCCTTTAGAGGAACTAGTATTATAGAGTTTGGATTGGCGTCGCCAAGTCCCGATGTGATCTTAATGTAATCTTGTGGAACTTCTGTTAGGTAAATTGTTTCTCCCTCAAAAGCGCAGGCACCCACAAGCCCTTCACCCCAATGAATCTCTTTTTTTAGGTATTTAACTCTATCATAAGCGAATGTCGCCGTTAACTCTAGTATTGGATTATCTTTATCGTTGTCGTTTAGGAGAAAAATGCCACATTGGTTGAAGTTTAGATGGCGAGTAAGTTCTTTTACCAGGACTTGACAAAGAGTTTGCACATTATCGGAATTTTTACGAAGAAGCTCCCCAAATTTGGCAAATCCTTCACTAGCCCATTGTCGTTGGTGCTCCTCTATTGCTCTTGCTTTTGCATCCTCATCTGCTTTTTTAAGGCTTTGTCTCATTTCGAGCATCGATTTACCCAGCTCATCTTCGGTTGATGGAAGCTCTATGGTGGCCTCTAAATCGCCTGTTCCAATTTTTTTTGCGAATTCTGATTTTAGACTTAAATTGGCAACCGATTGCTCAAGTGCGTTATTCATGGCCTCCAACTCATCGCCTGTATTTAGTTGAGGAATAGTAACCTCCTTGATTTTTCCTTGTGCCATGAGCAGGAGATTCTTGGTTATATGCTTTACCGGATTGGTAATGGAGGCTGAAATTCTAATAACTAAAATGAGCATTATTAATAGGCCAATTACGCCCACAACAATAGAGAGATAGAGAAATTGGTTTGGCTTGGCCATTATTTCATCCATGGGTACCTCTAAACCTACGGACCATGGTGTGTAAATTCCTTTAACCTTAACTGGGACAAAGGCCATGAATTGCTTGTGTCCGGAGGAGTCGGTAAATTCCGACTGAAATTCTTCACCTCTGGTAATGTTTTTGGCAAAGGCGACAATTTCTGGGTTCGTTTCTGCTATTGGGTTTCCTACTGCTTTATGGTTTGGATTAACTACGAATTTGAGGTTATTGGAAATAAGAAACCCTTTAGCGGTTTTGAAAGGTTTTAAGCTACCAACAATATCGCTAAAGCTCGATAGATCTATATCGGCTCCAGCAAGTCCTATAAATTCTCCATTTGTAATAAGGGGGATTGAAATGTTGGCCGATAGTACCTCATCCTCCTTTTTTCCGGTGTAGGAGTAAGGTTCAGGGTCACCTAGATAGTCGCTCTTGGAGGTCTTTAGCTTGTAGTATACACTTGAACTGTCATCTCCTTGAAGATTCTTAATACCTTTCAGTGTTTTTATCTGTCCTTTTTCGCGATAGAAGCCCCAAAGAAGTCTTCCATAGTGCTTGGTATAGGTTGGATCGATATATTCTAACTCCCAACTTGTGGCCACCGAAATATGGCTAGGATTGTCCTCCAGTAAAAGCCTTTGGGTTTTAAGGTTTACGGAGTCTCGAAGCGTAGAACCAAGAATTTTCCAACTTTGAAAGCTGGTTCGCATAGTCCGAATAATGGCAAAATCAGACTCAAGCTTTGTCTGTAGCTGTCGCGCAGCCTCCCAAGCTTGGAGCCTGATGATTTGCTTCGCATCGGCTGCTGCCTGTTCTCTGGAATTTATGCTGATAAAGCTAACCGTTACGGCAAATATTAGTGCACTTGCACCAATTACATAGATTTGAATTTTGCTGCGAAGATTCATCGTTATTTTCATGACCATGAAGGTTAGAAATTACTAGATCGGAAATCTTGGCTCAAGATATCATATATTTATCAAAAGTTGAATACTCGATGAGGTTATTGTTGACATAATTGTCTTTAAATAAGATAAATAATTTCAAAACTATTAACCCCAATCGATGAAATATACCGATTGGGGTTCGTATTGTTATTGAAGAAAAAGACTGCTATTCATACTTAAGGCTATCGGAGGGATTGGTATTTGCAACTTTAACTATGGTATATCCTACTACTAGCAATACGGTGAGGCTAGCAATTGCCGAAGAGCCAATAAAGGCCCATACTGAAAGTGTTGTTCTATAGGGGAAGTTATTCAACCAATGTTGCATCAGATAATATGCTATGGGCCACGATGCCAAGCTCGCAAATACTACTTGCATACCATACTCTTTTAAAATAGTATGGCAATGGTGCGTTTATTGGCTCCAAGGACTTTTCTAACACTTATCTCCTTACGACGTCTTTCGGCATTAAATATCGACAATCCAAGCAGTCCCATATTCGCAATTAGAATTGCCAATGCTGTAAGTAGAAGGAATGCTCTGCCCATCATTTTTTCATGCAGATAATTCTTGGCTAACTCTTCGTCCAGAAAGCTATAGTGGTATGGATTGTCTGGAAGTAGATTGTTCCAAATTTTTTCACCATTTTTTATGATTTCTGTAGGATCACCGTTAATATGAATGAGTAAAAATGCTGGAGGTTGCTTGTCTAAGAAAATAATAGCTGGTTGAACCGGATCGTGAAGAGAAAGAAAATTCATGTTGTTGTATACACCAATAATGGTTGTATGTAAATTTCCACCAGCTGATCGGATGGTTTTTCCAACAGCATCTTTCCATCCAAAAAGCTTCATTGCCGTTTGATTGATTAAGGCCGCATTGGAATCTGTGGGAAACTCCTTGGAAAAAAAACGTCCGGAATGCATGGTTGCGCCAATTGTATTAAAATATTCGTAATCCACATCCTGTCGGAACATTAACGTAGTTTGGGTGGTGTCAAATCCTTCAGGAACAAACCCTTCTCCATGATTTACCTCTCCGGGATAGCTACTTGTGGCTGTTATGCTTACTACTCCCGGTATAGCAATCATTTTTTCTTTCAACAAGGTTGCTTTTTGAACAGCATCGGAGGTGGTGAGCCTTAGCACTAAAATATTTTCTTTATTGAAACCTAGGTTTTTATTGTTAAGATATTGAAGTTGTCTGTAGACCGTGGTTGTACAAATGATCAATCCGATGGTGATAAATAGCTGGCTAAGTGTTAGCACCTTTCTCAGCATAACAGAACGTTTGGCGTCGCCAACTTTTCCTATTAGGGTTGAAATTGGTTTGAATGAGGAAAGAAAATAGGCCGGGTAACTTCCTGCTATAAGCCCAGTGGCAAAAGCAATAGGAAGGTAGTATTTAAAAACTTTAGATGCAGTAAATATTTCAATTGAAATTTTGCGCTGTAGTAGTTGACCTAGCAGTGGCGAAAGAAGTTCGGCAAAATAAAGTGCTATGCCAAGCGAGATGAATGCAAGTATTATCGATTCGCTCAGAAATTGCATGGAGAGCATCCCCCTACGGGCTCCACTAACTTTTCGAATACCAACCTCTTTGGCCCTTTTTGAAAAGCGTGCAGTTGAAAGATTCATATAGTTGGCAATCGCTATGAGCAAAATTAAAAAGGCAATTACGCTAAAAATGTAAATGGTTTCATAATCACCATTTGGTTCAATTTCCCCCATAAGAGAGGAGCGAAGGTGAATATCTGTTATTGGCTGCAAGTAAGGAGTAAAAGTGACCCCAATTGTCGCCATCATTTTGCCAATACGGTTGTAGAACATTGTTCGAATTTTTGATTGAACCGTATCAACATTGCTTCCATCCTTTAACCTTATGTAGGTTAAATTGCTAAAAGCACCCCACTCTTCTAACTCCTGGGAAGAGAAAAGCAATTTAAGGTTGGTAATCACCTCTGGGTGAAAGTGGCTGTTTGCTGGGAAGTTGTGAAAAGTTCCAGCCACTGTTAATGCTTTGCCTCGTATTTCAATTACTTGCCCTATGGCATTTTGATTACCGAAGTAGCGTTTTGCTGTATTCTCTGAAAGGTAAGCATAGCTGGTTGTGCCAAGAATTGCTTTTGGATCTGCTCCATTTACGGCAATTTCAAAAACATTAAAGAAAAGAGAGTCCGTTAGAAATACATCGGATTCTAAAAATTTCGATTCCTTTACCTTTACAATTGTGTTTTCAGGCATGTCGTAAAATCGCGTTGCCACAGCAACTTCCGGAATGTCCTCCAGTATTGCAGGGGCTTCTGGTAGCGGAGAATTTGCAGCATCGATTTTATTCCCATTAAATGCTCCTACGTGAGCAACGCGATAAATCTGGTGGTATGATGGATAAAACGTATCAAAACTTTCTTCAAATACGATAAAGTTAATAATGACTACCGCAATACCCAATCCAATGGACAGCCCCATGATATTTATGAGACTGAAGAATTTTTGCTTTTTGAAATTTCGAAAAGCAATTAAAAGAAGGCTTTTGACCATTTAATGCTTGGTTGTTTTATTTAAAGTTCAGCAAAAGTTACTGCGGGTTGTTCCATCGATATTTTTCCATCGAATAAACGAACTAATCGGTGGGCATATTTTGCATCAGAGGGGGAGTGGGTTACCATCACTATGGTTGTTCCTTCGTGGTTGAGCTCTTGAAGTAGATCCATTACCTCTTTCCCGTTGTTGGAATCGAGATTTCCTGTTGGCTCATCTGCTAGAATCAGCTTTGGGTTCGAAACTACTGCTCTGGCAATGGCAACCCGTTGTTGCTGACCTCCTGATAGCTGCTGCGGATAGTGATTGCGACGGTGTGCAATATCCATCCGTTCGAGTGCTTTTTCAACCTGAACCTTGCGCTCACTAGCTGGAATCTTTTGATAGAGCAATGGTAATTCCACGTTTTCGAAAACGGTGAGCTCATCAATGAGGTTGAAGCTCTGGAAAACAAAACCAATGGTGTTTTTGCGAATATTGGTTCGTTGCTTCTCCGTAAATTTGGCAACCTCTATATCGTTTATCTTTAGGCTTCCATCTGTTGGATTATCGAGCAATCCAATGATATTAAGCAGAGTTGATTTTCCACATCCAGATGGGCCCATTATGGCAACAAATTCGCCATCTTTTACATGTAGGTCTACATCGTTCAGTGCGGTTGTTTCAACCTCTTCGGTTCGAAAAACTTTGGTAAGATTTACGGCATTAATCATAGCGTCAGAATTTAACAGTTCAGTTCACTATTACATTAGTTGTGCCTAACAATAAACATTCACATAATCAGCAATATGTATTGCAGCTTATACCGTAGGAAATTTGGTAGAGTGTATCGCTTTTGTACAGGGAGTGTTCGAAAACGACCATATTCAAGAAGTATCCTGTTATATTAAGGTTATTGCAGAGGTGGTGATGATTGACGAAGAAATCTCTTCTTATTTAACGCAAAAGGGATAAATATTGCTGTCTATCCCTTCGTTGTGACCCCGACAGGATTAGCTCGCCACTGGCTCATGATCCTGTCATCCGGTTCGATGAATTGTTAAAAAAGCAAAAGGGATAAGCATTGCTGTCTATCCCTTCGTTGTGACCCCGACAGGATTAGCTCGCCACTGGCTCATGATCCTGTTATCCGGTTCGATGAATTGTTAAAAAAGCAAAAGGGATAAACATTGCTGTCTATCCCTTCGTTGTGACCCCGACAGGATTCAAACCTGTAACCTTCTGATCCGTAGTCAGATGCTCTATTCAGTTGAGCCACGGGGCCGTTTTTGTTTGCGGATGCAAATATAGCAACAAAGATTGTTCTTTTCCAAATTTTGTAATAAAAAAGGCAATGTTTTATGGACAATCTCTAAATCTTTGACTTTAAAATAATTTTCTTCAAAGTGGCTGGTAACCTAAAAATCAAATTCTTAATTCTTTAACTGTTATTCTTAGGCTCAGCGATAGAATTGTTGGGAAAAGTGGTAAAAAAAACCCGGTTAATCCGGGTTTTTTTTTATTCTGCTTTCATTCTTTTTTCCTTAATTCTAGCTTTCTTTCCAGTTAGTCCTCTGAGGTAGAAAATTCTTGCTCTACGAACACGACCAGCTTTATTGAGTTCAATGTTATCAATAAATGGCGAGGTCAATGGAAAAATTCTTTCTACACCAATACCGTTAGAAATTTTGCGAACGGTAAAAGTTTGAGTGTCACCAGTGCCTTTTCTTTGAATTACCACACCACGAAATCCTTGGATACGTTCCTTGTTTCCTTCTCGGATTTTGTATTCAACGGTAACGGTGTCCCCACTCTTAAAGTTAGGGAACTTTTTAGGCTCACTGACAAAGGCAGCTTGAGCAACTTTAATTAGATCAACCATCTCTTTAATTTTTAAGCATTAACGGAATATTACCGATACCTTGGTTCTAGTAAGAGATTCCGAATTGAGCCGCAAATATACGCTTTTTTCTAAAACAACGATATCCTAAGTTCTTAATTATTCAATTGGTAGTTACAAAAATGGCAGAGTGGAAACTCTGCCATCTATTTGTTAGTGAGATTCACCAATGACTTTTAGCTTATCTCCTGTATCTTCTACAATCTTTTTCTTCCACCAATCAGGCATGTCGGGCTGGTTTGGCGATGCCATTTCACCATATCCATTATCTTGAAATTTACCATCCTTCTCTTTTTTGATGTTCCCATCCATATACTTCATCAATAGGTAGTTGCTTAAGTCGTTCCACCTTTTTACGGTTGTATTTCCTGTTTCAACACTGTAATCGGTAAGAAATTGAATAGCCAATTTTGGATCTTTGTCGTACAATATTTTGGCTCCCGCATCCACCGCCTCAGAATAGGCGAGATATTTGCTTTCGAGTTCACTTTGAACTTTTTTGATATCCTTAATTATGTAGTCGTAACGAAGGTATGCGAAGTTCGAAACTCGATTAAATATCCAGAATGCAGAGGTAGAGCTGTAGGTCATCATGTTTCCATTGCCAACGGCAAAAGCTTCCGGTATTCGGGTCATAGAACAATACATTGGGGAGTATACGGTAGAGTTAGCATCATCAACTCCAAACCATAAAATTCCTCCAATTTCTCTTGGTAACCAGCTGCGCATTTGTCCTACATACGACCAGCCGGTTTGCTGGGTCGAGGTGGCTCGCTCGTTGCAGTATTCCTGTCCATTATACTTCCATGTAAGTGGTCTCCAGCGGTAGGGACATGCATCGGGACCTGCACCAAGATCTTTGGTCATATCTAATTCTGTTCCTTCAAGATGATCGCGCATGAAGGTCATAACATCATGTACCGATATTTTGCGATTTGGCTTGATGTAAAGAGGCATCCGATGTGTTAGATTCTCACCTTTTACATAGTCGAAATATTGCATCATGTCGGGGTCTACATCCTTAAACATGGACCAAACACGAATTTCACAGAATCGAGCACTTTCAAAGTTTACTGGAGCATAGGTATCGGAAAAGCTGAAATCCTTGTCCTCTCCTGAATAGTATTTGTGGTTCTTGGCGAAGGAGATAACATCGGCAGCATATACACATGCGATACCAGGTTCGTTTATTTTATCCAGATTATTGGATGAGATTGATGTTTTGAGATCTTCTAATGGAAATTGGCGAATTCTTGCTTGGTTGGCATGTCCAGAGATGTAACCATCAGGAATTCGAATAGCAACCCACACGGCACCTTTATCGGCATTGTACATTTGTTTGGTCTTTTTGTTCTTAACCATGTTGGTACCCTTTCCGATAATCTCAAGAATCCATACTTCGTTTGGATCTCCGATGGAAAATGATTCTCCTTCGGATGCATATCCATATTGGGCAACCAATTCGGCCATAACTTTTATGGCCTCTCGTGCTGTTTTGGAGCGCTGAAGTGCCAAATATATCAGACTGCCGTAATCCACAATTGCAGTAGTGTCGTGAAGCTCTTCTTTTCCCCCATAGGTGGTTTCACCAATGGTAACCTGATACTCGTTCATGTTACCTACTACAATTGTAGGTTTGTGAAGCCTGTGCAATTTGACCCATAAGTTTGCCAGTATCCCATTCGTAAATGTTCATCATGGTTCCGGCCGGATAGGTTTGAGCAGACCAGTGTATAGTTCGCCGTAAAGCGTATGAGAATCGGCCGAGTATGAAATAATGGTCGATCCATCTGTGGAGGCTCCTTTTGTAATTAGAAAATTGGTGCATGCAAATGCAGCAGTTGAGATAGAAAAAAGTCCCAATGTTATTGCCAGTGAGGCTTTTAGAATTATATGCTTCATAGAATTGGAGATTGATTTAGAATTTGGTTAGGGCAAATGTATAAAAAAAGTGACCTCTTCAAAATGAGATATCACATGATGCATTAGATTGGTGGAAAACTCTTTGGTTTAGCTTCGTTGGGAAACCCTCGTTCCTTTCGACAGTACTCCGGCAATGCTATTGATGGAGGCTCCCGTTACGGACGTAAGAGATGACTCAATATTATTTGTGTATAGAACACCAAGAAAGGCAAATATGAGAGCTTCCTTGAAATCAATTGTTAAAATATCTGGAATGACAATGGTTCCCCTTTGTTGTTGACGTAGGAGTGAAATTAAAAAAGAGTTTTTTGCACCGCCGCCCGTTACCAAAATGCTATTGGCATTGGTTTTACTAATACACGCACCAATTTGTTGAGCAATATGGTGATAGATTGTGCATAAGCGATCGCTGACAGGCTGGTGACTAAAAAGGTTTACGATAGGAGTAAACTCTTTCTCCACCCATTCCTGTCCAAGCGATTTTGGACCATCTTGCTTATAATACTCCAATCGATTTAGCTTTTCTAGTAGTTCGGGAATTAATTGCCCTCGCTTACCAAGGTCTCCATTGTGGTCAAATGGCTGACCCATTTCAGAAGCTAGCTGATTTAGGACAAAATTAACCGGTGAGGTATCATAGGCTTTACGCTTACCCGCTTCCTCAAAAGATAGGTTTCCGAATCCCCCGAGGTTGAGGCAAACATCATATTTGAAAAGAGATAGCGGTCTCCTATGGGAACGAGGGGTGCTCCTTGTCCGCCCAGCTGCACATCACCCGATCGAAAATCCCAAACTGTATCTACACCCGTGATTGCGGCAATTGCGCTTCCATGACCTAGCTGGAAGGTGAAACTTCTATCGGGTTGATGAAAAATGGTATGGCCGTGTGAAGCTATTAATCTTGGTTCAGCCTTCTGTTGCTGAATAAATTTTTTTGAAATTTCGCCAAGGTATTTTCCATATTTGCTGTGCAGTGTAAGTAAATCAATGGAGCTGAGTGTTTTGGCTTCTCTTAATAGTTTGTTCCACTCCGAAGAATATGGAATTGTTTCTGCATATTCGATTTTATACTTCCAACTATTGCTTTTTTTGGAGAAGGTGCAATAGGCTAAATCAACCCCGTCGAGGGACGTTCCAGACATGATACCTAGAACTGCTATTTCCTCCATGAAATGGATAGGATTAGTGTGCCATATTTATGATGAGATCGGTAATGGCCTCATTAATTAATCCCATCAAATTATCTTTTCCTTCGAATGGTTCGTTATTTACAATTCCATTCAGCAATGTTGCATCGGTTGGCAGGGCAACAGTTGCTTTTGACATACCTTGGAATTTGTCTACGGGAAGAATGCCCTTGTTGTTATAAACCGTCATCACAATACTAACACTTGGGTGAAAACCCTCTTCGGAATTATCACTGATTGTGTCGTTCGACTGTTTTTGGGCTTTAATTCCTTGACGCGATGAGTTGTATGCATCGTTTCGTGGCTCTACCGCGGTAATTATCATGGTAATTTTGAAGTAGTATTTGGAGTTCCCAACTCTTATAACCTTGCTAATGTTATCGTCGGGGTAGTTATACTTATCGTATTTAATGCGATCTTGAAAACTTCCAATTGGAAGTATGTCCATTCCAATTTCCTGTCGGAGGCGCTGCTCAATCTGCATGTAGGTGTTGTTCTTAAGCGCTTTTTCAATTGGATCTATCTTTTTTTCTGGTTCAAAAAGATCTTTATACTTTTCTAGGTAGGTATTTACGGAGGGGTCAATGGTAACTTCATAGGAGAAAATAGCTAGCTGTTTGTTCTTGTAGTTTGTTGATGGTCTGCCAAAAGCAGTTAAAACCAGTGCAACGGAGAGCAGTGTTAGCGTAACTTTTTTCATAATCAATCAAATTAGACCATCAAAGGTAGTCTTTTTTTGGTTTTTTTAAGGGCTAGTATTTTTTTTACCAATTAAAACTATACCGGTTTTCTGTTTTATTTCCCAATAAATCAATACATTGAATAGCTATGGCGTGCGTGATTCCCGGTTGCAGGTGTTTTGGCGTGAGTCGTATTTTTATCAATTTTTCCTTCGGTTCATAATATAATGACTGCCAGCTACCATCTATTGTTGCATTTAAACTAGCAATGCCCGATTCTGCGTCATATGCTTTGAATTTGAGATACTGCTCATCAGCCATATTGTCCCCATTTGAAAAATTCATGGGAGTTAAAACCGGCGCAATGGTATCTTGAGCAATAGTAAATACCCCAAAAATTCTGGTTTCTGCTGTAAGCAAAGAGTCATTTTTGATATCTCCACCAACATACGTAAGCTTTCGAGCATTATAAAATCTGGCAAGATATATTCGATCGGTTGTGTGGACTCCCATCTTTTTTAAGTTTACTTCCACTGTAACGGATTTTTGCAATGCTATGGCGGTTGAACCAATAAAAAATGCCTTGCAGAGCGACTGGTTCGATTGATATTCACTGTCGCCAATATCAATGATTGCTGGGCTATATAGTGCTTTCGGTTGAATGGAAACTTTTACACCGTCAAATTCTAAATGGCTCCACTTCATTGGATTTACAAGAATTCGACTTTTCGATTTTTGAATTGTTATCGGTTTTGGATCATATAGTTTTGTTGGAGAGAGACTAAACTTCAGACTGGAAACATTGCGATTGTGATCTGCAATAATTATCTCAAAGATGCTTGCCTTTTGGGTATCTAGCATAAATACTCCGTTGTTGACCTTTACTGAATAAACCGAAAGAGGATTGTTACGTTCGTTAAACAGCTTGATTATTTCTCCGTAGTTCAGGACTTTAGCCTCGTAGTCGATAAATGTATTGGCATATCGAGTTTCAGTATAGCTAAACTCGGTAAGGTTAAAAGAGAAGACTGCACTACCATTCTGCTTTAGGGTGCCAAAAGTGATGTCGAAAGTTCCCTTCTGACCATCGATTCTATCATCTGCTAAAATGCCGAACGCTATTCGTTTTGGGAGATTTATTTCCTTCTCAAGGTTAATCGTATAGCGATTCTCACCCTGTTTTTCAACTTTAAATCCTTTGATTCTTCTAAACTGCATGGTATCTCCATATCCAATCACCTCGTATATGATGAGCCGCTTAAATTGGGGTGCAGTTTCATCTTTTAGATCAAAAAAACCTTGCGATAGGGGGTCGATGGGGTTTTGAGATTTGGTTATTCTTACCTCGTAGTGCATGTGTGGACCAGTCGATCCACCTGTGTTTCCAGAGTATCCAATGGTATCCCCCTTCTGTATGCAAATTTGGTTGGGATTGGGAAAGTCTTCAATGTCCCATTTCTGCTGCTGATATTGTAGATCATCCACATATTGCTCCAATTTTTGAGAGAAACGCTCTAGGTGTCCATAAACCGTAGTGTAACCATTTGGATGATCAATGTATACTGTATTGCCATATCCTGTGTTACCAATCTTTATTCTCGAGACCCAGCCATCGTAGGGCGCAACTACAACCATACCCGTATCGCTGTTGGTTCTAAAGTCTATTCCCGAATGGAAATGGTCAGCTCTTGGTTCACCAAATACGGAAGAAACGCCGGTATTACCCGGTAGCGGGCTAGAAAAGCCAGAATATTGATTCTGGGATAGCAGCATTATTGGCAAGAAAAGACCGCTAATAAGAGTTGTGAAAAATAATTTTGCGTCCATTTTATTTTTAGAAATACAACGATTCTGGGGAGTTTGACTCAGAAACCTATCAATAGTTCAATTAGAAAAGCCGAAGTAAAAAATATTTTTTGATTTTTTGAAGAACCTGTGTTAACTTTGTATTGCTAATTTTCTACTTAAAGGAATGAACGAAGTAAGCGATTCAGTTGTTATTAGACTAAAAGATAAGTTATCCGTTGTGATGGATGCTTTTGATAAGCTTCAAGCAGTGAATAGCCAACTTTTGGCTGAAAAGGACAAGCTTACTGAGGCTATTCGCGAAAAGGATGATACTATTGAGCAGCTGGAACGGAAGGTTGAAACGTTGGTTGTTGCAAAATCTTTTGTCTCATCGAGCGAAGATACGCATGATGGTAAGTTGAAGATTAACAAAATTGTGCGGGAAATTGACAAATGTATTGCTCTTTTAAATCGATAGCCCGATTGCTAAATGGATGAAAAACTATCAATAAAAGTAAATGTAGCCGAACGATACTATCCCTTGAAGATAGAGCGAGCCGATGAGGAGAAAATTCGGCGGGCTGCAAAAATGATTAACGACAGAGTTCTGCAATATAAGCAGCGCTATACTGATAAGGATACACAGGACTTTTTGGCCATGGCGGCCTTACAGTTTGTGATTCGGCTGCTGGAGCATGAGGAAAAGTTGGATGTTGATCCTGTTATGGATGGTTTATCGGAAGTAGAAAGAGAATTGGACGATTTTATAGAGAAAAAAATAGGTTCTTTTAAATAGCATTGCCCGCATAGTTTCCTATATCTTGTGGCGAAACTCAACATTTTAACACTTGGAGTTAAGCTCATATTTTCGAAACCAGGCCTAGTACCAACTTCGGTTGGGATTCCCTTCGGGGGACGTTGGAAGGTTGAGATTGTTTGGCAGCTCCACCCATGTTCATTGGGGTTTCAAAAACAATAGGAAACTTATGCGGGCATCTTTTGTTTTATTAATATATTTTACGTTTATGGTATATACAATAGTCGCTGCAGGTCTTGCCCTTATAGGTGGATTTGCGTTATCCTATATGCTGCTTCATCTAGTTCTTCGAAAAAAGCGACAGACGATAATTCGAGAAGCAGAATCAGAGGCAGAGGTTATCCGAAAAGATAAGATTTTACAAGCAAAGGAGAAGTTTCTTACACTGAAAGCGGAGCACGAAAAGGTCATTAACGAAAAGAATAACCGATTAATTCAGTTCGAAACTCGTTTAAAACAGAAGGAGACGGCCATTTCGCAACGTATGGAGGAATCTCAACGAAAGAATAAGGAGATTGACGCTATTCGTGATAACTTAACTGGTCAACTTGAGTTGGTTGAAAAGAGATCTGAAGATCTGGATAAGATGCACAAAAACCAGATTGAACGGCTCGAGAGTATCTCTGGTATGTCGGCCGAGGAGGCAAAGAATCAGCTGGTAGAGAATTTAAAGGCTGAGGCTAAAACTGCTGCCATGTCCTATATTAATGAGGCAATGGATGAAGCTAAAATGACTGCAAACAAGGAGGCTAAGCGGGTGGTAATTCAAACCATTCAACGCGTGGCAACGGAGGCAGCCATCGAAAATTCCGTTACCGTATTTCATATCGAATCTGATGAAATAAAGGGCCGAATTATTGGCCGTGAAGGCAGAAACATCCGTGCTCTGGAGGCTGCAACTGGTGTCGAAATTATTGTTGATGATACGCCCGAAGCAATTATCCTTTCGGCTTTTGATCCTGTTCGTCGCGAGATTGCCCGCTTGGCACTTCACCAGCTGGTTACCGATGGACGTATTCACCCTGCTCGAATCGAGGAGATTGTTGGCAAAGTCCAAAAACAGGTGGAAGAAGAGATTGTGGAGGTCGGAAAACGAACCGCTATCGATCTTGGTATTCATGGCTTGCATCCTGAACTTATCCGCTTGATAGGTAAGATGAAATATCGTTCTTCCTATGGACAGAATTTACTTCAGCACTCCCGCGAAGTGGCAAATCTTTGTGCCATTATGGCTTCGGAGCTTGGATTAAATACCAAGTTGGCTAAAAGAGCTGGACTGTTGCATGATATTGGAAAGGTGCCCGACGATGAGCCGGAACTTCCACACGCTATTCTGGGTATGAAACTGGCTGAGAAATATAAGGAAAAGCCCGAAATTTGTAACGCCATCGGTTCTCACCACGATGAGGTAGAGATGACTACACTTATTGCTCCATTGGTGCAGGTTTGTGATGCCATTTCTGGCGCTCGTCCGGGTGCTCGTCGCGAGATTGTGGAGAGCTACATCAAACGTCTGAAGGAGATGGAACAACTTGCTCTTTCTTATCCCGGTGTACTTAAAACCTTTGCTATTCAAGCGGGTAGAGAGTTACGCGTTATTGTAGGTAGCGAAAAGGTGACCGATCAGGAGGCTGAGCGTCTCTCGTTCGATATTGCCCAAAAAATTCAGGATGAGATGACCTATCCTGGTCAAGTGAAGATTACCGTAATCCGAGAAACTCGGGCAATTAGCTTTGCTAAGTAGATATCGGATTGAGTCAATATTTTTAATTGCGAATGGAACCGTCCAATTTGGATGGTTCCATTTTTTTCTTTTATGTCGTTTGGGTTGTGTATGTTTTTTGTCCGGCCAATCTGGCAATCCACATTCATATATTTATTCGACTTGGTCGTTACAATGTTAGGAACAAATCGAACTTTTTTTAACGAAAGGTTGGACAGCCTCCAAGTAAATATTGTATTTTCGTACTCTTATTTGGGCTTTATATGGACAGTATTGTAATGTGCGATCTTAAGGGACAATACCTTAAGATTAAGGAGGAGATAGACAAAGGAATTCAACAGGTAATTGATTCCACTGCCTTCATCAAAGGTGAACCGGTTAGTGCTTTTCAGGACGAACTTGGTCAATACCTTTCTGCTAAGCATGTGATTAGCTGTGGAAATGGAACGGATGCTCTTCAAATCGCCCTCATGGCTCTTGGTCTTAAACCGGGTGATGAGGTTATTACACCAAATTTTACTTTTATTGCTACCGTTGAGGTGGTTGCGCTGCTGGGGTTGACACCCGTGTTGGTTGATGTAGATATCGATTCCTTCACGATGAATGTAGACCAGTTGGAAACGGCCATTACTGCTCGAACAAGAGCCATTATTCCAGTGCATCTTTTGGTCAGTGTGCCAATATGGAAGCAATAATGTCCATTGCAACAAAACACAATCTGTTTGTGGTAGAGGATGTTGCCCAAGCAATGGGATGCAACTATACGTTTTCAAATGGGCAGTTGGTAAAGGCAGGCACAATTGGGCACATTGGCGCTACCTCATTTTTTCCATCTAAGAATCTTGGCTGCTATGGCGATGGTGGTGCGCTATACACCAACGATGATGCCATTGCTGAGGAACTTCGATCGATCTCAAATCACGGCATGAAGGTTCGTTACCATCACGACCGAATTGGATTAAACTCTCGTCTAGACACCATTCAGGCTGCCATTCTCAGAGTTAAGTTGACGTATTTGGACCAGTATAACCAGGAACGAATAAAAGCGGCAGATACCTACGATCGGCTTTTTGCCAGCTGCGCTAAAGTTAAAACGCCATTTAGGAATGTTCATTCGGATCACATTTTTCATCAGTATACCTTACGGCTAGTGGACGGTAATCGTGGTGAACTGATAAAATATTTGGCTTCGAAAGGTATTCCTGCAATGATTTATTACCCCGTTCCACTTCATCGTCAGGTGGCATTTGAGCAATACCAAAAGCATGCACGGAATAAGGATTTTCCGGTTACCGATCGGCTGTGTGAAACAGTATTTTCGATACCCATGCATACCGAGTTGCCAAAAGAGCAACAGGAGTATATTGCCGAAGCAATCATTAACTTTTTGGAGTAACCATCTGTTAATAATTCATGGTATATTTTAAGAACTGAATTTAAAATGGAAAAGGAATACTTTGCACATGAAACGGCCGTAATCGATAACGGATGCATTATTGGGAAGGGGACAAAAATTTGGCATTTTAGCCATATTATGTCGGGATGCATAGTCGGCAAGGGATGCAATATTGGCCAAAACGTAGTGGTTTCCCCTGAGGTTATTTTGGGCAATAATGTCAAGGTACAGAATAACGTCTCCATCTATACCGGGGTGGTTTGCGAGGACGATGTTTTTTAGGTCCCTCTATGGTGTTTACCAACGTAATTAATCCACGCAGTGCAGTTAATCGTAAGGATCAGTATTTAAAAACCATCGTTGGAAAAGGGGCCTCCATTGGTGCCAATGCCACCATTGTTTGTGGTCATAATATTGGGCAGTATGCATTTATTGGTGCAGGAGCAGTGGTAACTAAAGAGGTGAAGCCTTTTGCTTTGGTGGTCGGTAATCCGGCGCGCCATGTGGGATGGATGAGTGAGTACGGACACAAGCTTCAGTTTAATGGTGACGGCGTTGCTATTTGCCCCGAAAGTGCCGTGAAATATAGATTAATTTCAGGAAATGTTGAAAAAATAGAGTAATGGAAGATTCAAAAAAGTTAAATTTTGGTCTCATTGGGGCCTCCGGATACATTGCGCCAAGGCATTTAAGGGCTATTAAGGATACCGGAAATAACTTGGTGGCTGCATTGGACAAATTTGATAGCGTCGGCATTATGGATAGTTTTTTCCCCGATGCTGATTTTTTTGTGGAGTATGAGCGTTTTGATCGACACTTCGATAAGTTGAAACGGCATGGAACCCGCATCGATTACGTTAGCATCTGTACTCCTAACTATCTGCACGATTCACATATTCGGTTTGCTCTCCGTCAAGGTGCAGAGGCTATTTGTGAAAAGCCCCTGGTGCTAAACCCGTGGAACGTGGATGCCCTGCAGGAGATAGAAAAGGAAACCGGCCATAAGGTAAATACCATTCTGCAGCTCCGGTTGCATCCTGCAATAATTGCACTTAGGGAGGCAGTGGCAAAAGCACCTGCCGATAAGATTTTTGATGTGGATCTTACCTATATTACGAGTCGTGGACACTGGTATTTTGTATCATGGAAGGGCGATTTGCAAAAGTCGGGGGGAATTGCCACCAACATTGGCATACACTTTTTTGACATGCTCAGCTGGGTTTTTGGAGAAGTTCAGGAGAACGTGGTTCACCTTGCAGAAGCAGATAAATCGGCTGGGTATCTTCGGTTGAAAAAGGCAAGAGTGCGTTGGTTTTTAAGCGTTGACCTCCAATGATATACCGTTAGAGATTAGGCAGAAGGGTCAACGAACTTTTCGGTCGATTACGATGGAAGGCAAGGAGATTGAGTTCTCCGAGGGATTTACCGACCTGCATACCGAAAGTTATCGTCAGATAATTGCAGGACAAGGGTTTGGGCTTCAAGATGCTAAGCCATCCATTCAAACAGCCTACACCATTCGCAACTTTAAACCAATTGGTTTAGTGGGCGATTATCACCCATTCTGTAAGAAATAGTTTAACTTTTTAATTTTTAAAAGATGATATATCAAGACCTAGTTGCCAAGCAGGAAAAGTTGGCTGTGATTGGACTCGGATATGTGGGTCTTCCAATTGCGCTGGAGTTTGCTCGTAAAATTGCGGTTATCGGATTCGATATAAAGCCCGATCGTGTAGCCTTGATGAAGAAGGGTATAGACCCAAGCAAGGAGCTGGAGTCTTCCTTTTTTAATGGTTGTGAAATAGAGTATACCAGCAACCTTGAGGACCTAAAAAAGGCCAAGTTTTTTGTGGTTGCCGTGCCAACCCCCATCGACGATCACAACCTACCGGATCTGAAGCCGCTGCTTGCGGCCACAGCAACCGTGGGGAAGGTATTAAAGAAGGGCGATTACGTAGTGTACGAATCTACGGTATATCCGGGTTGCACGGAGGAGGATTGCGTTCCGCTGCTGGAGCAACTTTCGGGGTTAAAGTATATTGAGGATTTTAAGGTAGGGTTCTCACCTGAAAGAATAAACCCTGGTGACAGGGAGCACACTTTAGTGAAAATAAAGAAGATTACCTCTGGCTGCGACGCAGAATCGGCTGAGGAAATTGCTAAAACTTACGAACTCATAATTCAGGCTGGGATTTACCGTGCCAGCAGCATTAAGGTGGCTGAGGCGGCCAAAATTATTGAGAATACCCAGCGCGATATCAACATTGCCTTTATGAACGAGCTTTCCATCATTTTCAATAAGATGGGAATTAATACCATGGAGGTGCTGGAGGCGGCTGGAACGAAGTGGAACTTCCTGAAATTTTTCCCCGGATTGGTAGGGGGACACTGTATTGGGGTTGACCCATACTATTTAGTATACAAGGCCAAAGAGGTGGGTTACCATCCGCAAATTATTAGTGCTGGACGATTTATCAACGACTCCATGGGTGGCTACATTGCTAAACAAACGGTGAAGAAGATGATTGGTGCCGACAAAAATCCTAAGAACGCTAGAGTTCTAATTATGGGTATCACCTTTAAGGAAAATGTGAGCGATATCCGAAATTCCAAGGTTGTTGATATCTACAAGGAGTTGAAGTCGTTTGGCGTAAATAATATTGATGTGGTTGATCCCTACGCCGATGCCCAGGAGGTGAAGCACGAGTATGGATTTGAAATGGTTAAGGAGGTTTCCGGAAAATACGATGCCATTATCGTTGCGGTAAATCATAAGCAATACTTGAGCTTACAGGAGGAGTGGTTCCAACGTTTTGCGGCTGATAGCTGTATTATTGTGGATGTGAAAGGGGTTTTTAGAAATAGGCTAAACTCTTTTATCTACTGGAGTTTGTAGAAACCTAATTCAACGCCCATTACTTTTTCTTGTTTATTTCTAAGGTAAATTTGAACGAAGCTGTAAATAAGGTATATATATATTGCGTTTTGTTAAATCAAATTCTAATATAAATAACCATTCGGTGTCATCTTATTTCACTCTTTTTGGTTTTATTTATCTCTAATTATAGGTACTTTTGATCTTCTTTTTACGGCCATAATTGTGACTGAGAGGGCGAAGCTGTATCAAACAAGATAGTTTTGTTGTAGTAAATTGAATATAATAGCATTATCTACCTCTAATTTAGTTATTTTTAATAGTTTATCATGTCCTATCCATCTTTAACAGTTAAGAATATTCTTGTAACCGGCGGCGCTGGATTTATTGGCTCTAATCTCTGTGAAGAGCTGCTTCGGCAGGGTAATAGGGTTACCTGCCTCGATAATTTTTCCACCGGCAAGCATGATAACATTGCCTCATTTCTTGAGAATCCAAAGTTTACACTTATTGAGGGAGATATTCGAAATTATGAAGATTGCCAACGGGCGGTAAAGGGTGTTGACCTTGTTTTTCATGAGGCAGCGCTGGGTAGTGTTCCACGCTCGATAAATGATCCAATTATCAGCACGGACGTAAACATTGGCGGATTTGTGAAGATGCTCTTTGCGGCCAAAGAGGAGGGGGTGAAGCGCTTTATCTATGCAGCCAGCTCATCGACCTATGGCGATCATCCTGCTCTTCCTAAAGTTGAGGAGAACATTGGAAAGCCTCTTTCGCCCTATGCCATTACCAAGTATGTAAACGAGCTGTATGCAGAGAATTTTAGCAAGCTATATGGAATAGAGACCATTGGTTTACGATATTTTAACGTTTTTGGGAAACGGCAGGACCCCGATGGCGCCTATGCAGCCGTTATTCCAAAGTTTGCAAAAATGCTGATTGAGCATCAGCAACCGGTGATTAATGGCGATGGAAATCATTCACGCGACTTTACCCATATCGAAAATGTGGTTTTAATGAATTTGCTTGCTGCAACCACACAAAATCAGAAGGCCGTAAATCAGGTATTTAATACGGCTTGTGGTGAAAGGAATACGCTGAATCAGCTGGTTACCTACCTAAAGGAGTTTTTGAGTGAGTTTGATCAGCAATCGAGAGTATTGTACCGGTATTTGGTAAAGAGCGGGAGGGAGATGTTCTTCATTCGTTGGCTAGCATAGAAAAGGCCAAAAATTATTTGGGCTATACCCCGGCTTGTCTTTTTAAGGAGGGACTGAGGAGGTCGGCTTCCTGGTATTTTCAATTGGTTGTTAAACAATAACTATAAACCAAGCCCAATGAAAGGTATTGTATTGGCAGGAGGAGCAGGCACACGTCTTTTCCCAATTACAAAGGGAGTTTCGAAACAGATGCTTCCAATTTATGATAAGCCAATGATTTACTATCCCTTATCTGTGCTAATGCTTGCAGGTATTAGGGAAATTTTAATTATTTCCACGCCTTACGACCTTTCCGGTTTTGAACGTCTGCTTGGCGATGGTTCCGATTATGGGATATCCCTTTCTTATGCTGAGCAGCCTAGCCCTGATGGTTTGGCTCAGGCCTTTATTATTGGCGAGAAGTTTATTGGTTCCGATAGTGTTTGCCTTGTGCTGGGCGACAACATATTTCACGGTTATGGCTTTTCAGGATTGCTTCAAAATGCGCGAAAAAATGTGGAGCAGAATGCCAATGCCACCGTTTTTGGCTACTGGGTAAACGATCCCGAACGTTATGGTGTGGCAGAGTTTGATGCCAGCGGTAGGGTTACCAGCATTGAGGAAAAACCAGAACATCCAAAATCAAACTATGCGGTGGTAGGTCTCTACTTTTATACCAACGATGTGGTTAAGGTGGCCAAAAGCATTAAGCCCTCCGCTCGAGGAGAGTTGGAGATAACCACCGTAAATCAGGAGTATCTTAAGCAAAATCGCTTGAGCGTGGAGCTGATGGGGCGTGGGTTTACCTGCTCGATACCGGAACGCATGAATCTCTTGCCGAAGCCAGTAACTATGTGGCCTACTATTGAACACCGTCAGGGCCTAAAAATAGCCTGCCTCGAGGAGATTGCCTTCAGCAAGGGTTGGATCACCAAGGAGCGCCTTTTGGAACTGGCAAACCCATGATTAAGAACCAGTATGGACAATATCTGGTTAGCTTGGTGGCGAAGAAATAGATGCTTAATTAGGTGATTAGCCGTTTAGGTTATTAGGTTATTAGGTCATTAGGAAAGCCTT
>Ga0268359_12075_pt1 | contig 69029 bp, 67 predicted proteins | sample BioMet11_FD_194416 | JGI IMG/M metagenome (GOLD analysis project Ga0268359, IMG submission 194416) | Sewage microbial communities from Oakland, California, United States - Biofuel 11 (PacBio Assembly) | ecosystem: Engineered > Wastewater > Sewage > Unclassified | place: USA: California | collected...
AATGTGCCGGGCAAGTCGGCGATTTCCAAGGCCCCGTCGATCCGATTATGATCGGTAATGGTCACCAGGGACATGCCCTTGCGCCGTGCTTCCTCGTAAATCCGCCTTGGTTCGGTGAAACTTCCGGACAGCTTATTTTCTGCAGCACCCATTGCGACGGTCTTGTGGAAAACTTGGAATGCACGTGCAGATCAATCCTCATGTCATCTCCTTTTTCCTTGGCGGCGACATTGCGTCAACCAACCTGGATTCCCCCCAAAAGGCCTCTCGGCCTGCTTCTAGAAGGAGGACATGACAGCCGGGTTGCAATTCCCCGCTCATTGCATGACGAGGCATCGTCCAAACGATAAAGGAAGCGGCCACGCACAATGGGCGGCAGTGCGGAAGGGAAAGGCCCAGGGGGTTCCCTGGGCCTTGGGAGAGGGCCGGGGCCGCATGCGCCGGCCGCCGGAAGCGTCTTTTTCGTGACGCCGTCCGGCCTAGCAGAGGATACGGGACGAAACGGCACGCACCGAGGCGGTGCCGGTCAACAGCATGGCCGCCGCCAGCTCGGACTGGAGCTTGCGCAGCAGGAAGGCCACGCCCTCGGCGCCGCCGCCGAAAGCCCCGATCACCAGGGGCCGCCCCACCAGCACGGCATCGGCGCCGAGGGCCAGATATTTGAGCACGTCGCCCCCGGAGCGAACGCCCCCGTCGGCCAGCACGACCGTCCGACCGCCGACCGCCCGGGCAATGCCGGGCAGAACCTCGGCCGCTCCCGGGGTATGGTCCAGGATGCGGCCACCGTGGTTGGATACGACAATGGCCGATGCCCCGGCCGCCACGGCCAGCTCGGCCTCGTCCGGCGTCATGATGCCCTTGACGATAAACGGCAGCCGGGTGGCCTGCACCAGCTCGGTCAACTCCTCCACGGTCTTGGGCGAAACGGGCTGGCCCTTGAGGGCCATGGTGACGAGCCCGGCGCCGTCCACGTCCATGCCCACGGCCAAGGCGCCGGTCGCCTCCGCCTGGGCCAACCGCTCCCGCACCACCGTCTGTTCACGCGGTTTGATGACGGGGATGCCGCGCCCCTTCCGGGCGGCGATGGCCTCCAGCCCGCTGGCGAACATGGCCGGATCGGCCCCGTCGCCGGACATCCCCACGGTACCGGCCGCCGCGGCCCCGTCCATGATCATCCGAATGAAGTCCGCCTCGGAGAGCCCGCCGCCCATGTTATAGATGACGCCGGTCATGGGCGCGGCCAGTATGGGCATGGACAGGGTCCGCCCGAACAGTTCCATGGTGGTGTCGGCGGTTTTGACGGCGTGCAGCGTCCGCATGGCCAGGCGAACGGTCCGCAAGGCCTGCACATTGACCGCAAAGGCCGCACCGGTGCCGCTGCCGCCCATGCCCGGCACCTCGCCGGCACACGCCCGACCGTCGCACACCGGACACACGCGGCAAAAACCTTTGAGTTTTCCTTGAGCATTTAACCGCAGCTGCTTTATATCCATAGCATTTCTCTCCAATCCTCTTCGCGGGTCAAGCGGACGCCGCCCGCACGGTCTCCAGTCTGTCATACCTATTCCCCACCGTGAGGGCCGGCAAGATGGAACATTTCGATCCGACACACCGGTTTTTCGATGCTTGACTTCTTTCCCGGGCATGACACACTGCAGTCACGCATCCAGATTCATGCGGGATCATGGCCCGTCGGAGCGCGTCCGAAACGGAGAGGAACCGGCCGCAACCCGAAGGCTCGTTTTCAAAAAGTCGGTGCATCTCCCATGGCGGACGCCACAGCTCCTTTGCGCGCCGTTTCCCCTGCGGCAGGAAACGAATACCGCGCCCCCAACTTCCCCAAATGCCTCGCCGTAAAAATTCCATCGGCCGATGCACCACGAAACACTTTACGTTGCCAGAAGTTTCGAGCTACATAATGCGACCCGGTGTCCGATACTCTGAACGGGTAGGTCTGATTATGGTTCGGAACGGTCTTTCCCATAAGCTTTAATATGTTGTAATATTATGGCTTTTTTGGCATTCAGCGGCTTACCCATGGAGGGATGCAGCATCCCGCTCTGTTCACATCGAACGGCAACATTCAAGGAGACTGTAGCATGGCCACGAAGATGAAGAGCATGGACGGCAATACCGCCACCACGCACATTGCCTACGCCTTAAGCGACACGGCGGCCATTTATCCCATTACCCCGTCGTCGCCGATGGGTGAGGTAGCGGATGAATGGGCAGCAAAAGGGCAAAAAAACATCTTTGGCCAGACTGTAACGATCCGGGAGATGCAGTCGGAGGCGGGCGCGGCGGGCGCGGTACACGGTTCGCTTTCCGCCGGAGCCCTGACCACCACCTTTACGGCGTCCCAGGGCCTCCTGCTCATGATCCCGAACATGTTCAAGATCGCCGGTGAACTGCTGCCGGCAGTCTTCCATGTCTCCGCCCGGGCCGTGGCCACCCACGCCCTGTCCATCTTCGGGGACCACTCCGACATCATGGCCGCCCGGTCCACCGGCTTTGCCATGCTGGGTTCGGCCTCGGTCCAGGAATGCATGGACATGGCCCTGGTGGCCCACCTCGCGGCCATCGATGCCAGCGTCCCCTTCCTGCATTTCTTCGACGGCTTCCGGACCTCCCACGAAATCCAGAAGATCGAAGTCATCGACTACGAGGACATCAAGAAGCTGGTCGACTACGACAAGGTCGCCGCCTTCCGGGCCCGGGCCATGAATCCCGAGCACCCGGAACTGCGCGGCACCGCCCAGAACCCCGACATCTTCTTCCAGGGCCGCGAGCGGGCCAATCCCGCCTACCAGCGTATCCCGGGCATCGTGACGACGATGATGGAGAAGGTGGCCGGCATCACCGGACGCGCCTACAAGCTCTTCGACTACGTGGGCTCGCCCGACGCCACCCGGGTCATCGTCTCCATGGGCTCCTCCTGCGAAACCATCGAGGAAGTGGTCAATTACCTCATGGCCAAGGGCGAAAAGGTCGGCCTGGTCAAGGTCCGGCTGTTCCGGCCCTTTGCCCCGGATTACCTGTTCAAGGTGCTGCCGACCACGGCCGAAGTGGTGACGGTGCTCGACCGCTCCAAGGAACCGGGCAGCCTCGGCGATCCGCTCTATGAAGATGTCTGCGCCGCCTTCGTCGAACGCGGCGGTTCGATTCCGAAGCTCATGAGCGGCCGCTACGGCCTGGGCTCCAAGGAATTCGGGCCGGGCATGGTCAAGGCCATCTACGACAACATGGCCGCCGCCACGCCCAAGCGCCACTTCATGGTGGGCATCGTCGACGACGTGTCCGGGATGTCGCTGCCGATGGCCGGCCCCCTGCCCACCACCCCCGAAGGCACGGTCCAGTGCAAGTTCTGGGGTTTCGGCTCCGACGGCACGGTCGGCGCCAACAAGTCCGCCATCAAAATCATCGGCGACAATACCGATCTCTACGCCCAGGGCTATTTCGCCTACGACTCCAAAAAGTCCGGCGGCATCACCGTGTCGCACCTGCGCTTCGGGAAAAAGCCCATCCAGTCCACGTACCTGATCGATTCCGCCGACTATATCGCCTGCCATAAGCCGAGCTACGTCCACGACTATGAGATTCTGGAAGGCATCAAGGAAGGCGGCATCTTCGTGCTGAACTCCCCGTGGGGTACGGCCGACGAGCTGGCCCAAAACCTGCCCGGCCACATGCTGCGCACCATCGCCACCAAGAAACTCAAACTCTACAATATCGACGCCGTGGCCATCGCCGAGAAGGTGGGCCTTGGTGGCCGCATCAACATGATCATGCAGACGGCCTTCTTCAAGTTGGCCGGCGTGCTGCCCATCGAGCAGGCCATCTCCCTGCTCAAGGATTCCATCAAGAAGACCTACGGCAAGAAGGGCGAGGCCGTGGTCAAGATGAACGTCGACGCCGTGGACATGGCCATGGAGCACGTGACCGAAATCGCCGTGCCGGCCTCCTGGGCCACGGCGCCGGAGACACCGGAACCGGTCCGCGACGAGCCCCCCTACTACAATAAGGTCATCCGGCCGATCCTGGCCCAGAAGGGTGACTCGGTGCCGGTTTCCGCCTTCGCCGAGAACGGCTCCTTCCCGTCCGCCACGTCCCGCTATGAAAAGCGCGGCGTCGCCATCAACATCCCCCACTGGATCAAGGAAAACTGCATCCAGTGCAACCAGTGCTCGTTCGTGTGCCCCCACGCCACCATCCGCCCCTTCCTGGCCGATGCGGCGGAAATGGCCAAGGCGCCGGCCAGCTACGAGACCGTGCCGGCCACGGGCAAGGAGCTTTCCGGCCTGTCCTTCCGCATGCAGGTCTTCCCCTTGGACTGCATGGGCTGCGGCTCCTGCGCCGATGTCTGCCCGGCCAAGCAGAAGGCCCTGGTCATGAAGCCCCTCGAACCGAGATGGTCGACCAGGTGGCCAACCACGCCTTTGCCATGAGCCTCGCCAACAAGGGCGGCGCGACCAAGCGCGAAACCCTGAAGGGCAGCCAGTTCTATCAACCGCTTTTGGAATTCTCGGGCGCCTGCGCCGGCTGCGGCGAAACGCCCTATGTCAAGCTGCTGACCCAGCTCTTCGGCGAACGCATGATGGTGGCCAACGCCACGGGCTGCTCGTCGATCTGGGGCGGTTCCGCGCCGACCTCGCCCTACGCCGTCAACAGCGAGGGTTTCGGGCCGGCCTGGAACAACTCCCTGTTTGAGGACGCGGCCGAATTCGGCTTCGGCTACACCATGGCCCTCAAACAGCGCCGGGGCAAACTGACGGACAACATCAAGGCCGTCCTCGAAGGGAAGCCTTCCGACGAACTGCGCGCCGCCCTGACCGGCTGGCTTGGACTGCGCCAACGATCCGGCCCGTTCCCGCGAATACGGCGACAAAATGCGCCAGCTGCTGTCGGCGAAGGATCCGCTCCAGGCCGCCATCCTGGCCGATGCCGACATCTTCACCAAGAAATCGGTGTGGATCTTCGGCGGCGACGGCTGGGCCTATGACATCGGCTACGGCGGATTGGACCACGTCATTGCCTCGGGCGAGGACGTCAATATCCTGGTCATGGATACCGAGGTCTACTCCAACACCGGCGGCCAGGCCTCCAAGGCCACCCCGCTCGGCGCCATCGCCAAGTTCGCCGCGGCCGGCAAGACCACCGGCAAGAAGGACCTGGCCCGCATGGCCATGACCTACGGCTACGTCTACGTAGCCTCCATCGCCATGGGCGCGGACAAGAACCAGGCCCTCAAGGCCATTTTGGAGGCCGAGGCCTATCCCGGCCCGTCGCTGGTCATCTGCTATGCCCCCTGCATCAACCAAGGCATCCGCAAGGGCATGGGCAAAGCCATGGCCGAAGCCAAGATGGCCGTGGAATCCGGCTACTGGCCGCTGTTCCGCTTCAACCCGTCCCTGGTCCACGAGGGGAAGAATCCGCTGACCATCGACAGCAAGGAGCCGAGCGCCAACCTCGATGACTTCCTGTCGGGCGAAGTGCGCTATGCCGCCCTGGCGAAGACCGCGCCGGAACAGTCCAAGACGTTCCGGACCAGGCTCCAGGCCGCCTATGCGAAACGGATGAAGGAACTGCGCTATCTGGCCGAAATGCCGGTATTCGACGGTGGGGCCGAGGCGGCGCCCATAGCCGGCGGCGACAGCGGTTTCTGCACCTCGACCCCGACGGCGGAACAGGTGCGCCCCGCTGGCGGTGCTCCCTGTGACGAAGGTCTTTCCGGCAAATAGCCGAAGCGAGGAGTACGTTGGCTAACCACCTGCCCCGAAAGTTCGCGGAGATCGTCGGCAAGGACAATGTCCTGACCAATGAAGCGGATCGCCACGCCTATGCCTATGACGCGGCGGTCCTCCCTCCCGAACTTCCTTCCCTGGTCGTCCGTCCCGAGACCACGGAAGCCTTGGGGCAGGTGGTTGCCACGTGCAACGAATACGGCGTGCCGCTGACCATCCGCGGTTCGGGCACCAACCTCTCCGGCGGCACCATCCCCGCGCCCGAGGGCGTGGTCGTCCTGACCGGGGCACTCGACCGTATCCTCGAAATCAACGAAGCCGATCTGTACGCCGAGGTCGAGCCCGGCGTCATCACGGCCAATTTTGCGCGCGAAATCGCCAGCCGGGGGCTCTTCTACCCCCCCGACCCCGGCAGCCAGGACGTCTCCACCCTCGGCGGCAACGTCGCCGAGAATGCCGGCGGCCTGCGCGGCCTCAAGTACGGCGTGACCAAGGACTATGTCCTCGGCCTCCATTTTTACGACGCGGCCGGCGAGCTGGTCAAAACCGGTGCCCGCACGGTCAAGTGCGTCTCGGGCCTGAACCTGTCCGGCCTGCTGGTGGGGTCGGAAGGCACGCTCGGCGTCATCAGCCGGATCATCCTCAAGCTCGTTCCGCCCCCCAAGGCCAGCCAAGCCATCATGGCCGTGTTCGACGACCTCATGAAGGCTTCCGAGACCGTGGCCGCCATCATCGCGGCCAAGATCGTCCCGGCGACCCTGGAATACATGGACAACTTCACCATCCGGGCGGTCGAGGACTTCGCCCACGCCGGCTTGCCCACCGACGCCAAGGCCTTGCTGCTGATCGAAGTGGACGGGCATCCGGCGCAGGTCGCGGAGGAAGCCGCCGCCGTGGCCACCATCTGCAAGCGCATCGGCGCCGTGAACCTCCAAGTGGCGGCCGATGCCGGCGAACGCGACACGCTCTGGCAGGCCCGCCGCACGGCCCTGTCCGCCCTGGCCCGCCTGCGTCCGACCACGGTTCTGGAGGACGCCACCGTCCCCCGCTCGAAGATTCCGGCCATGATCGGCGCCCTGGAACGCATCGCGGCCACATACCGCCTCAGCATCGGCACCTTGGCCACGCCGGCGACGGCAATCTCCATCCCACCTATCCTCACGGACAAGCGGGATCAGGAAGAATGGAAGCGCGTGGACGCGGCCATCGCCGAAATTTTCGACGTCGCCCTGGAACTGGGCGGCACCCTCTCCGGTGAGCACGGCATCGGCCTGGCCAAGGCCCGGTACCTGGACAAGGAAATCGGGCGTCCCTCCATCCTTTACTCCAAGCGGCTCAAGGCCGCCCTGGACCCCAAGGGTATTCTCAATCCCGGAAAGATCACCGGGGAATGACATGAAAAGCGACCTGCGCCACCTGATGGATCTGCTCCGGCAGATCGACGACCAGCTCGTGACCTGCATGCGCTGCGGCACCTGCCAGTCCGTCTGTCCCATCTACAAGGAGACGGGGCTGGAAGCCCATGTGGCGCGGGGCAAGATCGCCCTGCTCGAATTCCTGGCCGACGAGCTGATCAAGGACCCGAAGGGTGTCAATGAACGGCTGAACATGTGTCTGCTGTGCGGCTCCTGCGAGGCGAGCTGTCCGAGCGGCGTCAAGGTGCTGGACATCTTCCTCAAGGCGCGGGCCTTCATGACCGGCTATTTCGGCCTGTCGCCGGTCAAGCGCATCGTCTTCCGGGGACTGCTCAAACACAACCGGCTGTTCGACGCCGTCGTGTCCGTCGCCGCGAAGTTTCAAGGCATTTTCACCAAGCCGGTCAACGACATGATCGGCTCCTCCTGCGCCAGGGTCTTCCCCGGCCTGATCGGTGGCCGGCACTTCATCCCTCTGGCCGCCAAGCCCTTTCACGCCACGACCCCGGCCCGGGATACGCCGCGCGGCGCCTCGGGCCGCAAGGTGGCCTTCTACTACGGCTGCGTGGTGGACAAGATGTTTCCCCACATCGCCGAAACGATCCTCGGCGTGCTCGATGCCCACGACATCGCCGTCTACATGCCGCACGGCCAGGCCTGCTGCGGTATTCCGGCCCTGTCTTCGGGCGATCGCGCCACCTTCGAGTCCCTGGTGACCAGCAACATGGCCCTCTTCGGCGACGCCGATTGCGACGCCCTGGTCACGCCCTGCGCCTCCTGCACCTCCACCATCAAAAAGCTCTGGCCGCGCCTGGCCACCGATCTGCCCGAGGCGATGCAGGCCAAGATCCGGGACCTGGCCGAAAAGACCATGGATATCAGCGAATATCTGGTCAACGAGGTCGGGATCGCCCAGCCGCCCTTCCCGCAGCCGGAAGACGGCGCGGTCGTCGTGACCTATCATGACCCGTGCCATCTCAAAAAAACGCTGGGGATCGCCGCCGAACCCCGGGCCCTTATCGCGGCCAATCCGCACTACCGGCTGGTCGAGATGGACGGCGCCGACAGCTGCTGCGGTTCGGGCGGCAGTTTTACCCTCCAGCATTACGATCTTTCCAAACGCATCGGCAGACGCAAGCGGGACAACATCATCGCCACCGGCGCCAGGCTCGTGGCGACGAGCTGCCCTGCCTGCATGCTGCAGATAAGCGACATGTTGTCCCAGGCCGGCGATCGGGTCGCCTTGTGCCACCCGGTGGAAATCTATGCGGAAACGCTGACCGGGCACTTACGCCCGACAGCAAAAACAGAGGCGAAAGAGGTAGCCTAATGAGTTTAAAAGACAACATCAATGCGCTGTTTGAGCCCAAAACCGTTGCCATCATCGGCGCCTCCTCGGTACCCGGCAAAGTCGGTTACAAGGTTTTGGCCAACATGCAGGAAGCGGGATTTACGGGCACCATCTACCCGGTCAATCCCAAATCCGACGAAATCCTTGGACTGCCCGTAACGAAAAATATCGACGACCTGCCGGAAGGTCTCGATCTGGCTGTTATCGTCGTACCCGTAGCCGCCGTACTCGCCTCCGTAGAAGCCCTCGCTGCGCGCAAGTGTCGCTCCGTCATCATCATTACGGCCGGTTTCAAGGAAGTCGGCAAGGAAGGCGCGGCGCTGGAGCGCAAGATCGCCGATCTGTGCGTCGCCCATGATATCGCCATGGTCGGTCCCAACTGCCTGGGGCTCATGAGCACCCATGACGACAACAACGCCTCCTTTGCCTCCGGGTATCCGGCCAAAGGTCCCATCGCCTTCTTCTCCCAGTCCGGGGCGCTGTGCGCGGCCATTCTCGACTGGGCCCTCGGCGAAGGCATCGGCTTCTCCAAGTTCGTTTCCCTCGGCAACATGGCCGTGGTCAACGAATCCAACATGCTCGAATACCTGCGCACCGATCCCAACACCAAGGTCATCCTCGGGTATATCGAAAACGTCATCAACGGCGCGGACTTCCTTGAACAGGCCGCCAAGGTCAGCCGGGAAAAGCCCGTCATCATGATCAAGTCCGGCACCACCAGCGCCGGCGCCAAGGCCGCCTCCTCCCACACCGGTGCCATTGCCGGTTCGGACGCGGCCTACTCGGCGGCCTTCCGCAAGACCGGCGTCATCCGCGTGCCCGACATGGCCTCGCTGTTTGCCATGGCCCAGGCCTTCTCCTGCCAGCCGCTGCCCCAGGGCCCGGGACTGGCCATCATCACCAACGCCGGCGGGTCCCGGCATCCTGGCCGCCGATGCCACGGAAAAATCCTCCCTGCATCTGGCCCAGCTGTCCCCGGCCACGGTGGAACGCATGAAGGCCTTCCTGCCGGCCTACGCCTCGCTGCATAACCCCATCGACGTGGTGGGTGACGCGCCGGCCGAACGCTACCGTGACACCTTGAAGGCCGTCATCGACGATCCGCAGGTGCACGCCATCCTGATTCTGCTGACGCCGACGGCTTCGGCCCAGATCATGGAAACGGCCGACGCCATCATCGAAGTGGCCAAGACCACCAACAAGCCCATCATGGTCAACTACATGGGCGGCATCCGCATCATGCCGGGCCTCAAGAAGCTCAACGCCGCCGGCATCCCCTGCTCCATCTACCCGGATCCGCTCATCAACTGCCTGGAAACGATGTACGATTACTACCTGTGGCGGCAGACGCCGGCCCAGGAGTACCCGACCATCAAGCGCAACCGCCAGAAGGCCCGGATGGTCCTGTCCGAGGCCAAGGCCAAGGGTGCCAAGGAAGTGGTGGAATTCCAGGCCCAGGAAATCCTGCGCGCCTACAATCTGCCGACGCCCAACACCATCCTGGCCAAATCCGCCGACGAAGCCGCCGCGGCGGCCGAAAAGATCGGCTTTCCGGTGGTGCTCAAGATTGCCTCGCCGCAGATTTCCCACAAATCCGATGTGGGCGGCGTCAAGGTGAATCTGGCCGACGCGGCGGCGGTCAAGGCGGCCTACGAGGACATCACCACCCGGGCCCAGCGCCTGCGTCCGGAAGCCAACATCGCCGGCTGCCTCGTGCAGGAAATGGCCCCCAAGGGCTGCAAGGAAATCATCATCGGCTTCAAGCGCGATGAGCAGTTCGGGCCGCTTTTGATGTTCGGCCTGGGCGGCATCTACGTGGAAATCCTCAAGGATATCGCCTTCCGTCTGGCCCCGCTCGGTCGGGACGACGCCAAGTCGATCATCCGGGAGATCAAGTCCTACAAGCTGTTGGAAGGCGCCCGGGGCGAAGCGCCGATCAACTTCCAGGCCTTGGAGGACATCCTGCTGACCATGTCCGAAATGGCCCTGGATTTCCCGGAGATCCAGGGAGGCGGATTTCAACCCCGTCCTGGTCAACGCCGAAAAGGCCGTGGTGGCCGACGTCCGCATCGCCATCGCCTAATCCCGAACACGACCGCTCCGAGGCGGATCGGTTCGCCGATCCGCCTCGAAAAAGCACCACGCAAGGCCCGTCTCCCGGCGGGCCTTGCTTTTTTTGTCTCCGTCACCGTGGATCGTTCGGAAAGGCCCCTTCGCCTGGCGTCCGGCGTTTGGGGCACGTCTCCCGCAAATGGCAGACCGCGCAGCCGCCGGCATAGGGGAAAAACGTCATGACGGCGTACTGCCGGTCCAGGCAGCCGGTCTCCCGCACGGTCAGGCCCTGTCGGGCCAGGCAGGCGCGAAGTTCGCTGTCCGGAGGCGGCAGTGGCGCGCAACCGGCGAGGCGCAGTTCCGGAATCACCGCGCCGGCGGCGGCCATCACCAGGCAAACCGCCAGCGTATGGAACAGCAACCCTGCCGATGGCGACTGGCTCCAAGTCGTCTCCACCAAACGCTCCGCCGGCGCCTCCAAGACCGCCACCAGAACGCCGGATGTCGTCGAACGCTGCGCATGGTATACATTCAAGTAACGCTTTAATTTTTTAAAATTCTCTTGCAAGTTCACTATATCAAAAGCGTCACCTGACGGCCCGCCCAGCATACGTCGGTAGTTTTCAAAATCGAAAGCAGGGTCGGGCCACAAGCGTTCCACATCCCATCCCATGACGCGCTCCTTCGAAGCATACCCGACCCGGGTGTAGCCCGCCGGCCAGGACGGACGCAAGCCCAGGCCGCAGCTCCCCACGCGGGGAGCCCCCTTTCCCCGTGACAAACATGGCGTTGGCTTGTAGAAAATGCCCCAGACTTCGCCACGGCAAGAGGCCGCCCCGACCGGTGGATCGGATGCGTCTTCCGCACCGGTCGAACGGCTTCGGCTGTCGACCGGCCGAACCCGCTCGCGGCGAAGGCAAAATCACACTTGCCCAAAGTGTCAAAGGAGCTGCCATGAGCACCACCGAAGCGCCCACCGGGGCCATTCTCCAACGCGACAAACAAACCTATGCCATTGTTCCCCGTACGCCCGTGGGACTGATTTCCGCCGAAGTCCTGGACGCGCTGAACACGGTCGTCAAGAAATACGCCATCCCCATCGTCAAGATCACCTCGGGCCAACGCTTGGCCCTGGTCGGCATCAAGCCCGAGCAGGTGGACGATATCTGGAAGGATCTCGGCACCGGCGTGGGCCAAGCCCTGGCCCTGTGCCTCCACTTCGTTCAGGCTTGCCCCGGAACCACCGTGTGCCGGTACGGCCTCCAGGATTCCCTGGGGCTCGGCATCGAGCTGGAGAAGCTCTTCAGCGGCCGCGACCTGCCCGCCAAGTTCAAAATGTCGGTTTCGGGCTGCCCCCTGTGCTGCTCCGAAAGCTTTGTGCGCGATCTGGGCGTCATCGGCAAGAAAGCCGGCTGGACGGTAATTTTCGGCGGTCATGCCGGCGGCAAGCCGCGGGTCGGCGATGTGATCGCCGAAGACCAGACCAAGGAACAGGTGATCGCCCTGGCTGAAAAACTCATCGCCCACTACGCCGCCAACGCCAAGAAACACGAACGGACGGCCCGTTTCGTGGAGCGCGTGGGCATCGACAGCATCAAACAGGCTGTTTTGGGCTGATTTGACGGACTGCGCCATGGAGCGGGAGGCGGAGGGCATCGAGCCGTTGCGTCTGGCAACATCGCCTTCCCGCTCCGCCGCAGTCCCCGCGCTGACCGCCGGCGAGGCGGTCGTCTGGCGTCTGTACGCCCCGTCACACCGTCCCCTACCGGCGCTCGCCTTTTCCCTGCTGGACGCCGCGGAACGCGACCGGGCCGGCCGTTTGCAGGACGAAAGCGCTCGGCGTCTCTTCATCATAGCCCACGCCATGCTGCGCCGCGTCCTGTCCGCTGTGGCCGGGATGGCCCCCCAGGACGTCCGCTACGTCCGTACGCCACAGGGGAAACCCTTCTGGCCGGGCGGCCCGGAATTCAGTCTCAGCCATGCCGGAGACTGCGTTGTGGTGGCCGTCTGTCCGGACAGTCCGCTCGGCGTGGACGTGGAGCCCCGCCGCCGGCTCCCCGATGCCGACGCGATCGTCCGGCAGTTTTTCGCCCCCGAGGAGCAGCACGCCTACCGCCAACACGCGCCAGCCGACCGGGAGCTGGCCTTTTTGACGGCCTGGACCCGCAAGGAAGCCTACGTCAAGGCGCTCGGCGACGGCCTGTCCGTTCCTCCGAGCGCCTTTGCCGTCTCCTTGGACGACCCGCCCCGGCTGTTGCGCCCCTGGGCCAAGGCCGCCGGGACCGGCGCCGCGCCTCTGGAATCTGCCGCTCGGGCCTGGCCGCATCGGCGCCCTGGCCGGACACGTCCACAGACTCACCTGCCGCGACTTCCGCCTCTAATGCCGGCCTTGGCCTTCAAACGCGTATCTTGACCTTTTCTCCCCGCAGCGGTGTATAGGGTATCCAATTGGGGAAAGGTCCCGTTAGGTCCGAAAACGGCCGGACTTTCCGAGAGCGGCCTGTCTTCATGGGCAAAGAGCATTTCCCTTTTCGGGCTTTGCGCCTGCCGATTCCGGCCTTCGCTTCGTGTCGCGGCAGAAAAAAACGGTCTTTTTGACTTAGGTCAAAGCGCTTCCAGCCCGGCCCGCGTAGACCCGAAATCACGGAAACGCGAATGCCAAACCCAAACCGAAACGGAGGATGCCATATGTTTTGCTACCAGTGTGAACAGACGGCCAAGGGGACCGGTTGCGACAAGATGGGCGTGTGCGGCAAGCAATCCGACGTCTCCGACCTGCAGGATCTGCTCGTCTATGCGGTGACCGGCCTGTGCCAGGTCGCCTTGGCCACCAAGGCCCAGGGGAAAACCGTCCCCATGGAAGTCGGCCGCTTTACCTGCAAGGCCCTCTTCTCCACGCTGACCAACGTCAACTTCGACGCGGCCGATTTCCTGCCGCTCATTACGGAAACCGCCGCTACCCGCGATGCCCTGGCCGCCACGATCAACATGCATTTTCTCCACGGCCCGGCCACCTTCGTCTTCGCCACCACCCTGCCCGAACTGGCCAAGCAGGCCCAGGGACACGGACTCAAGGACATCCCGGCCACGAACGACGACATCCGTTCGCTCAAGCACACCTTGATCTTCGGCATCAAGGGCGTGGCCGCCTATGCCGATCATGCCGCCATCCTGGGACAGGAGGATCCGGCCGTCTATGAATTCATCTACCGGGGCATGTCCGCCACCTACGCCAACAACCGCACCCTGGAGGACTGGGTGAACCTGGTCCTGGAATGCGGCACGATCAACCTGCGCACCATGGAGCTGCTGGACGCCGCCAACACCGGCGCCTACGGCCACCCCGTCCCCACCGTCGTGCCGCTCGGGGCCAAGGCCGGCAAGGCCATCCTCGTGTCCGGCCATGACCTCAAGGACCTGAAGATGCTGCTCGAACAGACCGCCGGCAAGGGCATCTTCGTCTACACCCACGGCGAAATGCTTCCGGCCCATGGCTACCCGGAACTCAAGAAGTATCCGCACTTCTACGGCCACTACGGCACGGCCTGGCAGAACCAGGTCAAGGAATTCGCCGCGTTCCCCGGCGCCATCCTGATGACCACCAACTGCATCCAGAAGCCGGCGGAGAGCTATCACGACAACATCTTCACCACCGGCCTGGTCGGCTGGCCCGGCGTCGTCCATGTGAAGAACGGCGAGTTCGCCCCGGTCATCGAAAAGGCCCTGGCCATGCCCGGCTTCCCGGCCGACACCGACAAGGACACGGTCATGACCGGCTTTGCCCACAACGCCGTCCTGGGCGTAGCCGGAAAGGTCATCGAGGCGGTCAAGGCCGGCCAGATCAAGCACTTCTTCCTGGTGGCCGGTTGCGACGGCGCCAAGCCCGGCCGCAACTACTACACCGAGTTCGTGGAAAAGGCCCCGGCCGACACCATCGTGCTGACGCTCGCCTGCGGCAAGTTCCGCTTCTTCGACAAGAAGCTCGGCGACATCGGCGGCATCCCGCGGCTGCTCGACATGGGACAGTGCAACGACGCCTACTCGGCCATCCAGGTGGCCGTGGCCCTGGCCAAGGCCTTCGATTGCGGCGTCAACGACCTGCCCTTGTCGCTGATCATCTCCTGGTACGAGCAGAAGGCCGTGGCCATCCTGCTGACCCTGCTCGCCCTCGGCATCAAGAACATCCGGCTCGGACCGAGCCTGCCGGCCTTCCTGACGCCCAATGTCCTCAACTATCTGGTCGCCAACTACGACATCAAGCCCATTACCACGCCTGACGAGGATCTGAAGGCCATCCTCGGCTAGACCCACCGGACGGCGGGCGGCCCCGACCGGGGCCGCCCCAAAGGGAACCATCATGAAGCGCACGATCATCGAAATCGACGAGACGTTATGCAACGGCTGCGGCGCCTGCGTCACCGGCTGCGCCGAGGGCGCCCTGGAAATCCGTGATGGCAAGGCCCGGGTCGTGGCCGAACACTTCTGCGACGGCCTGGGCGCCTGCATCGGCCACTGTCCCACCGGCGCATTGACCATCGTCGAACGCGAGGCCCCGGATTTCGATGCGGCAGCGGTCAAGGCGCATATGGCTGCGTCCCCGACGGCGTCGGCTCCAACCGGCTGTCCGTCCGCCAGGCCCATGGGCTTCACGCCCTGCCAGGCGGCCAATGTCCCTGTCAGCCAGCCGGCCACCGCCGGATCGAGCCTCGGCACGTGGCCCATCAAGTTGCGGCTGGTGCCGGAAAACGCACCGTTTCTGCAAGGCGCCCGACTGCTCGTCCTTTCCGATTGCGTGCCGCCGGCGTTTCCGGCCCTGCACGGCACGTTGCTGCCCGGACGCGTCGCCCTGCTCGGCTGCCCCAAGTTCGACGACACCAAGGCCCATGTGGACAAGCTGGCCGATATCCTGCACCGCAACGACATCGTCGACATCACGATCGTGCAGATGGATGTTCCCTGCTGCTCCGGCATGAGCCGCATCGTCGCCCAGGCCGTGGCCCAATCGGGGAAGAACGTGCCCGTCACCCGAGTGGTGGTCACCCGGCGCGGCGAAATCGTCGAAATGCGCTCCATGGAAGCCATGCGGACTGCTGGACAAGATAGCGTAAATGCCACCGGCCTCCCGTAACGACAAGGAGACAAGGCATGAAGAAGACGAATATTTTCGAAGTAGGCCCGTTCAAGGATGAAGGCTACGGCATGCTGTGGGTGCATGACTCGCCCAACTTTCGGGTCGTCAATTTCAACTTCAAGGCCGGCCAGGAACTGCCCCTCCACCAGCACGACCTGGATGGGGAACTGACCATCGTGGTGCTGACGGGCGAGGGGGCATTCCTGGCCGCCGATGGCGCGACCATGCCGGCCAAGCCCGGCGACGTGCTGGTCTGCCCGATACGGGTCCCCCATGGGGTTCGTTCCATCACCGACATGCGTATCCTGGTGACGGTGGCCCCGCCTCCCTGAGCACCGATGGTCGCACACGACAAAAAAAGGGGCCAAGCGTGTGCTTGGCCCCTTTGCATGCTGTGGTGCGCCCGGAGTGATTCGAACACTCGACCTACGGATTCGTAGTCCGGCACTCTATCCAGCTGAGCTACGGGCGCATGCGAGAGGAAGCTTCTTACGCAACAACCAATGGGGCGTCAACATTTTTCCAGAAAAAAAAGAAAATTCGCAAAATTTCCGCTCCCGACCGGGGGCGGCCCTTCCAGGCAAATTGCGCGGGCAAAGCGCTTTCGGTCCCCAACGGGCCGTGCTATAGTGACATCGTCCACCTGCAGCCCGCGGCGGAAAACGTGTAACCAGAAAGGAAGAACCCCATGGTCCAGATCAAGACCATTCTGTGCGCCCTGGATTTTTCCGAGGTGAGTCCCAAGGTGGCCGCCTACGCCAAGGCCCTGGCCCAGGTGTGCGGCGCCAAAATCATTGCCCTCTACGTCGCCCCATCCCTGACCCAGTATGTGGAGTTCCACGTCCAGGCCAGCTATATCGACGATTTTGTCACCGGTATCGTCCATGGGGCATCCGAAACCATGGATACCTTCCTCAAGGACTACTTCACGGACGTCCCGGCGGAAGGCCGCGTGGTGACCGGCTACGCCGCCGAGGAAATCGTCAGCGCGGCCGAAGAGATGAAGGCCGACATCATCGTCCTCGGCACCCATGGTCGGCGCGGGCTCGACAAGTTCCTGTTCGGCTCGGTGGCCGAAAAGGTCATCAAGACCTCGTCCGTGCCGGTGTTGTCCATGCGCCCCGATCCCAAGCCCGAAGCCTAGCCCCCAACCTTGCCTCAAGGACGGCCCCTGGGCCGTCCTTTTTTTTCTTTTTCCACGGCGGGAACCCCGTATTTTGGCATTGCATTTTCTCTCGAAAGCGGTAAAGCCTCTTCAGCGGTAATTTGTCGATTTTGTAAAATTCACCACTGGAGAGGCTGCCATCGCCGATGGCAGGGACATCCGACCGAGGTTCCACCACACGACGGGACAGCACGCGCCTTGATGCGGGAACCGCTCGACACCCAAAGAGGCCAACAAGACGGAAATGCCCTCTATTAGTCCTGTAATAAATTTATTTTTAAAAATTTGGTTCGCACCGGCCCCCCCCTCTCCCGGAGCGAGCCCGACGCCGCCCCACCTCTCCATGGGGCGGCGTTCTTTTTACGCCCCAGCATATTCCAGCGACCACCCCCCAACGGGGCGGCTTCGTCTGGATTGCCCGTTGTGGAGAATACATTATTTTGACAATATCGTGACCGCATTGCCGTATTTTCTCCCAATGTTGTGACAATGCGACAGAAAGGAACCGTTCCTTCGATCCGACGGCAGGCCGCCCCATCCCGGCAGCCCGGGAAGAATACCCCGAACGGTCCAACCAAGCCCTTGACTTTACGGACATGCTTTGCAAAGGGTGTGGTCTTTTGACGGGAGGCAAGAGGCATGCAGATCTTCAACACCATGACACGGGCCAAGGAAACCTTCGAGACCCGCCAGCCAGGCAAAGTGGCCATGTACGTGTGCGGCATCACCGCCTACGACCTGTGCCACATCGGCCATGCCCGTTCAGCCGTGGTGTTCGACGTGTTGGCGCGCCATCTGCACCATCTGGGCTACGACGTCACCTTCGTGCGCAACTTCACCGACGTGGACGACAAGATCATCCGGCGGGCCAACGCCGAAGGCGTCCCGTCCGGCGAGATCGCCACACGCTATATCGAGGCCTTTACGAAGACATGGACCGGCTCGGCATCATGCGCCCGAGCGCCGAGCCCCGGGCCACCGAATATATCGCCGCCATGGCCGAGCTGGCCGCCCGCTTGGTGGACAGCGGCCACGCCTACCGGACCCCCTCGGGCGACGTCTATTTCCGGGTGCGCTCCTTCGCCGGCTACGGCAAGCTCTCCGGCCGCGACCTCGAAGACATGCGGGCCGGAGCCCGGGTGACGCCCGGCGAGGAAAAAGAGGATCCGCTGGATTTCGCCCTGTGGAAGGCCTCCAAACCCGGCGAACCGTTCTGGGACAGCCCGTTCGGTCCGGGACGGCCAGGCTGGCACCTGGAATGCTCGGTCATGAGCGAGAAGCTCCTCGGTCTGCCCATCGATATCCACGGCGGCGGCCAGGACCTCATCTTCCCCCACCATGAAACGAAATCGCCCAGACCGAAGCGGCAACCGGAAAAAACTTTTGCCGCTACTGGGTCCATAACGGATTCGTGCGCATCAACGCCGAAAAGATGTCCAAGTCCCTGGGCAACTTCGTCACCATCCGGGACATCTACGCCCACTATCTGCCGGAAGTACTCCGCTTTTTTTTGGTTTCCGCCCACTATCGCAGCCCCCTCGACTACTCCGACCACGCCCTGGACGAAGCCGAAAAGGGCCTGCACCGCATCTATGCCGCCAAAGCCCAGCTCGACGCAGCCCTGACCCGCTCCAAATGGTCCGAAACGAAGCTGCCGCCGGACATCGGCCAGGAACTGAGCCGACTGGAAGAAGCCTTCGCCGCAGCCATGGACGACGACCTGAACACGGCCCAGGCGCTGGGCCACGTGTTCGGGACCATCCGGCTGGCCGGACGGGTGCTGGAAGACAAGACGCTCGCCAAGAGCCGGGAAACGGCCGAACTCGTTCGCCGTATCCTGGCCGATCTGACCAGCTGGGCCGAGGAACTCGGCGTTTTCGGCCAGGACAGCCAGACATTTCTGGCAGCCCTCAAGGCCTGCCGCCTTGCCCGCCTGGGCATCGACGCCAGCCGGGTGGACACCCTGGTGGCGGAACGTCAGACGGCGCGCAAGGCCAAGGATTTTGCCCGTTCGGACGCCATCCGCGACGAGCTGGCCGGACTCGGCGTCACCGTCATGGACACGCCCACCGGTCCCCAGTGGGACGTCGCGTAACGCGCGAGGCCGTCCCTCACGGGCCCTGGTCCCTCTCTTGAATTTCCCTTAAGTCCCTCTCCCGGGGGGCCTATCGGGCAATTCGCCCTCGATCCGCCGCGCCCATCGCACGGGCGGCATCGTCAGCCGCCGGAGGCGTCGTCCTTTTCGCGTTTACCGGAAAAAAGAGCCCGGGCCAGTTCCGACAGATTCGCCAGCTTCGGGCCAAGGCGGCCGGCCGCCGGACAGAGGACCGGACCGTAGCCCAGGCGTTCGGCCTGCTTGAGGCGCGTCTCGTGGCCGGACACGGGCCGGATGCGGCCGGACAGGTCCACCTCGCCCCACAGCACGGCCCCGGCCGGCAGCGGCCGATCGTAGAACGACGACAGCACGGCTGCGGCAATGCCGAGATCCAGGCCCGGATCCTGGATTTTGAGTCCACCACCGATTTTGACGTAGATGTCCGTCTGGCCGAGGTTGAGACGCAGGCGCTTTTCCAACACGGCCAACAGCAGGTGCAGCCGCCCCACGTCCAAGCCGAGAGCCGCCCGGCGCGGCATGGCCAAATAGGATTTGGCGGCCAGGGCCTGCACTTCCACGGCAAAGGGACGGCGTCCCTCTACGGCCATGACCACGGCCGAACCGGACGTGGCCGGGTCGCGGTCTCCCAAAAAAAAAGTAGAAGGATCGGGAACTTCGAGGAGTCCTGCCCCGCGCATTTCCATGACGAGCAGCTCGTCGGTCGGGCCGTAGCGATTCTTGAGCACCCGCAGGATACGGAAGAGATGGCGGCGCTCGCCTTCCAGGTAGAGCACCGTATCGACCATGTGTTCCAGGAGCTTGGGGCCGGCGATCTGCCCGTCCTTGGTGACATGGCCGACCAGGATGAGACAGGCCTGGCCGCGCTTGGCCGCCTCCACGCAGGCGGCAGCCACGGCCCGCACTTGGCCGACGCTGCCGGCCGCGCCCTCGGCCTCGGCCACGTGCATGGTCTGCACGGAATCCACGATGACCAATTCCGGCGTCTCGGCGGCCGAGAGAACGTCCACGGCCGCAGCGGCGTCCGTCGTGGACGCGGCGAGCAGGGATTCCTCAAGCACGCCCAGGCGCTCGGCCCGGGCCCGCAACTGCGGGAGGGATTCCTCGCCGGAAATGTAGACGACGCGCCGGCCGGCCGCCGCAGCGAAACCGGCCAACTGCAGGAGCAAGGTGGATTTGCCGATGCCCGGCTCACCGCCGAGCAGGACGGCCCCACCGGGCGTAAGCCCGCCGCCGAGCACCCGGTCCAGGCCGGAGATGCCCGTGGTCCAAGGGCGAAAGTCCGCCACCGGATGCCGGCAAAGCGGCATCGGCGCGGCCGCGCCGATCGCCGGCGCCCCGGCCGACCGACCCGGTGCGGTCACGCGTTCGGCAAGGGTGTTCCAGGCCCCGCACCGGGGGCATTGCCCATGCCACGTGGGCGAAATTCCCCCGCAGCTGGAGCATTGGAACACCCGCTTGGTCTTTGTCACCATGCCCGCCCCTATTGCTTGGGCGGATCCTTGGCGTCCACGACCTTGACCCCGAATTCCTTGACCGCCTCGGGCGGCTCAAAAAAGACGATCATGAACGGCGATTCGCCACCGGGTGCGATGTTGGTGTTATTCGTCAGGACGCCCACCTGGGAAGACAGGGCGTTTTTCAGCTCATCGCGGGTCATCACCTGCAACTGAAAGAGCGACACGGTGTTGCCGGCCAGGGCCTCTTGCGTGGCCAGCACGCCGCCCTTTTCATCGAACAAGGTGGCCTCGAGCTTGATCATTTCCTTGGGGGTCTTGAAGTTGTTGACCGCCTTGCCTTCGATGACAAACAACTGCCCCACCTTCTCATTGGAGACATAGTACTGCCGGACATTTTGCAGCATGATGTCCTTGACCTTGGCGGCCTCCTCGGGCTTGGCCGGACCGGCCTCCGGGGCGCCCGGGGCAGCCGCCTTGCCAGCCTCGGGTTTGACCGCTTCCGGGGTGACCGGCGGCGTCGCCGGCGCGCTGGCGGCCGGGGGCGTGACCGGCGGGGTGGCCGGCTTTTTCGAGGGCCACAGATCCAGAAAATGAATGGCCAATGACGTCACGATGATAACGAAAAGCACCGCACCGGCGATAATGAGCACACGGCGCCGTCGATCTTTTGACACACTGCTCCCGGGCAACGGGATATCGGCAACGTCATCCAGACTGAAGCCGGGGCGGGTCGGCCCATCATCCAAGGCCTCTTCCTCGTCCGCCTGATCGGCCGGCGCTTCGTACTCCTCCGAATGAAAATGCTCCTCCGCCGGGACCTCTTCGGCGCCCGGCTGGGCGGCAGGCGTTGATGCGGCCGCGGCAGCCGGCGCGACCGGCTTTTCAGGCGGCGCGGTCATATCGTCGGGGAAGTCGAAGTCCGTCAGCCCCGGAGCGGCAGGCTCCGCCGGCGGTTTCACCTCAAAGACATGGCGGCATTTCCCGCAACGCAGCTTGGTTCCCTGCGGGCTGATCTTGTCGTCGGGAAGCCGGAACTTGGCCTGGCAATTCGGGCATTCTACGATCATGGTACTGTGTCCCACCCCGTTTGCAGTTTTGTGCCAAGTCTATGCAATATCAGGACCATTGCAAGATTCAAGGGCATATACGCCGCGCAACCGCCGCAACCGTCCGTCGATGTCCATGCCGTAGCCCACCAGAAACAGCGGCGGTGCGGAAAACCCGACGAAATCCACGGTCAATTCCACTTCCCGGCGGTATGGCTTGTCCAGCAAGGCGCATATTTTGATGTCGGCCGGCTCGCGCTGGCGGAATTTGTGAAGAAGATAGGCCAGGGAACGCCCGGTGTCCACGATATCGTCCACGATCAGGACATGACGGCCGGTAATGCAGGTCTGGATGTCCGCCAGCAGGCGCAATTCGCCCGGGCAGGTCCCGGCACCATAACTGGCCAGGCGCACGAAATCGATGCGGGGACAAAAGCGTAAGGATCGGAGCAAATCGGCGAAAAAACGGCAGGACGCCCGTCAGGACGCCCACCATGACCACCTCGCGGTCGGCGTAGCAGTCCGATATCTCCCGCCCGAGTTCGGCGACCCGGGCGGCCAGGACCTGCTCCGAAAAAATTTCGCGCAACCGTTCCGCCATGTCCCGCCCGCCAGCCTCCTACATCTCCATGATCAGCGCTTCTTCATTGCACTCGGGGAATTTCGGGCAATTGATGCAATCGGCCCAGACCTTTTGGGGCAACTGTTCCTTTTCCACAGGCACGAATCCCAACCGGGCGAAAAAATGCGCCCGACACGTCAGGGTAAACACCCGATAGATGCCCAGGGTCACCGCGTCGCTTAAGCAGGCCTCCACCAGCTTGCCCCCCCAGCCCTGATTCTGCACGCTCGCATCCACGGCCAGGGACCGAATCTCGGCAATATCTTCCCAGCAAATGGACAAGGCGCAACATCCCACCATGGTCGCGGAATCGCGCTCGGCCACGACGAAGAAGTCCCGCAGATGGCTGTAGAGCTGGTTGAAGGAACGGGGCAGCAGGAACTCCTGTCGGGCGCTTTCCATAAGCAAGGCATGAATTTTTTTTACGTCCTGAATCTTCGCCTTGCGAATAAAGAACCCGCTCATGAACCGCTGTCTTTGAGCAGGGCAGCAAGCACCTGCCGCAACATTTCGCCGGGCATGTAGCCGGCATGGTTAAGCGCTTGTTGCCCCGTGCGATCATAGATCAGGGTTTTGGGGATCATCTTTACCCCGAAGGTGGTCATGACGTCGGGATCGGCCAGATGGACCGGAAAATTGAACGGCGTCTGCTTGACGAAATGCAGATACTCGCCCCGGTCGGTATCCATCGAGATGCCGATGAAGACCACCTTATCTGCGGGGAAATCCCGCCGAGCCGCGATGAACTCCGGAATTTCCATCAGGCAGGGTTTGCACCACGAGGCGAAGAAATCGATGACCACGATCTTGCCCCGGGCGGCGGAAATGGCATCCAGCACCCCCTGGCCTGTGATCGGCGTGGCGTCCTGGGCCAGCGCCTGCCCCCCCAGCAGCAGGGTCAGGGCCAGCGCAAAAAATGGGGAACGAATACGCAACGGCGTCCTCCACAAGTCGAATCGGCGGCCGTGCGACACGGTCGCCAGAAGCTGATGTAATCCAAAGGCCAGGCAGCGCGCCAGCGCTTTTTTAGGCGCGCTCGCCGCCGGTCAGGGCCTTGGCCTGACGCACGGCATCCACGGCGTCCGCAGCATGGGCGTCGGCGCCGATGGACTTGGCGAAAGCCTCGGTCACCACGGCGCCGCCGACCATAATGCGGGTGGGCAGTCCCTTTTCCCGCACGAGGCGCACCGTGTCTTCCATGCGGACCATGGTGGTGGTCATCAGGGCCGACAGGCCGATCAGATCCGCCTTGTTCGTCTCGGCCGCCTCCACGATCCGGGCGGCCGGCACGTCCTTGCCCAGGTCGATGACGTCGAAGCCATGATTCTTGAGCATCAGGCAGACGATGTTCTTGCCGATGTCATGGATGTCGCCCTCGACCGTGGCCATGACGATACGCGCCTTGGCCGCCCCGGCCGTCTCGGCCAACAGCGGCTCCAACTTTACAAAACCGTCCCGCATGGTTTCGGCAGCCACCAGGAGCTGGGGCAGGAAAAATTCCTTGCGCTCGTAGCGCTCGCCCACCTCCATGAATGCCCGGAATGAGATCGTCGTTCAAAATGGCCGAGGCCGTCCGGCCCTCGGCCAGGGCCGCGTCGAGCAGTCCGGGCAGGTCCGCGCGACGGCCATGGATGACGGCTTGGCACAGGGGACTTCCCCCCTCCTCGCCGGACCGCACGGCCCCATCGCCTCCGGAGGTCCCGGTCTGGCTGGGTTTCCATGTGGCATACCGGCCGATAAACCGGCCGGCCTGAGGGTCGCGGCCGAGCAGCACGGCGGCGGCCGACGCCGTCTCCATGAGCCGGGAAACGTTGGGGTTGGCAATGGCGGCCGAAAGCCCGGCCCCCAGGCACATGGCCAAAAAAGCGGCATTGACCAGCTCCCGGGCCGGCAGCCCGAAGGAAATATTGGACAGGCCGATGACCGTCGACAGCCCAAACCGCTCGCGGCACTGGCGGATGGTCTCCAGGCAGGCCACCCCGGCCTCGGGCTTGGAGGAAACGGTCAGGGCCAGGACATCGACCAGCACCAGCCGCCGGGGGACGCCCAGGTCGTCGAGCTGACCGAGCAATTCCTCGATGATGGCCAGCCGCTCGGCGGCCGTGACCGGCAGTTTGCGGCCCTTGAGGGGGAGCAGGATGAACGGAGCGCCATGCCGGCGGCACAGCGGAGCCAGGCGTTCCAGTCGGCCGGGTTCGCCGCTGATGGAATTGACCAACGGCGTGCCGGGCGAGGCCCACAGGCCGGCGGTCAGGGCGTCGATATTGTTGGAATCGAGGCACAGGGGCAGCCGTTGGCGCTTGGTCAACTCCAGGGACAGGGCGGGCAGTACCGCCGCTTCGTCCACCATGGGCGCGCCCACGTTGACGTCGAGGATGGCGGCACCGGCCCGCTCCTCCTCCTCGGCCAGGGTCAGCGCCCGCGAGAACTGGCCGGCGGCCAGTTCGGCAGCCAAGTCGGCCTTGCCCGTGGGATTGATGCGCTCACCGATGATGGCGCACGGTTGCCGGCCGCCCAGGGATACGGTGACGCCCCGGGAGACCACGGCCAGCTCCGGCCGGTCCGGCGCCTCGGGCCGCAACCAGGGATGGCCGGCCAGGGCCCCGGCCAGGGCCCGAATATGGGCTGGGGTGGTGCCGCAGCAGCCGGACAGGGCCTTGGCCCCGAGATCGGCAAAGCGGGCGGTCTTGGTGGCGAATTCCTCCGGCCCCATGGGGAAGACCGTCTGGCCGTCCACCAATTGCGGGATCCCGGCGTTGGGCTTGACGAAAAAGGGCGTGGACAGCCGATTGGCGAAGGTGCGGACCACGGCGGCCATGCCGTCGGGTCCCTGGCCGCAGTTCACGCCCACCAGGTCCACGCCCAGGTTCTCCATGGCGTCGGCGAAGACGTCCGGGGTGGAGCCGGTGAGGCTGGTGGTTCCCTCGAAGGTCATGCACACGGCCACGGGCAGGTCGCAGACTTCACGGGCGGCCAGGACGAGCGCCTTGGCCTCGGCCAGGTCGAAATGCGTCTCGCCGACGATCAGGTCGCAGCCGCCTTCGGCCAATCCCCGAATCTGTTCGGCAAAGGCCGCCACCAGCTCGCGTAGACTGAGCTTGCCGAGCGGTGCCACGAAGTGGCCGGTGGGGCCCACCGAGCCGGCCACGAAGACCTCGGAACCGGCCGCCTGGCGGGCCAATCGGGCCATTTCGCGGTTGAGGCCCGTAACATCCGTGCCGGCCGGCAGCTTGAACCGGCTGCCCCCGAAGGTGTTGGCGGTAATGACTCGGGAACCGGCCGCCACGTATTCCCGTTGGGTGGCGACGATGGCCTCGGGATGGGCCAAGCCGAAAAGCTCCGGTGATTGCCCGGGGGCCAGCCCCCGCCCTTGCAGCAGGGTGCCCATGGCTCCGTCAAAGAGCAGGATGCCGCCATCACCGAGCGCCTGTCTGAAATCGCGCACGCCGCCTCCTTCTTAGGCCGCCGGCCGTGGCCGGATTTGAACCCGGCCTGCTCTACTGAAAAACATTGAAAAGGACAAACCAAAACTTTATGGTATCATCCGAGCATGTGCAATAATGCGCATGGGTGGCCACCCCAGCCGCCGGACCTCCCGACGCATTCCCTGCCGCGGTCCTCTAACCCAGTTAAGTACCAGATGGAATATTCAGACGATCCCGAAGTGCTGCTTGACGATACGGACACGCTCCACGAAGACTCCCCGGCGGCGGCGTCCGCCAAGGCCGAAGACGACTTTCAGTTGCCGGCCCCTCGCCCCGCAGCCGGCTCCCTGGCGACACGTGATCCGCTCCAGCTTTATCTGCGCGAGATCAATAAATTCCCCATGCTCAAGCCCGAGGAGGAGCAGGAATTGGCCCGCCGCGTGCGCGACGCCGGCGACCAAAAAGCCGCTTTCCGGCTTATTTCCTCGCATCTGCGGTTGGTGGTCAAAATCGCCATGGACTTTCAGCGGCGCTGGATGCAAAATGTCTTGGATCTGATTCAGGAAGGCAATGTCGGGCTCATGCGCGCCGTCAAAAAGTTCGATCCCGACAAAGGCATCAAATTTTCCTATTATGCCGCCTATTGGATCAAGGCCTATATCCTCAAATACATCATGGACAACTGGCGCCTGGTCAAGATCGGGACCACCCAGGCCCAGCGCAAGCTGTTCTATAATCTGAACAAAGAGCGTCAACGTCTCCAAAACATGGGATTCGACCCGAGCGCCGCCCAACTCTCCGAGGCCTTAAACGTCAGCGAAGCCGACATCGTGGAGATGGACCAGCGCCTGGGCGGTAACGACCTGTCCCTGGACGTCACCCTGGGCGAGGATTCCACGGCCACCCGGCTGGACTTTTTGCCCGCCCTCACCCCGGGCATCGAGGAAATGCTGGCCGGCGACGAAATTTCCCATCAACTCGAAAAGCATATAGAAAGCATTCGGCCCATGCTCAACGAAAAGGAGCTGGACCTGTTGGACAACCGCCTGCTCTCCGAAAATCCGGTGACATTGCGGGAAATTGGTGCCAAATACGGCATCACCAGGGAACGGGTGCGCCAGATCGAGGCCCGACTGCTGGAAAAGCTCCGGGATCACCTCTCCAAGCGCATCGGGGATTTTTCCTCGGAATGGATTCAAAAAGAAGACTAGCGGTTCCACGCGTCTGTCCGGAAACGGCCCCCGACGGCCGGACCGGATCTGCGCGCGCCGCATCGGATACCGGCCATGCCTGACGCGAACTCCCGTTTTTTTTGCAGCCCGCCTGCCCTTTTTTTTGGTGCTGGCCTTGTTGCCCTGCCTCCTTTCCAAACTCCTGCGCCTCCACCACCTCGACGCGCGCGGCCCACGCCGAGAAGGGCCTTTCACCGTCGGCCGAAACCGACTACCGCTTTCTCGTCTATCAGGATCTCTTACGGCAGGGCAAAAAGGACGAAGCCGCCAAAGCCCTGGAACAATTGGCCGAACGTTTTCCCTCCCCGGACAATCGCCGTGGAACTGCCAACCTCCAGTGGGGGCAGAAACGAGCGGGAACAGGCCACGGCCACCCTGGAGAAGGCCTTGGCGGCCTTCCCGGACGCCCGCGAACTCACCTTCTACTTGGCCAGTGCCTACCAGATGCGGCGCATGACCGACGAAGCCTGCCGGACGCTGCAACATTTCCTGGAGCGACATCCCAAGGACGGGCCGGCTGTGCGCGAGTTGGCCTCGATCATGCTGGATGTGGGCCGGGATCGCGACGCCGCCGATCTCCTCCAGAAGCTCCCAGAGGCCGACCGCGGGGCCACCGACTTTTTCCTTCTGGCCAAGGCCCAGTCCGGTATGGGGCAGCCCCAGGCGGCCATCCGTTCCTTGCGGGCGGCTGTGAACAAAAATCCTGGGCTGATGCCCGCCTGGGCCGATCTGGCCACCCTGCTGGAACAGACGGGCGATTTGCAAGGCGCCGAGGACTGCTACCGGAAAATGCTCGCCCAGGGCGACGCGACCGGCGAGGTACGCACCCGGCTGGTGCGCCTCGCCATCAAGCGCAAGGACCCGGCCGCCGCCTCGAAGCTTCTGGCCACGGGCAAGCGGGACAAGGCATTTCTCCTCAGTGCCATGTCCGCGTTCATCGAGGCCAAATACGTTAAACAGGCCAGGCAGGCTCTGGCGTTCCTGGAAAACGCCGATCCCGACAATCCGGAACTGCTCTTCTACCAGGCGGTGCTGGCCTACGAGGGCGAAAACAATCCCCAGGCGGCCATGGACATCCTGGCCAAGGTGCCGTCGAGCAACCCCAATTACGATAAAAGCTACGCCTTCCGCATCCAGATCGCCATGGAGACCGGGAAGACGGACACGGCCGAGGCGCTCGTCCGCCAAGCCCGCAAGCTCTTCCCCGACAAAAAGGAATTCGTGGCCGTGGACGCGAGCATCAAGGACAAGCTCGGCCACACCCCGGAGGCCGCCACAATCCTCAAGGACGCCTTGAACCAGTGGCCGGACGACCTCGATCTGCTCTACCGCTACGGCGTGGCCCTGGAAAAGCTCAAACGTCGCAGTGAAGCGCGCCAGGTCATGGAAAAGATCGTGACCTTGGATCCGCAAAATCCCGACGCCCTCAATTACCTGGGCTACTCTCTGGCCGAGGAGGGCCGCGATCTCAACAAGGCCCTGACCATGATCTCCACGGCCCTGGAGAAAGAGCCGGACAATCCCTTCTTCCTGGATTCCCTGGCCTGGGTCCTCTATAAGCTCAACCGCGCCCAGGAAGCCCTGACCACCATCCAGAAGGCCATCGCCCACAAGGTCAAGGACGCCATCATTTGGGAACACTACGGTGATATCGCCGCGGCCGCCGGCCGTAAGGCCGAAGCGATCAAGGCCTACCGCACCGCCTTGGAACTCGGCTCGGAAACCCCGGATGCCGTCAGGAAAAAACTGGAGGCCCTCTAATGTTCCGTGCTTCCCTGACGGGACGGCTCGTTCTCTGGGCCGGCCTGGCCCTTTTCGTCACCGGTTGCGCCGGCTACCGCCCCGCCGCCCGGGGCACCGGCGAAGCCAAGGCCGTCTATGACGCCTTCCTGGCCAGCCAGAAGCCCACGTCGCCGCCGGTCGCCGCCTTTTCCTTGACCGGCTCCATGAGTTTTGCCGCCAAGAACAAGAGCGGTCGCCTGAACTTCCGTTTTTACGGCAACCTGGCCGATCCCTCGCGCCTGGATCTCCGCACCACCATCGGCGGCCCCTATGCCAACCTACGCGAGGACGCCACGGAATTTGCCGCCTTCGTGCCGAACAAAAACACGCTCTATCACGACGCCGACACCCGGCAGGGCGCCTCCCGGCTGGGCATGCCCCTGCCCTTTACCCTGCGTGAAATGGCCGCCCTGCTGGCCGGCCATTTCGGCGAACTGGCCCCGTCCCGGTACAGCGCGGCCAAGAAGGTCCAGGACGGCTACGAATACACGTTCTCCGGCGATCCCCGACTCTCCTCGCTGACCCTTGACTTCCAGGGCAAACCGCGCCATCTCACGGGCCGGGGGGTGGAACCCTGGCGCGTGGACTTCCAAAACGACGAAGCCGTGCCGGGGCATTCCGTATCGGTCGCCCGCAAGGTGATCCTGACCACACCAGGGGGAGCTTCCCTGGTTCTCCGCATTAAAAGCGTGCAATTGCGCCCGGAACCGTATCCGGCCGCCGATCTGGAATTGCCCGTTCCCCCGCAGACGGCAATCCGGTCTCTGGAGCATCCGGAGGACGGAACGCCGCTTCCGGAACTGTAACGGCGCATCCCGCCCGTTCTTGCCGCCCCGGCGGCCAAACGCTTGCCCTTGCGGAGTCGTCATGTCGCGCAACATCTTCCTTGGTTCCGACCACGCCGGCTTTGCCTTGAAGGCCGTCCTGGCCGCTCACCTGTCCGAGGCCGGCCACCAGGTGACCGATCTCGGTCCGGCCGACGCCCAACGGGTCGATTACCCGCAATTTGCCAAGCTCGTCTGCGAGCAGGTGCTCGACACCCCTGGGGCGCTCGGCATTCTCATCTGCGGCACCGGACTTGGCATGTCCATGTCCGCCAATCGGATGGCCGGCATTCGGGCCGCCGTCTGCGTCAACGAATACTTGGCCCGCATGGCCAGAATGCACAATAATGCCAATGTATTGTGCCTGGGCGAGCGCGTCATCGGGCAAGGCTTGGCCATCGCCATCACCGACGTCTTTCTGGCCACCGACTTTGAGGGCGGCCGACACCAGCGGCGGGTGGACCTTATCGAAAGCTGCGCCGTCCCCCACGCCTAACCTTTTTCCGTCAAGGATTTCCCCCCATGACAACCCCCCTCGACACCAAGGCCGTCAACGTTATCAAGGGCCTCGTCATGGACGCCACCCGCAAGGCCAATTCCGGCCATCCGGGCGGCGCCATGTCTTCGGCCGATATGGCCTATGTGCTGTTCAAGGATTTTCTGCGCTATGACCCGGCCGATCCCGCATGGCGCAACCGGGATCGCTTCGTCTTGTCGGCCGGCCACGAATCCATGCTGCTCTATGCCCTGCTTACCTTGCGCGGCATCCTGAGCCTGGATGACCTGAAAAATTTCCGCCAGCTCGGCAGCCGCACCCCCGGTCATCCGGAAAACTTCCAGACCCCGGGCGTGGAATGCACCACCGGTCCCCTGGGCCAGGGATTCGCCATGGCCGTGGGCATGGCCGTGGCCGAAACCATGCTGCGGGCGCGCCTGGGCGACGATGTGGCCGGACACCATACCTTCGTCCTTTCCTCGGATGGCGATATCCAAACGCCGGTTTGCATGGGCGCGGCCGCATTGGCCGGCTTCTGGGGCCTGCACCGCCTGGTCGTCCTTTTCGACAAGAACCTGGTCCAACTTTCCGGTCCGACCAGCCGCTGCGACGCCACCGACCACAAAAAACTCTTCGAAAGCCTGGGCTGGCGCGTCATCGAAATCGACGGGCACGACCACACGGCCATCCATGATGCCCTGTCTGCCGCCATAGCCGAAAAGAAGCGGCCCACCATCATCATCGGCACCACCGTCATCGCCAGGGGATCGAACAGCATGGAGGGCAATAACGCCTCGCACGGCGCGCCCTTCGCCGAGGAAGAAATACGGGAGACGAAAAAGCGCCTCGGCCTGCCCGAGGACGCGGTGTTCGACCTGCCAGCCGACGTCGTTGCCCATTTCCAGAACCGGTTCGGGGAACTGGCCGCCGCCCGCAAGGCCTGGGACGCCCGCCTGGAGGAGCGGCTGACGACGGATGCCGCCTTCGAGGAGCTGTGGCGCCATATCAGCCGGGCCCCCAAGGACCGGACGCTGGCCTGGCCGGCCTTCGAGACCGAAAAGCCCATTGCCACCCGGGCGGCCTGGGGCGCGGCCTTAAACGGCCTGATCGACCAGCTGCCGCTTCTGGTCGGCGGCTCGGCCGACCTCGACCCCTCCAATAAAACGGAAAAATTCCGCCAACTGACCGGCGTCTTCGGCCGGGACAATCCGCTCGGCCGCAACCTGTCGTTCGGCGTACGCGAATTTCCCATGGGCGCCATCGTCAACGGCATTGCCCTGCACGGCGGACTCGTTCCGTTCGGCGCCACGTTCCTTATCTTCTCGGACTACGAACGCAACGCCCTGCGCATGTCCGCCTTGCAGCACGTGCCGGCCCTGCACGTCTTCACCCACGACTCCTTCTACGTAGGCGAGGACGGCCCGACCCACGAGCCCATCGAACAAACCAGCTCCCTGCGCCTGATTCCGAACATGCTCGTCATGCGCCCGGCCGATGCCAACGAAACCAGCGCCACCCTGGAAGTGGCCCTGACCCAGGACAGCCGGCCCACTAGCCTGCTGCTGACACGCCAAAACCTGCCCGTGCTCGACCACAAGGACTTCCCCAACCTGCGGGAGGGCGTCAAGCGCGGCGGCTACATTCTTCAGGAAGCCCCGGGCGGCAAGCCCGATCTCATCCTGCTGGCCTCCGGCTCGGAAGTGAGTCTGGCCATGGCGGCAGCCAAGCTGCTGCCCGAGCGGAAGATTCGTATCGTCAGCATGCCCTGCTTCGAGCTCTTCAACGAGCAGGAACAAGCCTACCGCGACAGCGTGCTGCCGCCTGACACGACGCCGCGCTTCGCCGTGGAGGCCGGACGGCCGGAGCTCTGGTGCCAGTACACCGGAAGCTTGGCCCGCGTGCACGGCATCGACCATTTCGGCGCCTCGGCCCCGGCCGGCAAGCTGGCCGAAGCGTATGGCTTTACCGCCGAGCAACTCGCCCGAAAGATCGCGGCGAGTGTATAGAAGGCAGATGCCTCCGACGGCCGGGGGGAAGGCTTCCCCCCGGTCCCCCGCATCTGCGGGCTCTATATAAAATTACATTTTTTTGGGAAGGGAGGGTGTGGGGAGAAAACCCTTTTGGGCAAAAAAGGGGTCCCTTCCCACCTTCTCCTCCTCCGAAGGAGTTCCCATGGCAGCGCCGGACAGAAATCTCGCCCTGGACCTGGTACGGGTAACGGAAGCCGCCGCGCTCAGCTCGTCGCGCTGGCTCGGACGCGGCGACAAGAACGCCGGCGACCAGGCCGCCGTGGATGCGATGCGGCTCTCGTTCAATACCCTACCCATCGACGGCACCATCATCATCGGCGAGGGCGAGAAGGACGAGGCGCCCATGCTCTATAACGGCGAGCATGTGGGAAACGGCCAGGGTCTGGCCATGGATGTCGCCGTGGACCCGGTGGAGGGCACCAACCTGCTCGCCTACGGCCGGCCGAACGCCATTTCCGTCATCGGCCTCGCGCCCAAGGGCAGCATGTTTCTGCCCGGCCCGAGCTTTTACATGCGCAAGCTAGTGGTACCGGTCGAAGCCAAGGACGTGGTCGACCTGGACGCCCCCGTCGAGGACAACCTCAAGCGGATCGCCAAGGCCCTGGGCAAGGACGTGGACGACTTGCTGGTGTTCGTCCTAGACAAACCGCGCCACAAGGAATTGATCGATGCCATTCGCCGGGCCGGCGCCCGCATCACCCTCCATACCGACGGCGATGTTGCCGGTTCGCTCATGGCCATTGATCCGGATGATGGGGTGGATGTCATGATGGGCACCGGCGGCACGCCGGAAGGCGTGCTTTCGGCCTGCGCCATCCGGGCGCTCGGCGGTCGCATGTTGGCCCGACTCGATCCCCAGAAGGAAGGCGAAAAACGCGCCTTGGCCGAAGCCGGCATCGACTGCCGGCAAATCCTGACCGAGGCCATGCTGGTCGCCAGCGACGACACCTATTTTGCCGCCTCGGGCATCTCCGGCGGGACGTTTTTGAACGGCGTCCACTACACCGGCACCCATGCCATCTGCCATTCCATGGTCATGCGCGGCAAGACCGGCACCATGCGCCGCATCGAAACGCGCATCCAACTCGAAAAACTGATGGAAATCAGCGCGGTCAAATACGATTAGCCGGTCGGGGGGCGTAGGCCCCCCGGTGTTCCTCCCGCTAGAAAATCAGAATCGCGTAGCCCTGGTCCTGGTATGTGGCCATGCTCGGATGGCCATGCATGTCGTCCAGCAGGGCGAATCCCTCGGCCACGGCCGCTTCCTGGCTGCCGAGCATCTGGGAGCAGGCCCGGCACACCCCGGCGATCAAGCCCAGGCTCTTGGTCTTCTCGAACAGCTTATGCAGATGATTGTCCGGCTTGGCCAGCTCGGCCACGAGCTTGGTCGCCTCTCCTTCCAGAATGATTTTGACCTCCTGCCCCTTTTCCCGCATGTCGATGGCATTGAGCAACACGTGCACGAAACAGATAAGCTCCCCGCGGAAGGCGAAAATCGCCGTTTTTTGCATGGTCATCTCCCTTGTCGCAGCCGCGACGGCTTGAGGTTCATGCGTCACACCCTGCCCACCGGCGCCATGTAGATGGTGAATTCCTGCTCGCCGTCGACGCCGAGCAAGGCGTCCGCCGCCTCCTGGTCATAGGCGGCAACGGCGCAGACGCCCGCGCCCACCGACTCGCAGGCCAAATAGAGATTCTGGCAGACATGGCCGGCATCCAGGGCGATCACCTTATAGGACGCCTCGGCATAGCGCCATTCCATGCGCGCGGGAATGGTGGTCCACAGGAAGGTGACGGCGCCGGTGCCGACGAAACGCTGGCCCAACGCGGCCCGGACCACCGCGTTTTGCAGATCGTCCCGCCGGGACACGGCGAGCAAGGCATGGGACAGGGGCACATAGCGGTAGATGCCGGGATCTATCCCGGCGACGCGGAAAACCGCCACATACGTTTCCAGGGCATGGCGGCAACCGGCCGAGGGGACCGTACGGTACACGGCCGTGGGCGAGGCCGCCCTGCGCACGCCCTGGGTGGCCCAAAGTAGAAAGGACAGTTCCTCCAGGCGCAAGGCTTCCTGGCGAAACGACCGCCTGGACTGCCGCGAGGCTATGGCTTCCCGAAGCGGCAGCATCCCGAGACCGTCCCCCCAGGAATCCGGCCCCGGCAGCGGCAGCAGCGCTGCATCGGCCGGATACGGCTTTTGCACCGGCGGCGGTTCCAGGCCTCGGCTCTGGGGCGTGGCGGAAAAATGCACCATCTGTCGTATGGTATCTTTCAAGTAAAACTTTAAGTCGTCATGCATCGATCCTCGCCTCCGGCAGATCCGTCAAAACAAACAAGGCCGCCCACGTCTCGCGCGAGCGGCCTTGGCAGAACACCCGTCACAAAGCGAAGCCTCAGGCGGCCGGCGCCGCCGGCGGCGTAAAGACCCTGGTTGCCAGGTCCTTGTCCAGCATGAAGGCACCGCCCGGCGTCTGATCCACCAGCTTCAGCTTGGCGATGACGTCGGACACGTTGGCCTCCTCTTCGACCTGCTCGTCGATAAACCACTTGAGGAAGGAGGCCGTGCCATGGTCCTTTTCCTCAAGCGCCAGGTCCATCAGCTTGTAAATCCGCTCGGTGACACCCTGCTCGTGGGCCAGGGAGTCCTTGAAAACGGCCAACGGCGAGTCCCAATCATGGGGGGGCGCGTCAATGGCCTGCAAGATGACCCGGCCGCCGCGTTCCACAATGTAATTGTAGAACTTTCAGCGTGGAGCTTCTCTTCCTGATCCTGAACGTGCATCCAGTTGGCGAACCCCATCAGCCCCTTGTCCTCGAAGTACGTCGCCATCGAGACATACAGGTAGGCGGAATAGAGTTCCCACTGCACCTGGTCGTTCAGGGCTTTTTCCATGGTTTTGGAAAACATACTTAATCCTTCTTCCACAGACCGTGGAGGTTGCAATACTCCCGGGCCGAGACCTTGGCCGCATCGACGCAGAACAACGCCTCGGGAGCCTGCCCGGGTTTCAGGAACTGCCGATAGGCCTTCCCGTCAGCCAACAGCTCGATCCACTCGATGTAATGCTTTTCCTCCATAGGATGGGCCACCGCGCCGACCTTGACCAGATAGCCCTTGTCGGTCTTCTCGATGACCGGAACGTGCTTTTCCTTGGCCGCATCCACGGTATTCTCGGTGATGCGCTTCATGGGCTGCCCACAGCAGACCAGCTCGCCGGCTCCGCCGTGAAGCACCTCGACAATATTACCGCACACTTCGCATTTGTAGATTTCCAGCTGTTGCGCCATGAGCTCGACTCCTTTTCGGCCCCGGAACGTTCAACCTGGGGAGTCGCGGCCGGGGCGATCCGAACCGACGCCAGGAAGTATCCCCGTGTTGTCCTGGATAATACGCATCATCGCGCGCCACGCAACCCACCCGTGACGAATTGGCACATTCCTGCTAAAGTTTTGGCCAAGCGCTCCGATGCGTCCAGTGAAGGGGGAACGCCCCGGAAGGGAGCAACGATGGACAGGAAACGACGCGTGATGCGACTTGTTTGGGCGGCCGCCTGCTGCGGCGCATTGTTGGCGACACCGACCGTCGCCGCGGCCGAGAGCCCGGCCCCGCTGCCCGTCCCCATCCCCATTCGGGATGTCAACGAACCGCCCACGACGTCCTTCCAGTCGGGGGCGCCCTTCGTGCCCGCGACGACCCGGAAAACGCGGCGGCGGCGGAAAACGTCATCGTACCGGCGGCACCGGAGCAGCAGACGCCCGGTCCGCGCCCGGAGCACGCCACAAAAGCCGATCGCCAGGACGCCCGAGCCTCGCCCGGCAGCCACCGACGCCCGGCCGATACCCAAGCTCGAGCTGCGCCACGAAGCGCCGACCGAATCGATCATGCCCTTGGAACCGCTGCCGGCACCGGCGCCCAAGGCGGCGACGCCGCCGGCTTCCGGGACCAAGACAGCGACACCGGCCCCGGCCACCTTTCCGCCGACGCCCGAACCGACGCCAGCCCCGGCTCCGGCGAAAGCGCCGACGACGCCGGCTAAACCATGAGGAGGACCGTTATGCACCGTTTCGCACGCACCCTGCCCTGGCGGTTGTTGCCGTTTCTCCTCCTGCTCTCGACGGGCTCCGCCCTGGCCCGGCAGGACACGCCGGCCCCGGCGCAATACTCGGACGTGGCCATGGCCATGGTGGCCGATCTGGACCACCAGCTCGTGCCGCGTCTGGGCATGTACACGACCAATAACAGCCGCGGCCTCTACTGGGTCGTCATCACCACCCCGGCCAATCTGGGGAATCTGAACGTCGCCTCGCCCCTGGCCCGGTTGTTCGGGCAGGAGCTGGCCTCGTCCTTCGTGGGCTACGGCTACAATGTCCAGGAGATCCGCAGGGCGAGCGACATTATTTTCAGTCGCGGCCAGGGCGAGTTTACCCTGACCCGCGATGTCCGCGCCCTGGCCAACCGTCGCGCCATGGCCACGCTCGTCGTGGCCGGAACCTATACCGTGACGCCGGCGGGCGTGCGCTACAACATCGAGGTCGTGGATGCGCGCAACAACACTATCGTGGCCATGACGTCCCGCACGGTCCCCATGAACGCCACGGTAGCCGCCCTGTCCCAGGACGACGGGTTGGGCACGGTCGTACCGACGGTGTCCACCACGGACCCGACCCGCTTCCGCCGGGAAATGGAAGCCACCATGGCCCGGCATTGGTAAGGGAAAACCAGCGAGGTTCGGCGCGCGGACAGACCGCGCCGTCCCTCGCCCGGAAAGCGTGTCGAGCGTCCTAGCGGACGGTTTTCTCCTGCCGTTGCGGGAGCGCATCCGCCGGCGTGTCCGCGGCTGCGGCGACCTGGGCCGGCGCCCGCGGCGTTTCCCTCGGGGGCTCCGGCTCCTCCATGGCCTTTTTGAAATCGCGCACGCTACGGCCGAGACTGCCGCCCAAATCGGCCAACTTGCCCGGTCCGAAGATAAGCAGGGCAATCAACAAAATAAGCACCACGTGCTGTGGTTCGAACAGTCCCATGGCATGCCTCCCAGGCAAAAGGTCCACCTTCTTCCCAGCTAGTCCCGAAGGCGCGACCAGGCAAGCAGGAAGCGGCTATTCCATCAAGACTGTCATTTCCGGCTACAGAGGCTTTTGTACCCAGAACTGGTACATCTCCACAAAGGTGTCCGGGTGATCGGCCTCGAACGCGGCCCAATTCTCCAGGCGCACCGCCGCCCTATCCTCAGGGAAACGCTGCCAGTAGTCGGCCAGCACGCCGGCGTCGATTTCAAAGCCGACGAAAGACATGCCGGACGCGGCCAGAAATGCCGCGATTTCCGGAAGGGTCAGGCAATGCTCCTGCACGTGGAAAAGCAGGTCGCGGCAGCCGCTGATGCTGTAAAAATCGCTGAGGAAGATGCTCTTCCACTCCTCGTCGGGCTGCCGGTCCATGAGGTCCTGGCGGCAATGCCGAATGCCGTCGACCGTCGCCGTATAGCCCAACGTGGCGATACGGCCCCGCAACCGCGTAATATCCCGCCGGGCCAGCCGGCTGTAGAGGCCCAGGCGCATGAAGCCGCCCGGCCGCAACAAGGCGAGCAGCACCCGCCAGCCGGCCAGGGGATCGGCCAAATGATGCAGCACGCCGGAAGATTCGATGACGTCGAAACGCCGGGACAGCTCGCCCAGACGCAAGATATCCGCCTGGGCGTACGTAATATTGGTGACGCCAATCTCCTGCGTCTTCCGCTTGGCGTAGCACAGGCTGGACAGGCTCAGATCCACGGCCAGCACACGCGCCCCCTCGTAACGCCGGGCGGTCTCCAAGGCATGCTGGCCGGTGCCGCAACCGGCGATCAAAATATCGAGGGGCTCCCGCAGACCGAGCGGCTGAAAGACGGCCCGGGGGTGGCATTGCCGCATGACCGCGTCAAAGGGGCGGGGCGTATCGGCCGGCGCCGCCTTGACCCAACGCGGATACGGGTTTTCTTCGTACTGGCGCCGCACCTGCCGGGAGACTTCGTCCTCGATGGGCGTCAGCCGGGGCATGGTCTTTCGTAAGGCCCGCGCTTCCAGCGGTTCGAGAAGATCCTGGGTAAGGACGGCCCGGACCGGCTCGGGCCAGAGGCGTTCCAAAAGGCGTTCGGCGCCCTCAAGGCGATACAGCGGCACATAGGCGGCGACGGCCACGGGCCACAACACGGGAACGGCCGTCCCGGCGGTCAGGGCCGCGGACAGGGAGGCGGACAACGTCCGCACCTGGTCGGCTTCCGCCTCGGTGACGGCGAACACGTATTCGTTGATGGCGCATTGGCAAGCCAGGGCGGCATAAAACTCCAACAGCCCCGACGTGAGCACCTTCGCGCCTTGCCAGGCGGTGGCGAGCAGGACGGATCGGGCCATGGTCAGCAGGCGCTCCAGCTCCAAGGAACAAACCGGCGCCGTTTTCAGGAGACTCTGGAGCATGGCGTGGCCGCACACGGCTTCCAACCCGAAAAAGCCGTAGAGCTCCTCGGCGGACAGGCGGCGCGGCCAGGCCAGGACCCGCCCGAGTGACGCAGGCGCTGATGGTCGGATCGTCCAAGACGCACCGGGTGGCCACGGCCGTCAATTCTCCGGGCCGGGCCCACGGTTCGCTCATGGCCCGAATGATGGTGCGCTGCACGGTGGCGTCCATATGGGCCAGCTCCAACCGGCGGGCGCAGGTCACGAAAAGACGACGGTTGTCCGGACGCTCCTCGATCCACAGGGAATGCATGACGGCATCCAGGGCATCGGTGGGATCGTCCTGACGGGCCAGCAAGATGGCGGTGAGCAGGTTCCAGGCTTCGACCAGATCGGGAGCCACGGCCACGGCCCGGCGGGCGAAGCCTTCAGCCTCGTCCAGCCAACCGCGATCCTTAAGGGTGATGCCGCAATTGACCAGGGCATCGACATAGTCCGGATCGATGGCCAGGGCCTTGCGGTAGTTGACCTCGGCCTCGTCCAACCGGCCGAGATCCTTGTAGACGTTGCCCAGATTATAGCGGGCCTTGGCGTAGTCCGGCCGGACGGCCAGCGCCCGCAGATAACTGACGATGGACTCCTCGGGGCGACCGAGCGCTTCCAGGACACTGCCCAGATTGCTATGAGCCATGGCCGAACTGGGTCGCAGGCGCACGGCCTTGCGAAAGTTGGCCAGGGCTTCGTCCAGCCGGTCAAGCTGCATCAGGGCTATGCCGCGATTGTTATAGAGGTCCGACGATTCGGGGGAAAGCATGATGGCCCGGTCCAGACTGGGCAGGGCCTGCTGGGCGTGCCGTTGCTGCAGGCAGATCGAACCGAGAACGTTCCAACCGAAAACGTCCTCCGGATAGCGCTCGGTCATGCTTCGCGCCCGTTCCTCGATATCCGCCAAGCGACCGGCCCGATACAACTCCACGATAGCCGCAAGCTCCGCCTCCCGCACGACATCGGGACAGAGGGCCTGTTCCTGCTCAATGTACATGGTGACATCCTGTGCAAAAAACGCGTTCGGGACGTCCCCGTACGGTCGCATTTTTCCACGAAAGGCGGCCCGGGACTTGCTTCTTTGGTAACAGAGATGTCACGCGAGACCAAGTAGTCCGTGACGATATTCTTTGTCCGATACCAGGCGCACGGGAAGGGGAGAGACGACACGGGCACGTCGACCGACGGACGGCGGACCCTTGGGGAAAGGCACGCTACCCGGCCGTTGCACTCCGACGGCCGGGTCGTCGCCCCCCCCGCAAGACCGGGGGAGGCGAAAAAACGGGTGGGCTAAAATTCCAGATGACGCCAGGTCCGGGGGAAAGCCGTCACGTCGCGGATGTTGGTCACGCCGGTGACCAGCATGAGCAAGCGCTCGAACCCCAGGCCGAAGCCGGCGTGGGGCACGGTGCCGAATCGCCGGGTGTCGAGATACCACCAGTAGGCGTCCATGGGCAGTCCGAGTTCCCGCACCCGGGCCTCCAACACGTCCAGCCGCTCCTCGCGGGCGCTGCCGCCGATGATTTCCCCGATGCCTGGCACCAGGACATCCATGGCGGCCACGGTCCGGCCATCGTCGTTTTGCCGCATGTAGAAGGCCTTGATGTCCCGTGGATAGTCATAGACGATGACCGGACGCTTGAAATGCTCCTCGGTCAGATAGCGCTCGTGCTCGCTTTGCAGATCCGTGCCGAAGGACACCGGATAGACGAAGGGCTTCTTGGCCGCGCCCAGGATGGACACGGCCTCGCCGTAGGGCAGCCGCACGAAGGGCTCGGCCAGCATCCGGTCCAGGGTCTCGGGCAGACGCGTATCCACAAACCGGGCAAACAGGCCGAAATCCTCGGCGCACGCGTCGCGGACATACGAGACGAGGTGCTTGAGCATGTCCTCGGCCACATCCATGGCATCATGCAGATCGGCAAACGCCATCTCCGGCTCGACCATCCAAAATTCGGCGGCATGTCGCGAGGTATCGGAATGCTCGGCCCGAAAGGTCGGCCCGAAGGTATAGACCCGGCCCAGGGCGCAGGCGAGCGCCTCGGCGGAGAGCTGGCCCGAGACGGTCAGATAGGCATCCTGGCCGAAAAAATCCCGCTTGCCCCGCTCGGCCGGAGGCAAGGCGGCTTCGGCACCGGTCAGGGTGGTCACCCGGAACATTTCCCCGGCTCCCTCGCAGTCCGAACCGGTCAGAATGGGGGGTGTGCACCCAGGAAAATCCCCGGGCGGCAAAATAGGCATGGAGCTCCTGGGCCAGGGACGACCGCAAGCGCAACATGGCCCCATACTTATTGGTGCGCGGCCGCAAGTGGGCGATGGTGCGCAAGAATTCGTCGGAATGCCGTTTTTTCTGCAAGGGATAGCCGGCCGGATCGGCCGGTCCCAGCACGGTCAGCCGGGTCGCCCGCAGTTCATGGCGCTGGCCCTGCCCCAACGAGGCCACCAGATCGCCGTCAACGGCCACGGATGCGCCCACCGTGGCCGCCGGCAACGCCGACGCCCCCTCGATGCCGGCATCCACGATCACCTGCAGATTGGCCAGGCAGGAGCCATCGTTGATTTCCAAAAACGAAAAGCCCTTGGCATCCCGGCGGGTACGCACCCAGCCCATGGCGCGAAGGCCCTGTCGCGGTTCCGGACTGGCCAGGGCGTCTTTTACGGCAATACGATTGCGCAGCATCATGCTTCCCAGGTAAACGTAAAAGGACAGCGTGCCGCCCCAGCGGCAATGGTCGCCGGTCGGGACAGACGGAGCTTCGCACTGTACCCGGCCACGAAGGCGCCGTCACGCAGACAGGACACCCGGGTGGCCAATGCGGCCGGCAGGCCCATCTCCCGATAGCTTTCGGCGTAGCGGCAGCGCGTGACGGCAAACGACAGGCTGTACGGCGTCCAGCGCACATCGGCAATGGTCAGGGCGTCACCGCGCCGCCAGAGATCGATCACCGACCGAAAATGTTCCAGGCACGGGCCGTTTGGGGCGCTCGCGGCAAAAGCCCTCCCGGCGGCCAGCGCGGCCCGCGTCACGGTCTCCTCGATAAGCGCAAGGGCTTGTGCTGCGTCGAAATGTTCCAGCAGCACCGCATAGACCTCGGCCAGCAACGCCGCTTCGATACGCCGCTTGGTCAACAGCGTCACGTTTTCCGATGAGGTTGCCATAGGTCACACCTCCCGGCCGGGCGCCGATCGGCCCCGCCGACCGGTCTTGTGCCACAAGCGGGCCGTCTCCCACAACTGTCCACGCGCTACGAAGACCTCGACCCCAAAAGCGGGCCGGACAAGCCGGCCCGCGGAGAGCTGTTGCCGGCCGACGCACGCACCACAGCATGCACGCGCCGACCGGGGGCCGCTTCTAGGACGACGGCGGAACCGGACGCATCCCCGGTGGGGGCGGCGTCTTAGTGGGCTGTCCCGGCTGCTGCGGCGGCTTCTTCGCCGGCGCAGGCTGGGCCGATGGCGCCGGCTTCACGCCAGGTTGCGGCGCCGGTGCGGAACGCGGCGCGGACGGCTGAGGACGCGGCGCCGGCTGTGCAGGCGGCGGAGGCGGCGGTTGCCGGCGATGATGGTGATGCGGCGGCTCCGGCTTGGGTGGAACCACCGGCTGCGGACGCGGTTGCCGGCGGTTGCGGCTGCGGACGCGGTTGCGGCGGTGGCGGCGGACGTCGCGGGGGTGGCGGTGGTGGCGGACGTCGCGGGGGTGGCGGTGGTGGCGGCGGCGTCCCGTAATAGGGATCATACGGCGACGGCGGCCGCTCTCCGTTACTGGCGACAATCGTCCCCAGTCCGAAAAGGACCACGACAGCAAGCGCGAACGTGCGCAGGCGCGACAACTTCCTCTGCGGCATATGGATTCTCCTTTTTGCCGGTCAGCGCGGCGACAAGCAACGCCAGGGCTCCGCCCACCACCGCTGCCGCCATGTCCCACGGGTCACAGACCCCGTCGACAACAAACTTTCGCAACAGATCAAATCTCCAGGGGAGATCGGCCAGCATCTGCGTGAAGGCCGCGCGATCCACCCCTTGCAGCCACTCGAAAAGCACATTGATCCCCACCCACAGCGCCACGCAGGCGATCCGGCGCCGCCAGCGCGTCCAACCGGTGACGCCAATGGTCAGCAGGGAAAACGCAAAGACATGCAACGCCGTCGGCAGAGCTTGCATCGCGGGACGAAGTGCCGAGGGAACGGACCAGCCGAGATACCAGCGGGTGCCGACCAGGGCTTGCACCAACGCCGGCGACCGCCAACGAAACATGGCATAAAAGAGAAATCCAGCCACTAATCCCACCATGCCGATGCCGATCTGCCATCGGGCCCCGACAGACAACAGCCAGGGACCCGCAGCGTGCGTCACGGGAAACGTGGTCATCTCGGACACGACAGGGGCGGCGTCCCGCACGAAACCGTCTTCCGCACCTGGCCGCGTTCCCTCCGGATCGTTCCCCGTACGGGGCGCAGCCATACCATATGAGGCAACGTGACGGGACCACATGGTGGAATCTTACCCAGAGAGGGGTTTGGGCGTCAATGCGACAACACGCGGGCCCAAACGCAATGAGGCGGACAGGCAGGTCTGGCAACCTCTGTTACTGCGGCGAATGGTTGTGGTCAGCCCGCCGGCATGAATGCGACGTTGTGCCCTACCCGCCAAGCAGATGCGCGCCGCTTTTGTCAAGCAGGTCCAGCAGGCACAAGACGCCAAGAGCCAGGTTGACGGCCAGGCAGCAGCCGGTCAGGACCAAGCCGAGACGGCGTTTCCGCAAAAAATAGGCCCCAAAGCACCAGGACCACAAAACGCAGCCCGTAATGCTCACCAGCAGGAGCGCCTTGCCTTGGCGGCTCAGCAGCAGCACCCCCACAACCCACCATTGGCATGCCGCCGCGAAGCTCAATACCACCAGACTCCAGATAGATCGAGAAGGCATGGCGTTTCTTGTGTCGGGGTGGACTCAACCGAAAAATGCGGTCACATCGGGCACGCTTTTTCCCGCCGGGTTCTCCAGGTCGAAGGGCACGACGGGGCCGAAATGGAAGACGGACGCCACCAGACTGCCGGGGAACCGACGACGGCGGTCGTTCTGGGCCCTGACGGCCTCGTTGTAGGTGCGGCGGGCCCTCTGGATCGCGTCTTCCACGGCGTTCAGCTCCTGCCGCAGGCGGAGGAAACGGGCGTCGGCCGTGCGCTCGGGAGAAGCCTCGGCCACGGCGAGGAGGCTGCGCAACGTGCCGGAAAGGAGGCGCTCATGGCTGGCGTATTGTCTGACCAGCCCGACGAGGTCGGGCACCAGATCGTGGCGATGCCGCACCTGGACGTCGATGGCGCTCCAGGCCGCAGCCACGGTAGTCTGGCCGCGCGCGAAACCGCTGTCCAGTACGGCCGCGGCAACGACCACGAAGCCTGCGAGGCCAAGGGCAACCCAAATGACCGTCACGCTTCCTCCTCGGGCGAGGGGAAGGACAGGGCGCGGCGGCCTACCGGCGCGGTGGGGGACGCGGTTTGGGGCGCAGGCCCGGAGCCGGAGACTTCCGGGCCTGGCGCCCTGGCTCTCCTGCCGGGGGCCGCGGCGGGAGAGCGCGTTGTCTTCTAGCTTACCCGGCCGAAATTGATATTGGAGACCGTTATTATTAATTATGGGCAGACACGGCGCCCGTCCGTCGGCGGCCGCGGCCGCACGTGGGCCGGCATGCTCTGTGCAGTGCCCCCACGTCATGGCAGGCGCGCGCGGGACGCCAAAGAGGCGGCTGCGTCTCGTGTGTGTCCCGGATAACGCGACCGCCCGGAGGAAACATGCGCTTTCCCCAAGACATGCACATCCCCTCGCAACGCGCTGGAGGTACAGGCGGGCAGAACGCCGCCTCCGCGCCATGCCTGCGGGCCCTGTCGGCTTCTTTTCTGCTTCTTCCGCTCCTGCTCGGCGGCCGGCATGCGTTCGCCGGGCAAGCACAGCACAGCGGCAGCCCGCATGGCGTTGCCGTTTGCGAAAGGACCGATACCTACGGCTGCTATACGAACCACAAGTACGGCTACGTCATCGCCTGGCCCAAAACGCTGCTCACGGCCAGGGGAGAATCGGCGGCCGGTGACGGACAAATCTTCACCGCGCCGGACGGACAGGCGGAACTGCGCTGCTGGGCCGGATTTCAGTCCGTGGACCGGCAGTCGTTGCAAGCACTTTTCCACCGGGCGCAGCAGGAACCAGGATTCCAGGTCACGTACACGCACCTGGGGAAAAATTTCTTCGTCGTCTCCGGGAAAAAGGATGCGAAGATCGTTTATCAAAAAACGATCACAGGACGCGATATCACGGCGACGTTCGTCTTGACCTACGCCTCGTCACGCAGTGCCGTGTTCAACCCGATCGTCGGCGATATCGCGAAATCCTTTGTGGCGAGCCCCGACTTCAGGCCCCAATAGGCGGCTGGCCAGGCCTCCCCAGCCAGCATAACCCATCCAACAGAAGGACAACGCCCATGCTCCGAATCCGCACCATCTCCCGCATCATGGCCCCCCTCACCCTGGCGGCCATGATGCTCCTGTGCCTGGCCACCGCCGCCTCCGCCACCGACAAGCCCCGGATTTCCTTCGCACCGGGGAGTGACAGCGCCAGTCTTCAAGGCGAAATCCAGGGCATGGACCGCGACGTGTACCCCATCACGGCCAAGGCCGGTCAAACCATGCAGGTGACGGTGGCCAACGCGCACAAGCTGGTGCTGTTCCGCATCCAGAAGCCCGGCACGGCGGAGTCCTACCTGCCCAAGGCCGGCGAGGACGATGACGCCACCCAGTGGCAAGGGGTCCTGCCGGCAAGCGGCACCTACAAGATCATCGTCGGCGCCATGCGGGGGGACGACACCCATTACACGCTCACTGTCCGCATCACCAAATAAGACGAAATGCGCCGTCCAGGCGCTGCGGCCGAGCTACAGCGCCTGGGCTCCGGACTCGCCCGTACGGATGCGGATGGCCTCGGGCATCGTGGAGATAAAGATCTTGCCGTCCCCGACCTCGCCCGTACGGGCCGCCTGAAGAATGGTCTCCACCAGGGGCCGCACGCGCGCCTCCTCCACGACCAGCTCGATTTTGACCTTGGGCACGAAATCCACCTGGTATTCGGTTCCCCGATAGACCTCGGTGTGCCCGCGCTGCCGGCCGAACCCCTTGACTTCGGTGATGGTCATGCCGGAAACGCCCATTTCGACGAGCTTTTCCTTCACTTCCTCCAGCTTGTGCGGACGAATGATCACTTCGATACGCTTCATTGCCCTGCTCCCCTTTCTCCAGAAAAATTATTCGCCGTAAGCGCTTTCCGTATGTTCCGAGAGGTCGAGCCCCATGGTCTCGGCCTGAGGATCAAGCCGCAGCCCCATAACCGCCTTGACGATCCGAATGATGCACCAGCTCGCCACAAAGGCGTACAGGCCCACCGCCGCCACGCCCAGGGCCTGGATGCCGAGCTGGGCGGCATTGCCGGCCAACAGGCCGTCGGCTCCGGCCGGATTGACGGCCTTGGCGGCCAAGACACCAACCAGCAGCGTGCCGATCAGGCCGCCTACACCGTGGATGCCGACCACGTCCAGACTATCGTCGAAGCGCAGCCGGGCCTTGAGCAGCACCGCCCCGTAGCAAATGCCGCCGGCCAACATACCGATCAGCACGGCCGAGCCCGGCGAAACGAACCCCGCCCCGGGGGTGATGGTGGCCAACCCGGCCACGGCCCCGGAAGCGGCACCGAGGGAAGTCGGCTTGCCCCGATGCCACCATTCGATGACCGACCAGACGGCCATGCCGGCCATGCCGCCCAGATGCGTGGCGGCAAAGGCATTCGCGGCCACACCGTTGGCGGCCAGGGCGCTACCGGAATTGAAGCCGAACCAGCCGAACCACAAAAGTCCGGTACCCAGCAGGGTCATGGGTAGATTGTGCGGCACGATCTGATGCTTGCCGTGGTCCTTACGGGCGCCCATGACCAGGACCGCGGCCAGGGCCGCCGCGCCGCAGGTGAGGTGGACGACCAGCCCGCCGGCGAAGTCCAGCACGCCTAGGGCCTTCAGCCAACCGCCGTTGCCCCAGACCCAATGGCAGACCGGATTGTACACGACGACGACCCAAATCAGGGAAAACAGCAAAAACGGCCCGAAACGCATGCGTTCGGCCACGGCGCCGGTAATCAGCGCCGGCGTGATGGCGGCAAACATGCATTGGTACATGGCAAAGGCGATCTGGGGAATGGTCCCGGCATAGTCGGGATTGGGAGCCGTGCCCACACCGCCGAGCCCGAACCAGGCCAACGAGCCGATCAGGCCGTGGATGTCCGGCCCAAAGGACATGGAGTAGCCCAGATACACCCACTCGAACGAGACGAGGGAAATGAGGATCAGGCTCTGCATGATGGTGCCAAGAACGTTTTTACGGCGAACCATGCCACCGTAAAACAGGGCCAACCCCGGTATCATCAGCAACACCAGGGCAGCGCTGATGAGAACGAATGCCGTATCTCCACTCTGGATCATGGATGTCCCCCCGCAAAGACAGAATGGCGGGACCTGTACCAAAAATGGTGCATTTCCAGCAAATTCACACAAATGTGAAGGCATCCACTTTTTTGTGTCAAGGTGGTGGGCCGCACCTGGAGCACCGTCGCCACCTGCGGTCTCCGTCGACGGCATGGTTCCGGAGTTGGAGAACGAACATGCGTTATTTTAAGATATTATCTGTCATCGTGCGGCGTAGGTCTGTCCGCAGCCTACGGGCCGCACGACCATTCCAACGGCAGCAAGCTCACACAAATTTGCAAAATGAAAGAAAATTCCACTGGGTCTCACAACAGTGACAATCCGAGACACTGCCCGCAAACGCGGGAAGCCCTGTCGCCGACGGCCAAAGGGCACAGCCCGTTGGAAATCTATTGCTCTGTGAATGTGTTACGGAGAACGAAAGGCAGCAACACGCCGTCAGAAGAATGTTGCCCGGCCGTCGCCATCCTGAGGCTCACGCGATGCAACGACGCCTCTCCCAACGGTTCTTCCGTCAGCACGGCGCCCAGGCCGACGAGAGGGGCAGACGGCGTCCTGCGGGAGGCACCGCCTCCGGCCGGGAAGCATGGCTCAAATGAAGTCGGGATCGACCGCCGCCTTGCCGCCGCCGAGCATGAGCTTGACGTAGCGGACCGAACGGTCGTCGATGGGGACAATGGGGAAACGCCCCCGGCAGGCGTCGCAGGTGATGACCGTGGGCTTGGCCGGCGCCACCACCGGCACTTCCCGGTGGCAAAACGGACAGGGATACAAGAAGACCAGCTCCACCCCCATGGGTTTGACCGGGGTCAGAGGCTTGCGTTTTTCCACCGTCATACCTTCTCCGTGACGAGCGAAACGCCGGTCATGGCCGCCGGAACGGGCAGCCCGGCCAGGGTCAGCAGGGGTGGGCGCGATATCTCCCAGCCGGCCGGGCCGCAACACGGCATCGGCGCGGGTCGGGTCGACCAGGATCAGTCGCACGGGATTGGTGGTATGGGCCGTCATGGGGCCACCGTCCGGGCCGATCATTTCCTCGGCATTGCCATGATCGGCGGTCACCAGGATACGCCAGCCGGCGGACAAGGCCGCCCGAACGATGCGGTCCACGCAGCCGTCCACCGTGGTGACGGCCCGCATGGCGGCTGACAGGACGCCGGTATGGCCGACCATGTCCAGATTGGCCAAGTTACCACGGCCAAGCTATAGCCGCCCGAGGCCATCTCGGCCAGGAAGGTATCGGTCACCGCCGCCGCGCGCATCTCGGGCCGCAAATCATAGGTGGCCACGTCCCGGGGCGAGGGGACGAGCCGCCGCGCCTCGCCGGGAAACGGCTCTTCCCGGCCACAATTCAAAAAATAGGTGACATGGGCGTATTTTTCGGTCTCGGCCAGCCGCAGTTGGCGGAGTCCCGCCCGGGAATAGACCTCGCCCAGGACGTCGGACACGATTTCCGGGGCAAAGGCCACCGGCAAGCCGAAGGCCGGATCGTACTCGGTCATGGTGGCGAAACCGGAAAGCTGCGGCCGGTGATCCCGGGGAAAGGCGTCAAAGGCGTCCTCGGTCAGGGCCCGGGTGATCTCCCTGGCCCGGTCCGCCCGGAAATTACAAAAGAACACCGCGTCGCCGTCCCGGAGTACCCCGTCCCCGCCGGCCAGCACCCGGGGCTTGACGAACTCGTCGGTCTCGCCGGCGGCATAGGCCTCCGCCACGCCGGCCACCGGGTCGGTAAACGGCACGCCCTGCCCGCCGGTTAGGGCATCGTAGGCCACCCGCACCCGGTCCCAGCGCTTGTCGCGATCCATGGCGTAGTAGCGGCCGATCAACGAGGCGACGCGGCCGGCCTTGCCGTTCTTCAAAAAAGCGGCCAGCGCGGCCACATAGCCCTTGCCGCTGTGCGGCGGCGTGTCGCGCCCGTCGAGGAAGGCATGGAGGAAGATTTCGGATTGGCCCAACTGTCGGGCGGCGGTTACCAGCGCCTGCACGTGCCGCACATGGCTGTGCACGCCGCCGTCCGAGATCAGTCCCAGAAAATGGAGGCGGCCGCCGGCGGCCAGGGAGGACCGGACCAGCGCGGCCAGCACCGGATTCGTGGCCAGACTGCCGTCTTCCACGGCCATGTCGATGCGGGTCATGTCCTGATAGACCACCCGACCGGCCCCGATATTCATGTGGCCCACTTCGGATTGCCCATGAAACCGTCGGGCAGGCCCACGTCCCGGCCCGAACAGGTCAAGGTGGTGGAAGGATAGGTCGCGAGCAACCGGTCGATGGCCGGCGTGCCGGCCAGGGTCACGGCATTGCCCGGGCCGGCCGGCGCCAGCCCCCAGCCGTCCAGAATCAACAGCAGCGTGGGGGAAGGCATCAGACCCGACTCGTTTCAACCACGGTCTCGGGCAGGGGAATGGGCTTCCCCTCGGACCAGAGGCCTTCGAGATTATAGAAGGGGCGCACCTCTTCCTGGAAGATGTGCACGGTGACATCATTGAGGTCCAGCAGGACCCATTGGCCGAGGCGGTAGCCCTCCATGCCGAGATAGGAAATTCCCTCCTCGGCGCAGCGTTCGAGCACATGGTCGGCCAAGGCCTTGGCCTGCCGAACGTTGGCGGCCGAAGCCACGACCATGGCCTCGCAGATAGGGTTGATGTCGGCCACGTCCAGAGCCAGGACTTCCCTGGCTTTTTTCTCCAGGAGCCAGCCGGCGACGAGCACGGCCTTGTCCCGGGCGGACAGCATTACATGCGGTGTATTTTGGGGCATTCTTTCTCCGAAACGGCGGTACGTTCCCGGAAGCGCCGGGAATCTCCATTGCCTTACGTGATTCGGGGCGATCCCGCAAATGGGACGACACGGGGAAACATCATTTTTCTCGGCCACTCTCTTGACGACGGGCCTGGCATTCGGCAGGTATCCTCCCTGGATGCGCCATGACGCCATCCGGAGGAAGAATCATGATTTTCGATATGGACATCGAAACCTTGCCCCGGGAAGAGCTGGAGGCGCTCCAACTGCGGCGTCTGCAACGCCAGTGTGACAAGGTGTACGCCAACGTCAGTTTCTACCGGCATGCCTTCGACGATGCCGGCATCAAGCCCAGCGACATCAAAAGCCTGGCCGACCTGCGCTACCTGCCGTTCACCGAAAAGCAGGATCTCCGCAACAACTACCCCTTCGGCCTGTTCGCCGTGCCCAAGGACAACGTCGTCCGCATTCACGCTTCTTCCGGCACCACCGGCAGGGCCACGGTCGTCGGGTACACCCAGCGCGACATCGCCAACTGGGCCAACATGATGGCCCGGGCCTATACCGCCGCCGGCGCCACCCGGCGCGACATCATTCATATCGCCTACGGCTACGGACTGTTCACCGGCGGTCTGGGCGCCCACTACGGAGCCGAACGGCTCGGCGCCACCACCGTTCCGGTCTCGGGCGGCGGCACCCGCCGACAGGCCATGCTGCTCAAGGATTTCGGCTCCACGGTCCTGTGCTGCACGCCTTCCTACAGCCTGGTGCTCTACGAAGCGGCCCGGGAAGCCGGCATCGACTTCAAGGACCTGCCGCTGCGCATCGGCGTCTTCGGGGCCGAGCCGTGGTCGGACAACATGCGCCGGGACATCGAAACCAAAATGGGCATCAAGGCCATCGACATCTACGGCCTGTCCGAGGTCATGGGGCCGGGAGTGGCGGTCGAATGCGTCGAGGCCCAGCACGGCGCCCATATCATGGAAGACCAATTCCTGGTCGAGGTCATCGACCCCGTCACCAAGGAACCCCTGCCCCCAGGCGAAACCGGCGAGCTGGTCATCACCACCCTGACCAAGGAAGCCCAGCCTCTCATCCGCTACCGGACCCGGGACATCACCCGGCTGGATTACACGCCCTGCTGTTGCGGCCGTACCTTCGCCCGGATGTTTCGGGTGCAGGGCCGCAGCGACGACATGCTGATCATCCGTGGCGTCAACGTCTTTCCCTCCCAGATCGAGAGCATCCTCCTCGAAACCGAAGGGCTGACGCCCTACTACCAGCTGGTGGTCCGCCGCGACGGCAATCTCGATACCTTGGCCGTCCACGTGGAAGTAGATGACAAACTCTTCTCCGACGAGATAAAAAAGCTCCAGCGCCTGGAAGCGAAGCTCCAAAAGAACATCAAGGATTTTCTGGGCGTGACGGCCCAGGTCAAACTGGTCGAGCCGAGGAGCATCCAGCGTTCCGAAGGCAAGGCCCAGCATGTCCTGGACCTGCGCAACGAGTAACCGGCCACAGGCCGCCTTTGTTGGGAGGGAGTCGCCGTGATCAAAGCCGAACAGATTTCCATCTTTCTGGAAAACAGGGCCGGGCGTCTGGAAGAAGTGACCCGCGTGCTGGGCGAGGGCGGCATCAGCATCCGCGCCCTGTCTCTGGCCGACACCTCGGATTTCGGCATTCTGCGCCTGATCGTCAGCGATCATGAGAAAGCCAAGCAGTTGCTCAAGGAACATGGTTTCACCGTGGGCCGCAACGCCGTGGTCGCCGTGGAGGTCTCCGACGCGCCCGGCGGGCTGCACAGCGTGCTGCATTTGCTGTGCGGCAACGGCATCAATGTGGAATACATGTACGCCTTCGTGCACCAGCGGGAGGAATCGGCCGTCATCATCTTCCGCTTCGACCGTACCGACCAGGCCATCGAACTGCTGCAACAGCACCATATCCCCATCATTCCCGGGGACACGCTCTACAATATCTGACCGACCCCGGACCGGGGGCGCCGCCTGACGCCCCCGGCCTTCCTTTCCTCCCGTCCCCGTTCCGTTTTCCCGTTCGCCTAGGCCCTCGACCGCCGGTCGGCGCCGAAAAACCCGCCTTGACAAAAAGTGGTCTTCCTGACCTAACATCCCCCATTCCGGGAAATCGGCTTCCCGGACGGCAACGCCTGAGGCGCTCCGGAGGGATATGTGGGACGGCTGGCTTTGCTGCGCCGGGGGGCGCTGGTCTGGGAAGCACCGATGGCGGGCGCCATGCGCGTTCCGGCGGTCTTTCTGGGCAGCGCCCAGGCCATGGACGCCATGGAGCACGACGTCATGACCCAGCTCACCAACGTCGCCAGCCTGCCCGGCATCGTGCCTCCGGCCCTGGCCATGCCCGACGCCCACACGGGCTACGGATTTCCCATCGGCGGCGTGGCCGCCTTCGATGCCGCGGCCGGGGGCGTCATCTGCGCCGGCGGCGTGGGCTTCGACATCGCCTGCGGCGTGCGCGCCCTGCTGACGAACCTGACCAGGGACGAGGTCGAACCGGTAAAAGACCTCCTTGCCGACCGTCTTTTCGCCCGGGTGCCGGCCGGACTCGGCAGCAGGCGGCCGTCCCCGGCTGTCCAATCGGGACATGGATCGCATGCTGACCGGCGGCGCAGCCTGGGCCGTCAAGGAAGGCTACGGCGAACCGGCCGACCTCCCCCATATCGAAGAAAAACGGCACCATGGCCGACGCCGATCCCGGCGGCGTGTCCGCCCGCGCCAGGGAACGCGGTCGCGACGCCGTCGGCAGTCTCGGTTCCGGCAACCATTACCTGGAAGTCCAGTATGTGGACGCGATCCTGGACGCCGAGGCCGCCACGGCCTACGGGCTGGCGCCCGAACAGGTGGTCGTGGCCATCCATTGCGGCTCCCGAGGACTCGGCCACCAGACCGCCACGGATTGGATCGCCCGGATGCGCGCCAAAGCCTCGCACGATGGCCTGACGCTCCCGGACCCCGAACTGGCCTGCGCGCCCCTCGATTCGGCCACCGGTCGGGGCTATCTCGGGGCCATGCGGGCGGCCGGCAACTGCGCCCTGGCCGGCAGGCAAGTCATCACCCAGCTCGTGCGCGACGTCTTTACCGAACTTTTCCCCGGCTCCCGTCTGGCGCTCCTGTGCGACGTCTCCCACAACACCTGCCGGATCGAAACCCACGCAGTGGCGGGAACGCCCAAACGGCTGGCCGTCCACCGCAAGGGCGCCACCCGGGCCGTCGGACCGCACCATCCGGACCGACCACCGCTCTATCCGGGATTCGGTCAGCCCGTGCTGGTCGGCGGTAGCATGGGGACCGCTTCGTACATTCTGTCCGGAGGCGACGCCGCCGTGGACCGCTCGTTCGCCTCGACCTGCCACGGGGCCGGCCGGGCCATGAGCCGCAAACAGGCCCTGAAGCGTTTCCGCAGCCGGGAAGTTCTGGATGCCCTGGCCCGGGACGGCGTCGTCCTTCGCGCCCACGATTTCCGAGGGGTTGGCGAAGAGGCTCCACAAGCCTACAAGGACATCGAAGAAGTAGTCTGGACCACGCACGCCCTGGGACTGGCAACGCACACCGCCAGGCTGCGTCCCATGGCCTGTATCAAAGGGTAGTCATGCTCGAACGACTCATTCGCGAAACCGATGCCATCGCCCGTTTGACCGGGGATGTCGTGCTCCTGTTGGACCAGTCGGGCGTCATCCTGCACGCCACGCCCGAAGCCGTAAACCTGTTCGGCCTGCCGGCCGGCCAGCTGACCGGTCTCCCCTTCGGCGTTCCGATGACCTCCCGCGACGACACCGAAGTGATCATGACCGGCTCGGGCAATCGGGTGCTTTTGCGCCGCGAGGACATCCAGCAGGACGATCTGCACCTGACCCGCGTCCTGCTGCGGGACGTCACCGCCTTGCGCACGGCCCAGGAGGACTTGGCCAAAGCCCGGGAGGCCGCCAAGGCCGCCGACAAGGCCAAAAGCCATTTCCTGGCCAACATCACCCACGAAATCCGGACGCCCATGATCGGCGTACTCGGCATGACCGAGCTGACCCTGAGCACGAACCTCACGGCCAAGCAGCAGGAATATCTGGAAATGGCCAGACATTCCGCCCAGTCGCTGCTGACGTTGCTCAACGACATCGTGGATTATGCCCGCATCGAGATCGGCGCCCTGGAGTTGGCCAAAACCCCCTTTGTCCTCCACGACACCGTGGAGGACGTCATCAGCATCTTCCGTCCCCTGGCCACCAAAAAGGGACTGCATCTCGAATACCGCCAGGGCCCGACCGTCCCGCGGGAACTCATCGGCGATCCCAGCCGCTTGCGCCAGATTCTCACCAATCTGGTGGGCAACGCCGTCAAATTCACCGATAACGGCAGCGTCCTGCTGGAAATCGTCCCCCAGGCGACGCTCTCGGCCCCAGCCGACACCTCGGGCTGCCGGCTCGCCTTCACCGTCAAGGATACAGGCATCGGCATCCCCCGGGACAAGATCCAGGCCATCTTCGACAGCTTCACCCAGGCCGACGTCTCCTCGACTCGCCGTTACCAGGGCGCGGGACTCGGCCTCGCCATCGTGCGCCACCTGGTGGAGATGATGGGCGGTAGCTACCGGGTGGAAAGCGAGGAAGGGCACGGCAGCACCTTTTCCTTCGAGATTCCCTTTGCCCTCCCGAGCGTCCAGGTCGCGGCGGCGACGACGACCGCGACGCCACCGGGGACCGGCATGCAGCCGCTGACCGTCCTGCTGGCCGAGGACAACCCCATCAACCAAATTTATGTCCAGGAGCTGCTGGAGATGGACGGCCACACGGTGGTGGTGGCCCATACCGGCCGGCGCGCCCTGGAGGCCCTGCGCAAGCAGTGCTTCGACGTCATCCTCATGGACATCCAGATGCCGGAGATGGACGGCCTGGAGGCCACCCGGGTCATCCGGGCCGATCAAAGCGGCGACTTCGATCCGGCCATCCCCATCGTCGCCTTGACGGCCCATGCGCTGCGGGGCGACCGGGAGACCTTCCTGCGGGCCGGCATGAACGAATACTTGAGCAAACCCGTCAGTCCGTCCGAGCTGGAGGAGGCCCTGGTCCGGGCCATGGGGGGGAGCGAGCATCCCCGCCGTCAGGAACCCGTCCCCGAGGAGTCTCCCCTCCCCGCCGTCCTGGACTGGAACGAGTTGCTGTCCAAGGCCCGGGGCAACACCGGCTTTCTGATGAAACTCTTTACCGCCTTCGTGGCCGAACAACCGGTTCATCTGGAAGCCATGCGCGAGGCCCTGGCCATGGCCGACTGCGATCACCTGGCCTTTCTGGCCCATTCCCTGAAGGGAGCGGCGGCCACCATGTGCGCGCCGCTCCTCCGCGAGGCCTGTCTGGATCTGGAACGGGCGGCCAAGGGCGGTCTCCTGGACCAGGCCGGTGCCGCCTTCCCGGCCATGGAAACGGCCATGGCCGACGTTCTCGCCGTCATGCGCGGCAAGCTCACCACCGTCGGCGCCTGAGGCCGCCATGCCCGCCGCGACCGTCGATCGCCCTTATGCCGCCCGGCATCGGGGGCTTTTGCCCTGTCCGAAAAAAAGATGCCCGATTCGCAAAAAAGTGTTGACGACAATGCTAGTCGCTCCTAAATAAGAATCAACAGCAGATAGGAATAATTCTTGTGACAGCGGAAGCCATGCAACACCTCTTCGCCGCGCGCGGCCTCAAATTCACCCACCAACGTTACCTGGTCTATCGGGCCATGGTGGCGACCACGGACCATCCCTCGGCGGAAATGGTCTGGCGGCGGGTGCGGGCCGAGGCCCCGTCCATCTCCCTGGACACGGTCTACCGGACCCTGGCCGCCCTGGAACGCACGCGGCTCGTGATCCGGGTGCCGGGCGACGCGAACGAGGGACGCTTCGACGCCAATCTGACGCCGCACCACCACGTGGTGTGCTTAGGCTGCGGCCGGATCGACGACTTCAGCATGGCCGGAGTCGGCATTGCCGATCTCCCGGCGAGCCTCGCCGACTGGGGACGAATCGACAACGTCCAGATCGTGGTCCGCGGCCTGTGCCGGGCCTGTCTGGAACAGCAAAAAAACAACCAACCGCCTCAACAAAAGGAGTCCGACAATGAGTAAGTCGCTTGAAAACCTGAAGGCCGCTTTCGCCGGTGAATCGCAGGCCAACCGCAAATACCTCGCCTACGCCGACGCCGCCGACAAGGAAGGGCACAAGGGCGTGGCCAAGCTGTTCCGGGCCGCTGCCGCCGCCGAGACCATTCACGCCCATACCCACCTGCGCACCATGAATGGCGTCGGCAGCACGGCCGAGAACTTAAAGGACGCCATCGCCGGCGAGACCTTCGAGTTCAAGAGCATGTATCCGGAAATGATCGCAGGGGCCAAGGCCGAGAACGACAAGGCGGCCGAACGCACCTTCAGCCTGGCCAACGAAGTGGAAAAGGTCCACGCCAAACTGTACGCGGAAGCCGCCGCCGACATCGCCGGCTATCCCGAGCAGGATTGGTATATCTGCTCGGTGTGCGGCTACACCGTCGCCGGCGGTGCGCCGGACCAGTGTCCGGTGTGCCAGGCCCGGGCCAAGGCGTTCTTCAAGGTGGACTAACCAGCCCAGCGGGCAAGGAGCACATATGGCCGCGCCGGAAGACATGTGGCAATGTCAGACCACGAATTGTGGCTACATCTACGATCCGGACAAGGGTGACCGCAAGGGCAGGATCCCCAAAGGCACCGCCTTTCGCGACCTGCCGGACACCTGGAAGTGCCCCGTCTGCGGCGCCGGCAAAAAGATGTTCCGGCCCCTGGCCGGTCCGGGCTCCGCCCGGGCCGAGGCGGCGCCTTCCTGACGTCGCCCGTTCCTCAAGCATCCCCGGAAGGCCCCTCCAGCGTGGAGGGGCCTTTTTTTCGCAAGGCCCGTATGGCGAGGAGCTGTTCGCGTCCTTCCAGGAAGCTGCCTCAAGCGCGTGTGCCCGCCGTCGGCTCGCTGCCGTGGCGCGCGTCGAGCATGCCTTTGTAGACCTCGGCATACAGCGACAGCATGACCATGGCGAAACCGAGAACGAGCGGCCCGTACAGGATGCCCAGGGCGCCGAAGAATTTGATGCCGCCGATGATGGCTAAAAAGACCCAAAACGTGGACATCTTGGAGCGGTTCTGCATGAGGATCGGCCGGATGATGGAATCGATGCCCGACACCACGATCGCCCCCCAGCCGATCAGAAAGAGTCCCCACTGCCAATGCCCGGTCAGGATCAAATACAGGGCCACCGGCAGCCAGATCAGGGCCGTCCCGACCACGGGGATGAGCGAGGCGAAGCCCATCATGCAGCCCCAGAAAAACGGCTGGATGCCCACGATAAAAAGGCCGAGTCCGCCGGCGGCTCCCTGGGCCAAGGCGATGACGAAGGCACCCAAAATGACGGACTTGGCCACGTCGTCGAGTTGGCGGAAGATCCGGTTCTCCTGGTCCGTGGTCAGCGGCAGCAGGTAACGCAGCCGTGCCATCATGCGTTCCCCGTCGCGGATGAGGAAAAAGAGCACGAACAGGAGGATGACGAAGTTCATGGTCAGGATGAAGACGTTGCCGATGATCTTGGTGCCGCTGTCCAACAGCATCTGGCCGGCACTTTTGGACAGCGCGATTAGGTCGGCCTGGGGGGCCAATTTCTTGAGATCGACAAACGGCAGGTGGTTCTGCATCCATTGGAGATACGGTGCGATGGACTCATGGCTGAACAGGGTGTTGAAATCCGTCGCGGCCAATCGAGCCTGGAGGGCGTTGACGGATTGCACCCCCTGGGCGAAAAGCGAACCCAGAAAGAAAAAAACAGGAATGATCAGACACGTGAAGATCAGTCCGACCGTAATCAGGGCCGCCAACGTGGCCCGCATGCGGCAACAGCGCAAAAGGCGCAGATAGACCGGCCTGGTCAATGCCGCCAGCACCACCCCGATGATGAGGATGTCCACAAAGGGACGCAGGACGATGTAGGCCAGGGTCAGGGCCACACCGAGAATAAGCAGCAGGAAGGCGGAATAAAAATGCTGGCGTTGGTGATTCATGGGGCATGATGTACCAAAGTCGGAGACGACCGGGAAGCGTCTTGACGGTCGGGAAGCCGATACGACCGCCGAAAGGCCGGACGCGCCACGGCCCGGGGAGGTCGGCCAGGCCGATCTGACAGGCATCCTCCTGCATCCGGCCAAGCGGCCGGCCGTGGAGATTGAAGTCAGGGAATGGAGTCTGGTCCTGACGGCGAAAAACATTCCCCACGTCCTGCGGCGACAGGGCTCCGGCTGGCGGCTCTACGTGCCCTATGCCCAGGAGGTTCCCGCCCTGGCGGAAATCCGGGCCTACACCGAGGAGCGGGCCGCCCGGCCCCTGCCCGATCCCGGCGCCGAACCGGCCCGCCCGGGCGTCTGGCTGGAAGTCTTGGCCGTCGTGGGCCTGCTGACGGCCGTCTTCGGCCTCCTTCTCGGCGGCGTCCGACCGTTCGGACTGGCGATTCCCTGGCGGGCAATCGGGGCCGGCGATACGGCGACCATGCTCGCCGGCCAATGGTGGCGCGCGGTCACGGCCCTGTGCCTGCATGCCGATCCGGGGCACCTCCTCGGCAACGCCGCCTGCGGGGCCCTTTTTCTGGGACTGCTCGGTCGGGAAACCGGCGTCGGTCTCGCCTTTGCTCTGTGCCTGGTCGCCGGCGGCTGCGGCAATGTGGCCAAGGCACTGATCCAGGGACCAGGCATCCATTTTCTGGGCGCCTCCACGGCGGTCTTCGGCGCCCTGGGGGCACTAGGCGCCACGCGGCTGGTCTGCCACCGACCGAGAATTCCCGTCGGCCGCGCCGTCACCGCCGGCGCCGTGCTCATGCTGCTGGCCATGCTCGGGGCCGGCTCCGAGGACGGCACCGCCGTGGACCTGGCCGGCCATTTCCTCGGGTTTACCGCCGGAGGCGTCCTCGGCCTGATGGCCGGGAGCATCCTCGACAAACGCGGTCGCCCGGGGCCGGCCGTCCAGACGGCCCTGGGTCTCGTCTCCCTGATCGTCCTGGCGACGGCCTGGGGGCTGGCCATCGGAAGCTGGTCCGGGCGGTGACGAAGCCTTTGCCATGGAGACGGTTTTCGGGTAAGTCCTCGCGATATCGTCGGTGCGCGCCCGGAGCGTATGCTGGCGTCTTACTCCGCCGGGGGAACGATCATGAGTTTACAAGACCTCATCTACGAGGGTGAAGATATCCGCTACAGGACCGGCAAGCACTGGATCGTGCTGGCCAAGGCGGCCATACTGTTTCTTGTCGCCCTGATCATATGGTCCAGCGAACCGGCGCTGGCCAGCCTTTTCCAGTTCAACGCCCCGGAGGAACTGGAAAAATTCCTGCCGAAAATCATCACGGCCACCATCTGGCTCATCCGCTACGTCTTTTTTGCGGTCTTCACCCTGCTCGCCCTCACCCGGCTGTTCTCCTTTTTCACCGTGCGCGTGGCCCTGACACCCAAGCGCCTGCTCTGTGACGATATGGTATTCGGCTCCTACTCGCTGGACCTGAGCAAGATTGAATCGGTCAAATGCGAACCGGGCTTTTTCGGCGGCTTTTTTGGTTACGGCAAGATCATCCTGACCGCGTCGAGCAGCCAACGGCTGGTCATTTCCAACCTGCGCCGTCCGCACATCCTGGAACAGGAAATCTTCGCCGCCAAATAGCCCCCGGGGGGAAACGGTCGCCATGTCCTTCCCCAGCCCCAACCGGAGGCTTTTCCGACATCGTGGACCTACCGCGCATGTATCTCTCTCGTAAGCCCATCAAGCATTACGGCATCCTTTTCAAACTGCTGATAGTCTACATCGGCATCATGGTGCTGGCCTATTTCACCACGTCCACCCTGCTTATCTACGTCAAGGATTCGGTCAACATCTCCCGGGACATCGTCAAGGTCCGCTTCGAGGTCCTCTCCATTTCCCAGCGTCTGGTGGATAGCCTGCTGGCCATGGAGGAGAACCAGAAAAAATATGAGATCCTCCATTCCGAGGAATACAAAAAGAATTTCATCGCGGCCTTGAGCGAATACAAAAACGCCATTTGGAGCATTCTCTGGTTTCGTTATGAAAACGGCTTCTCCGCCTGGGACAAGCTCCACAAGGAGTTTCGGGAAACCTTTCCCGACTTGGCCCAGGGGAAGGAACTCACCAGCGAACCGTGGATCGACCAGGGAAAGCTCAACCAATGGATGAAAATCGTGGTCAGCGCCCGCCAGGACAACGAACGGGTCATCGAATCCAGCATGCGAGAGCTCTATCGCATCAGCGAAGAGGCCGTGAACCGCGGCGTCTCGGGACTGGCCATCTCCATCGGCGTGGGCCTGCTCGGCATTCTCTTCCTCACGTACTCCTTGAGCCGCCCCCTGCGCGAGTTGCGGCGGGGCATCCGCAGCTACACCCGGGACGGCCGGTTGGAGCCCATCCGGGTTCTGTCCAAGGACGAGCTGGGGGAACTCGGCGCGGCCTTCAACGACATGACCGTCCGCTTGCGGGAAGAGGAACGCATGCGCACGGATTTCATCGACATGGTCAGCCACGAAATCCGCACACCGCTGACCTCCATCCGGGAATCGGTCAATCTCATGCGCGAACGGGTGCTCGGGGACGTCAACGAACGCCAGAAGCGTTTCCTGGACATCGCCAGCAGCGAGATGCAACGTATTTCCGTTCTGTTGACCAGTCTGCTCAAGGTATCGAGCCTGTCATCCCAGATTGTCGATGTGACGCCGGCCCCCCTCAGTCCGGAGGAGCTGCTCCGGGAAACCCTGGAAAAAGCCACCCCGGCTGCGGAGGCCAAGGGCATTCGGCTTATTCCCCGGGTGGGCCGGGACATGGTCTCCATCGTGGGGGACCGGGATCTGCTGGGCCAAGCCCTGTATAATCTCGTGGGCAACGCCGTAAAATTCTCGCCGCCTGAAAGCGCCGTTACGGTGGGGGTGGAGTTGGCCGACGGCGGCCGCAAGATTCTCGTCAGCATCGCCGACGAAGGGCCCGGCATCCCCGAAGAGGAACAGCCCCACGTGTTCAGCAAGTATTACCGCGGCTCGCGGACCAAGCGGACGACCGACGGCATCGGCCTCGGCCTGTCCATTGCCAAGTCCATTGTCGAGGCCCATGGTGGCAATATCTGGCTCTCGAGTCTGCCCGGCAAGGGCTGTACCTTTTATTTTACACTTCCCGTCGATGGCGCAAGAGATTAGGATGGGTCGCAACGTGATGCATCGTTTTCCTACCCCGCTTCTGGTATGCTTGGCCTGGCTGGCGTTCGGATGCCTCCTGGGCTGCGCCCGCCACAACCCGGCGTTGCCAGCCGCCTCTTCCGAAACCCTGACCGCAGGGGCCAGCAAGCCGGCGCTTCATGCCCGACAGGCCCAGGCGATCTATCAACAGGGCGTCCAGGCCTTTGAGGATGGGGATATCAAGAAGGCCGCCAAGCTGTGGCGCGATTGCCTCAGCATGGAGAATGCGCCGGCTGCCCGCCAACGGGCGCTTTTTGCCCTGTTCTCGGTCAAACTGGCCCAGGCCGCCAACGAAGCCGATCTGGCCATGGCCATGGATATCTTCGAGACGTGGCTGAAAAACTCCCCTCCCGGCGGCAGCGGCGAGGACGCGCGTTTCCTGGCTCCGGTCCTCCGGACCTTCCACCCGGCCTTCGCCCTCAAGGAAGTGCGGGCGGCCGGCGAGCGGGAATGCGCCAAGAAGCTGGCCGAGCGGACCGAACAGATCAAACGCATGCAGCAACAGGTCAAGGCCCTGGAAAACATCCATCGTGAAATTCAGGAAAAGAAAAAGGGGCTTACCAATTATTAGCCGTACCAGGCGTTTTTTCGGACAGGACCGCGACTGGTTGCCGCCGCGACCGCAAGCTGACGGACCGTCCGCAGCAGGGCTCTCGTCATGAATACCGCAGATTCGCCGCGCAAGACCATCCTGGCCGTGGATGACGATCCCCATATCCTTGAGGTGCTGGAAGTACGCTTAGTCTCGGCCGGCTATGACGTCGTCACGGCCACCGACGGGCTGGAAGCCCTGCAAGTGCTGGACAAGACGCCCGTGCGCCTCGTCATCTCCGACATCCGCATGCCGGGCATGAGCGGCACCCGCCTCCAACAGGAAATGGAGCGCCGGGGGCTCAGACTGCCCATTATTTTCCTCACCGCTCACGGCAGCATTCCCGGAGCCGTGGAAGCCATCAAGCACGGGGCCGTGGACTATCTGACCAAGCCGTTCGACGGACAGGAGCTGTTGACCCGGGTGACCGAGGTCTTCGCCAAGGCCGCCGGCCTGGCCGCCGTGCCGGCCGGTGACATGACCGACAGCGGACTGGTCGGCAAAAGTCAGGCCATGCGCGATCTGGCCGGGCTCATCGAACGGGTGGCGCCCCGGGACGTCAACGTGCTCGTGCTCGGGGAATCCGGCACCGGCAAGGAGCTGGTGGCCAACCTGATTCACCGTCACAGCCCCCGCAAGGCCGGTCCGCTGGTCACCGTGGATTGCGGCTCCACACCCGCCGGCCTCCTGGAATCCGAACTCTTCGGCCACGTCAAGGGCGCCTTCACCCACGCCATCAAGGACAAGAAGGGCCTCATCGAGCAGGCCAACCAGGGCACGCTGTTTCTCGACGAGATCGGCAACATCTCCTCGGAAATGCAGGTGCGCCTGCTGCGCTTCCTGGAAAACCACAAGATCCGGCGCATCGGGGACGTCCGCGAAATCCAGGTGGACTGCCGGGTCATCGCCGCCACCAACGCCGACATCTTCGAGCAGGTGTCCGAGGGCGTCTTCCGGGAGGACCTGCTCTACCGGCTGAAGGTCGTCACCATCAACGTCCCGCCGCTTCGGGATCGCCGTGAGGACATTCCCATCCTGGCCGACCATTTCGCCCGGCAGTTCTGTGCCGCCCAGGGCATGCCACCCGTGACCATCCCGCCGGAGACCATGGCGTTTCTCATGGCCTACCCCTGGCCGGGCAACGTCAGACAGCTGCGCAATGCCCTGGAGGCCGGCGTGGTGCTGTGCGCCGAGGACACGCTCACCCCCAAGGACCTGCAATTGCCCCTGGCCGAAAAAGCCCCCGACCGCAGCGGCGAAGCCCTGTCCCTGGAGGAAAGCGAGCGGACGGCCATCATCCGCGCCCTGGAACAGGCGGGATGGGTGCAGAAAGAGGCCGCGCCCCTCCTCGGGGTCTCCCGCCGGGCGCTCAACTACAAGATCCAAAAATACGGCATCGAGATCCCCAAGCACCGCCTCAAAAAATAAGCCGGCGGCCTTGGCATCGCGGGCGCTTTCTGTCAAAAGCGTTGCATCCCTCCGGCCACATCCGGACACGATTTCCCGGCCATCCGGGATCGCAGCGACGGTAAGGTATCCCCATGCGACGGACAAACGGCACGGCCCATGGCATCCCCTTCCAGGGCTCGGGCATTTCCCGGCAGGTCGTGCTGCCCTTGCGCAAGGCGCTGGAAATCAGCGTCAGGAATATTCGCGTCCGCTTCAAGCGTTCCATGATCACCGTGGCCAGCCTCATGCTGGCCGTAGCCTTCTTGAGCTGCATTCTCATCGGCGCCGACGTGGCCGCCGGACTCTGGCGCACCGGGGAGCCGAACCTGCATACGGCCTTGCGCAACGCCGGCTACGACGTGCCCCCTCCGCCGCCGCCCGGCAGCGTCACCACGGCGGCCAATCCCGGAACCTCGCCCAAGGAACGCTGGATCGTCGCCCTGTCGCTCCTCGTCTGCACCGTCGGCATCATCAACGCCCAGCTCATGGCCGTCACCGAACGGTTCCGGGAAATCGGCACCATGAAATGCCTGGGGGCCCTCGACCGTTTCATTTTGCGGCTGTTTCTCATCGAAGCCGGCATCCAGGGGCTGGCCGGCTCCCTGATCGGCGCCCTGGCCGGGCTTATTATCGGCCTGGCCACGGCCCTTATCCGCTTCGGCACGCCGGCCGTCAGCCACCTGGCGGCTGCCGACATAGGCAAGAGTCTGCTGTTTTCGGTGCTCGTCGGCGCCGGTCTGAGCCTGATCGGCGTGGTCTACCCGGCCATCGTCGCCGCCAGGATGCGGCCGGTGGAAGCCATGCGGGCGCAAGATTAAAAAGGAAAAGGGCCTTCCCGGCCGGGGGAACGATGCCCGGCCCCCGCGTCCGGCAAGGGGAAAGGGCCTCTGGGCTGCCACGGAGAAGTATGACCGCTTCGCACAATATCGTCCGCGTCTCGGGCGTGGCCAAGACCTTCACCATGGGCAACCAGGTCGTCACGGCCCTGCGCGGCGTGGACCTCACCATCCGGGCCGGCGAATACCTGTCCATCATGGGACCGTCCGGCTCGGGCAAGTCCACCCTGTTCAACATGATCGGCGGCCTCGACAAGCCGAGCGCCGGCAAGGTCTTCATCGACGAGGTGGATATCGCCCAACTCGACGCCTACGAGCTGGCTTGGCTGCGCAACCGCAAAATCGGCTACATTTTCCAGACCTTCAACCTTATCCAGGTCATGACCGCCCTGGAAAACGTCACCTTGCCCATGATCTTCGCCGGCGCCTCCCAGGACGAGGCCGCGGAAAAAGGCCTGGAATTGCTGGCCCTGGTCGGGCTGCGCGAACGGTACGCCCATAAACCCCAGGAGCTGTCCGGCGGTCAGCAGCAGCGCGTGGCCATCGCCCGCTCCCTGGCCAACACCCCGGCCATCATCCTGGCCGACGAGCCGACGGGCAACCTCGATCTCACCACCGGCGAGGAAATCATCGCTCTGCTCAAGCGCTTGAGCCACGAACGCGGCGTCACGGTCATCTCCGCCACCCATGACTATAAGATGCTCAACGTCTCCGACCGGGTCGTCTGGATCCGGGACGGCTGCATCGACAAAATCGAAGAGCGCGACCAGCTCGACATCTCCGTGGGCGCCATCGGGAACAGGGAGGCCTAGCACCCGATGCCCGCCGCCGTCGCCTTCAGGACCGGCCGTTGGCCGGTGACGCGTGCCGCCTGCCTGCCAGGGGTCTGGCTCGTGTGTCTGCTGCTGATGGCCGGCACGGCCCTGGCCCAACCGTCGGACGGCGAGCGGACGAACAGCGGCGACGCCCGGGCGGACGCCATGGCCACCGGCTGGCTGCGCGCCCCGGAAACGGAACTCGACCGGCTGGTGGTGACCGACCTGGCCGGCCTCGGCGACCGCTCCACCGGCAGCGACGGCTGCCGGCGCACAGCCGATGCCCTGGAGACCTTTTTTCGCGGACTCGGCGTCGGCCAGGTCGGCCGCCTGGCCTATCGGACGCCGGTCATCCGCTACGCGCCGACATTCCTCTCCATCGACGGGCGGGAAGGACGGCTGCCCCTTGCGCCCCTGGCCGCAAACGCCCTGACGCCGAACGCCGTTCCCGCCCAGGGGCTGGCCGGCCGGCTCGTGGCCGGCGGACACGGCGATTACCGAGATTTCAACGGCACAGCGCCCGCGGGCGGCATCGCCCTGCTCGACCTCGACTCCGGCCGCAACTGGCAGGCCGCCGCCCAGCTCGGCGCCAAAGCGCTTGTCTACGTGACCGAACGGTCGCCGGACGATCTGGCCGACCGGGGACTTTTCGTCGACAAGTTCGAGCTGACGCCGGTGCGTTTCCCCCGCTTTCTGGTGTCGGCAACGACGCTGCGGACCTTTCTGGGAGCGAGTCCCACCCTCGACGGTTCGGCAAATGCCCCCTCCGCCAGGCTGCACGGCGGCGCCCATTGGGAAACCGCCGTCGCCGAGGACCTCCACATTCTCTTTCCGGGGACGGACCCGACCCGATCCGGCGAACTGGTCATCGTGGACGCGCCCTACGACGCCACGGCCTTTGTACCGGGCCAGGCGCCCGGAGCCGACGAAGCCGCCTCGCTGGCCGCGCTGCTCCGGTTGGCCCGACATCTGGCCAGCCATCCGCCGGCCCGGTCGGTCTTGCTGGTGGCGGTCAGCGGCCACGCCCAGGCCCAAGCCGGCCTGCGGGAATTTTTCGCCGCCCTGCGGGCCAAGGGCAAGGATTTACGCACCCAGGCCCGCGCCATCCAAAAGGAACGCCGGGCCCTCAAGGCCACGCTGGCCGGCCTGGCCGCCATCCGGTCCGATCCGGGACGGAAGCGACACGCGGACGCGGATGCGGCCCTGGCCAAGCCGGAGGTCCGGGCGGCCCTTCTCGAAAGCCTCAAGGATACCCTGGATACGGTCACCACGGAACTCATGCGCCGCCGGCTGGCCGGGGAAAAGCCGGCCCAGTCGCCGCAGATGACCGCGCTCGTCGAACAACGGGCCATCTTGCGCCGCGTTCTCTGGCGCGAGGACTTCCGCACCCTGCCCCCGGCGGAACGGCAGGCCTTGTGCGCCCTGGCCCCTGCCACCCGGGAACGGCTGCTCGCGGTCCGGGCCTCGGCCGATTGGCTAGCCGACTGCCTGGCCAGCGCCCGGGCGCTCCGGCGGCTGGTGGGCGAACGCGATATCGTGGCCCAGGCCTCGCTCTACCTCTCCAGCCACGGCGACGGGGTCGGCGGCTTTTGCCAAGGCTTCACCTTCGACGTCAAACCGGAAGTCACCTTTTCCCAGACCTACGGCCGCCTCAACCGCTCCCTGGTCCGGGCGGCGGCGGACCTTTCGCGGGAAATCGGCCTGCCGGCCGGCTATTACCACGACGGCATGCGGGCCGACCGCCTGCACCCCTGGGAAGGACTGCTGCCCGACCGGCCCAAGCTCGGCGGGGAAATCGGCTCCCTGGCCGGCGTCCTCGGCCTGACCCTGGCCACGGTCAACGACGGCAGGCTCTCCTGGGGCACGCCGGGCGACATCCCGGATCGGGTGGACGTCCCCGCCCTCAACCGGCAGTCCCGTTTCGTGACCGGCCTGGTGGCGGCCATGGCCGGCCCGAATTTCACGACCGGCGAAAAACGCCCGCGCAACGTCTTTTCCAGCCTGATCGGCCGGGTCAACCGCATCCGCCAAGGTGAACTTTTTCCCGAACGTCCGGCCCCGGGGGCGGTCATCTGCGTCTACCAGGGGAAAACCCGCTTTTACGCGATCACCGACGCCAAGGGCGGCTTCCAAATCAACGGGCTGGCCAACAAGAAATTCGTCCTCGACAAGGCCGTCATCGAAGGCTTCCGCTTCGATCCGGACACCGGATCGGCCGTGTGGGCCATCGACAAGAAACAGACCGGCAAGGACAATTATCGGGTCAAGATGAGCCGTAACACCATGGAGACCGATCTCGTCATGTTCGGCTGCGAGCAGACGACGCTCTTTTCGGCCTTCGACCCGCGCACCTTCCGCTATTTCACCAAGATCGACCTCCTCGACGCCAGGCGCGAAGCCCCGCCCTTGCGCTATTGGTTCAGCCGGCTGGACACCCTGGATTCCACCCTGGTGTCCCTGTTTCTGGAACCGGGAACGCGCTTCAAATGCATCCTCTCGGACACGGTGCTTGCCCGCAAACTCATCCTGCTCAACGCCTCGCCCGAGCACCCGAGCGGCACCGGCTACCGCATCGGCCGCTGGCCCATTCTGCCCGTGACCGAACTCCTCGGGGCCCGGGACATGTGGGACCTGCTCTCGCCGCGCATCAAAAATCTCGAAGATCACGGCATCGTCAACGACCGCATCCGGGACCTGGAACGCCAGGGCAAGGCGCTCTACCAGCGCGCCCGCGCCGCCGAGACGGCACGCCGCTACGATGCCATGGTGGCCGCGGCCCGGACGAGCTGGGGGCTGGCCCTGCGGGTCTACAACGATGTGGAAAAGACCCAACGCGACGTCCTGTTGGGTGTTCTTTTCTACATCGCGCTGTTTATCCCCTTTGCCTATTGCGTCGAACGGGTCGTCTTCAACTACGCGAACATCCACAAACGCATCGCCGCCTTTCTCGGCGTGCTGCTGGCCGTCATCGCCGTGGTCTACGAGGTGCATCCGGCCTTTCGCCTGACCTACAGCCCGTTGGTGGTGATCCTCGCCTTCTTCATCCTCGGCCTGTCGATTATGGTGGCCATCATCATCTTCTTGCGCTTCGAGCGGGAAATGACCGCCCTGCAAAAACGGGCCTCCCACGTCAAGGCCACGGAAATCGGCGGCATGCGAGCCTTTGCCGCCGCCTTCGCCATCGGCGTCAGCAACCTGCGCCGGCGCAAGGTACGCACGGTACTCACCTGTCTGACCCTCATCATCCTGACCTTTACCATCATGAGCTTCACGGCCGTGAAGTCCACCCGAGAGGAAAGCGCCATCCGCCTGTCCGGAAAGGCACCGTACCAGGGGGTGCTGCTCAAGAACCTGGGCTGGCGCTCGCTTCCCGCCGAGACCCTGGCCGTCCTGCGCGACGCCTATGCGCCGAGCCATGTGCTCGCCCCCCTGGCCTGGCTGGAACTTCCGGACAAGACCCGGGCTCCCACCGCCGAAATCCGGGCCGGTGACCGCACGGAAACCCTGCAAGGCATCCTCGGCCTGGCCCCGGCCGAGGCCGACACCGGCCGCAGCCGCGGGCTGTTGGCCGCCGGACGGTGGTTCGCCCCGGGCGACCGTGACGCTGTCATCCTGCCCCAGCCCATGGCCGAACGACTGGGCGTGGGGCCGGGGGACCGGGTCACGCTGCTCGGACGCGCCTTTGTCGTGGCCGGCCTCTATCGCCGAAACGCCTTGGATGACCGGACGGACCTGGACGGCGAAAGCATCACCCCGGTGATTTTCCCCTCCGAAACCGCCGTGGAGATGACCGAGGTCGAAAAGGAGGCCCTGGACTCGGGCGAGGACGTCAAGACCCTGCAAAGCCGCTATCAGCACGTTGACGACGACCTGACCGTCATCGTGCCCTATGCGACGCTCATGGGGCTGGGAGGACAGTGCAAATCCGTGGTGCTGGCCCCGCGTTTCCCGACAGACGCCCGAAGCGGCCGCCCGGACGGAATCGGCCCTGGCCGCAAAGCTGGCCGACCGCTTCGGCCTGGCCGTCTATTCGGGACAACCGGACGGCGTCTTCGTCTACCACGCCAGCGACGCCCTGGGCTATGCCGGAATCCCCAACATCTTGATTCCATTGGTCATTTCCGTGCTGATCGTGCTCAACACCATGATCGGCGCCGTCTATGAACGCAAACGCGAGATCGGCATCTACACGGCCGTGGGCCTGGCGCCCTCCCACGTCTCCTTCCTTTTTATCGCCGAGGCGTTGGCCTTTGCCGTCATGAGCGTGGTGCTCGGCTATCTGCTGGCCCAGGTGACGGCCGGACTGCTCTCCGGCACCCGACTCTGGGCCGGCATGACCGCCAACTATTCCTCCCTGGCCGGGGTGGCGGCCATGCTGCTGGTCATCGGCGTGGTGCTCTTGTCGGTCATCTACCCCTCCCGCATGGCCAGTGCC
>Ga0268359_11117_pt1 | contig 68128 bp, 75 predicted proteins | sample BioMet11_FD_194416 | JGI IMG/M metagenome (GOLD analysis project Ga0268359, IMG submission 194416) | Sewage microbial communities from Oakland, California, United States - Biofuel 11 (PacBio Assembly) | ecosystem: Engineered > Wastewater > Sewage > Unclassified | place: USA: California | collected...
ACCTGTATTGACTATACGAAATATATCATATTAAGGAAGTGTGAAAATTGTGATATTGTTCCATAGAAAAAGAATTATTATTATGCCGTCTGAAAATTCGATTTACATGATATCGTATTATAGAAATTGGCATGGACGCTGCGTTATGACAGAAGTAGATGTATTTCCATGCAGTAGTCCCGACTGGTTTAAAAATAGTGAAAAATTAGTATAGTTATTTCTCAATTATGTAAATCATATAAAGTACAACATTGCTACATTACCATTATATTGGGAGGAGATAAATTATTACTGAAGCGTATTCAGATTCCTTCGAAAAACATGCGGCAGCTTTATCCGCTATGGAATGGGATGAAATTGTCAATGATAATGAGAGAAAGATTTTTGATGTTGCTTATAGCGGGACTGCAACAGATGGAATAAATCATTATTGGATGGCAGCTGTTATCCGTATGATTTAATAATGGCTTTTTGCATAGCATTTAGACAGGAAGAAAATATAGTTGATAGGATAGATACGATGCCAAGTCTTTTAAGCCGATTTTATAGTGATTTGTCAGGCACGTTATATTGTCAAGCTGAAGCAGGTACTCATATTTGCGTATATGACCGGGGAATACTTAATGCGTATCGGTGGCATGATGGTATTCCCGGAGAATTTTACAATGGATTGAGGATAATGGGGAACAAGATATGTTGTATCGGCCTTTGGTGAGAATAAAAGAACAATGGAATTTGCCTTATATACAGAAAGATTGTCAAAAAAAAATATCTGATTACCATTTACAGTATCCAACAGCGTTCTTTTTGCCATTATTATAGGAGGAAGTGATATGCATTTTAATTTACTTCCTCAGGAAGAACGCTGTTGTCGATGGAAGCAGATAAAACACGATGTGCTTTTTTTGATATTTAGTATTATGTCGGTATCCGCTTTTTGTTTTGCTGTTGCCGGTACTATATTTTCTGCACAAGTTGATAGACAAAAAATATATTATACGGATCAGTTGCAGCCTGTTCAAACTTGGATTATACAGAATAACCGGATTTGTGAGCAAATCACACGGGAGGTTTCCGGCATACAAAAAAATAGCGCTGCCATATCCCCTTGGACATCCGTACTGGTTTGTCTGGCTGATACGAAACCGCATGATATAGAAGTCCGGTCCTTGCAAATTCGTCAAAAAAAACTTTGTGTTAATGCTGTTGCACTGCAAGTGCCGCAGGTACAAGGCTGGCAGAAAAAACTTCAGAAGACAGCACTATTTACGGCTGTTTCTGTTACCAGAATAAATCATAAAGAACCTAAGTCCATTGCTTTTGATTTAGAAATGGAGATAGCTGATGGTATATTTAAACCTGAAAATAACAAAATATAAATGTATAACGGTCCTTTGTTTGGTTTTATTTTTAACGAATGTAGGATTTATGTGGCGATGCTTTTATTGGTACAACACAAGGTGTCTATGGAGAAAAACAATACAAAGTTTGGAAAATTCAGCTGGGATGATGTCATATACGGAAGTAAATGATGCAGCGTGGACAAGTAATTATACCGTTCAAAAAGAGCCGCCGCTAAATGTTTTGCAGAGAGAAGCTGAAAAATATGGTCTCTATCTCGAAACTATTCGTGTAAAGGAAGATCGTTCATATTTTTATGATATAGTATTGGAGGGGACTTATTACAGCCTTATATATTTTTTAAATGCAGTAGAAAAAGAAGCTCCTTGTATTAGAATAGAACTTCAATCTGTAGAAACAGGACAGGATAATTTAAAAATAAAAATGACCGCATATATTTAAGCGGGGTATAAAAAGATAAATACATGACGCTTTTTTCTGCTTTTATTCAACCAGATCATAGGGAAGCAGAAAAAAGCGTTTTAATGATGTAATTATAAGAGAAAATTTGCTATAATTATAATATTAAGTATAAAAGCAGTATAGAGATAAAGGGAAATTCAAGAACGTAACGTTAGATATGAAGGAGGGACGGCAGTGAAACGGAATATAGTCCTTGTGGGAATGATGGGGAGTGGCAAGAGCCATATAGGCCGCAAGCTTGCAGCACGTCTCCAATGGCAATTTGTAGATACGGATCGTCGTATTGAACGATTTGTCGGAAAAAGCATTGCCGAATTTACGCAGAGCAAGGTGAGGCGGCTTTTCGTGAACGCGAATTAAATGTATTGCAGCAGGTAAGCCGTTATCATGAGGCAATTATATCTTTTGGCGGTAATTTTCCTATGAGTTTGGAATTGTACCGTGTTTTGCATCGTTTTGGGTATATTGTAGCTTTGCAATCCGAGCCTTTTCGTGTGGAAGAGCGGGTTGGGCGTCATGTTGGCAAACGCCCGACCGTAGATTATGATCACTTGCATGAATTTGTCATGAAGATGATGGGGGAATGGCAGGAAATTTATCCGTATTGTGATTTTGTGGTGGATACAACAACTTTCAGTGCAGGACAGATTGTGGATAAAATTATTGAAAAAATAAAAGCGGATGAAATTGTATTTGCATCCCGTGTACCGAAGGAGGAATGAAGTGATGATTACTAAATTAGGAATATTAACAAGCGGCGGTGATGCACCCGGTATGAATCCGGCTATCCGCGGCGTTACACGGTATGCATTAGATAAGGGAATTGCTGTTGAAGGTATTTTACGCGGATATGAAGGACTGCTTCGTCAGGAAAGTATTTTGCTGGATCAGCGTTCTGTTGGAGAAATCATTCACCGGGGAGGAACTATGTTGCGGACTGCCCGCTGTGAATCCTTTATTCATGAAGATGCACAGCGGCAGGCTGTCGATTTTCTTCGTTCAAGGGAGATAGAAGCTCTTATTGTTGTTGGCGGCGACGGATCCATGAAAGGAGCGCAATGCTTAAGCCGATTGGGTATGCCGACTATAACTATTCCCGGTACAATTGATAATGACATGCCTGGTACAGAGTACACTCTGGGATTTGATACAGCTGTAAATACAGTATTGCAGTCCGTTAATAAAATCAGAGATACTGCTTATTCTCATGAACGGGTAGCCGTCGTGGAAGTTATGGGACGCCATGCTGGTTTTATTGCTCTTCACGCTGGAATGGCCTCCGGAGCAGAAGCTGTTCTCGTGCCGGAACATAATGTGTCGTTGGAAGATCTTTGCAATCGGCTGTATGAATCGCATAAGCATAAAAAACTCAGCAGCATTGTTATTGTTGCGGAAGGTGCTATGAGTGGTTCTGATGTGGTATCTTATATTAAGGAACACACGTATTTGGAACCTAGCTTAACCGTTCTTGGATATGTGCAGCGCGGAGGGGCTCCGACGGCATTAGATGCCATATTGGCAGGCCTTTTTGCACAAAAAGCCGTAGACTGCTTGTGCCAAGGTACCGTTAATGTAGTTATCGGACTTTTACAGAATCGGCTGGTAGCTACACCTTACACGGAAACAGACAGAATGCATTTTTCAATTGATGATAATATGTATAACTTACTGCATCAACTGGGAAAATAACTATATAAATGTGTATATCCGGCAGCGGGGCTTGGTAATGTAAATATATTAATTGACATTGTATAATAATGTATTTATAATAGAAATGTTGTTTGTTGGACTTTTTCATTTATATGAGGAGTGTTGTTCATGAGCTTTGATTTTAATCTAATTGTGCAATCTCTGCCACTTTTGCTGGGAGGTGCTCTTGTTACAATTGAGATTACGGCTATTGCCGTAAGTATCGGCTTTTTGCTTGGTTTGTTTGTTAGTATTTGCAGGTTATCAGGGGTAAAAATTGTTCAATTTATCGCTGTATCCTACGTCAATATTATTCGCGGTACACCTATGCTGGTTCAGATTTTCCTGATTTACTTTGCACTTCCTATGATTGTCGGACAGCGTATTGATCCTTTTGTTGCTGCCGTTGCTGCTTGTTCTATCAACAGCGGGGCTTACGTTTCAGAAATTTTCCGTGCAGGTATTCAATCGGTTGATAAAGGACAAATGGAAGCTGGACGGTCTCTGGGGTTATCTTGGGGACAGACGATGCAGTACGTTATTCTGCCGCAGGCTTTCAAACACGTTATTCCACCGCTAGGAAATGAATTTATTTCTATGACGAAGGAAACATCACTGGTATCGGTAATTGGCTTCGAAGAATTGACGCGCCGCGGGCAGCTTATTATTGCCAAAACATACGGATCCTTTGAAATATGGATCACTGTTGCTGCAATTTATCTTGTTATGACCTTGGTATTGCCCGTTTAGTGAGTTATTTGGAACGGAGGTTTGCAACGATGATAGAAATTAAGGATTTGAGAAAAATTTTGGTTCCCTCCAGGTTCTCAAAGGTATTAATCTGACGATTCACGATAAAGAAGTGGTTGTTATTATTGGTCCTTCCGGTTCGGGAAAAAGTACGATACTTCGTTGTATAAATTATTTGGAACCACCGACTTCCGGCGAGATTTCTGTCGATGGGCTCAGTATGAATGATACTAAAAGTATTAATGCCATACGTATGGAAGTAGGGATGGTGTTCCAACGGTTTAATTTATTCCCGCATATGACGGTTCTTAATAATATTACACTGTCTCCTATCAAGACCCGCCATATTTCGCGGAAAGAAGCGGAAGAATCGGCGATTCAGCTGTTGCAGAAAGTGGGTCTTGAAGATAAAAAAGATGCATATCCTGAAATGTTGTCCGGTGGACAGCAGCAGCGTGTGGCGATTGCCAGAGCGCTGGCTATGAAACCTAAATTCATGTTGTTTGATGAACCGACATCTGCTTTGGATCCGGAAATGGTCCGTGAAGTTCTTGATGTTATTAAAGACCTGGCTAAAGAAGGCATGGCGATGGCTATTGTGACACATGAAATGGGATTTGCCAGGGAAGTGGCAGATCGTGTTTTATTTATTGATGAAGGCGTTATTATGGAAGAAGGAAAACCGGACGATTTGTTCTTTCATCCACAGGAGGAACGGACAAAATTATTTTTATCAAAAATATTGTAGGTATATTGGCACCCTTTCGGGTGCCTTTTACATTGACACTGCTTATTGTTTTTGATACAATTTATGTGTATTCAATGAATTAATACATCAACGGGGAGATGCAGGCATGAATATATGTTTATGGACTGGAGATATGCGGTTTATAAATTCATGCACTGGCAGTCTATCTAGATGAATACGTTCCCAAGGGTGATTTGTGTCACTTTTGGGTTTTTTATTTTCTAAGGAGGGATTGTTTTGAAAGTCGGATTGGTTATGGGAAGCGATTCAGATTTTCCCATTATGAAAAAAGCCTTGGATGTGTTCAAGGAATTTGATGTTGCATGTGAAGTACTGTTAGCTTCGGCGCATCGTACACCGGCGGTAGTTAAAGACTTTTCGGCGGGTGCAAGGGAACGCGGACTCAGCTGTATTATAGCCGGAGCAGGTGCTGCCGCGCATTTGCCGGGAGTCATTGCCAGTTTTACGACTTTACCTGTCATAGGAGTACCTATTGATGCGACAAGCTTGAAAGGAATGGACGCGTTACTGGCTATTGTGCAAATGCCATCCGGCATGCCTGTGGCAACTATGGCTATTAACGGTGCAAAAAATGCAGCATTATTCGCTATTCAGATTGGAGCTGCCAATGATCCGACCTTAGCTGCAAATATAAAACGTATCGCGAAGATATGGCAGCACAGGTTATTGCTAAAAATAAAAAATTACAAGAGTCTTTAGAAAGTAATTAATAACAGGAGGGGCACATGTTATACGATCCGATTTGGGACAAACGGCATGAAGAATGTGGTGTACTGGGGATTTTAGATAAAAGTATGGATATTCCCCGGTATGTATACTGGGGGTTATTTGCTTTACAGCATCGCGGACAAGAAAGCGGTGGGATTGCTGTTTCCACGGATGACGGCATCAAAACATTTCGCGGTATGGGATTGGTAAGTAATGTTTTTGCTGATGGAGTTCCTGAGGTTGAAGGACACATCGGTATCGGCCATGTCCGCTATTCGACGACAGGGTCTAATAATCCGGCTAATATCCAACCTCTTACTGTCTATACTTCTAAAGGACAGGTTGCGCTGGCACATAATGGAAATTTGACGAATACGCGTACCTTGCGTACGGAGTTAGACGATGGGGGCGCTACGTTTCAGACGACAATGGATAGTGAAATTATTGTCAATTTGATTAGCCGCAGTCGTAAAGATACAGTAGAAGAACAAATCATGGAAAGCATGAACCGTATTCAAGGTGCATATGCACTTGTTATTATGACCAAGGATAAATTATTTGGCGTGCGTGATCCTTATGGATTCCGTCCGCTCTGCATAGGCCGGACAACTAACGGAGGCTGGGTGCTTTCGTCGGAAACTTGCGGCCTTGATGCCATCGGAGCTTCTTTTGTACGGGATGTTCAGCCCGGAGAAATGGTATCCATTACAGAAAGCGGTATTACATCTACGTTTTTTGCCAAAGCGGATCGCAAACAAATTTGTTCTTTTGAATATATTTACTTTGCTCGTCCCGATAGTGTTATTGACGGACAAGATGTATATCAGGCACGTCTTGCGATGGGACGTGAAATGGCTAAAGAAACACAGTATGATGCGGATCTTGTTATTTCTGTCCCGGACAGCGGCAATACAGCAGCTATCGGATATGCTATGGAATCGGGGATTCCTTTTAATCACGGACTTATCAAGAATCGGTATATGGGGCGTACCTTTATTAAACCGAATCAAAAGCAGCGGGAACTCGCTGTACGGATGAAATTAAATGTCGTCAAATCGGTTGTAAAGGGAAAACGCATCGTGATGGTGGATGATTCCATTGTCCGAGGTACGACCAGCGGCATTATCTGTAAATTGCTGCGTGAAGCAGGTGCGAAAGAAGTAAATATGTGTGTGTCTGCACCGCCTATCATGTATCCTTGCTTTTACGGCATTGATACATCAGTGCGCAAAGAACTTATTGCCGCGACGCTCAGTGTAGAAGAAATACGCAAGTTTATAGGTGTTGACCGACTCCATTTTATTTCTATAGAAGGGCTTTGCCGGGCCATTCCCGACATTCCGCGGGAGGATATGTGTCTGGCCTGCTTTAATAATGACTATCCGACGGACATTCCGGCGGCGAACGAGAAAGGAGAAAAATATGCTCTCGAAGTCAACAAGTGATAAAGGTTTGACCTATGCTGATGCTGGTGTAGATATTGATGCCGGAAATAAGGCTGTGGAATTGATGAAAGACTCTGTAAAAGCGACATATCGTCCGGAGGTTCTGGGTGATCTTGGCGGATTTGGCGGTCTTTTTTCTCTATGTGAATTTGGACTGAAGCAACCTGTTCTCGTAAGCGGCACGGATGGTGTAGGAACTAAGCTTCGTCTGGCCATTATGATGAATAAGCATGATACGGTAGGACAGGACTGTGTAGCCATGTCGATTAACGATGTGCTTGTACAGGGGGCGGAACCTCTATTCTTTCTTGATTACATTGCTGTCGGTAAGCTTGATCCGGTCCAGGTAGCGGCTATCGTCAAGGGAGTTGCACAGGCATGTGAAGAATCAGGTTGTGCACTTTTAGGCGGTGAAACCGCTGAAATGGCTGGATTTTATGCCAAAGATGACTATGATTTGGCTGGATTTGGCGTCGGTATTGTCGATCGCAGCAAACTTATTACCGGTGAAAAGCTGACAGCGGGTGATGTCCTTATCGGGCTTCCTTCGACGGGTATTCATTCCAATGGATTTTCTCTGGTTCGTAAAATTGTTTTTGACCGCCAAAAATTAGATTTGCAGGAATATATGGATGAACTTCATATGCCGCTTGGAGAATGCCTGCTTACACCTACCCGGTTGTATCCGAAACCATGTTTGCCGATTATCCGTAATTTCGATGTAAAAGGTATGGTGCATATTACTGGCGGCGGTTTCTATGAAAATATTCCCCGCGTTTTCCCTAAGGGGAAAAAACTGGGTGTGGAAATTGATGTGACAGCTTGGCCGCAGCTTCCTATTTTTGGACTGCTTCAAAAGTGGGGCGGTGTGGATGACCGTGAAATGTATCGCACCTTTAACATGGGTATCGGCATGATCATGATGGTTGCAAAGGAAGATGCCGATGCGGTAATGGCTGATTTGGCAAAACGTAATGAAAAGGCATATTATATCGGCACTGTTGTGGAATCCGATGTTCCGGTTCGGTTGCGGGGGGGCGCTTTCGATGACTAAGCGTATGGCTATTTTTGCTTCTGGCCGCGGATCAAATGCTGAAGCACTTTACGATGCAATCAAAGCGGGTAAAATTAATGCTGAAATCGTTGTTCTTGTCAGTGATATTCCTGATGCGCCTGTGTTGGAAAAAGCTGAAAAATGGAATATTCCTGCAATTATTGCCGATCGTAAGCAATTTTCTTCCAAAGAGGAATTTGAAGATTTTATACTAGACCAAATTAAACCGTATCAGCCTGATTTGATAGCACTGGCCGGTTTTATGCGTCTTTTGAGCGGACGTTTTATTTCTCATTACGAAAATCGCATTATTAATATTCATCCGGCACTGCTTCCGTCCTTTAAGGGACTTCATGCACAACGTCAAGCTGTAGAGGCAGGAGTCAAAGTGGCAGGCTGTACCGTGCATTTTGTAGAAGCGGATATGGATGCCGGTCCCATTATTGCGCAGACGGTTGTTCCGGTTATGGAAGATGATACGGCAGATACATTGGCGGCGCGTATACTTACAGTGGAACATCCTACTTTTGTAAAGGCCGTAGCACTGTTTTGTGAAGACAAGCTCGAAATTAACGGGCGGGTAGTACGTGGAGCAATAGACAAAGGAGCGATATGACAATGAAGGTAAAACGCGCGCTTGTAAGCGTATCAGATAAAACAGGAGTTGTTGCATTAGGCAAAGCTTTGGCCGATATGGGAATTGAGATTATTTCCACAGGAGGTACCATGCATGCTCTCAAAGAAGCAGGTGTTCCGGTTATGGCGGTTCAGGACGTTACGGGTTTTCCGGAAATGATGGGGGGGCGTGTTAAAACGCTGCATCCTAAAATTCATGGAGGCATCTTGGCAATCCGTGATAATCCGGATCATGTACAGGCTATGAAGGAACATGGCATTGTTGGTATTGATCTTGTTGTTGTCAATTTGTATCCTTTTCAGCAAACGATTGCTAAACCGGGAGTTACCCTTGCTGAAGCCATTGAAAATATTGATATAGGCGGTCCTTGCATGGTTCGTGCTTCGGCCAAAAATAATAAATATGTAGCTATTGTTACAAATCCGGAAAAATATGATGAAATTATCTCCCTTCTTAAAAAGAATGGAGAATTTACGGATGAATATCGACTGGAACTAGCACAGGAAGCATTTCATCATACGGCTGTTTATGACACCGCAATCGCTGCATATCTTGCCAAGCAGATTGGCAAGAAGGAGGCATAATATGAAGGTAGCGGTTATTGGCAGCGGGGGTCGTGAACATACACTCGTATGGAAATTGGCACAAAGTCCCAAAGTAGAAGAACTATATGCTATTCCCGGTAGTGCTGTCATGGAGAATATGGCTATTTGTGTGCCGATTCAGGTATCAGATCTTAATGGGATTACGGATTATTGCAAAATGCAGCATGTTGATATGGTGGTGGTGGGTCCCGAAGTCCCTTTGACGCAGGGATTGACAGATATTTGTGAACAAGCCGGGATTGCTGTATTCGGTCCTAACAAGGATGCGGCCCAATTGGAAGGGTCTAAGGTATTTGCTAAGGATCTTATGAAAAAATACCATGTTCCGACAGCGGCGTATGCTTCTTTTGAACATGGCGAAGATGCCAAGGAATATATCCGGGAACAAGGTGCTCCGATTGTTGTTAAAGCCGATGGATTGGCTGCTGGCAAAGGTGTAGTAGTCGCATCAACCGTAAAAGAAGCGGTGGATGCTGTTAATGCGATTATGGAAGATAGAGTTTTTGGCGAAGCCGGCGGAAAAATTGTCATTGAAGAATGCATGATAGGAGAAGAAGCTAGTCTTCTTGCCTTTGTTGATGGGAAAACGATCGTACCTATGATTGCCGCACAAGACCATAAACGTATTTTTGATAAGGACAAGGGTCCTAATACGGGTGGTATGGGAGCGTATGCTCCGGCACCGGTATTGACCGCAAAATTGCAAAAAGAAGTGGAGCAAAAAATCCTGAATCCCGTGGTACAAGGCTTGGCGCAGGAAGGCATCACATATAAGGGCTGTTTATATGCCGGACTTATGATAACGGCAGAAGGGCCTAAGGTTGTTGAATTCAACTGCCGTTTCGGTGATCCGGAAACACAGGCTGTATTACCGTTGTTGGATAGTGATTTAGCAGATATTATGTATGCCTGCGCAAAGGGAAAACTCGAACCGTCCATGGTAAAATGGAAAAATGCATTTTCTTGCTGTGTTATCATGGCATCCAAAGGATATCCAGCCTCTTCTCATAAAGGGGATATCATTTCCGGTCTTGGAAACGTAGAGAAAGAAAATGTTGTTGTATTCCACTCTGGAACGGTAAAGCGGGATGCTGCATTTCAAACAAACGGCGGCCGTGTTCTTGGTGTGACAGCGGTAGCAGAAACCTTGCCGATGGCCATTCGGAAAGCATATGCAAATGTGGAACATATATCTTTTTGCGGTATGCAATACAGAAAAGATATAGGGGCTAAAGGGTTGCGGCACTTAAAGTAAATACGATTATAAGCTATGAGAGCTGCCTTCTATCATATGAGGCAGCTTTTATTACAGGAGGGATATACATGGAATATCGGATTGAAAAAGATTCAATGGGTGAAATCAAAGTACCGTCGGATAAATTGTGGGGAGCGCAGACACAGCGCAGTTTTGAAAACTTTCGTATTGGAACGGAAAAAATTCCGTTGGAAATGGTAGGTGTTTTCGGCTATTTAAAAAAAGCAGCCGCTGTGGTTAATGAAGAATTAGGAGAGATTGATACGGATCGGGCGAATGCCATTATCGCTGCTTGTGATGAAGTGCAGATGCATAAATTAGACGATCATTTCCCGCTTTCTGTATGGATGACAGGCAGTGGAACACAATTTAATATGAATGTAAATGAAGTAGTAGCACACCGTGCGATGCAGCTGTTGCAGTCGAAAGGGAAAAAAATTAAAATTCATCCCAACGACCATGTCAATCATTCCCAAAGTTCCAATGATATTTTTCCTACAGCGCTTCATGTAGCCGGTGTATTACTGATTAAACAACAATTGTTTCCTGCTATGGATGCATTGTATGCGACATTGCAGGCTAAATCGGAAGAATACAAAGATATTGTGAAAATAGGACGTACACATTTGCAAGATGCAACTCCGCTGACATTGGGACAAGAATTTTCCGGCTGGACCCGCATGATTTCGAGGAATAAGGAAATGATTACATTGGGCATTGATTTCTTGCGTGATCTGGGTATGGGAGGAACAGCTGTCGGAACAGGTATTAATTGTCCGGAAGGGTTTGACTATAAGGTAGCGGAACAAATCAGCCGTCTTACAGGAGAAGAGTTTCACACGGCACCTAATAAATTTCACTCTCTTTCCAGTAAAGATGAACTTGTTGTAGTGCACGGCATGCTTAAAGCGTTAGCGGCGGATCTAATGAAAATTGCCAATGATGTCCGCTGGCTGGCCAGCGGTCCGCGCTGCGGCATTGGGGAAATCACGATTCCTGAAAATGAACCGGGAAGTTCGATTATGCCGTCCAAAGTCAATCCGACACAGTGTGAAGCGGTGACGATGGCAGCGGTCCAGGTAATGGGAAATGATGCGACTATGGGAATTGCCGCTAGTCAGGGAAACTTTCAGCTTAATGTATTCATGCCGGTTATAGCCTATAATCTGATCCAATCGATCCGGCTTTTAAGTGACTGCATGCATTCTTTTAACGATCATTGTGTAAAAGGCATACAGCCGAATTATAAAAAAATTGATTATAATCTGCATCAATCGCTGATATTAGTTACAGGACTTGTTCCGCTTGTCGGATATGATAAAGCCTGTTCTATTGCCAAAAAAGCAGCAAAAGAAGGATTGACACTGCGCGAATCGGCAGTTGCTACCGGTTGGGTTACACAAGAGGAATTTGATGCACATATGAATCCATCGCAATTGGCAGGCATTAAAAAAGACGATCAATAGAGGAAAAAAATATGTTCCTTTACTACTTTAATAGGAAGTGAAACAATATGTTTTATAGTAAAAAAATGACAATGGTTGCGACGGTTTGTTTTATCATGACTGTTTCCGGTACGGTTCTGGCAACCCCTGCGGCATCTTCGGAATCGGTCAAAGTGGGTCAACAAACAGAAATACAGGCAACACAGCAGGAGCTTGCCAAAGAAGAAATGATGAGCCTTCTTTGGATGCGTTCGGCAGCGGAGTACAGAGCGCTTTGCTATCAAGGCTATAATACAGCTATGGCGCAGGTGGATACTGCATTGGCCGATCCCGCCCGCAAAGGAAAACCGTTGGCGATCGTCCTTGATTGTGATGAAACCGTGGTGGATAATATTGGCGGCATGAGTGAAAGTGCCGCTGCTGGGAATGGTTTGTATACCAGCGCTTGGTGGCGGGACTGGATTCATGAGGCGCGTTCCGGGGCTATGCCGGGAGCGGCAAAATTTCTTAATGAAGTACATCGGAAGGGCGTTTCTATCTTTTATGTATCGAATCGATTTGCCCATATCAATTATGCGGCAACTGTGAAAAATTTGAAAGGATTGAATTTTCCCTCGGTAGATAGAGAACATGTACTGTTAATGACGAATACAACAGATAAACAACCGCGATTTGATTCGGTAGCGGCTAAGTATGATGTGATTGTCTATATGGGAGATAATGCCGGTGATTTACCGTTGTATACCGATGGTACATCTATGGTGCAGCGCAATAAGATCATTGATGAACATCAGGCTGATTTTGGCATAAAATATATCGTATTTCCTAATCCGGCTTACGGTAGCTGGGTCGGTGCTATGGCTAAAGGGTATTTTTCTCTGACACCGCAGGAACGGGAACAGGTAAATCGTTCTATTCTGCTTAAAAAAGTAACTATGAATTAATCTGCAGCATAAAAAAACAGGCCTCGTAAAAAGGCCTGTTTTTTTATGTTGTTATAGTATTATTTTCCTTCGTAATAATACCGCGTCCACATAGTAACTTCTGAAAGAGAAGGGTGGGGCGTCATAGATTCTCCTATCGTTATAACCGAATGAGGATCTAGATTTCTTGTTAATTTTTTATGACGCAGCATTTTTACGGTAGGGGAAGCGATTTCCTCATGGAGCACTTCCACAGTACGCTGTCCGCAGCTGAGAAGATTGATGAAGGGCTGGAGGAGTATAGAGGCTTGCGGTCCGATGATGTGAACTCCTAATATGTTTTTTGTTTTTTTGTCGATCACAAGTTTTACGAAGCCATCGTTGGCGTCACCTGGTTCGTAACCCAGAGCATACCCTTTGGCGGAAGCTGAAAAATGATTGACGGCAATATCGATTTCATAGTTTGCATTACGTGCCTGTTTTTCCGTCAGTCCTACATGAGCAGCTTCCGGATAGGTATAAGTTACAGCCGGAACCGTTTCATACTGAGCCCAGCGCCATGTATCCGGTTCGTTTCCTGAAAAAATATTGTGTGCAATAATTTCTGCTTCGTAATTGGCTTTGTGACGGAAGGGTGCCAGACCGTTTACATCGCCGAGTGCCCAGATATCTTCGGCACTTGTTTCAAGAAATTCATTGGTGTTTATATATCCGCGCTTATCCAGCGAGATGTCCGTGTGTTCCAGATGAAGCAGATCGGTCATAGGCACAATGCCGGGAGCAATAAGAATTTCCTGAGCCGATACTTCTTGTTCTTCTCCGGTAGTACGATTGCGGAAGGAAAGAACTTTTTTATCTTTTTCCATATGTACAGACACTGTATCTTGATTGAGAAAGACTTGAATGCCATACCGGTGAAAAGCATCCAGAATATATTGCGAGATAGCTTCATCTTCTTTTGGCAGCAGACGGACATTGTGCTGCACAATAGTTACTTTTGTTCCGGCAGCATCAAATACATGGGCAAATTCACAGCCGATAGGACCGCCCCCCACGATGATAAGACTTTTATAAGGTTGTTGCGGATACTTGGCACCGAATAAGGATTCGGATGTAACATAACCTGCTTCCTCCAAACCGGGAAGAACCGGGATGTTGGTGCGGGCACCAGTACCGAGAATGATTTTGCTGCCGCTGATTTCAGCCGCTGAACCATCATTCATTTCAATATGGAGAGACTTTTTATCGGTAAAAGAAGCAGTTCCTTCATAAATATCGATGGCAGGCATAGCTGCATAATACTCTTTGACGGCACGACTTTCGTCTACTTTGTGCCATAAACGTTTGGAAACAACCTGCCAGTCCATACGGACATGATCAGAAAGAACGCCGATTTGAGAAGCTTCGCGAAATTCTCGTATATAATTAGCCGCTGTTACCATGATTTTTGTGGGGATACAGCCGCGGTTGAGACAGGTACCGCCGAATCGTCCTCTTTCAATGATCGCGATTTTTAAGCCTTGGCGGGCGGCAGCATCAGCGACGATGTTGGCAGCCCCTGTGCCGATGATGATGACATCATAATTTTCCATAGTGATTCTCCTTTCTATACAATTTTAGTATACCTTAATGGATGGATATTTTACAAGGCATCCATAGCGATTTATTATACTCTTTTAGCAAGGGACAGAAACGGTTAGTACGGTCTTTTCGACATATAAAGTGAATTACATATGCAGGTAGAAAGCTGTCGGCTCTAAATGCTTTACATCAGCAGAGGGATAGTGTATAATACATATGTCGTACGGGTGCCAGGTGTGTCGAAGACTCCGACGCTCACTTAGCATTTTGCGAATATTAGTTTATTGGAGGAAACAACTATGTTAAATGTAGAAGAAAAGAAAGAACTTATTGCCAAATATGGCGCAAATGAAAATGATACGGGATCTCCGGAAGTGCAGGTAGCTCTTTTGACCAGTCGCATTATCTATTTAACGGAACATCTTCGCAGTCACAAAAAGGATCATGCGTCTCGCCGCGGTTTGTTGAAACTCGTAGGTCAGCGCCGCAACCTGTTGGAATACTTGAAAAAGCATGATTTAAACCGGTATCGCGCAATTATCGAAAAACTGAACTTGCGTAAATAATCTTGCCCATTTAAGGCCGATGCATATGCATCGGCCTTTTTCGCTGATTTTGTTGATAAAGAATTATTTTATTACCGGAGAAAAGATAAAAGGCCTATAATTTACTTTCATATAAACTTATTTAATGGTAAAATTATAATGTTAAGATTAAAATTTTGAATGGATTAGAGGAGGAATTGGAATGGAAAAAGTATTCCAAATGGATTTCGCCGGCCGCCCGCTGATTATTGAAACGGGGAAGTTGGCAAAACAGGCCAGCGGTGCTGCTTTGGTACGATATGGCGATACAGCAGTACTTGTTACAGCTACTGGTTCAAAGGAAGCAAGACCGGATGCGGATTTTTTCCCGTTAACCGTTGATTATGAAGAAAAAATGTATTCCGTAGGGAAAATTCCCGGCGGCTTTATTAAACGAGAAGGGAAACCGCCTGAATCGGCTACGTTATTTGCCCGCCTTATAGACCGCCCGATTCGCCCGCTGTTCCCCAAGACATATCGTCATGATGTCCATGTGGTTGCCTATGATATGTGTGTAGACCCGGACAATGCGCCGGAAGTAGCAGCCATGATCGGAGCTTCCGTATCGTTGGCTATGTCCCATCTGCCTTGGGCGGGTCCGATTGCCGGCGTTCGTGTCGGCCGTGTGGACGGTCAGTTTGTGGCCAATCCGACAGTGGCACAGAGCGAAGTCAGTGATATGGATATTGTGGTAGCCGGTACGAAGGATGCTATCCTCATGGTAGAAGGGGGAGCCAAACAAGTTCCGGAAGCAGATATTCTGGATGCCATCATGTTTGCCCATGAAGAAATAAAAAAGGTTGTTGAATTCCAAAATAGTTTTCTTGATGAAATCAGCGTTCCTAAACAGGAATTCGTAGAAGCGGAACCGGATGCAGATATTGTAGAAGCTGTCCATGCGTATGGTGAAATTGCTATGAAGGAAGCTATCTGCGATGCGGATAAAATGGCTCGTGAAGAAAAAATGAATGCCGTAGAAGCTGATATTTATGAACATTTTGCAGATATCTATCCGGATAATGAAAAGGATATTGCTGAAGTTACTCAGAAAATGATTAAGGAAATTGTTCGCCACATGATCGGCCGTAGATAAGATTCGTCCCGATGGACGACGTGTGGATGAAGTTCGTCCTGTCAGCTGTGAAGTGGGCCTTTTCAAACGGACTCATGGTACGGGATTATTTACACGTGGGCAGACTCAGGTATTGAGTATTGCTACGATGGCACCGCTGTCCGAAGCACAGCATATCGATGGGGTAGGTACGGAAACAGAACGCCGTTATATGCATCATTATAATTTCCCGTCGTTCTGCGTGGGGGAAACTAAGTCCTCCCGTGGACCGGGGCGTCGGGAAATCGGTCACGGCAAATTAGCCGAACGGGCACTGGCACAGGTTATGCCGACGGAAGAAGAATTTCCGTATGCTGTCCGCGTTGTATCGGAAGTTCTTGAATCGAATGGCTCCAGTTCCATGGGTAGTGTATGCGGCAGTACCTTGGCGCTGATGGATGCAGGAGTTCCTATTCAGGCTCCCGTTGCCGGTGTGGCCATGGGGCTCGTTACCAAGGGAAATGATTTTACTATCCTGACGGATATTCAAGGAATGGAAGATGCACTGGGCGATATGGACTTTAAAGTAGCGGGGACCATGAAGGGCGTTACCGCTATTCAGATGGATATCAAAATCAAAGGTCTCAGCCGTGAAATACTGCAGCAGGCATTGAAACAGGCTCATGAAGGTCGTATCTTTATTATGGGCAAGATGCTTGAAGCGATTCCGGAATCAAGAAAAGAAATGTCGCCGTATGCACCGCGTATTATCACCATGCATATTGATCCGGATAAAATCCGCGATGTTATTGGACCTGGCGGCAAAATCATTAAAAAGATCACAGAAGAAACAGGCGCTAAGATTGACATTGATGATACGGGTGTTATATATATCGCATCAGTCGATGCAGAAGGCGGTTTAAAGGCACAGGATTGGGTGGAACGTCTGACCAAGGATGTCGAAGTCGGCAAAACATATGTAGGAAAAGTAACTCGAATCATGGCCTTTGGCGCTTTCGTGGAGGTACTGCCGGGGAAAGAAGGGTTAGTCCACATCTCTCAGCTTGCCAAAGAACGGGTGGAAAAAGTCGAAGATGTAGTAAATATCGGCGATGAAATCATGGTAAAATGTGTGGAAATCGACAGTCAAGGTCGTATCAATCTATCCCGCAAGGCGTTGCTGCCGGGATGCGAAAATGAAGATACTTCTTCTTTTCACCGTGATCGCGACCGCGGTCCCCGCAATAATCATAGTCCCCGCGGTAATCGGGAACACCGTGACAGGAAGTAAGGTGTGAAATATGGAAGAAAGAGGATTTGAAATTGTAACGGCGTATGTCGGAAAGCATATTCATCTGCCTGTCCGCAAGACAGCGACAAGTGCGGGCTACGATATAGAAGCAGCGGAAGATACAGTCCTTGCTCCGCAGGCCGTAACTATTGTACCGACAGGATTGAAAGCCTACATGGAAGCCGATGAATATTTGGCAATTCATATCCGTTCGGGTATTTCCATTAAGAACGGACTGATGCTTGTCAACAGCGTGGGTGTCATCGACAGCGACTATTACAATAATCCCGATAATGAAGGCCATATTATGATCGCCTATTACAATACTCAGTCTAAACCCTTTTCTATCACAAAAGGCGAACGTATTGGACAGGGAATATTTGTAAAATATTTGATTACGTGCGATGATCAGGCACAAGGCAGCCGTATTGGCGGTTTTGGCAGTACTGGGTTGCGGTAAGGAGCAAATAGCATGAGTATCAGTGTTGAAAAAATGATTGACCGCAAAGAAATTATGACTGGCCGTGTCCTTCATGTAACTGTGGATACGGTCCGAATCAACGACAGTGATATTACCTCTACGCGGGAAGCGGTCTGGCATCATGGGGCCAGCGCTATCCTGCCGCTTACCGATGATGGCAGAATCATCCTTGTCCGACAGTATCGGTATGCGGCTTCACAGCCGATGCTTGAAGTTCCGGCCGGGAAAATCGAAATGGATGGTGAAAATCCTGATATTTGTGCGTCCCGTGAATTGGAAGAAGAGGCCGGCGTTACATGCGGTGAACTGATTTCTTTGGGGGTTTGTATATACATCACCGGGGTTTTGTGATGAAAAGATTTATTTATATTGGCAAGGCAATTAAAGCAAAGCAAACAGCATCTCGATGAGGATGAGTTTATAAATCTGGAACGGTATACGCCAAAAGAAATGGAACAGCTTATTCTTGACGGCGGTATCATGGATGCTAAAACGATTGCCTGTTTTGCCAAAGCTCGGCCCTATCTGCGGGGAGTATAATTTTCAGGAGGCGATTCTGATGAACTTCAAACGGATGATTGTTATTGTTATGGACAGTGTGGGAGCAGGTCATGCTCCGGATGCGGCAGCCTTCGGTGACGAAGGCGCGAATACGTTGGAACATATCGATGCAGCCGTAGAAGGAATGCATATACCGAATCTGCTTCGCCTGGGTCTGGGAAATATAGTGAAATTACAGCAGCATACGGACCATGTGGCCGGTTCTTACGGCGTAATGAGGGAAATCTCTGCCGGTAAGGATACGACCAGTGGTCATTGGGAAATGATGGGGAATCCGGTCGAAAGACCATTCCCCGTTTTTTATCATGCATTTCCTGCGGATTTGCTGCAGACCTTTACGGAAAAGACCGGATATTCTTATATCGGGAATGAAATAGCATCAGGAACAGAAATTATTGAACGGCTGGGACCGGAACATTTCCGTACCAAGGTCCCCATCGTGTACACATCCGCGGATAGTGTATTCCAAATAGCGGCACACACGGATGTCATACCGTTGGAGGAACTCTACCGTATTTGTGAAATTACTCGCAGCCAGGTGTGTGTAGGTCCGTATGAGTGCGGACGAATTATTGCACGGCCTTTTATTGGCGTGCAGGGAAATTTTATTCGGACGGGAGACCGGCGCGATTACAGTCGTATGCCTGAACGGAAGATGGTATTTTCCTATACCTCCGAAGCTGGCCTTATGACCGTCGGTATTGGGAAAATCGGTGATATTTATGCCCATATAGGACTTACGGAATCGTATCATACGGCTGACAACAAGGAAGGAATGCAGGTTTTGAGTCAGCAGCTGCATGGGCACCGTAGGGATACAGGAATCATTATGGTAAACTTAGTGGATTTTGACAGTATGTACGGACATCGCCGCAATCCGGCAGGCTACGGCCGGTGTATTGAAGAATTTGACCAGGCATTAGGTACTTTATTGCCTCAGCTGAATGAGGACGATATCCTATTGATTACAGCAGATCATGGAAATGATCCTACGTGGACGGGAACGGACCATACAAGAGAACAAGTGCCGCTGCTCGTATACAGTCCGGCGTTACAGCAGACAACAGACCTGGGAGTGCGTACTACGTATGCGGATTTGGGACAAACAATCATGGAAAATTTTAAATTGCAAAAATTAACCTTCGGGACAAGTTTCCTGCAGCATCTGAAATAATTGTTTCATAGTGAGGTGAATACGGTGTGGCCTATTGATTGTATTGAACATAAACGAGATGGATTCGTACTGACAGCGTCAGAAATCGACCGCTTTATTCATGACTATACACAGGGGAAAATCACAGATTATCAAGCAGCCGCGTGGCTGATGGCGGTATATCTTAACGGAATGACAGCCGAAGAAACGACTGAGCTTACGAAAGCGATGGCTCATTCCGGGGATGTAGTGAACTTGTCCTCTGTTTCCGGAATCAAGGTAGATAAACATAGTACCGGAGGCATTGCGGATACGACAACCCTTATTGTGGCACCTTTGGTTGCGGCAGCGGGTGTACCCGTAGCTAAAATGAGCGGACGCGGTCTGGGCTTTACGGGAGGTACGATCGATAAACTGGAATCGATTCCCGGATTTCGCACGGAACTGACACAAACAGAATTTCTGGAACAGGTTCGACGGATCGGTATTTCCATTATCGGTCAATCTGCAAAAATAGCACCGGCCGATAAACTTTTGTATGCATTGCGTGATGCAACAGGTACCGTTGCGAGTATTCCCCTTATTGCCAGTTCCATAATGAGTAAAAAAATAGCATCAGGAGCGGATGCTATCGTTCTTGATGTCAAATATGGCGATGGCGCATTCATGAAGACCTGTGAAGAGGCGCGGAAACTGGCTCATACGATGGTACAGATAGGAAAACTGGCACATCGGCCTACGACCGCGGTGATTACCTCGATGGAAGCTCCGCTGGGAACTGCCATCGGAAACAGTCTTGAAGTAGATGAAGCAGTAGAAGCCTTGTCCGGACATGGCGGCAAGCGGCTTATGGCAGTAGTGGAAGCGATTGGTGCGCAGATGCTCGTTATGGGACAAAAAGCTAAAACAGAAGCAGAAGGACGTAAACGCATACAGCAGTCGGTAGCCTCCGGCGCCGGGCTTGCAAAATTCAAGCAGTTTGTAGAAGCGCAGCATGGAAGCGTATCCTGGATCGGGAAACGTCCACTGACAAAAGCACCGAAGGTATTTACGGCAGTCTCCACGGAAAGCGGATATATTACGGCTATCCATGGCCGGGCACTGGGTGCTGTCGCGATGACCATGGGAGCCGGCCGTTCCCGCAAGGAGGACACCGTGAATCCCGTAGTAGGTATCCGGCTGTTCAAAGAAGTATATGATGAAATACACGCCGGAGAAGTCTTGTTTACCTTGTACGGCAATGCACGTGCCGATATGCAGACGCTGGCACAGCAATGTGCGGACCAGATTATTGTAGAAGCAACACCTTGCAGGGATCAGAAACCCGTTGTAAGTGAAATAATTACAGAGTAATGAGGATATATGTATGAAAATGAATCGTCAAGTTCCCGTAGAAAAAGGGAAAACCTATACAATAGAAATAAAAAACCTTGGCTCTAATGGCGAAGGCATTGGAAGATATGAAGATTTTACAGTTTTTGTTCCGTTTGCTCTGCCGAAGGAGACGGTGGAAGTACGGATCGAATTTGTAAAAAAGCAATATGCCACAGGAACGCTGCTCAAGATTCTTGAACCAGCCAAAGACCGCGTTAAACCGTTGTGTCCTGTCTATAATCGCTGCGGGGGCTGCCAGCTCCAGCATCTGAGCTATTCGGCAGAACTGATAGAAAAACAGCGGCAGGTCAAGGATGCATTGGAACGGATCGGACACCTGAAGAATCTAACGGTACTGCCGACGTTGGGTGCGGCAGACCCATGGGCATATCGCAATAAAATGCAATTTCCCGTATCCTCCAAAGCAAAAGGAAAGTTAGATATAGGATGTTTTGCTGCTTCGACACATCGGGTCATCAATGTGGAAAACTGTGCCATACAAAAAAAACAAAACAATCAAATTGTCGCAGTAGTGCGGGAATGGATGAAACAATATAAAATTCCTGCCTATAATGAAGACAAGGAAACGGGTATTGTCCGTCACATTATGGGCCGTGTCGGCGTACATACGGGAGAAGTCATGGTATGCCTCGTGACAGCAGGCGATATGGTACCGCATATGAAGGAATTGGTACGCATGCTGAAAACTGCCATTCCGGGACTTGCCAGTGTCGTACAAAATATTAATAAACGTCATACGAATGTTATATTGGGCGAAAAAACAAAGAAAATCTATGGCAGCGAAACAATTCATGATTCCATTGGAACCCTGAAATTCAACATTTCTGCGCAGTCTTTCTTCCAGGTGAACAGTGAACAAGCACAAAAACTATATGAAACAGCCTTGGAATTTGCCGACCTCTCAGGAAATGAAACCGTAGCCGATGTCTACTGTGGTACCGGTACGATCACGCTGTTTTTAGCCCAGCGGGCAAAACAAGTATATGGGATAGAAATCGTAGCTTCGGCGATTCACGATGCCATAAAAAATGCCAGGGAAAACAAAATACACAATGCCGAATTCATTCTGGGAGATGCCGCCTATAAACTGCCGGAACTCATCGGCAGCGGCATCCATCCCGACGTCATTATCCTCGACCCGCCCAGAGCAGGCTGTGAAGAAAAAGTATTAGCAGCTATTGCAAGAGTAAAACCAAAACGGGTCGTCTATGTATCCTGTAATCCGGCAACCCTCGCACGAGATCTGGAATACCTGACACAACACGGCTACACCGCAGTAAAAGCTCAACCCGTAGACCTGTTTAGTAGAACGCACCACGTTGAGACAGTGGCCTTGCTGGTAAGGAGCTGAAAGCGACGCAGGGAGCAACTGGCACTGTCCATGTCAGGGTTGCCCAAGAACGCAAGCCGTAGGCGCAGCGCGATTGGTAGCAACCTACGACCGAGTGCGTATGTTTGATGTCTAGGACAGGAAAGTAAAAATGCTGGAAAGTGTAGTAAATAAGCTGTTTCCGCGATTTTGAGATTAAAAGTGAGAAATTAAAAAATAGATTTCGTCATCCCATGGGAACATATCGACGAAATCTATTTTTTGATAGTTTAGACGGTGAGTTGGATAAGGGGTTCATGAGTGTATGAGTTGGATGTTTTGCGGAAAAATGGCTTTGCGAGTGAGTAGGTTGGATGTAGAAAAGAGGAGACTAAAATGAATATTTTTAATGCTATAACAACATTAAGTGAAAGTAGAAAAATTTTTCACTCGGAAGCCGACTTTCAATTTGCACTGGCATGGGAAATTCAAAAGGAGTATCCGGATGCAAGGATTAGATTGGAATATTGTTTGTCGGACAACAATTTAAAACAATATATTGATATTATGGTTATTACAGAAAATGGCTGGTATCCTATAGAGTTGAAATACAAAACGCATTCATTATTAACTAATTATAATGGAGAATCGTTTAATCTGAGAGATCAGTCTGCTCAAGATCAAGGGAAATACGATTTTTTGAAAGATGTTCAACGTATTGAACGATTCTGTAAAGATAATTCTGAAATGCATAAAGGATTTGCGGTTTTCCTTACTAATGATTCCGTATATTGGAAGGAATCAAAAAAAGATAATCATGTGGATGAGGAGTTCAAATTAATTGATGGATCAATAAAAACAGGAGCAATGAGCTGGGCAAAACATGCAGGTGGGGGAACAATTGAAAAACGAGAAAGTCCTATTATTTTGAAACAAAAATATTTAATCGATTGGAGGGACTATTCTCACTTTGCTAATCTTAGATATGGAACATTTAAATACCTAGTTTTATCAAATAGCAGAGATAATTAAATGAAGAAAATAGCGATATTATCTGTATGTATATTGTTTTGAAATTTTTAGCCATTGCATGTAGCAGTGCATGGAAGGGATATGAACAATGAAAAAATTTCCTGAATTTATGACAAAACCCATGAACAAAGTTCCGATGCAGCAGCAAAATACGCCGGATATTCAAGGATACTATTATACAGCAGCGGATGGACGCCAAATGGTTTTCTGGACATGTATGGCTGATAGAATATCAAAAAAGCACCAGCATGATTATGATGAATATATGGTTTGTTTGTCTGGTGAATATGTTGTTCACCATTAATGGAGCAGAAACTGTTTTGTATGCGGGGAATGAATTGTTTATTCCGAAAGGGACTGTGAAAGGTGGTAGATGCAAGGTTGGGACTAGGTCTATTCATGCATTTGGTGGTAGACGTATTGTTTATTTAAACAAAAAATTGTAATTTTAGTAAACAGGAACAGGGTATTTTACAATAAACGAGTCACACAACGGCCTAGGTAGTTGTGTGACTCGTTTAGAAATATGGATTTTAGAGCAGGTTGTTCTCCTGAAATATCTTTTTAGCAATGAATACTGCATTGAGTACCCGTGGAAAACCTGTATAAGGGATGCATTGCAAGAATGTCTCGATGATTTTCTGCGGTGAGATGCCAACATGAAGTGATGCGTTGATATGTACTTCAAGTTGTGGTTCGCAGCTGCCGGCGGTAAGTAAACTGGTGATGGTGATGAGCTCACGCTCTTGTAAATTTAGGAGTGGTCTCGTGTAGATGTCACCAAAAGCAAATTCAACAATGAATTTGCCGAGGTCTGGAGAAATATCCTCTAGTGACTTGATGATAGCCTCGCCACCAGCGCCATCGATTTTCTCTAGCTGTTCTGAACCTTTAGTAAAACGTGTTTCTTCCATTTGTAATGTCCTCCTTTGAAGTTTATAATCAAACTATACAGCTTAAACCTTGGTTAAAGCAAGCATTATTTTGAGGTGAATTTATGCATATTAAGAAAATGGTGGAGGAAACAGGGTTAGCGGCATCAACGCTACGTTACTATGAGAAAAAAGAACTTTTGCGTGTAGCAAGGGATGGCAACGGCTATAGGGATTATGATGCAAAGGATATCGCTTGGGTGCAGTTCCTGGAACGGCTAAAGGATACCGGAATGCCACTTAAAGATATACAGCGATATGCTATGCTTCGTTATGAAGGTGATGCAACGATGTCTGAGAGATTGGTAATGCTGGAAACGCATCGAGAGTATGTCGTTGAGCAGCAGAATAAGTGGCATGATTGCCGTGAGCATCTTGAGAAGAAAATAAAGTATTATCAGTCGGGTATTGAAAAGAATGGCAACCAGCAAGTTGAAGAATGAGCTTGCTGGCTGCTTGCTTTATGGCGAGTGACGATAAGATGTTGTTATACTCTGGTGTGTGGTCGATTTGGATGTTTTGTGAATTATTTGAGATTGACATAGGTTGGATGTATATCGATTTTAAGATGGTTAAGGGGGGGCGGAGTATGTCAAATATTGCTTTTGATTTTCTCACAGAAAGTTTACTTTTTAGAGATGATTATCTCGCTAATGACTTTTCATCAATTTCAGATAAAGAACTTATTTTGGAATTGAGAAAATATAGAGAGCATGTAATGCAGAATTTGAATAGAATTATACAAGAAATATCGCATAACCATGATGTTACAAACGTTGCTATAGAAACTTTCAAGAAATTACCATCCGAAGATAAATTAAAACAACTTGCCTTATATATGAATCAAATTGTAGTTGGAGATCCCTTATTTAGAGAGACAGACGAAAAAGAAAATCTGCACGGTACGATGAGCAAATTTATGGGACTCAATCCCGGTGTGGAATTGGATAGAAAACGGATTTCAAATGCCGCTTATTATATGAAAAACTGTACTTACTTAGTAGTATCGCAGTTTATTAAGTTTTTACCGGTCAGCCTTCTAAATGAAGCACCTCACGATTTGCCGATCGTGTACTCGGAAAATAATTTTTGTGATGCTTTCCCTCGTGAACTTTATGAATGGTTTCATAAAAACGCAAGAGTACATAATATTGAAAAAATAGATGGCAAGATGAGGTGTGATCCTTCGAAACCATTATCTTTGGGCACTACTATTCATGTTGATTTTGGGACAGAGTGTCTTTCAAGCGGTATGATTTTTCAGTTTGCTAGATCATCAGAAGTGGGAAAAATGAATCCCAATTCTCATGAGGTAAATTTCCGTCTGCATATACCAGATACAATTAGTCGTAATGATTTTGAAGCGTGGATTGAAAACGCCATAAATAGAGCTTCAATAAGAGTTTATAATGATATTTTTAATGAACTATCTTTCGCCAAGCAAGTCAATTGCATGTACTTAACGGAGTCGCCGTTCTCTTCGCATTTAATAAAATCAGCGGTGCCTACACAGAACCCTAAAACCGATATTGCAAATTTATCCATGAAACTCGAACTGCCACTCTTTTCTCAACTATCACTTAATGAAATTATTAATATTCGATGCAACTATGGAGAGGCTTTTCAAAATTTTAGAAATATGTTGGCAGGGAAATTAATTGTCTTGCGAGGGATAAATGATCCTGAAGAATTGAAGCGTAATTTGGAAAATGTTTCTTATGAACTTTCGGAATTGCAAATTCACGATATTGATAAAGAATATAAAAAGATTGTTCGCTCATTTGGCTTTGATGGATTATTGTTAACTGGTAGTTTGATTACGAGTTTTTGTACTGGTGGTCTAACAATGCTTGGAGCAGCTGGGGCTGTAGCAAAGAGTGGCGTGGATTACACCAAATATCTATCTAAAGTTAAAGAAAATGATGGATTCTTTTTATGGAAAGTAAACCGTGTTGCTAAAAAATAGTAAATTCCTAATAAAACTCAGCAAGGCAGCCTACGTTCAAATCCGCGTAGAGTGCCTCGTTCGTTTTTAGCCTATTCTTCCACATCCACTGTCACACCTGATTTGAATTCTACGGTACAGCTATCCTCAAACACCGTAATGGTTTCAATTAACTGCCGGACGAGGTGCTCATCAAACTGTGTAATGGCAGTGGATGTTGTTTTTAGGAATGTAGCCATATCTTCTATGCGGCTGCGGATTTCATCCTGGTTGGCATTTTTCGCCAGCGTTTGCTGTTTTTGTTCACGCAGGTGGTAGATTTCTTCGGCAACATCGTCGTAGCCAGCCTTGGAACTTGCCAGCTTTACAAGCTGTGTTTGTAATTCTTCCAGCCGGATATCGATAGCTGCCAATGTTTCATCATTGTTATGGCTGAGAACGGTTTCGATGTTATGCTGCAGCATGGTAAGAAAATCCTTCTTTCCGCATAGCACCTGATTGATGGCCGTTAAGCAAACCTGCTCGAGTGCAGATTCAGATATGGTGCGGGCATCGCATTTACCTGTATGGTCTACTCGATTGACGCAGCGCCAGACAATAGATTTTTTTCCTCGGTTATTCCAATGTATCCGGCGGAATATCTCGCCACATTTACCGCAACGTATCCGTTGGGAAAAGCAATGATTGCTGCTATAGGTCAACTTCCTGCCGTTTTTCAAGTGAATAGACCTTCGCCGTACCATTTCTTCCTGTACCTGCAGGAATATGTCACGGGGAATAATGGCTTCATGGTTATCTTTTACATAATACTGTGGCATGATGCCAGTATTCTTGACGCGCTTTTTGGTAAGAAAATCCACCGTATAGGTTTTCTGTAAGAGGGCATCACCCATATATTTTTCATTTTGCAAAATCTGTCTGATATTACTATCACGCCATTTGGTGTGGCCAGCACCGTTTTTTAACCCGTCCGCTGTTAAGTTGCGGGCGATTTTTAGCATACTGGCACCTTCAAGATATTCCCGGTAAATGCGTTTTACGATTTCTGCTTCCTCCGGGACTACGACCATATGTTTATTTTCATCCTTTGCATACCCAAGAAAATGATTGCAGTTGATTTGTACTTCGCCACGTTGGTAGCGGTACTGCAGGCCCAGCTTCACATTCTGGCTTAGGGATTGGCTTTCCTGTTGGGCTAATGATGCCATAATAGTAAGCAGTACCTCGCCCTTAGAATCCATTGTATTAATATTTTCCTTCTCAAAAAAGACGGGAATGTGTTTGTCCTTTAATTGCCGGATATATTTCAGGCAGTCCAGCGTGTTCCGGGCAAACCGGCTGATGGATTTGGTAATAATCATATCAATCGTACCGGCCATGCAATCTTCGATCATGCGGTTAAATTCATTCCGCTTTTTAGTATTGGTACCGGATATCCCATCATCAGCATAGATTCCAGCCAGTTTCCAGTCCGGATGATTGTGAATGTAGGTGGTGTAGTGCTCAATTTGTGTTTCATAACTGGTGGCCTGCTCGTCGCTGTCGGTAGAAACTCGGCAATAAGCAGCCACACGACATTTTGGTTTTTCTTCAGTATGGCTTCGGTGTAGATAGGTTCGTGCCGGAATGATCGTGACATTCCGCGTCTGTAATTCCATGTATGGATTCCTCACTTTCTATTAAACTGTATGCATATTCGGCTTGTTGGAACGGATCAGTATAGGTTTGCGTTTTTTCTGCAAGGGAGAAGGTGGTGGGGTATAGGACCGGTGACGTTTTTTTAGGTTCCCGGATACGTCCCAACTTTTTGGCCCGGTTGGTGATTTCCTTTTGTGTAGCAGTAAACGTATCGGCATCAATAATAGCCGGATAATAATCATCCCCGATATAGTGTGTTGTTTGCAGAATATGGCGGATGCCACTGTGGGAAACGTGGATTGTTGCTTCTTTCGCAGCCGTAGTCAGTGCAGCCCCGGTAAGATAAGATTGAAACAGCACTCGTATTTTTTCGGCTTCCTCCATATCCACTATCGCTTTGCCATTTTTAATCCGATAACCCAAAGGTGTATGGCTCATAGCTTACACCAGCCTTTCCCGTAGCGTAATGCCGCATTTTAGCTTAAAGCTGATTTCTGTTCGAGAGTAGACTAGAATTTGTTCTACAAATTGCTGGAATACTGCTCCGTCAAAGCCCGTTAGCATTTTCGCCTTACAAGTATACTGCAGTAATTTTCTCGTTTCGTGTACTGTTTTATTATCGTCATTCAAAAAATCTACAAGAGAATCCTTTTGGTGCTGCCAGTGTTCAGCTTCCTGCAGCAGTTCGTTATTTCCTTTCTGGTACATTGCGGGCTCTAGATATTTTTTCGCCAGCAGGTACGCCAGTGTTTTTTGATGCTCGGCATTTTCTGCCAGCTTTGTGTCTAAATCTTGAATGACTGTGATGCTGTCATCAGAATGGAGGGTACGCAAACTAGCAAGCAGCGGTTTTAAAACAAAGGCATGACCAAAGATGAGCTTATTCATCATCGTAACAAAGGCATATTCCAGTGCCGTTTCTTTGATGTATTTTAACGAACATTTTGTGGCATCTGCTACATGGGTGGCGCAGCACCAAGCTACATAGGAATTGCGACCGCCTTGGATCCGCCGTTTGAAGGTAGCGCCACATTGATGGCATCGAATGATACCAGAAAACGGATAGCGGTTCTGGTACTTTTTATCCTGTGGCAGCGCACCTTTTTCTTTGCCACGCTGCCGAATGACCTGCTGGGTTGCTTCAAACATGTCCTTGGTGATGATAGCTTCGTGGTGGCGCTCCACCCGGTATTTATCTTTTTCACCATGATTATGATGGCGATTAAAATGCGAATCAGTATACGTTTTCTGGAAGATGACATCTCCAGTGTAATTCTCGTTTTTCAATATGCCACGAATGGTTGTTGCAGTCCAATGGGCACCGCGTTTAGCCGGAATTTCCTTTGCATTTAATTCCTTGGCAATGGCATCCGTGCCAATACCGGCGAGTGTTTGATCAAACATCGCTTTTACAATCGTAGCCTGCTTAGGCTGTAGCACCAGTTTTCCCTCTATTACATCATACCCATATGGCGCGTAAGCAAGTTTAAAGGTGCCATTTTGGAAACGGTGCTGTATGGACCAGGTACTGTTTTCGGCAATCGATACCGACTCATTTTCCGCCAAGCCGCTTAGAATCGATAGCATGAGCTCACTTTCCATCGATCCGGTATTTAGGTTTTCCTTTTCAAAATAAATATAAACGGTAAGCCCCAGTAATTTACGGACCAGTTCCAGACAATCGGTGGTGTTGCGGGCAAATCGGCTGATAGACTTTGTAACAATAAGGTCTATTTTTTTATGCTCGCAATCATCTATCAGGCGGAGTAGGGCCGGACGCTTTTCTTTTTTCGTGCCGGTAATTCCTTCATCATAATAAATACCGGCAAACTCCCAGTCCGGATTTGCTGTAATGTAGCTTTCATAGTGCTTTCGTTGTGTGGCAAGGCTGACTAATTGCTCCTCACTATCAGTGGATACCCGGCAGTAGGCCGCTACCCGCAGCTTATGTTTTGGTGTAGGAAATACAAGCTGGCCTCCGATTTTTGTCACCGTTTTCATGGATTTTCACCTCCTTGTAGTGTGACATAGTACCTCTATATGCCGGATATATCAAGGAATAGAGGGCAATATGGCCGCTAATACTGGTGAAAATGTTTTTCGGTTTACTGCCGTTATTTTGGCAAATTCATCGGTAGAAAGCAGGCCTTTATGGAATAGGGACTGCAGTATGTGTTGGGCACGGATATAATCGACTTCGTGCTGCAGTTGTTCCTGTGATATTGACCTTGCTTCGGGTGTACGGCTGTCGTTCATAGCGAATCATCTCCTTACAGATAGGCCATGAAATAGGGGAAAGTAAACCTATTTTGTTAGCCTTTATATCTGTAGTCGATAAAACAAGCTGCTATTCGAACCCAAGACATAAAAAAAAGACCTGCCAGAGTGATGAAACTCCAGCAGGCCAACGGCATATATTCCTATTTTCGTAGCTGCTTCAATGCTTCCTGCAAGCGGTCCGGTATGGGAAGCCCCATCCGTGCAGCATTTTCCACAATGGAAAGTCCCTCATTGGATAAGTAGAACAAGATGGTGGCAGTCCGTAAGGCGCTGCCGGAACCGAGCATTGTCACATCCAGCGTATGGGCCACACCGACGAGTACAAAAAGAAGCACCTTCCGGCAGATGCCCATAAAACCAATCTCACTGGATAGCTGCCGTTCCCGGCAGGCACATAACACACCCGTGATGTAATCCAGACAAACAAACGTCAGCAGGGCATAGAGCAGATTGTCAAAGCCGCCGATGAACCAGCCAAGCCAGGCACCGACTGCCGCGCACCCGATTCGTATTTCATTCCAGGTCATTCTCATCACCCCGCTAGGGTAGCCTTGATTTCCAGATACTGGTCTCCGTATTTTACATTATCAATAAACTGGATGTTGTATTTCTGTCCACGGAACTTGATGAACCATTTTTCCGAAATATCCGAGCGGTACCGGATGACAAACGATACATCCTTTTCCAGATGGACGGCTGCGGCGAAAAAATACTCCCCGCCGTGGATATTGGTCACTTTGGCCCATGTGCTGCCTTTGCTGACCAGAGTGGTGTCATAACCGCCCTGGCCATCAGAGACATCCTCTTCCACTACAAACTCGATTCGCTGCTTCATTTCCCCGATATCCATCAGAACACCTCATCCCGGTAGGAAAACAGCATGGCCCGCATGAGCTTGATCATGGCATCGAAGTCCGCCGTATCCCGGTTCTCATACAAATAGGCCACGCCATACAGGATGGCCGTCTTGATGTCCTCCGGCAGCGTCGTGTAGTCGCTTAACGGATGTCGCAGTACATTTTCCACCGTCGTCGTGGAGGACTGGATCAAATTGTCGATCAAAGCATCCTCCACATCATTATCAATACGCAGGTATAATTTGGCTTCATCCCGTGTTACTGCCATGCTGCCACCTTCCTTCTATTATTTACTGGCCTGCTTGAGCGTCTTGATGGCTTCCGGCAGAACGATCTTGGCATCGACACGCTGGGAGCCGAGAAAGCCGACCTGCCCGGTAACCGCGTATAATTCGTTCAAACGCTTAAAAGTGCGGCCCTGCCGGTCGGCAATCCAGTAGTAAGAAAAGTCACCGAACAGCACCGTCTTGGCATCGGCTGCCATCTGCGGCATATACCGGCTGGTAACGACCGGGCAGTTCAGGATCTTATCCGGCACATCGGCACTGACGGAAGGCTGCCAGATGTACTGTCCCTGTGTATCCTTCAGCTTCCGGATGGCCTTGACGGTGCTTTCATGCAGCAGCAATGTAGCCGACTTACGGTACGGTTCGCGGAGCGAATAGTACAACTCGATCAAATCGTCGAAGGTAATAGCCGTAGCGGATGCAGCAGTCGAGCCATCCGAAGCACCGGCGGCATCGACAAGGATGCCGGACGGACGATCCGTTCCGGTGCCGGTGAGAAAGGCTTCTTCCTCGGCATTGCCCAGCCTGCGGGCGAACTCCTGCGCCATATATCCTTCCAGGTCGAAGGCGGAATCGTTCAATAGTTCCTCGGACACCTTGACGAGCGTACCCAGTTTATGCGCCCCGATGGACACCTGACCAAATGTAGTGTTGCTTTCGGTGTAGGCTGCTTCTTCATCCGTCCATGCAGCAGTTCCCTCACTGGCAACGACCGGAATCTTATGGTCGCCGCTGGCGGTCTGGATCACATGGGACAGGGAGCGCAGCACATTTTCCTCAGCCAGCATCTGGATCAGCGTCCGTTCAAATTCGTCCGGTACGAGGTAGCCGCCCTGGGGATCGGCCCCTTCCTTTAAGGTGTTGCGGATTTCCGGACGGGACTTGCCGCGCATGCTGTCCCAAAAGGCGGGTGCATAGGCGTCGCTGAACCTGCCATGCTTCGTTGTATCTTGTTTTGCAGGCTTATTGACGATAGCACTCGAGGTCGGTTTGCTTAATTCAAGATCAATGGCAGCCTGCGTCTTCAGTCGGTCGATTTCCTTGCCCAGTGCTATGACATCGGCTTCCATTTTGTCATACGCGGCAGCATCCTCAGTGGAAAGCGTGTCACCAGCTGCCTGTTTTTTATCCAGAAATGCCTTGGCCTGCTCCCAGATGTTAGCGCGTTTTTCCTGCAGTTCTAATAGTTTACTCATATTGGTACCTCCATTTAATGTGTTAAGAGCGACAGCCGCTGCTGCAGCGACGCTACGGATATAGTGGTTCGATTTGCTGCCGGTGTTGGCTTGGTCTGCTTGGCGATGGCCTTATTCAACAGTGCATTGGTGACCTGCCGCCGGGAAAAAGAATAGTTTCCCATACTGGCGGCATCATACATCTGTTTAGTATCACTATTGGTTAAGATGCTGTCGGCAAAACCGAGCTCGATTGCTTTTCCCGCATTCATCCATGTTTCGGAATCCATCAGATGGGATAGCTGGGTGCGGGAAAGTCCGGTCTTTAATTCATACGCATTGATAATGGATTCCTTGACCTCGGACAGCATGGAGATGGCCCGTTCCATTTCATCGGTATCACCCATGGCGATCGTGAACGGATTGTGGATCATCATCAGTGCAGTTGGTGCCATATTGACGCTTGTGCCTGCCATGGCAATCACAGAGGCGGCCGAAGCCGCAATCCCGTCGATATTGACATGGACCTGCCCGGCATAATCCATCAGCATGGCATAGATCTGGCTGGCTGCTACGCAGTCGCCGCCGGGCGAATTCAGCCACAAGGTGACATTGCCCTGTCCGGATGCCAGCTCGTTTTTAAACAGCTTCGGTGTTATCTCGTCATCAAACCAGCTTTCCTCGGCAATGGCACTGTCAATGGTAAGAATGCGTCCGGTATTATCACCGGTATTCCAGTTCCAGAATTTCTTCATGTTTTTTTCCCCTCGCTTTTGGTATAAAATTTTCCTGCCTGATCCAGCGGCAGCATATTGCCGTTGACCAGATACGTATCACCGCCTTGCTCGGCAGAGATGCGGTTCATATCCTCAAGCTCCCGGATGTCGTTGGCGGAGAGCCAGCCGTTCTGCCTGCCGATGGCATAGCCATTCATGCGGCTCTGGTAGTCGCCGCGCAGCAGACCGTCCACATTAAACTTCGTAAAGACCTGCGAGCGTTCCGACGGTAACACTAACTGCTGGTTCATGGCCTGCTCCCAGCGGACGCACCAGGGATTCAAGGTGTATTTGACAAATTCCAGCGACTGCTGCTCGATATTGGAGAAGGTGGATTTCTCCAGATCCCCGACCATATGCGGCGGCACCCGGAAGATACGGGCTATTTCGTCGATCTGGAACTTCCGCGTTTCAAGAAACTGCGCCTGATCCGGCGGAATGGATAGCTGCTGGAAGGTCATGCCTTCCTCCAATACGGCCACATTATGCCGGTTCGTGCCGGAAAATTGGGCATGCCAGCTTTCCCGCAGCTTGACCGGATCCTTCACGATGCCCGGATGCTCTAAGATGCCGCCTGGTGTAGCACCGTTGGCAAAAAATAACGCTCCGTACTGCTCGGCTGCCAGCGACATGCCGATGGTGTTCTTGGCCATGGCGATCGGACTGTAGCCGATGAGTCCGTCAAACCCAAGTCCCGGAACATGCAGCACCTCGTCCTGCGACAGGACAATTTGCTGGCAGCGGTTATCCGCACCGAACTCGTCCGAGTCCTTGGAGTAGGTATAGATAAGCTGGCCGTTGGCAGCCCGGCTGACATCCATCTTGCTGGGCAGCAGCGGGTACAGTGCAATCGGCTGCCCGGTGCCGTTCCGGATGATCTGTGCATAAGCATTGCCCCATAAGAGAAGATGGCTCATGAGCGTTTCCCGGAAGATGAAGCTCGTCATTTCCGGATTGGGGGCATCATGAAGCAACCTATACAACGGATGATTGATGGCTTTCTCCTTACCGCCATCCGGTGTATAGCGGTACATGTTGAGCGGCAGTCCGGCAACGGCCTCGGACAGCACCCTGACGCAGGCATAGACCGCCGTTGTCTGCATTGCTGTCCGTTCGGTCACCACATTTCCGGAGGAGGTCGGGCCGAACAGGAACGTAAAGGCCGTAGACAGGTAGTTTTTCGGCTTGTCGCGTGACTTTTTGCTCCATATACGTTGGAATATACTCATAAAATCAATAACCCCCTTTGGTCATATACACTTTCGCTGTTGTCGTTGCCGCAGCGAATGGCACGGTCGAGTGCCATAACTGTAGCCACAACACCGTCGATCTTTTCGGTGGATTTCTCCTTGTCCGGCTTGATATTGCCTGCCGGATCGGATTTGATGAAGATATTGTCCATCATCCAGCGCAGCACTGGCTGGCCGCCGTGGGCAATCTTCTTTTCCAGCGTCAGCTTCATCAGTTCCTTGGTGGGTGGACTCATATCTTTGAACCCCTGCCCGAACGGAACGACGGTAAATCCCATACCTTCAAGATTCTGCACCATCTGCACCGCACCCCAGCGATCGAAGGCGATCTCCCTGATGTTGTACTGCTCGCCCATGGTTTCGATGAACTTTTCAATGTAGCCGTAGTGGACGACGTTTCCTTCCGTCGTGTGCAGGAATCCCTGCTTCTGCCATACGTCATAAGGAACATGGTCCCGCCGGACACGCAGCGACACGTTTTCCTCCGGTATCCAGAAGTAAGGAAGCACGACATAGTTGTCGGCTTCATCCTGCGGCGGGAACACTAACACGAAGGCCGTAATATCCGTCGTGGAGGATAAGTCCAGGCCGCCGTAGCAGACGCGTCCTTTCAGTTCACCCGGCTGTACGGGAAACGCGCAGGCATCCCATTTGTCCATTGGCATCCAGCGGATTGCCTGCTTGACCCATTGGTTCAAACGAAGCTGCCGAAAGGCATTCTCCTCAGCTGGATTCTGTCTGGCGGATTCGCAGGCTGCCTTGACCTTATCCATGCCGACCGTAATGCCAAGCGATGGATTGGCTTTCTTCCACACTTTGACATCCGTCCAGTCGTCGGTATCCTTGGCCCCGTATATCACCGGATAGAAGGTGGCATCAATCTTCCGTCCTGCGATAATATCCAGCGCCTTCTGGTGGGTTTCATAGCAGATGGAATGGGTGTCCGTTCCGGCGGTCGTAATCAGGAAGTACAATGGCTGCGTCCGGGCATCACCGGAGCCTTTGGTCATGACATCAAACAGTTTTCGGTTCGGCTGCGTGTGCAGCTCGTCAAAGATCACGCCGCTTACATTAAAACCATGCTTGCTATAGGCATCAGCAGAGAGCACCTGATAAAAACTGTGCGTAGGAAGGTAGATGATCCGCTTCTGTGAGGCCAGGAGCTTCACCCACTTGGATAAGGCCGGACACATCCGCACCATATCCGCCGCCACTTCAAAGACAATGGATGCCTGCTGGCGGTCGGCGGCACAGCCATACACCTCGGCCCGTTGTTCTCCGTCGCCGCAGCATAAAAGCAAGGCTACCGCTGCCGCCAGTTCTGACTTGCCCTGCTTTTTAGGAATCTCGATGTAGGCGGTATTGAACTGCCGATAGCCGTTCGGCTTTAAGATGCCAAACACATCACGGATAATCTGTTCCTGCCAGTCGATCAACTCAAACGGTTTTCCGGCCCAGGTGCCTTTGGTGTGGCAGAGGCATTCGATAAAGGACACGGCATAATCCGCCATGGTCTTGTTGTATTTGGAATCTTTGGCCTTGAATTTCGTAGATCGGTATCGTTTCAGCGTTCGCAAGCAGCATTACCCCCTTTGCAGCAACAAAAAAGACCGCCGAAGTGGGCAGTCTTGGTATACCTATGATATTGTGTGATTATTTCTTCCTGATTTTATTCGGATATCTCATCAGGGTGTTCTTCCTTTCTGCCGTTTTTAAAAGCTGAGGAACCGGAAAGGTGCTGCAGGAGCAGCTTCCGTTCGTCCTTGTATTCTTTGCCGATAAAACCAAGCCGGAGCAGAAAGCAGCGGAAATCGTATTTCTCGTTGATCAATACTCGTTCCGTTGCCAGCACCCGTTTCTGCTTTTTTGCCAGATGGCAGAGAGCCGTAATGAAATGGGTGTAGGCTTTAACCGTATCGGCAGCCGGGCAGCCGGTAAACCAGGGAAATAACACTTTATCCTCCGTTACCTGCATGCGCAGCACATCGATTTGGAAAACTTTTAACATTAAATTGCTCTTGGCCTGAATCAGCTTCTTGAGATTTTCCAGTGCCGTATCGGTGAAGAAGGAGCGCGGCATGGCAATCACCAAGTCGTCTATATTCTCTTGTTCAGATGCCGAATCGTCGGGCTTTTTTGTAAGATTATTTGGTTCTTCGGCGGTAAATCCTGCTTTTTCCAAACCGGCCAGCACTGTTTGGATAACTTCGCCATCAGTATCTGCTTCGTAGAGCAGGTTTCCGTCCTTGTCGACGGTGAAAGCGCCGATAGTATAGGCGCAGGTTGGCATGAATTGGTAGACCGCCTTTTCTCTGGTAAGGGTGCTAACGATTTTCGCCAGTTCCTTACGTGTTTTTCCTTGTGCATGGTACAAAATTTTCATGGTAGTAAACCCCTTTCGTTTTTTGTCATGTACATATATCACTCTAACCGGCGATTATAGCAAGGGGTTTGTACCACAAATTACATGTATTATTCCTGTACTGCCGCCATTTTACCGAGCAGCTTTCCGGTCAGCCACAGGCCGCCATCAATCAGCGTCGGCAGGAAGCATTGGTCGCGGAACTTGTTCCAACCGGTTTCCTTACCGGCAGATTCTTGCAATGCGGCTGTGTAGGCATCCGCTACTTCTTTGGCTGCCGGAAGCACCGTCATATTCAGCCAGGAAATGGTGGCGTTCTTGGCATCCTCCTGCACCGAGTCTAGAATATGTTCCTTAAGTTCATTTTTAATCGTTTCGATATCCATGTTAGTATCTCCCTTCAAAATCTGTTATGCCGCGGGCAATGGCCCGGGCGAAATCATCCGCGTTATTTGTGAGCAGCGCGGCATCATCCTCGTTATCAATAAAAGCTGTTTCCACCAGAACGGCGGGCATCGTGGTGCCCTTCAGCACGATGAGGTTAGGCCGTTCCTTCAGGCCGCGATCCACGGTGCCGAGGCTCTGCACAATCTGCGACTGGATGCAGGCGGCAAGCTGCGGAGATAGGCCACTGTCGTTGGCATACACCAGCGTTTCCGTACCACGGGCGCAGCCGCTGTCAGCATTGCAATGCAGGCTGACGAATACATCGGCAGGCCATACATTCGCCGTATCCACCACGCAAGGCAGCTCTGGTGTCTCTCCAGCCAGATTATCGCTTTGCAATAGCTGCACCTCGCAGCCTGCTGCCTCTAAATATGTTTTGACGAGACTGCCAATTGTGGCCGCCACATCACATTCCCGCAGTCCGGTGTTGGGATTCACCGCACCGCTGTCCCGTTCCCGGTCATGCCCGGGATTAATAAATACACGCATTATGTTGCCTCCACTTCAGTATAGGTATACGTTTTTCCATTCCGTGTCACGGTTACCTGCTCACTTGAGCCGACCTGTTCGATATACCGTTTCACAATCACATCACAAAACTTTTCATCGAGTTCCACCATGTAACAGCGTCGCTTCGTCTGCTCGCAGGCCAGCAGCGTCGAGCCGCTGCCGCCGAATGGATCCAGCACAATGCAGCCGGTCATGCTGGAATTTAAAATAGGATAAGCAAGTAACGGTATCGGCTTCATGGTGGGATGGTCCGTATTCTTTTTCGGCTTATCGAACTCCCATATAGTGGATTCCTTCCGCCCGGTGTACCATTCGTGCTTCCCTTTCTTCTTCCAACCGTACAGCACTGGTTCATGTTGCCACTGGTAAGGCGAACGTCCCAGCACCAACGACTGCTTTTTCCAGATGCAGCAGCCGGATAAATAAAAACCGGCATCCGAGAAGGCTTTCCTGAAGTTAAGTCCTTCGGTGTCGGCGTGGAATACATAGATGCTGGCATCGTCTGCCATGACGGTGTGCATGCAGGTGAATGCATCATATAAGAATTGGTAAAATTTGTTGTCCTGCAGGTGGTCGTTTTTGATTTTTCCGGCCCGGCCTTCGTAGTTAACATTATAGGGTGGATCAGTAATGACAAGATTGACCGGTGTTCCCAGCAGTAATCGCTGGTATGTTTCGGGTTGGGTGCTGTCGCCGCAGAATAGGCGATGCGTTCCCAACTGCCACACATCACCTGCCTTGGAGAATACCGGTTTCTTGAGCTCGGCATCCACATCAAAGTCATCATCGTGCACACCATCCTTCATATCGTCCTTGAACAGGTCGTCCAGTTCTGCCGGATCAAACCCGGTAAGTGATACATCAAAGTCGCTGCCCTGCAGGTCGGTAATGAGCAGCGCTAATTTATCCGTATCCCAGTCGCCGCTGATTTTATTGAGGGCGATGTTTAAGGCTTTCTCCTTTTCGACGTCCATGTCGATTACGACGCAGTCGATTTCCGAGATACCCTCCTGCCGGAGCACCTTCAAACGCTGATGCCCGCCGACCACGTTGCCGGTGCGCTTGTTCCAAATGACAGGTTCGACGTAGCCGAACTCGTCCAGCGAGCGTTTTAGCTTTTCGTACTCAGGATCGCCCGGCTGCAAATCCTTTCGTGGATTATAGGCTGCCGGGATGAGGTCTTGTATGTTCTTTTTGATCAGTTCCATGGTTATTTTCCTTTCCGCGCCTGCAGCAGGCGTTCCATTAGGTTATCCTGTGGGGTACCTACGAAGGTCGTCGTACAATTTTGCTTGACGATATCGAAAATCTCGTACCAGAGCAGGTTTGCCTGCTTTTGAAACGACTGGCTCATCTGTACAAACGGACTGGTAATGGCACCGCCGGTTGTGGGGTGCTTGCCGAGCAATCCATAGGTGCTGATCGCTTCCTCGCACTGGATATATCGGGCAAACGCCTGGGCATAGGCTTCCAGCAGCCGGGGATTGACGAGCCGTTCGCAGCCGCGAATCCTTCAGCCATTGCCAGGTCTGACGGAACAGGTCGTCCGCACCGAGTGGCTTGCCGTCCCGCTGCCGGGCAGACAAATAGTCGCTGGGATTCGGCATGTCCTCGCCGGTGAGATCTGCGGCATCGTTTAAATCCGCCCCTTCTAACGTAGGCGTCGGCAGATCGATAATGGTGGTTGCTTTTCCCTTGGCAATTTTATCCGCCAGCGCCTCCGGCTTGTCTCCGGCGCGGATTCGTCTGCCGCCGCGATTAGTTCCGTCCTTGGCCATGGCTGTTCAACTCCTTTCCCATGCGGTAAATCCCCCGTTTGAACCGCAATTTTTGTGCGTGTGACCCCAGCACCGGTCTAGCATTTTGCCGTACCCGGGATTTTGACCGCCCCTCCTGGAGGAACGTAGTCATTCGTAGTGGTATTCCTTTTTGGCATGATGCCAGCGGTCGTCCATCTCGGCGGTTATCTTCGAGTGGCACGGCTTGCACAGCGCCATAAGGTTATCCTCGTCGTGAGTGCCGCCGCGGGAGAGGGGACGGATATGGTGCACCTCCGTTGCCGGTGTGGTTTTGTGGTTCTTCAGGCACATCTCGCACAAGGGATGCTTTCCAATGTAGCGGTCCCTGATGCGTTTCCATGCTCTGCCGTATCGTTTCTTGCTGACGGTACTGCGCTCGTACGTGTCATAACGTTTGTCCATTAATTTTTGATGCTGCTCGCAGTACCGGTTCACGGTCAGCTCCCTGCAGCCGGGGTAGGCGCACGGCTTTTTGGGTTTCCAAGGCAAAGCACTCATCTCCAGACATAGCAAAAGCCTTCAAGGGATTGCTCCCACGAAGGCTTTTCACATTCTTTCATGCTATTAGTATACCATGTAAAGCAGACAAATGCGTCCGCGATTTTGGACATCAGGTCTTCCCAAATAAAAGCAAGGCAAGGTTCTCATCTCCATACAACAAAAGCCTTCAAAGGATTGCTCCCTCGAAGGCTTCTCTTACACTTTTATGCTATTAGTATATCACACGTTAAGCAGGTACATGCGTCCGCGATATTACTCATGCTGCTAAAATAATTGGGAATGGCTGCCCAAACGATACAAAAGAAGAACAAGTACATCATCTCTTGTTTCATAAACGAGAAGCCAATCTGGATCAATATGGCATTCCCGGCAACCTTTGTATGTTCCACCTAAATCATGGTCTCTATATTTTTCATCCAATTGTTTTCCTTGGGCCAATTGCTCAATGACAGAGAACAGCACATCTATATCTTTGTTCTGCTTCTTTGCCAATTTCAAATCTTTCTTAAATTGAGTGGTGAATTTTACTTCGTACTTCATTTTTCAAGGGCCACACGCAAATCTGTCATATTGGTATACCCTTTTACTTTTTTATCAATGGCGATTCGTTTGCCTTCTTCAATGGCAGATCTAGTTGTTGCATTAGGAACGTCAAGAGTGAGACGGAAGGGAATGCCATTTTCTCGTATCGTTGTTTTTAAGAATATGTTTACCGCCGTCGTCATATTCATTCCCAGAGCATTGAATATTTTCTCAGCCTGATTTTTGACTTCCTTATCCGTCCGGATATTCAAATTTGTATTTACCATATTCAACACCTCCATTTCTGTCTTGAATATAGCATTATTTTTGGCTGATGTCAACACAATGTCAATATAATAAACACATAGCAAAAGCCTCCAAAGGATTTGCTCCCTCGAAGGCTTCTCTCACACTTTCATGCTATTAGTATACCACGTCAAATGAATAAATGCGTCCGCGATTTTGGACATCATGTCTTTCCAAATAAAAGAATAGCAAACTTAGCTAATGCACGATTCTTCCTTTTGTAGGCAGACGACCGTTCGATGTGGAAATGATCAGCGATGGCATAGACAGCGCTCGTTTGTGCATCCTCATCAGCATAGAAGGTTTGCAGTACATATTGCTCGTCACTGCTCAGCTTTTCCCATGCGGGCTGAAACCATGCCATGTACTCCAACGCCTGCCGGTACCGTTCTTTCAGGATGTCGATGTCTGCCAGACCGGAGATGATATGATCTTCTACGGCATGCGGGTTGCTGGAGTGCGGCATCCCATCGAAACCGGACGGATGCAGGCTGGTCATGGCAGCATATGCCTGCTTGATATCCTCGCTGGTATTTTCGATGATGAACTGCATGCTGTCGTAATCCCGGATGGCATCAATAGCACCGCTTCGTTTATTCAGATACTTCCAGATAACACTCATAGGCTGCCTCCTTGCAAGCTGGCCCGGACTGCATCAATCAGTGCAGCCTGGGTTTTGTTTTTTTCTTTCAATGATTTCATAATGGTTTCATCTATGGTTCCGGCAGTCAGAATGTGATGAATGACGACCGTATCCGTTTGTCCTTGCCGCCAGAGTCTGGCATTCGTTTGTTGGTATAATTCCAAGCTCCAGGTTAGTCCAAACCAGACGAGAGTGGATCCGCCTTGTTGCAGGTTTAGACCATGTCCGGCAGAGGCGGGGTGGAGAATAGCAACAGGAATAACACCAGCGTTCCAATCTGTTATATCTTGTGAAGTCTTGATTTCTCGTACCGTAAACCGTTGCTGAATCCGTATCAGATCATGCTTGAACCAGTATGCAATCAATACGGGTTTGCCATTGGCACCTTCAAGAATGTCCTCCAGGGCATCGAGTTTTCGGTCATGAATGGGAATGATTCGTTTTTCCTCATCGTAGACGGCACCGTTTGCCATCTGGCATAGCTTGTTTGATAGGGAAGCAGCATTTACGGCATCAATTTCTTTCCCACCTAGTGAAAGCACAAGCTGGGAACGCAAGGTGTCATACATGTTTCGTTCCCGCTTCGATAACTGTACCTGGATTTCATTTCGTACTAATGCTGGCATGGTCAGATACTCCTTGCTTTTCATGGAAATGGTGATGTCTGCAATACGTCGATAGATTTCTTCTTCCGCACCGGGTTTTGGCTTGTAAGAAAAGATCATCTGTTGGTTCCGTTTATCTGGCTGAAAGAATTCACTCCGGTAATGGGTGATAAAACGACCAAGTCGTTGTCCCATATCCAGCAGGCGAAACTCTGCCCAGAGATCCATCAGGCCATTCGAAGAAGGAGTACCGGTTAGTCCTACAATGCGTTTTACCTTGGGACGAACTTTTAATAGACTCCGAAAGCGTTTTGCTTGATACGATTTAAAAGAGGAGAGTTCATCAATTACCAGCATGTCATAATGAAAGGGGATGCCGGAATCTTCTATCAACCAAGGCACATTCTCGCGATTGATAATGTGGATATTGACCTGCTGCAAGAGTGCGGCTTTTCGTTCCGTAGCCGTACCAATAGCAACGGCATACGTTAAGTCATGCAGATGGTCCCATTTCTGGATTTCTGCTGGCCACGTATCTCGTGCTACACGCAGGGGTGCGATCACCAACACGCGATGGACGTCAAAACTGTCATAAATTAATTGCTCTATGGCGGTTAAGGTAATGACGCTTTTTCCCAATCCCATATCCAGCAAAATGGCAGCCGTTGGATTTTTTAAGATGAAGTTTGTAGCATAGGTTTGATAATCATGAGGTTTGTATTGCATCCAGCATTCCTCCTATCTGCGTACTATTGTCGATGCAGTATACCGGAAAGCCCAGTGCTTCTAACTGGCGCTTCCGATGTACCTGCAGCGGTCGCATTTTCTTTCCTGGTGCTTTAAGCTCCACAAAGGCAATGCGTCCATTGGGCAGCAGCACCAATCTATCCGGCATCCCGTCATATCCGGGGGAGACGAATTTGGGACAGATGCCGTCTTTATGTTTTACAGCATGTACAAGCTGCTGTTCGATTATTTTTTCTCGCATGATTTCCTCCGTCAGAGTGTTTAGTATCGACTTTTCATCAAGATGTGTGACACCCCCGACACCTGGTTACTATAACTTCCTATAGGGGTTAATTTTTAAGGGCCTATAGAGACTTTAGGGTAGGAGGTGTCGGAGGTGTCACGCTTTAGTTTAAAATGGCTTTTTCTGTCAGCCGTATTCCGCGAACAAACCGGCCTTGGCGATTTCTGAACCGCACGATTCCGGCTTGTTCAATGGCGGTATAAAAGTCGGCAGAATTTCGCACATAATCACCGGTAACATTACAAAAGTTCCGATACGCAGTATAAAAATCACCAGATTTTTCCTGATAGGCTTTACCAAGCTCACAGCACTCATCCAGGAAATGGCCGAGCCAGTCGTTGTTTTCACGATACGAGCCGATGGCTTCCCGCACACAAGCTGGTGTGGTAAGCTGAAAATTTTTTTGAATGATCTTCTGTGCCCCTTCAATGATCCAAGTCAGGACATACTCGCCTGCATTTTTCAGCAGGTAGTCTGCATAATTTTTGATATCGTTGTTTCCTTCAATGCGAGCGTTAAAGGGTATCACAATGAGCCTGCGCCAGGTACCGGGATCGTTGGCACCGACGCGGGGTAGGTGATTGGTATAGAGCACCAAGGTATGGCTGGGAATAAACTGGAAGGGATCTTTATACTTTTTTTCCGCAAAAACTGCATCCGTCGAACATAATTGCTTGATGATGGACGTGTTGAGCCGCATGCCTTCATCAAGCTCGGCGGCAATAAGCAGCCGTTTTCCTTTAGCCTCGGCCATTTCCGGCTTTACATTCCGGCGACAGCCGACAGTTAATGTATCCGCCGATATGTTGCCGCTATAGGTGCCAAGTACACGGGAGATAACATTCCAGAAGGTGGATTTCCCATTGCGGCCTTCACCGTAAGCGATGATCAGCGCTTCTACGTATACTTTTCCGATAGCAGCCAGTCCCACGATTTGCTGGACATACTCAATAAGCTCTGCATCTTTGCAAAAGAAGGTATTGATAGCAGAACGCCACAAATCTTTTCCATTGTCACCGGGCGAAACCTCTGTTACCTTGGTGATTTTATCTGTTGCTGTTGACGGATGTATGCCACATAATCCATCGGGCAGATAATATGTGCCTAGTGGGGTGTTCAGTAAAAACTCATTATTGTCGAGCTCTGTCGGTTTACATTGCAGCATGGGTTTTGCCGCCTGCAGGCAGGAGTTTAAATACTTGGTATCGCGACGCTTAATGACGAACGTTTTATATTCCTTTGCGATCGCATATTGGGTAAAGGCTGCCAGTTGTGCTGCATCGAACAGCTTCTTTGCCTTAGCTGCACCGGAGCCGACTAACACATCAGAACCACCGGATTGCTTTAGCTTTTGCCAAGCAACATGTTCCGCAGTCTCCGCTTCTTGTAGCTGCCTGTCGGTTAATTCCTGCACCACAGCGAGAGCTTGTTCGTCGGATTCGTTCCAACATATCCCGTCATAATGTAAAAAGTCGGTAGCCGTTGTAAATTGGAGCGTATCGGCATATTCCCGAGCCAGTACTACGGCTTGACCGACATCGGAGTAGTCACCGGGCATTAAGACAAATTCATTTTTGAAATCCTGATTGTAATCCTCTGGTGGAATATAGCCATCCTGCTGTCGTACCTTATTGGCAAATCGTATGGCGCTCTGCCAGATGGTGTTTAATTCTTCCTTGGAAAGCGGGGGATTGCACTTCGCGGCTTCTGCTATAAATAATTGATGAGCTTCCTCCGTTGTGCCGAAGCGTTTCGTAAGCCGTCCGGCAAAATGGGAGAGGGTGCTGTTGCGTTTCCCTTCAGGTATCGTGTCCGGTTCAGTATTTAAAAATTGATCAATGTTACGAGGACCATCATTCCAAAGTACCTCGGTGCTATCAGTACCAAAGATAAAACGGGCCGCATCCAGCGCCTTATCATCAAACAGTGGAAACATTGACAGTATTTTTTTCTTACAAGCTACATAGGTATCCGGATCCGTGATTTCGGTAATGGGGAAGTACACATGGAATTTAGGCCGTGCTGCTTTGCCATTTTTAATTTTCATGTGATTCCGGCTATACGAAACGACGCAGGCAACCTCCGGAAATGTGGAGAAAATAGTATCCGGTGTGGCCCAGTCTGCTGGCGTATCTGAGTGGTCGTTATCACAGTCCATGACAAGACAATCTGCTGCCATGAAATGTTTCGCGCTACGGTAGCTGTTGTCATAGGCAGCACATACATGATCCTTTCGAATCGCCGCTTTAAAATCATCGCTGTTCATGATGGTATGCTGATTAGGATATAGGCAGTTTTTGGCATTGCCGGTGCAAACTGCTGTATAAAGCGTTAATTGCATATGTTTTCGACCTCCTGTAATTTCTGTGTAAAATAACGGATTTTCTGGTTATGTTTTTTGGCCTTCGCAATTTCAAGAGCCATGCCGGTTGATATAACACTTCCGAATACCCATATTTCTTGGCATTTACGCAGTAACACAATATCCATGAATAAGGCGAGATTGCGTTCGTTAGGATTATTGTCTATCATGAATTGAGGGAAATATAAATGTGGGGCTAAGGGGATATAGCCACTATTAACGGCATATCGGCAATAGCGTCTGGCATGTGCTGCATTTGTTTCTATATTGCCTGCGTAAGGTGAACAGATGTACACCAACGGACGAAAGGCAGGGGCTCCCGCTGCCTTTTCTTCCTTATGGATATGCTTGATAGCATCACAGGCGGTTGGATCCGGATATCCTTCGCTGTTTTTACCTGCTGCCATCATCGGTGCCTCCTTGTAGGCTTGCTTTTTTCATGACATAATTGATGAGAAGCTGCTTTCGTTCTTGAAAGCTTGGTGTAGCAAGCATCAGACCATAATCCAATTTTTGCAGTAAATCGATCATGCTGAGCTGTTCATTTGTAAGATGGGGCCGAATACTTTCTCCTTTGGGAATGCCATATGCATCTCGAAATTGTTTTGCTGATTTTCCTAATACGATACGGTTGATCATGTCACATTCATTGCTGAAATGATATGGTTTTGGATTATCATGGAGTAGCTTAATTTGTTCCGTAAGAAGTGGAAATTCATCACGGGCATGAACCAAAGTGTCGATAAATTGTTCCATCTCATTAAAGCGATGAATGTAAAGCTCTTTAAAATGTATAGCTTTTTGCCCGGTGTATCCCATCGCCAACATAGTGAAGCCATCTCTTGTCAGTAGATAACATGGTAATTTTCTACCAGCTGAGTCATTGTAAGTAATCCGCTCAAAATTGAGCTCAGCAAAATTCTTACTTAACCCGGATTTAGATCCGGTAATGTTGGCGATATCGCGGAGCACATTTTTGTGTTTCCTTTCAAACGCTTGTGCCACATAACGGCTGTCCACTCTTGCAACGTCCCGCGTATCCGCAAATACACCATATTCGTCTCTCGGTATCAGTTCTTTCATAATAAAACCACCTTTATATAGATTTTTTGGGAGCCATTTGCCCCTCATATCTATAGGCAAAACAAACAAATCAGATTCGAACCCGGTATAAAAAAATCCGGGTATCGGGAAATGGCTCTCACAGATAGGCCAGTAGAATGTGAGAAGTAAACCCTGATACTCGGAAATTTTTTAATCTTTTTGATAAAAATCACAAACATACCCATCGGCATGGAGTAGTAAGCCATCTGCCCAATCTGGTGGTTGTTCCATGATGGTACATATTGTTGTCAGCGAGGCATCACGGGGCGCTTCAACGATAACTTCATCGTGGACGTGCATCACAATGTTAAAACCAGCTTCATTTAGCCGTTCCATAGCTTCCGCTAAAATATCACGGCTGGTAGCCTGTACGATGTTTTCAACAAATTTTGCCCCATACGATTCCAGCCGTTCCCATTTCTTGGTACTGCCAATGCCTTCATAGGTAACGGCTTCCTTACCGAATCGGTTTAGGGCGATACGAGGTTTTACATACGAAAGCCTTCTACCAGAAGGAAGCTGGAGAAACAGGCAGCCGGATTGGTACTTGAAGCGAATCCCATGGGTTTCTGTGGATACATGTTCTTTAACACATTTTTTTGTTGCCCGGTCGATATCCCACCACAGCTTTACAATATGGGGATTGGTGGTACGCCAGGCAGCTACAAGCGGCTGCAGTTCTTCTTTAGGAATTCCCATTTCGATAGCTCCCATAGCTTTTAACGCACCGACGGAACCGCCGTATCCTAATGCAAGCTCGGCTATTTTACCTTTTTGCCGGAGGTGTCCATTGATGCCATGTTTTACCACCGGTACGTGAAACATTTGGCTGGCAGATGCACAGTAAATATCCCAACCGGTTGCAAATACCTTCATGCGCCAGTTTTCTTTGGCAAGCCACGCAATTACTCGCGCTTCGATGGCCGAAAAGTCAGCTACAAAAAAGCGACAGCCAGGTTTTGGGATGCATGCCGTACGAATCAGTTCTGATAGCACAGAGGGAACGGAATCATAAAGAAGTTCTACCATATCGAACTGACCGGATTTGATGAGACTACGTGCCAGTGCCAGATCCGGCAGGTGGTTCTGCGGTAAATTTTGTACTTGTACGAGCCTGCCAGACCAGCGTCCGGTCCGATTGGCACCATAAAATTGCAGCAGGCCGTGTATACGACCATCGTGACATTTGGCAGCTTCCATCGCCGTATATTTTTTGACGCTGGATTTGGCAAGCTGCTGGCGTAATTCCAATACGGTTTTGACGGTACCTGTAGCCATTTCTAGTGCAGCAGCAACCTCGCTTTTAGAAAGAGAAGGGATCGGCATGCCGTTTGCAGCTAACCATTCTTTGAGTTGGATTGGTGAATTGGGATTTTCAAGGCCCGTTAATGCCTGTGCTATTTTTAAATGGGTATGGCGAAAGGTATCATCACAAACAATAGCCTGCCGTACCAGTGTGGCATCTATCTGGATGCCTCGGTCGTTTATTTCTTGATCCAGCTTATAATGCCGCCATTCCGTAACGGATACAGGGAATATGGATAACCGCTTTTGAATGCGCATCTCTGTTTCGACATCACGCTGGTTATAGAACGTAAAACGCTGCCATTTTTCCCTGTCGTGCTGGGGAAGGTTGCGCGTACGGCCTGCATTCGCCTTCGTGGGAGTGCAGGGCATACAAAAGTATTTGATGAGATCATGGCCTTCCTTTAATTTTTGCTTATCTAAGCCTAATACCATACCAACGCCTTCTAGCGATAAGGGAAGGCCCAGTGTGGCAGACCAAACCATCGTACAATGCCAGGAACCGGGTGCCAGCCAATGCTTTACGTAATGGGACAGGCAAACACGTTCAAACTGTGCGTTAAATGCCCACTTGGTAACCGCATCATCGGATAAGGCTTCTATAATAGAAGTAGGAATTTTCTCGCCACAGGCTAAATCAATTACCTGTACTTCGCCAGTATCTACGGCATACCCAAAAAGCAGGATTTCAAAATCGTCGCTATCGGCATAGCGATATACGCCAGCTTTTGAAAGATTCGTGCTGCTATAGGTTTCGATATCAATACTGATATGTTTCATACATACACCTTCTTTTATATAGCAATAGGGCAGAGGAAATACCTCCGCCCCATATGCAGCTTATTTGGATTAGGATCGGTTGTTCAGCCGATTATCGCTCTCTTTTTCCCGTTTGCGGCGTCTGGCATCATCCAGTAAGAAGTGGATCATGAATACCACGCCCACAAGGGATATCACGGTAAAATCAATTGCTAATACAGTATCTATTATTGTTTTCAACATTGTCTCAGTACCTCTTTTCGTAAAGTAATTAGGATAAAAAGTCGTCATCATCTAAGGTGGTGAAATCATCGGCTGCCGTGGTCTTGCCGCCTAATGGTTCTCCATCAGAGATCTTCTGGATATTGCCCAGTCCGCAGGCAATACCACGATTGCCATTTGAGTTAAAGGCATAAAATGTAATGGATACCCGGGCATACACGCCACTGTATACTTCGCTGTGGTCTAAGATAGGCTGTACGTGTTTATCTACAATCTGTGGGGCCGTAATGCTATTGGCATTGACGAAATAACTATCTTTATAGGCATCGTCATCGCGTTCGACGTCGCCATCCCGCAGGGGCAGTTTTAAGGATGCCTTATTTGGCTTTTTACCACCAAACTTAGAAATACCTTCTGTAATGGCAGCATCAATGGCGGTATTGATAGCTTCGAGCGTTTTTGTATCGGACTTGGGAATAATGAGCGACACACTATATTTTTCTTTGCCGCCGTTAATTGATTTCGGTTCCCACACATTAGCATAGGAAAGACGTACAGTACCAGTTACTACTTTTGTTTTATTGATAGGGTTCATTTTCAGTTACCTCCGTAAATTCATGATTGACATCTGTTATATTGAGAGCCGGACGCTTGTCTGTCAGTGGTACAAGCGTGGGTTTTCCCGGTGGCTTATCTACCCATGCACCGAGAATGGTAGTAAAGTTTTTCTTGCCCATCAGTTTTTCCATTTCAGTAATCGTAATGAGCTTTTTCTTGTAAATATCCTCGTACCCGGCTGCTTTTGCTGCTTCCGCCACGTTAGCCTCATCCGTATATCTGCGATTGGAGCGCCCAGCAACAACCTTCCAGCCTTGCCATACCTTGCCATGGGCTACGGCAGCATCTAATGCATAGGTTTTTAGGGCATTGGCCCATTGAGTAAGATCATCAAGCATACCCAAAATATGGTCAATTTCGTCATCGGTGAGGAGTGGGGGTAAGGCAAATTCATAGTTTGCTAATTTCAGCTTGGCTTCGGCCCGGGTGCGGCATTTCGTAGCTGCCCGGCAAAAGGTACACCAGTCACCGGAGCAGTAATTGCCTTCTCCTGCATAGGCTTGTTGGGCCATTGGTTTTAAGTCCGCTTCTGCCCATGTCAACAGATCTGCTGCGGGAATTGTCCAGGTACCGATATTATCACGACGCGGTTGAAAAATCGTCAGGGCAACCTCCGTGCAATCGTACAAGTTACCATAGAGGGCCAGTGCTCCGAGTGCATATAGCTTTAACTGTGAATTGTTAGTGGCATCGACCACGATTCCTTGCCCATATTTGAAATCAATAATGTGCAGTCGCTTGTCTGAAACAATTAAACAGTCGCAGGTGCCAAAGCCATGTGGAATATAGGCTGACAGATCCAGCTTGATTTCAGTTGCTATTTTGGTATCCGGACAGTTTTGCTTTTCTTGCTCATATTGCTCCATACAGAAGTCGCAGTAGTCGTCAGTGTATTGTTCCATATCATCAGTATCGTAATCGGATACTGGACGTTTGCTTCGCCGTTTGAGTGCGCGTCGGAGTTTGTGTTCGGCTAGCGCATGAGCAGCAGTTCCTTCGGCGGCTGCCTGTGACTCCGTAGAAGCAAAGTTACTTTCCAGTCGTGCCGATGGGGGACAATGCAGCCAGCGATATGAGGAGGAAGCGGATAATATGGCGTGATTATTCGGTGGCATGTCCGATCGCCTCCGCATCTTTTAATAATGCTGGATACTGCTCCGGTGAAACTGCACTTAATTTACTGGCCCCATATTGCTGCAGCAGTTCGCGAACTTCTTTAGAAAATCCGGCATTCGCTTTTTCACCCAGTACCGTACGGACGTCGACAAGAGTAAGCGCTGGCTTTTTCGGTTTTGTGGGTGGAGTGGAGACCGTGGGTGCAGGAGTTTCCTGTTCTTTACTTGCCATAGTATCAGCCAGCACTTGTAAGGAATCTGCTAATGCATGTAAATTAGTAATTACGTTATGAAGCTGTTGATTGGTTTGGCTCATGGGTATTTTCTCCTTCCTTTGGAATTTCGTCAATCGATAATGATTTGATGCTGTTGCCTGGTACAAGAACGGTCAGCGTATACGGCTTTCCCAATAAGAAACGAAGAATTCGTTCGCGAAGGGTAACAGTATGGTAACTGACAATTCCGGTATCTACGGGCTTCTTTGAAACACGAATAGTAAGATGGTGCTCCATTTTGTGACCTTCCTTCCTGTAAGGTCGTTTTGTTATGCCTTACATAGATAGGCCATGAAAAAAAGGAAAGTAAACCTATCCATAAAAAATAGTAAAAAGGCATCCCCTGACAGGATGCCCATAAGAATTTACTCGTTAAGATTGGTGCGAAGTGCTGTTAACGTCGTTTTTAGACGCTTGGAGATTGCCATTTTACTGACTCCTTCTTCAGCAGCAATGCCGCACTGGGTTTCTTTTTTCCAAAAATACGATAAAGTAGCTCTTTTTGTGCTGGTTTTAACTTTTGGATTGCAGCCATCAGTGCATTTTGGTTTTCTGCCTCGAGTAGTGCACATAATGGCTCCGGATTAATACATAATAGCTTATTATAGGGATCGTACGCTTCTAAAGAAACATGGCGACGCGTTTCTTTGTGATTGATGTTATATTCCTTACGATCCAATTCGACGATAACGGCACCAATTTCCGCAGAAATCTCGACTTCCGTTACTTCACCTGTCACTGAATGATAATTGATTAGCATTTAATCCTCCGTTTCTGTTCGAAACGGAGGATTTTGGACATAGCAAACCAGACCTTTACAGGAATAATTGCAATTCAAAAGGATTTCTCCGTTTCGAACGCAACCGACCTTCGCAATGGCTGGTTGACAATATTATTTTTTTACTCGTCTAATATTGCGAAATGCTCCTAGGTTGCTATTAGACGAGTTACATACAGAACAAAACTTAGTAAATATCCCCGGATTTGTCTTGTGGTTTCTCGATGAATGGCGTGATAAGTTCGTCAAAGTGTGATTTATTTCTTGTGCCCTCACCGCTTCATGGACATTCAGCAGTGTGATATATTTGTTAGAACCGTATGATCCGCGGCTCCTGGGACAGTTAAGATTTTTTGAGCGAACTCATTGTAAAATCTCAAATGGTAATATATAATTAAGTATGATTTAGTGGTAATAAGCCGAAGTAATTAAAGTTCTGTTTGAGCTTAATGCTGCGTGAGAAATGCTCAAATGGCTTATCCAACCTTACAAGATAATTATAGATAATTTAAGTTCCACCTTCTACGACTGGGGTTGGGACTTTGTTGGGACTTTGTTCGGACAAATTAGGACATTATTCAGACAATTAGGACTGATACATAAATCGGAGGACATGAGAGGGATGCTGGAATGAAATACACGGATTATTTCTCGAATTTCTATATGGGCCGAAGCTCCTGTGGTATTCTTGGGCACAAGTCTAAAGGAAAGATTCCAGAATACTTCTTCAAGGCAGCGTTACCTGAAGAGTACTATGAACCTTTGCCAACAGAGGACAGCGAATACAGAAAATGGTTTGATGGGATACGAAAACCTAATAGCGGTATTTGGGGTACTGTTGCTTCCCATTTTGACAAAGATAGTTTTATAGATAAAACTTCGCAGGACTTGAATGACAGTACACTAAAGGAGGTTATGCACCGCTTCGGACTCGAATTGCAAACAGGAGAGGCTCCTGATAAACGTCTCTTTGCTTTTACATTGGCTAAACTGTTTCATGAAATCGCGAAAGGAAATGGAGAGACCACAACCAAAGCGAAGACCTTCTACAAGCCAAAAGCACATCTCACTTCTTTTCCTGAGTACGTTGCACGGACAATAGCTAAATACGAAAAAATAAAAATGCCCTTCTCGGAAGGAGAAGAGCGTTTGATCGACGATATATATGTTTGTAATAAACTAAGCAGTCGGCTTTCTGCTACTAGGAGTCGGCACAGCAGAACTCAGGAAACAGTTATTCTTGACGCGACTCTCGATTTACTGGAAGCTTATTCAAAGAAAGTTATCCTCGTTGCAAACGGTGGAATGGGGAAAACGATGCTGCTTCAGCATTTGTTTCTCGAATCAGCTCGTAAGCACACACAAACAGGTCGACTTCCAATCATAATCGAACTTCGCGACTTTAGCGGCGGTAACGATTTGCTGAATGATTACATAATAAAGACAGCAAGTATATATGATGAAAAACTGACTGATAAAAAGGTTGAAAAGCTAATGATATCAGGAAAATGCCAAATTCTTATGGACGGAGCTGATGAGATCGATCCGTCCGATGAAAAGGCATTCCAGCGGAAAATAGCTGAACTTGTCGATAGATACCCATACAATCAGTATGTCGTGGCCTCTAGGGAATGTGGGTTATTAAAAGGCATTACTGGTTTCTCACGGATGTATCTTCACCCCTTCAGCAGGGAGCAGTCAACTACACTAATTGATAACCTCTTAAAGGGTTATGACGACGAAACCTATTATCAAAAGTATAAAAAATTACACGGATGGCGATTTCTTTCAAAGGCACAAGGTGTTTGCTTCAAATCCCATGCTACTGACCTTTGTTATTATGAAGTATCCTATTGTGGAATCCTTTGATGGGGAAAAGAGACGCTTTTACAGAGCCGTATATGATGCGATTGTATATGGACACGACGAGGAAAAGGAAGGCTATTCGAGAGTTTTTAGAAGTGCTCAAAATGCTGACGAGTTTACGAAAGTATTCTCCGAACTTTGTGCCACTACGTATATAAGGCACAAATCAGAATTTGATCCTGACACATTTGAAGATTACTTTGAAAATCTGGTCACAAAGAATAACATTGAAAACCCAAGCGCTATGACCAGTAAAAACTTTATACATGATGCTTGTGCAACAGCGTGCATGATGTACGAGCAAGACACGAAGCTCCTATATATCGACTCGGGGTTTCAGGAGTATTTGTTTGCCAAGTACTATTTTCAAGCAGCACCTGAAGAATTAGTTGCCCTTGGACAAATCCTCTGGGATACGGCAGAAACAGAGTTTGACGGGCTCGACGCTTTTGAAATGTTAAAGGAGTTTTCGACGGAAAAATATGAACGGTATTTTCTCAAACCGTTTTTGGACAATGCTTTTCAGGGAAAGGATGAAACCAAACATTTCATAACATTTTTGCGATATGGGTACCGAGATCTGGAATATCAAATGATTGATCGTGATTGTGTCGCAGTGTATGCAACGAAAGAAAAGTCTGAGTGGACTTCACCAAAGTCCCCCGTTACAGAACCATCTAGCCTCGTCTTTTCGATGTTACTACGAAAGCTGGGTACTCCCTGTCTATCGGGCTTGACCATTCTCGAGAAAGAACTTGATTATTCCGAATTTATGACTGCTGGGATATATGGGGAACTTTATTTCGACCCGGCTGACAGTAAAAATAAAATTGTCCCTCGCAGATTGTTACTTCAAGAAACTCAAGATTTACAAGCCTACGAGAGAACACACGCAGTTGAAAACCATGTCCGTGATGATGCAAAGCAGCTTGTATGTTTTGGACGCGAATATAAGGTTGATTTTAATGCGGTTCTGGAAACACCTGAGAACTACACCGATTTAATCAATGTTCTGAAAACGCAAGAAGATGTGTGGAAAACCTTTTGCAAGGTAAAAGAATACTATGAGGGTTTGGTGACAAAATATGGCACTTAATTCATTGGAAGGGAGTTTTCTTGGACATGAAAGATCGTAAAGTAAATGCTGTGGAACATTGGCTTAGTCTAGAGGAAATTTCAAAGCACATTGGCTGCAGCAAGGACACCATCCGTTCCTGGGTCAAAAAGGATACCATACCCTTTCATAAAGTTGGAAGGCTATACAAATTTAGAGTATCCGAAGTGGACGCTTGGATTGAAAGTGGCGCAAGTGCAGATGCAGATAAAAACAATTTGGAGGTAAAAGACAATGGCTGACATGAAAAAGAGCAGGAGCGGGAGGAATTACACCGTGCCATTTGGGCAATTGCAGACGATCTGCGTGGTGCAGTAGACGGATGGGATTTTAAAAATTATGTACTTGGGACTATGTTCTATCGTTATATTTCTGAAAACTTAACTGCCTATATTAACGATGGCGAAATTGAAGCCGGAAATACCGGTTTCGACTATTCTAAAATAAAAGATTCCGAAGCGGAGGAAGCTCGCGCCGGCCTAGTGCAGGAAAAGGGATTCTTTATTCTGCCCAGTGAGCTTTTTTGCAACGTGAGAGCCAGAGCCGCCAGCGGAGAAGGTTGGACTTACCCCAACGGCAAAGAAAAACTGCTCAACGAAAAGCTGGAAGAAGTGTTTAGCCACATTGAAGAATCCGCCCAAGGCAGTGTTTCTGAAAATAGCTTTGCGGGGTTATTCGATGATTTTGATGTAAACAGCAATAAGCTTGGCAGCACGGTAGCAAAACGCAACGAGCGCCTCACAAAACTACTGGATGGTATTGCTGATATGAATCTCGGTTCTGTTAAAGATCATGATATTGACGCTTTTGGCGATGCCTATGAATACTTAATGACCATGTACGCTTCCAATGCGGGCAAATCCGGCGGCGAGTTTTTTTACCCCGGCGGATGTGTCGGTGCTGCTGACTCGGCTTGGCACGGTGGGAAAGAAAACCATCAACAAGGTATACGACCCCGCCTGCGGTTCCGGCTCGCTGCTTTTGAAAGCGGAAAAAATTTTGGGTAAAGAGGCGGTCACTACTGGATTCTATGGTCAGGAAATTAACATCACCACCTACAACCTTTGCCGCATCAATATGTTTCTGCACGATATTGGCTTTGATAAGTTTGATGTAGAGTGTGAGGATACGCTGATTAACCCGCAGCACTGGGATGATGAGCCTTTTGAACTGATTGTTTCAAATCCTCCCTATTCCATCAAATGGGCCGGTGACGAGAACCCTCTGCTTATCAATGACCCCCGCTTTTCTCCTGCCGGAGTTCTAGCACCCAAGAGCAAGGCCGACCTTGCCTTTATTATGCACAGTATTTCCTGGCTTGCAAGCAACGGAACGGCTGCCATTGTCTGCTTCCCTGGCATTATGTACCGTGGCGGCGCAGAACAGAAAATCCGCAAATACTTAATCGACAACAACTTTGTGGATTGTATTATTCAGTTGCCAAGCAACCTGTTTTTCGGCACCTCCATTGCCACTTGCATTATGGTGATGAAAAAGAATAAAAAAGATAATAAAATTCTGTTTATTGATGCATCAAACGAGTGTATCAAGGTCACCAATAACAACAAACTGACCCTAGAAAATATTGACCGCATCGTGGATGTATTTGCAAAGCGTACGGAAGTGGCACATTTCTCTCATTTGGCAAGTTATGACGAAGTAGTCGAAAACAACTATAACCTTTCTATTTCCACCTATGTAGAGGCGAAAGATACCCGTGAGAAGATTGATATTGTCAAGCTAAATGCCGAGATTGAAAAAATCGTACTGCGGGAGGACGAACTGCGGGAGGCTATTCGTAACATCGTCGAAGAAATCGAGGCGGGCGAATGAGCAAACTAGATGAATTGATTGCAGAGTTTTGCCCGAATGGTGTTAAGTATCTCAGGCTAAAAGAATGTACAGAAATGAAGCGGGGTACTTCAGCTACAAAAAAGACCTTAGTTGAAGGTGATGTTCCTGTTATTTCTGGAGGAAAAGAACCTGCCTTTTATTGTGATAGTCCTAATAGAGATGGCGAAACTATCACGGTAGCAGGAAGCGGAGCAGGCGCTGGATACGTCCAATATTGGAATAAACCGATATTTGTAAATGATGCATTTTCAATCAAAGGTAACGAAAAATTGTATACTCGATATGTTTATCATTATTTGCTAAATATGCAAGGAGAAATATATGCTACTAAAAAAGGTGGTGGTGTTCCTCATGTCCATATTTCAAGTATAGAAAACTTTAAGATTCCTATCCCGCCGCTGCCAGTGCAGAAGAAAATTGTCCGTATTCTGGACAATTTCACGGAGCTTACAGCGGAGCTTACAGCGGAGCTTACAGCGAGAAAAAAACAGTATGAGTATTATAGGGATAGCCTTTTGACGTTTGGTGATGAGGTTGATTGGAAGACACTTTCAGATGTTCTGAAAATAAAGAATGGAAAAGATTATAAACAATTTAAAGAAGGCAATATCCCTGTTTATGGTTCAGGGGGAATTATGACGTATATAGATACATTCGTTTTAGATAAACCATCTGTTTTGATTCCAAGGAAAGGTTCTGTTGATAAGTTATATTATGTGGATGTTCCATTTTGGACGGTAGATACTATTTTTTATACTGAAATATACACAAATGTTGTGATACCAAAGTTTGTTTTTTATTACTTGCAGAAAGAGCATTAGAACAATATAACACTGCTGGTGGTGTTCCGAGTTTAACTCAAACTGTACTAAATAGGATAACATTCCCAATTCCACCACTAACTGAGCAACAAAGAATAGTTGACATACTCAACCGTTTTGACACCCTTTGCAATGATATTTCTACGGGCCTCCCTGCAGAAATTGAAGCTCGTCAAAAACAGTATGAATACTATCGGGACAAGCTGCTGACATTCAAAGAATTGACTTGAAGAGGTGTAGAACATGTCATACTTCAATATTGTTGCGGAAACCAACGAGAATACCGTTGTCACCAAATATGAACCGGTGAAAGCCCACTCCGACAGCTACCAGAGCGAGGCGGCACTGGAAAAGGAGTTTATTCGTCTGCTGTGCGAGCAGGGCTATGATTATCTGCCCATTTACACCGAAACCGACCTAATTGCAAATTTGCGCGCTAAGCTGGAAGAGCTCAACGATTACACTTTCACCGATACGGAATGGGAACGTTTCTTTGCTGACTGTATTGCCAACAAAAACGACGGCATCGTAGAAAAAACCCGCAAAATTCAAGAGGACTATGTGCAGGTACTAAAACGTGATGATGCCATGATCAAAAACATCACGCTCATCGACAAAAAGAACATCCACAACAACCGCCTACAGGTTATCAACCAGTATATTCTTGGTAAAGAGGATGGTGCAACCTATGATAACCGCTATGATGTGACGGTGCTTGTCAACGGTCTGCCGCTTGTACATATCGAACTGAAACGCCGTGGCGTTGCCATTCGGGAGGCATTTAATCAAATTAACCGCTATCAGCGCGACAGCTTTTGGGCAGGTTCGGGCCTCTTTGAATATGTGCAGATTTTTGTCATCTCCAACGGAACAAACACCAAATACTATTCTAATAGTACCCGTTTTAACGCCATTAAGGACGCGGCATCCGGCAAGTCTAAAAAGGGGAAAACGAGCAACAGCTTTGAGTTTACCTCATTCTGGGCAGACGCTAACAACAAGACGATTCCCGACCTGATTGACTTTACGAAGACTTTTTTTGCCCGGCACGCCATTCTAAATATTTTGACGAAGTACTGTATTTTTACTTCTGAAAATATGCTGATGGTCATGCGTCCCTATCAGATTACCGCAACCGAGCGTATCCTCAACCGCATTGAGATTGCCCATAACTACCGAAAATACGGCGACATTGCCGCTGGTGGTTATATTTGGCATACCACTGGTTCCGGTAAAACATTGACTTCCTTCAAGACTGCACGGATTGCTTCGCAGCTGCCCTACATAGATAAAGTTCTGTTTGTGGTAGACCGCAAAGATCTAGACTACCAGACTATGAAGGAATACGACCGCTTTGAAAAAGGTGCTGCCAACGGCAACACCTCTACCGCAATTCTGCAGAAACAGCTTGCTGGAACGAAAGCGCGCATCATTATTACCACCATTCAGAAACTCTCTAGCTTTATTAAGAAAAACAAGGAACACTCAGTATACAACAAAAATGTAGTTATCATTTTTGATGAGTGCCACCGCAGCCAGTTTGGAGATATGCACACAGCCATCGTGCAGCACTTCAAAAAATACTATATGTTCGGTTTTACCGGAACGCCGATTTTTTCAGTCAATGCAAGTCGTGCGAAAAATGCGCAGTTCTTTACCACAGAGCAGACATTCGGGGATCAACTCCACACTTACACGATTGTGGACGCCATCAACGATAAAAACGTGCTGCCATTCCGTGTGGACTATATCAAAACTATGGATACCGGCTGGAATATTGATGACGAGCAGGTGTGGGATATAGACCGGGAAAAAGCTTTCATGGCTCCGCAGCGTATTTCGCAGGTCGCCAAGTATATTCTTGAACATTTTGACCAGAAAACCTATCGTGGGGATAAATCTTACATCTTTAATCAGCTGACTAATATTTTCGATGTGGCTTCGGCGGAGCGTGGCGCAGTTGAGGAGATTAAGCAGAAGCAACGTGTAAGTGGCTTTAACTCTATTTTTGCGGTTGCCTCTATTGACATGGCAAAGTTGTATTATGAGGAATTCCGCAAACAGATGCAGGCAGATCCGACCAAACATCTAAAAATAGCAGTCATCTTTAGCTATGCCCCGAACGAGGAAGAAACCGATGGCATCCTTGATGAGGAGAACCCGGCGGATACTTCCGCACTGGACAAAAACTCCCGAGACTTTCTGGAAAGTGCAATTGACGATTATAACGGGATGTTTCATACCAACTATGACACTTCCTCTGACAAATTTCAGAATTACTACAAAGATGTGTCTTTGCGGATGAAAAATAAGGATCTGGACCTTTTAATTGTGGTTAATATGTTCCTTACCGGCTTTGACGCGACCACGCTTAACACCTTGTGGGTCGATAAAAACCTCAAGATGCATGGTCTGATTCAAGCATTCAGCCGCACCAATCGCATCCTCAATTCGATTAAGACTTTCGGCAATATTGTTTGCTTCCGCAATTTGCAAAAGAGAGTAGACGCAGCAATCTCACTGTTCGGTGATAAGAATGCTGGCGGTATTGTTTTGCTGCAAAGCTTCAAGGATTATTATTATGGGTATGAATCTGTTGATGGCACTCCGAAGCCGGGTTACACGGATATGATCGAGGAATTGTCAAACAAATTTCCGCTATCAGAACCGCAGATTATTGGCGAACAGAATCAGAAAGATTTTATTTCGCTGTTTGGCGCTATTCTGCGTATGCGTAATCTTCTTGTTTCCTTCGATGAGTTTAAGGGGAAAGAGATACTTACTGAGCGTGATCTGCAGGATTATCTGGGAAGATATCAGGATCTGCGTGATGAATGGAAGCGCAAACGTGAAAATGGGGAAAGCACCGATATAATTGATGATATCGTATTCGAGATTGAACTGATTAAGCAAATTGAAATCAACATTGACTATATTCTCATGTTGGTGAAAAAGTATCACGATACACATTGCAAGGATAAAGAGGTGCTTGTCACCATCACAAAGGCAATTGACGCCAGCCCAGAGCTTCGCAGTAAAAAGCAGTTAATTGAGACTTTTATCGCTGGGGTTAATGATGTGGATGATGTCGTGAGCGAATGGCATGGTTTTGTTGCCAAACAGCGCGAACAGGACCTTGCAGCACTGATTCAGGACGAAAAGTTGAAGCCGACAGAAACTCGTATCTTCTTGGAAAACTCGTTCCGAGAAGGCGAGATAAAAACTGTTGGTACGGATATTGATAGGATCATGCCACCTGTGAGCCGTTTTGGCGGTGGAAATAGAGCAGAGAAAAAACAAAACCTCATTGATAAGCTGAAAGCATTCTTTGAGAGGTATTTTGGCATCGGTGGATCTTCTAAATTTACAGAATGATCTAATATACAATTGTAATTTGGGGAGAAGCCAACAAATGGGAAGAGAAAAAAGCATAGGCCTGTTTTTAATGGACGAAACAAGGGCAAAGAATAAGAATACGGTTATTATCAATAGTAATGGAGGGCAACCAAAAACATGGCTAATGAATTACGTTCATTATAGATAACATATGACCTTAATTTTTTTACCGAGAATATTAACAACAGAACTTTTCAAGGAAGCTGCGAATAAAACTTTTTCTCGATTTCTTGATAAATAAGTTTATACTGAGGCACAAGTTCATTTTATGCAATGCATTATTTGATTGGACGTTATTTACCACAACGTCAACAGCTATCAGTACTTATTAGATTAAAATATTTTGGAGACAATTTAAAAAGTTCTTATAGAATAATAAAAGGGAGAATTTTCAATGAAAAAGCATATACTTTTAGATAAAGCTCAAGCATATAAATTTTCGGAAGAAATAACCGCACCACGTGGTTGTACCTACGACCGGGCAGCAGGATTGTGGCGAAATCAAGATACTGGCAAAGTGATGATGACTAGCAATCATCCTGAAAAAATGGAAACAAAAAAATGCGATATAGAAACGGGTGAAGATCAAAAAGGTGAATAAAATAGATTATCTGATAGTATCTTCATCGTTTGATTATTCAACGGATTTGGTATGTTACAGACTAGCTGGGAGACATAAAAAATATTACCGTATGAATAGAGATGAATTTAAAAAGCATAAAATTACTATGGATCTGCAGAAAAGAGTTTTACTGATTAAAATTGATAAACTTGAGTATGTTGCAGAGTTTGACAGCTTAAAAGGAATATATTTTCGTGCTCCAGTATTTTTAAGGACGCAATCAAAAAAAGTGCTTTCACTCGATGAGCAATTAGAACGTAATCAATGGAGTGCGTTTATTAGAAACTTGAGCGTTTTTGAAAATACTATATGGGTTAATCATCCGGTTAATATTTATAGAGCAGAGAATAAAATGCTCCAATTATGCGTGGCAAAACAAAATAAATTAGAAATACCAAAAACATTTTTAACAAATGATACGAGTTGTTTACCATCTGAAAAGAAATTTATAGTTAAGTCGTTGGATACTGCTCTCTTTTATGATTTTGATAATGACAATGAAATGTTCACTTATTCAAATATTGTAACATCAGATGAATTGCAAGAGTATGATCTGACACAAGCACCGGTAGTAATACAAGAAGCCCTCAATCCTAAAATCGATTGTAGAATTACATATGTTGATGGAGTGATGTTTCCGGTGCAGATATTATTCAATGGGCATGGCTTATATGGGGACTGGAGATATAAAAAAGACAGTTTGGAATATAAGAGTTTTTCTTTGCCAAGTACTATCGAACGAAGTATAAAAGCAGTAATGAATTCTTTGAACCTTAAATTTGGTGGTATAGATTTGATATTTTGTGATGGTAAATATTATTTCATTGAAGTGAATCCGACGGGGGAATGGGGATGGCTTGAAACTGTTGCGGGATTGAAAATCAGTGATGAGATTTGTAATGCGATGATGCGGTGAGAAAATGATAAAGACCCTTTTAAATATAATTTTTCCTTTCATTGAAACAGAAAGCGCAAACCAAAAGCTTAGAAATAAAATTTTACAAGAAGATTTCAAGATTCCGAGAGCAATTTATAATGTAGAACTCATTGAATTTGATAAAGATTATAAGTCTTCTATTGATAGAGGAAATAGACTTGAAGATAAAGCAAAATCATTATTGATTGCTTGGTCTATTACAATTACCCTTATGCTTAGTTTACCCAATATGGTTGCAAAAATTAGTCAGATAGGTTGGCTAAATATAATTGTTGTTGTCCTGGCCTTATTAGCTATTTTATATATGTTTCTTGCAGGAATGATGGTAATTCAGACACTTACGAAAGAGAACATTGTTCATACAGTGCCAATTACTGACAGGAAAAATAGGCGAAAAATATATTGTGCAACAGAGGAAAATAATTATCAAAATATGATACGGAATAATAAGATATTTACAGCATATCAAGCGTTGAGAAATTCTGTTATATGTTTAGGAATCATTTCTATTATTGCAATACTTCCCTTTTCAGGAAACACACATCAATTGCAGCCTGTTGTGTTACTCTGTACTCGTCAAAACATCCAAGACACCATTTCAAGAATAAAATTGGACATATTCCCAAGAACGGATAAAAGCACAAAATGCCGTGGACTTGTTTCCGAGGACGAATGGGTGTCAAAAACACACTGAAAATACATCCGAAACATCCAGATGAGCTCTTGGAACCACGTTGAGTGCGTATGTTTGATGTCTAGAACAGGAAAGTAAAAACACTGGAAAGTGTAGTAAATAAGCTGTTCCCACGATTTTGAGATTAAAAATGAGAAATTAAAAATCGAAGTTTCGTCACCCCGTGGGAACATATCGACAAAAAACATTTTTTGATAGTTTAGACGGTGAGTTGGATAAGGGGTTCATGAGTGTATAAGTTGGATGTTTTGTGGAAAAATGGCTTGGTGAGTGAGTAGGTTGGATGTAATAGCAGGAAAATTGTTTTTATTCCATTGTACACATAAAGTCAAATATATTTATGCAAATATGCATAAATATATTTGACTTTATGTGTTTAGCGGGCTATAATGTGAATATAAATTATAAAGGAGGGTAATTACATGTTTAGCTTAAAAAATTTTCGTGAAGATAATTTAAAAATGACTCAAGATGATTTTGCAAAAATGGTTGGTACTAGACAAGATGTGGTATCAAGATGGGAAAAAAATCCGGAACAAATTTCTCTTGATAACTTAAGAATTATAGCGGAGAAATGTGGTATCACGATTGACCAATTAGTAAAGTTTAAAAAGAATGTTCCAACACCTTTAAATGTAAAAAATACTTGGAGAATTCCTGCTTTTACTAAAAACGCCATTATTGATTACATTGATCATTATCTACTTAACACGAATAATTCTCTTAAAGATAATTCTATTATATCCGATTTACAAAAGAGAGTTAAAAATATTTCTAAGCCTAAAATAGCAATTATAGGTAGATCGGATGTTGGAAAAAGTGCTCTAATTAATGCACTTATTGGTACTGAGAAAATGCCAACCTCTTGGACTCCAACTACATCAATTGTTGTTTATATTACTAACATTTCAGATCGACCTAAATATATCGAAGAAGATGTTTGGATATTTAAGGATTCCGTAGGAAAAGAAAAAGGTTGGGACTATCAAAGACTTGAAGATGAAAAATATTGTCGTACGTGGAAATTGGCTAGTGGAAGTGCGGATATTTTATATAGCTATGGGACACGTCAGGGCGAATGTTTTGATAAAAATGAAGCCGGTTCAGCGGTCGTTTTTGTCGAATCATCATTATTGGATGTCTGTGACATAATCGATTTGCCTGGTTTTGGCACAGGTGATCGCATAGATGATGACTTAATGACATTGAAGGTAAAGCGTATGGCGGATATTCTTGTTTATATGTCAATTTCTAACGGGTTTATGCGGAGTGAGGATATTGAATATATAAAAGAAAGTATTCAAAATTTAACTATACTTGAGAATGATCATGATAATATAAAACCACTATCTAATTTATTTATTGTTGCTTCTCAAGCACATATAGTGAATGCTGGAAATAAACAAACACTGAATAAAATCATGGATGAAGGATGTGAAAGACTTGTTCGAACAATGCCAAATGATTTTTGGAAAAGGCGCAGTTTAATTACTAAACATGAATATACAAAATCGGATATACGTAAGAGATTTTTTACGTATACTACGGATATTGACGATTTACGTCAAAATTTTAATCAAGATTTATGTAGTATAGTGGAATCCTTGCCTTTAAGAATCAATGAGCAAATGAAAATAGATATTTCTTCATTTGCAGAATCCGCTAGCGACAATTTAAAGAGTCAAATAAAAGGATTTGTTCAATTAACTAATGAAAGAGAAAAGTATATTCAGTTATTAGACAAAATTAAAGAAAATGAACCCAAACGTACATATGATAACCAAAACCGGCGCAAAGACTTGCAGGATAATATATCTATTTTGAAAAGGGAATCCATTACAAAATTTCAAGATAAATATAAAGAAATAATTAATATAGAGCATATTGTTTCTGTAATTGAACAATGTGATTTTAAAAATAAGAAAGACGATATACAGGCATTGGCCAGTTATTTGAATTCCCAGCTTCAAGCAGTTTTACAAGATACAATAGAAAGTAATACAAAAATTTTTAATAATAAAATTAATGAATATATTGCTGCATACAAAAAAAGTGTTGCATACTCCGAAATTCCAGGAATATCAGTTAATATGCCACCATTTGATGTTACACGTGCATTTGCTTCTGGCCTTGCTGGGTTGGCTACATTTGGCGCGTTGACTTTTTGGGCATCAACCTTTGGCAATTTAGGGGCATATATTCTAGTTACAAAAGGAGTGAGTGTTCTTTCGGCACTAGGCATTTCCATAGGTGGTGGTACGGCAACTGCCACAGCAGCGATTGCTTCTATAGGCGGTCCCATTGTGTTGGGAATTTCTTTAGCAGTTATAGTTGGAATTTCTGTATTTGCATTTTTCTCTGGAGGATGGAAAAAATCAATTGCGAAAAAGATTGTAGCAGAATATGTTAAAGATAATGGGTTGGACAAATATTGCACAATTATTTCGAATTATTGGCAGGATACTGAAATTGCATTCAATGCTTCTGCAGATAAACTTGAAGTTGATTGGGGTAAATATATTGACAACCTTTCAGATTTAATAAATCATTATGACATTGAAGATATAAAACATAAGCTTGAAGTTGCAAGGAGTTTAAGAAGTTTTTTCGACCATATCCCGTTGTGAAACTTTGGTTCAAGTGTTTTTACAATAGGGAGCTATAATTCAAAAATATTTTTATAAAGTGAGGGAATAAAAATTATGTATGATCAGGACATGGATGTTTTAGATAAAATGAGTAATGAGGAATTAAATGTTTTGGTTCAATTGTTAATAGACAAAGGAACAATTTCTGAAATGCTGTCTATGGATGAAAGGTATAAAAGATATGCTCCGGATCACAAGCAATATTTAGATAAAATTAAGGAAGAAATTAATTTGATGGGAGGGAATACAATTGTCAATTTTTTCAGGGGTGAAGGAGTACCTTATCATGAAATACTTGTAGATGTATGTGATAAACTAGACGTTCCATTCAATAAAAACGCAGATTTATCGAGAATGGAGCAGTGTCTGTTGGAAAAAGTATTAGAGACAACATGGGAAAAAATGACCGACGATGAAAAAGCGGAATTATTGAAAGGTTTAGGCGGCGACTTTAATGCTAAAGGCGCATTGTCTTCAGGCGTATTAATTGCAATTTTTAGAGCGGGCGGATTTGCATCTTATCAGATAGCACTTATTATTGCTAACGGAATTGCAAAATTTATTGTAAATCGTGGATTATCTTTAGCTGCCAATGCTACATTAGCCAGGGCTTTGTCTATTTTTAGTGGACCGATCGGAATTGCTTTAAGTGCTATTTGGATGATTGGTGATATAGCAGGTCCTGCTTATCGTGTGACTATTCCAGCGACAATTTATATTGCGGCTTTAAGATATTCAAAGAACAAAGAAGCGCTTCAAAATTTTAGGCTGTAATTTACAAGCTTATAGAAAAGGAATGGACTGATTGTCATGGAAAATGCAAAGGATACTAATGTAGCAGTTCAAGCACGTGAAGCTTATGAAGGGAAGGTCGCTATTGAAGCATTGGAGCGGGCAGGTTGGATCGGCTACAATAAACTGGACAGATTTTATAAGGTCATGTAAAAATAGAATAAAAGGATTGGGAAGGAAGATTTACATGACAAATAGACGCGAAAAAAGAGAATTTACAAATGATTTTAAAGAACAGATGGTAAAATTATTCAACAGCGGCAAAACCACGTTCAGAAATTGCTAGAGAATATGATTTAACACCATCAGCGCTTAATAATTGGATTCGTAGAATTAATGCTACCGGTTCGGCAAAAGAATGTGATAATCGTACGCCGGAAGCGACAGAATTATTGCGCCTTCAGAAAGAAAATCAAAAATTGAAGATGGAAAATGATATTTTAAAGCAAGCAGCGCTGATACTCGGACAAAAGTAATTGTGATCCGGCAAAATGCTCATAAATACTCAGTATCAGCGATGTGTAAATGCTTGAATATAGCTAGAAGTACGTATTACTATGAATCAGCCATGAAAAACGATGAGTCTGAAATTGAAAATGAAATCAAAAAAATATTTCAAGAAAATTACAATGTATATGGAACCAGAAAAATCAAAAAAGAACTACACAATCAAATTTTCAAGTATCACGGCGCCGTATTGGCCGGTTCATGAAAAAACTGGGACTTATATCAAAATATACAGTTGCACAATTTAAGGTGCATAAACAAAAATGTAATGAAGATCCTGTAAAGAATGAATTGAACCGAGAATTTAACGGTCAGAAGCCTTATGCTGTAGTTGTGAGTGATTTGACATATGTTAGAGTAAACTACAAATGGAATTACGTATGTGTGCTGGTAGATTTATTCAACCGTGAAATTATTGGTTATAGTGCTGGCATGCATAAAAACGCTCAATTGGTATATGATGCCTTTGCAACAGTAAAAACAGATTTACGTAAAATCCAAATGTTTCATTCAGACAGAGGTAGCGAATTTAAAAATGAGCTGCTTGAAAAGGTAATCACTACATTTGAAATTAAGCGATCTTTAAGTATGAAAGGATGTCCGTATGACAATGCTGTTGCCGAGGCGACATTTAAAATATTTAAAACAGAATTTGTTTATGGACGCAATTTTGACAGTTTAAGCCAGTTGCGGTACGAATTAAAGAGTTATGTGAATTGGTTTAACAATACTAGAACTCATGGATCATTAAATTATATGACTCCGGTGGAATTTAGAAAATTGACCTTATAAAAGTGTCCGACAAAGTGTTGACAATCCAGGTCGATGCCCTCAGTTAAAAGGGCATGTGCATGAGATCCTTTTTAAAGATGGATTTAATCTAAGTCATATTATTAATGGTGAGCATGCTGCGTTGACTAAATCTATATTGC
>Ga0268359_12734_pt1 | contig 67758 bp, 72 predicted proteins | sample BioMet11_FD_194416 | JGI IMG/M metagenome (GOLD analysis project Ga0268359, IMG submission 194416) | Sewage microbial communities from Oakland, California, United States - Biofuel 11 (PacBio Assembly) | ecosystem: Engineered > Wastewater > Sewage > Unclassified | place: USA: California | collected...
GGATGACAGACGCCACCCTTTACAGCGACATGAAAAAGCTGGTCAATTCCATCTTCCCGTATTTTGATACGAAGGCTCTGGATGCTGCTCGGTTCTTTTTCGGTACACAGGAGCCAAATGTAGAGCTCTATCCTGGCCGCATGAATCTCACGGAATTCTTAAACGACGACGAGTTCGATGCAGGCCTTCCCGGTGGGCAAAAAAGACGCAGTTATCCCGGAAGGCAGTCGAATGCTGTTATGTCCCGCTTTGCCGGTATTGTCATCAAGAAATACGGTGATTCTGAAAAAGCCTATCAGAGTTTTCTGGAAAAAGCTGACCTGCGTCCCGCCGCTGGATAACAATGAACTTTCTACCATCTGGCACAGGCCCAGCGCTTTTACTTAAAATCAGCAAGGAGGACGGCTATGTCCCGCCCGAAGCCTACAACGACGAAAGCAGCTACAAGCCGGAGGATTTCTCCGATGTCGGTCAGGCCGAAGTTCTGGCAAAATACTTCTCCGGCGAACTCCGCTACTCTCCGGCCACGCACTTTATCCGTTACAAGCGATCACTATTGGCAGGAAACAGAACCCGGCGCACAGGCTGTCGCCCATGAGCTGACCCGCAGGCAGATGAACGAATCAGCAAAAGCAATGATTGATGCAGCCCAGAAGCTAAAGAACTGCGGAGCGCAGGACATTCTGGACAATACATCCAAGGCCAAGGCTGAACAGCTCATGAACAAAGACCAGATGGAAGCCTATCAGGAATTTCTCTCCGCCAAGGCATATCAGAGCTTTGCTGTCCATCGCCGGGACTCAAAGAATATCACATCCACGCTGAAGGAATCCCATCCGATGCTGGAGATCTCGCCGCGTGATCTGGATGCCGACTGCTTTTTGCTCTGTCACTCCGGAGGCGACCTATGACCTCAGAAAAGGAATGGCCGGTGCGCGGGAACATTCCGCGAATGACTTTATTACAAAGATCACCTCAGGTTTCACCCGGCATCAAAGGGCCAGCAGCTCTGGCTTGATAACTTAAGCCTCATCTTCCATAAAGACCAGCAGCTAATTGACTATGTTCAGATGATCTGCGGTCTTGCCGCCATTGGCAAGGTTTATGTGGAAGCCCTCATTATTGCCTATGGTGACGGGCGAAACGGCAAGTCCACCTTCTGGAATGCCATCTCCCGTGTGCTGGGCCTTTACAGTGGCAACATCTCTGCAGATACCCTGACTGTCGGCTGCCGCAGAAACATCAAACCGGAAATGGCGGAGGTCAAGGGCAAGCGGCTTCTGATCGCTGCTGAAATGCAGGAAGGCGCAAGGCTCAATGATTCTACCGTCAAGCAGCTCTGCTCCACCGATGAAGTGTTTGCGGAAAAGAAATACAAAGACCCGTTCTCCTTCAAACCCTGCCACACGCTGGTTTTATACACCAACCATCTGCCGCGTGTTTCCGCGTCTGATGACGGCATCTGGCGCAGGCTCATCGTGATTCCCTTCGGTGCCAAGATCGAGGGCAAAACCGACATCAAGAATTACGGCGAGTACCTGTATGAAAATGCCGGAGAAAGCATTCTGGCCTGGGTCATCGAAGGAGCCATGAAGGTAATTGCGCTGGGCTACCAGATTCCCGATCCCGGACTGTGTGACGAAGGCTATTGAGGAATACCGCAGCCAGAACGACTGGTTCGGACATTTTCTGGATGAGAAGTGCGAGGTAGGATGACTCCTTTAAGGAGAGCTCATCGTCGCTGTATCAGGCATACCGCAACTTACTCGCTGGACTGCAACGAATATGTGCGCAGTACGGCGGACTTCTATTTTGCGCTGGAGAAGGCCGGATTTGAACGGCTGACACTCAATCGGAAGCGCTTTTTTAAAGGGCTGCGCATTCGTGAGGACACCGGTGCAGAGGAGGATTTTCTGCAGTAATAGTCCATGAATGACAAGGTGTATCAAGGTCTTATATAAAAACTCTCTTAGGGCAATAAAAAAAGCTATAAGAAAAAGTTCAGTAAATACCATTGATACACCTTGCACATTCCAGTAATTAAGCGCCTGACGGAGGTTACCAATGAACGAGAAACAGATAGAAAACAAATTAACAGCGGCAGTAAAAAGGCCGGTGGGATTGCACCGAAGTTCGTGTCTCCGGGATTTGCAGGAATGCCCGACCGTCTGATCTTACTCCCTGACCGGCCATATCGCTTTTGCAGAGCTTAAGGCTCCGGGAAAACTGCCGCGCCCGCTCCAGCTCTCAAGGCACCGGCTGCTTCAGCGACTTGGCTTTAAGGTCTATGTCATTGATGACCCGGAGCAGATTGGAGGGATGATTCATGAAATTACAAATAGTCTGTGACCGGTGTGGAAGTTCATTTGAAAGAGAATCATCAGCACTAAAAGGCAAAAAGCATCATTTCTGCAGCAGGAAATGCCTCGCCAACTTTAGCAACAAAAGAAAGAACCCAGATGGCTATGCAAAACTCAAAGACTATACAAACATGAGTCTCCACATGACTCAGCTAAACGAAGGCATGAATCCTACAAGGATGTCGTCGGAGACAAGATACAAGTTAAGGCAGGCACGATTAGGAAAAGGCAGATGTGATGGATATTCCAAAATCTACAACAAAGCCGCCCACCGTGTTATCGCCGAGAAAAAGCTCGGTCGCCCTCTTCGTGATGGTGAAATTGTACATCATCGGGACGAAAACAAATACAACAACAATCCCGATAATCTTGTGGTTTTCTCATCACAGTCGGCTCATGCCAAACACCACAATGAATTGAGATGGTTCATTTCAGAAATAAAGAAAATCGAGGAAGGAGGTGATGCCGAATGAAGTTCATACCGCATGATTATCAGAAATACGCAATCTCTTATATCGAGAAGAAGCCTGTTGCTGCAGTCCTGCTTGATATGGGCTTAGGTTGAGGGCAAAACAGTGATTACACTTTCTGCCATATCCGACCTCTTGTTTGACAGCTTTGAAGTCCATCGCGTTCTGGTGGTAGCTCCTTTAAGAGTCGCCCGCTGATACCTGGCCTTCCGAAATAGAAAATGGTCGCACCTTTCAGGTCTGACCTATGCGGTTGCAGTCGGGACTGTCAAGGAACGGAAAGCGGCCATGCTGCAAAGCGCCGACATTACAATCATCAACCGCGAAAACCTGCAGTGGCTGATTGACGATTCCGGATTCCCATTTGATTTTGACATGGTGATCATAGATGAGCTCTCATCCTTCAAAAACCACAAGGCAAAACGCTTCAAGTCCCTGATGAAGGTTCGGCCCTATATCCACAGGATCATCGGCCTTACCGGCACGCCTTCTTCCAACGGACTGATGGATCTTTGGGCAGAATTCAAGCTGCTGGATAAGGGGCAGCGCCTCGGTCGCTTTATCACACAGTACCGCATAATTATTTCATTCCGGACAAGCGAAATGGCGAAATCATATATTCCTATAAGCCGCTACCCTATGCAGAAGATGCCATTTACCGGAGGATTTCAGATATCACGATTTCCATGAAGTCCACCGACCACCTGAAAATGCCGGAGCTCATTTCCACGCAATATGAAGTAGCACTTTCGGATGCCGAGCGTGACCGATATGAGAACTTAAAGCAGGAGTTAATCCTGCAGCTGCCGGATGGCGAAATAACCGCCGCCAATGCTGCCGCGCTGACAGGGAAGCTCTCCCAACTTGCGAACGGTGCCATTTATTCCGATACCGGCGAGATCATGGAGTTCCATGACCGGAAGCTGGACGCTTTGGAGGATATTATCGAGGCCGCAAATGAAAAGCCGCTTCTGGTGGCCTACTGGTTCCGACATGATCTGGCCCGGATCAAGAATCGCTTCAATGTCCGGGAGATCAAGACAAGCCGCGACATTGCTGACTGGAATGCGGGAAAGATTCCTGTAGCAGTCATCCATCCTGCCTCAGCCGGACACGGCCTAAACCTGCAGGCAGGCGGTTCCACCTCTGTCTGGTTCGGGCTCACATGGTCGTTGGAATTATACCAGCAGACAAATGCAAGGCTCTGGCGGCAAGGCCAGCAGTCTCATACCGTAGTCATCCAGCACATCATTACCAAGGGCACCATTGATGAACGCATCCTGAAGGCACTCTCCAAAAAGGAGCTGACCCAGTCCGCTTTGATTGATGCCGTCAAGGTGGATCTGGAGGTGCCGCGATGACAAGACCGTATGAAAATCTTATCAATGCCATCAGTTCTGCAGGCAGTGAAGGATTATCGGGATGCCTTAAAGCGTCTGAAGAAAAAACCACAGAATACAGACGCCATGTCCACTGCGATGGAAATAGAACGATTTTTCCATTCTGCCTGGTATCAGACCATCACCAGTGTGGATGGCGACTACCTGATACAAAAGCTGCGAGAGGAGGCGAAGTCAAAATGACCGTAAAAGAATATCTTCATCAGGCTTATCGCCTTGACCAGAAGATCAAGTCCGACACGATGGAAGTACAGAACCTCCGGGTGATGGCTGGCAGCGTGTCGGCAATCCAATATGACAAGGATCGTGTACAGACCTCTCGATCTACGGACGCACCCTTTATCCGGACGCTGGAAAAGATGTGGGATCTGGAAAACAGGATCGCGGCGGAGCTTGAAACCCTCTCCGACCTAAAGAAACAGATCCGTGAGGTCATTGAAGCTGTGCCGGATACAGATGAACGCATGGTTTTAAAGTATCGTTACATTCATGGACTAACCTGGGAGCAGATCGGCATCGAGCTTTGTGCTGACGCCCGCACGATTCGTCGCTGGCATGGCAAGGCTCTGCAGCATGCCTCTCTGCCGGAGCATCCCATCATCATATGAAATGCGCCCGAAATGTCCTGCTTTGTCCAAAGATGTCCACCCCGCCATTATGATAGTATATAATCAGCGAAACAGAATAAAGAACGGCTGCACGCGCAGCCCTAAGCCTTGCAGGAAACACTGCAGGGCTTTTCTTTTGTCCGGAAAGGAGGCAGCCATGCCTATGAAACCAAAGAGGCCGTGCCGCTACCCCGGCTGCCCGAAGCTGACCGATGGTCTGTACTGTGAAGAGCATGCCAAGGTTATGCAGCAGCACTATGAGAAGTTCACGCGCGGTTACTCCTCCGGCAAGAGGTACGGCAGAGCATGGAAACGAATCCGTGACCGCTACGTTCACAAGCATCCTCTCTGCGAGATGTGTTTAAAGCAAGGTCGCTACAAACCAGTCGAGGAAGTCCACCACATCATTCCTCTCTCCGAGGGAGGGACAAATGATGAGAGCAACCTCATGAGCCTTTGCCGTTCTTGTCATGAGAAGATCCATAAAGACCGAGGAGACCGCTGATGATCTTCGTGGTCTTTTCTTTTGTGCAAGAAATATTTTGATGCGGGAGGGGCAGGTCAAATCTCTGTGGAAAATGCTGCGGAAAACGGCGCCCCCTCTTGCGTGCAAAAAAGGCGATTTCAAACGGGTAATAAAGGAGGCGGTTAAAAATCATGCCGACAAAATCAAATAACACAGGTGGTCGCGGCGGCAGACGTCCCGGTGCGGGCCGGAAAAAGACCGCCGTCAAAGAAAAATACGAAAACGGAAATCCAGGCGGCAGAGATCTCACTGTGCTGGACATACCGGATGTCGAAGGCGAGGACATGCCAACCCCGCATGACTTTCTATCTGCCAAACAGCATGACGGCTCCACCCTGGAAGCTGGTGATATCTATCGGGAAACATGGGAATGGCTGGATAAGCTCGGCGTAGCAAAAGCGGTGTCTCCACAGCTCTTAGAGCGTTACGCGATGTGCTCCGCCCGCTGGATTCAGTGCGAAGAGATGACCACTCGGCTCGGATACCTTTCCAAGCACCCGACGACTGGGAAGCCGATCCCTTCACCCTTCATCAACATTGGCATCAACTACATGAATCAGGCAAGCCGCCTGTGGAATGAAATCTTTCAGATCGTCAAGGAAAACTGCTCTGCCGAATACAGCGGGCTCAATCCACAGGACGACGTGATGGAACGACTCCTGCAGGCCAGAAAGGGAATGTAAATGAACACACAGAAATTGGAACAGGTACCCATTGATAAATTGGTGCCTTACGCCCGGAATGCCCGGACGCATAGTAAAGAACAGATTGCACAGCTTCGTGCATCCCTCCGGGAATTTGGATTTGTAAGCCCCGCCGTTATTGACGCTGACTACAACATCCTCGTCGGACACGGCAGAATCGAAGCCGCCCGCGCGGAAGGCTATGAAAACGTGCCTTGCGTCTTTGCCGAAAACCTGACAGAGGCACAGAAACGCGCCTATATTCTTGCGGACAATCAGCTGGCCCTGAACGCAGGCTGGGATGAAGAAATGCTGTCCGTGGAATTATCCGATCTGCAGGATTCCGCTTTTGATCTCTCACTTCTCGGCTTTGGTGCCGATGAACTGGAGAAACTCCTCGATGGCGGTGCGGATAAGGATGTCAAGGATGACGACTTTGATCTGACCGCCGCTCTGGAGAAAGCCTCCTTTGTGGAACGCGGCGACATCTGGACTGTTGGAAAGCATCGTCTCATGTGCGGCGATGCCACCTCTGCCGACGATGTGAACCTGCTCATGGATGGAAAGAGTGCCAACCTGATTCTGACTGATCCGCCCTACGGCGTTTCCTTCAAAGCCTCAGACGGTCTGACCATTGAAAACGACAGCTTAAAGGGCGAGGAGTTTTACAACTTCCTGCTTGCCGCATTCAAGAACATGACCGACCACCTCGAAAAAGGCGGTGCCGCCTACTGCTTCCACGCGGATACCGAAGGGCTCACCTTCAGGAAAGCCTTCATTGACGCAGGCTTCCACCTCGCCGGTGTTTGCATCTGGGTAAAGAATTCCCTTGTGCTCGGTCGTTCCGATTACCAATGGCAGCATGAGCCAATCCTCTATGGATTTTTACAAAATGGTAAACATCCGTGGTACTCCGACCGCAAGCAAACAACCATCTGGAACTACGACAAACCGAAGCGCAATAAGGATCATCCGACTTCAAAGCCGCTGGATCTTCTGGGCTATCCCATCCAGAACTCTTCGCAGGAAAACTCTGTAGTGATTGATACCTTCGGCGGCTCTGGCAGCACACTCATGGCCTGCGAGCAGCTGAACCGCATCTGTTACATGATGGAGCTTGATCCAAAGTACGCTTCTGTTATTCTGCGCCGCTATGTAGAGGACACGAATGACGCGGAAAATGTGTATGTCGTAAGAAACGGCGAACGGATCAGCTACTCTGAGCTTGCCAAGCAGGTGGATTTTGAGACTGTATAATACACAAATTCCGTACCTGATATTCGTCGATATTTTACTACAGAATATGCCCGGTATCGCTTGCTAATAAAGGCTTTCAGAGTGATATATGTACGTACCGAAAGGCAAACAGGAAGCCTTCGGAAAACAAAATAAACGGAGGTACATACCATGAAAGCAAACTACAACGTAACCGGAGCAGCAAGAAAGGCACTGGTGAGTGCCATCTCCAACATCACAGGCGACAAGGCCCTATACAAGCTCATGCCGACCTGCGCCTATGAAATCGGTAACATCACCGTCAGCAAAGAAGGATGCGTCAGCTGCGAGGATGCTGACAAGCTCGATCGCCTGATGCACAACCTGATCGCAGACGGATTCACACCGGAAACTGCAGACGCTCCTGCTGAAAGCGCCAGCGAAGACGATGCTTCTCAGGAAGAATCCGACAAAGGTGCTGGCCTTACCGTTGCCCTTCCGCTCGACTGCGCAGACGTCGGAAACCTTACAAACCTTCTCGAAGCCAAAGGAAGCCTCATCAAAAAGGCACTCGGTATTGATGATCTCGGCTTCTCCATCGAGGATGACAAAATCAGCTTCACTTGGTTTGAGGCCATGCTCCCGCCAGATGAAATCAAAACCTACCTTCACTTCGTTGCCGCCCTCTGCAAACTCAGCAAAGATCAGAAACGGATCAACGCCACAGAGAAACCGGTCGAAAACGAGAAATACGCCTTCCGCTGCTTTCTTCTGCGGCTGGGCTTCATCGGAAATGAATACAAGGCAGAGCGTAAGATTCTCTTAAAGAACCTCTACGGCAACTCCAGCTGGAAGAACGGCGCTCCGGACAAGGAGGCGGCAACATGCGAATGATCAGACAAAATGAGCTTGACGCTCTCCGCTCCCGGTATCCTGCTGGCACACGTGTGGAGCTTCTTCAGATGGACGATGTGCAGGCACCGCCCATCGGTACCAAAGGAACGGTGACCGGGATTGATGATACCGGTTCCCTCCTCGTAAACTGGGACAACCGCTCCGGCCTCAATGTAATCTACGGAGTCGACCTTGTCCGGAAGGTGGCAGATTGACATGGAACAGAAAATCAAAGAACAGATTCTTGCCATCCGCGATACCGGCCTTACCAACATGTTTGACATTGGCATGGTTCAGCGCCTTGCCTATGAGCGTGACTTCTATGAACTGGTTCTCTACCTCGAAGATCACCGGTCAGAATATGCACACTTCATCCTGACCGGCGAAGGCTAAAATACACAGTTTGGCCCTGTGATTTTTCCGCAGGATTGTCACATATATTTTGCCTGAATTGCTTGCTAATAAAGGGCTTCAGAGTGATATATGTACATACCGAAAGGGAAACAAAAAGAAAACGGAGGAACCACCATGAAGTACACAATTGAAGCGATTGAAAACGCAAAGACCGGAATGAAATGGAGCGACATCGGAGTGCAGTGGACACTTGCGCAGGCTTACCTTTACAGCAAGGATGCCGGGAACGAGCTGCCGAACTTTGCCGATGTCATCTGGGACGAGGATATTGAAACCATCCTTGCAGACTGCAGAAGGCTTGGCGTGAAGGAATTCACCATCAGCTCCACCTTTTCAAGCCTCATCGAAACCATTGCAAGGTTCGAAGATCTCGGCTGCACGCTGGACGGAATCGTAAGAGTCAAGGAACGCTGCACCCACTTCGGAAGCGACGAGCATGCCCTGATTCCCGCATTCAAGATGACGGTGAAGGAGGCATAAACCATGTGGAGCGAAGGAACCATTGGAATTCCTGATGCGGCTGACAAGAACAAATACACAGTCTGCCATTACTGGGTAAAGCACTATGACGAGCCCAGCGGGATCTACGGTCTCAACAAAGGCAAGATTTCCAAACTCATGATTAAGATCAACGGAACGGTCGCGGCAAACTACGACAGAGGCTGGGACATCGAGCCCACCTGTAAGGAAGCAGAGCTGGCGCTTTGCATCCTTCTGAACAACTACAACTAAGTAAAACCTAAGAATGAAAATTCCGGGAGACAGGAGCCACGCGGCTCTTTCTCTCGTACTGATAAAGATTTGAAGATCGCTTCGGCGGTCTTTTCTTTTGCCCTGAAGGAGGCGGACTGTATGGCAATGCGCAAACTGAAAAAATACAAGCCGACCCGCTTCATGGCCAAGACCTCCACCTACAGCAAAGAGATGGCCGACTATGCCGTCATGTTCATTGAAAGCCTGACTCATACCAAAGGCACGTGGGCCGGAAAGCCCTTTGAACTCATTGACTGGCAGGAGCAGATCATCCGCGACCTGTTCGGTGTTTTAAAGCCAAACGGATACCGGCAGTTCAATACGGCCTACATCGAAATTCCAAAGAAGATGGGAAAGTCTGAGCTTGCCGCTGCCGTCGCCCTGCTCCTTTGCTGCGGTGATGGTGAGGAACGCGCCGAAGTCTATGGCTGCGCCGCTGACCGCCAGCAGGCAACCTATCGTCTTTGATGTTGCTGCTGATATGGTGCGGATGTGCCCGGCCTTAAACCGCCGCGTGAAAATCCTTGCTTCCCAGAAGCGGATTCATCTACGAGCCGACCAACAGCTTCTATCAGGTGCTCTCCGCTGAAGCCTACTCAAAGCACGGCTTTAACATTCACGGCGTGGTCTTTGACGAACTGCACACGCAGCCGAACCGAAAGCTCTTTGATGTTATGACCAAAGGCTTCCGGCGATGCCAGAATGCAGCCGCTCTACTTTCTGATCACGACCGCCGGAAATGATACGAACTCCATCTGCTATGAGGTTCACCAGAAAGCGCAGGACATTCTTGACGGCAGGAAGCTTGACCCGACCTTCTACCCGGTCATCTACGGAGCCGAAGCAACCGAGGACTGGACTGATCCCGAAGGTCTGGAAGAAGGCCAATCCATCCCTTGGCTATCACAGTTGGCATCGACAAGGTGGAAGCCGCCTGCGAATCTGCCAAGCAGAATCCCGGCGAGGAGAACTTCCTTCCGGCAGCTGCGCCTGAATCAATGGGTAAAGCAGGCTATCCGCTGGATGCCAATGGACAAATGGGATGCATGCGCTTTCCCGGTCAGCGATGATGACCTTGAGGGCCGTGTCTGCTATGGCGGCCTTGACCTCTCATCCACCACAGATATTACGGCATTCGTTCTGGTCTTCCCGCCGCTTGACGAGGATGACAAATATGTGGTTCTTCCATACTTCTGGGTGCCGGAGGATACGATGGATCTCCGCGTCCGGCGTGATCATGTCCCATACGACCTCTGGGAGAAAGCAGGGCTTTCTTGAAACCACAGAGGGAAATGTCATCCACTTACGGATACATTGAAAAGTTCATCGAAGGGCTCGGCGAGCGATTCAATATCCGTGAGATTGCATTTGATCGCTGGGGAGCTGTGCAGATGGTTCAGAATCTGGAAGGCATGGGTTTTACCATCGTGCCCTTCGGACAGGGATTCAAAGATATGTCGCCACCTACCAAAGAGCTGATGAAGCTGACGCTGGAAAAGCGTATCGCCCACGGCGGTCACCCGGTGCTCCGCTGGATGATGGACAACATCTTCATCCGCACCTGATCCTGCCGGAAACATTAAAGCAGACAAGGAAAAATCCACAGAGAAAATCGACGGTGCCGTGGCAACCATCATGGCGCTTGACCGCGCGATCCGCTGTGGCAACGATAACGGAGCCTCCGTGTATGACACGAGAGGCATTTTATTCATATAGGCAATGAAATGATTCTACTGACACTGATCGGCTTTCTCGTACTCCGGGAAGCCATAAACGAAATGGAGGGATGGCTATGAGCATATTTTCTGGACTTTTTCGGAGCCGCGACAAGCCGACCGATTCGACGACCGGCAGCACCTACCGCTTCCTATTCGGCGGCACAACCTCCGGGAAAGCCGTGACAGAACGGTCTGCCATGCAGATGACGGCGGTTTATTCCTGCGTCCGGATTCTTTCCGAGGCGATTGCAGGACTTCCGATTCATCTGTACCGAAGCGATGACGACGGCAGCAAGGAAAAGGCAACCGACCATCCGCTTTACTTTATCCTGCACGATGAGCCGAATCCGGAAATGACCTCTTTTGTTTTCCGGGAAACGCTTATGACGCATCTTCTGCTCTGGGGCAATGCCTACGCGCAGATCATCCGAAACGGCAAAGGCGAAGTGGTGGCGCTCTATCCGCTCATGCCAACCGCATGACGGTCGACCGCGACGAGGATGGACACCTTTATTACGAGTACCAGACCTCACAGGAGGAGCGCACACAATGAACGGAAGCCGTGTCCGGCTTTCTCCATATGACGTGCTTCACATCCCAGGGCTCGGCTTCGACGGTCTGGTTGGCTACTCGCCGATTGCAATGGCCAAGAATTCCATCGGCATGGCGATTGCCTGCGAGGAATACGGAGCTAAGTTCTTCGCTAACGGTGCGACGCCCGGAGGCATTCTGGAGCATCCTGGTGTTGTAAAAGATCCGGATAAAGTACGCGACAGCTGGAACGCAGCCTTCGGCGGCAGCTCCAATTCCAACAAGGTGGCCGTGTTGGAGGAAGGCATGAAGTACACGCCTATCTCCATTTCACCTGAACAGGCACAGTTTCTTGAAACAAGGAAGTTCCAGATTGATGAGATTGCGCGTATCTTCCGCATTCCGCCGCACATGATCGGCGACCTTGAGAAATCGAGCTTTTCCAATATCGAGCAGCAGTCACTGGAATTCGTGAAGTACACGCTTGACCCATGGGTCTGCCGCTGGGAACAGTCGATGCAGCGGGCGCTCCTGACGCAGGATGAGAAAAAGGAATACTTCTTCAAATTCAATGTGGACGGCCTGCTCCGTGGCGATTACCAAAGCCGTATGAACGGTTATGCAACAGGCCGCCAGAACGGCTGGATGTCCGCCAATGATATCCGGGAGCTTGAAAACCTCGACCGCATTCCGGCAGAGGACGGCGGCGATCTGTATCTCATCAACGGCAACATGACAAAGCTCGCGGACGCAGGTATCTTTGCGGCTGCGGCACCTGCAAAGGAGGAACCGGATGAAACAGAAGAAGAACCACAAACAGAACCGGAGCAGCAGCCAGAAAACGGCAGCTCCCGGCACAAACGTAAGGAGGCATTATGACCAGAAAGTTTTGGAACTGGGTGCGAAACGAGGAACCGGACTCGTTCGGCAGCGAACGCACACTCTACCTCGACGGAGAAATTTCCGATGAGACGTGGTACGGCGATGAAGTAACACCCAAGCTTTTTAAAGATGAATTGAATGCAGGAGACGGGAACATCACCCTCTGGATCAACAGTCCGGGCGGTGATGTTTTTGCTGCTGCGCAAATCTACAACATGCTCATGGACTACAAGGGCAATGTCACGGTCAAGATTGACGCGCTTGCCGCTTCTGCGGCATCCGTCATCGCTATGGCCGGAACCAAGGTCTGTATGAGCCCCGTGGCCATGCTGATGATTCACAATCCGGCGACCATCGCCATTGGCGATACCGAAGAAATGCAAAAGGCCATCGACATGCTGTCAGAGGTCAAGGAATCTATTATGAACGCCTATGAAATCAAATCCGGGCTCTCCCGCGCGAAGATTTCAAAGCTCATGGATGCCGAAACCTGGATGAATGCCAAGGAGGCCAGGAAGCTCGGCTTTGCGGATGAGGTTCTTTTCGCTGGCGGTGAGAACCCGCTGCCGGAAGAAGACGACACCATAGAGATGCTTTTCTCCCGCAAGGCTGTCACAGATTCACTGCTCTCAATGCTGATTCCAAAGAAAAAGCCGGAAGCAGATAAACACATGGTACCCGTTATCGATCTTGAGAAGCGCCTTTCGCTTCTCGCACATTAAAGGAGGATTTTTATTATGACTCAGATTATGGAACTTATGGACAAGAGAGCGAAGGCATGGGAAGCAGCAAAATCATTCCTGAATACACACTCTCAGAACGGCGGCATGGTTTCCGCAGAGGATGCCGCGACCTACGACAAGATGGAAAAGGAAGTCACAGACTTTACACACGACATTGAACGTCTGCAGCGTCAGGAAGAGATCGACAAGATGCTCTCTGCTCCGACCTCTGCTCCGCTTACCGGCAAACCCGGCGCGAAGAATGAACCGGACGACAAGCCCGGCATCGCTTCCAAGGCATACAAGGCGGCATTCTGGAACAACATCCGCAAGCGCAACTACTACGACGTAAAGGATGTGCTGGAAATCGGCACCGACGCCAATGGCGGCTACCTTGTCCCGGATGAATATGAGAAGCGTCTGATTGACGCCCTGCAGGAGGAGAATTTCTTCCGCACGATTGCGACGGTCATTCAGACCCAGAGCGGCACGCACACCATCCCGGTCGTTGCTTCCCACGGGACGGCGGCATGGATGGAGGAAAACGGCCTGTACCCGGAATCCGATGACACCTTCGACCAGATCAGCCTCTCCGCCTACAAGCTTGGTACGGCAATCAAGGTATCCGAGGAACTCATGAACGATTCCGTTTTCGATCTCGAGACCTACATTGCATCGGAGTTTGGCCGCAGGATCGGCGCTGCGGAGGAAGAAGCATTCCTCACCGGCGATGGCAGCAAGAAGCCGGAAGGCATCTTCACCAAGGTGGCGGCTACCAAAGGCGCGACCACAGAGATTACCGGGAGCACGGTTTCCTTTGACAACATCATGGATGTGTTCCACTCCCTGCGTTCCGTTTATAGGAGCAAGGCCATCTGGATTCTGAACGACACCACCATCAAGGCGCTCCGCAAGATTAAGGACAACAACGGAAATTACATCTGGCAGCCGTCTGTTGTCGTCGGTCAGCCCGACACGATCCTGAACCGTCCTTATAAGACTTCGATTTATGCGCCGGAGCTGGTTGCAGGCAATGTACCAATTCTGTTCGGCGATTTCTCCTACTACTGGATCGCCGAGCGTCAGGGACGTTCCTTCAAGCGCCTCTCCGAGCTCTACGCGGCAAACGGCCAGATTGGCTTCCTTGCCTCTGAGCGCATCGACGGCAAGCTCATCCTGCCGGAGGCCGTGAAGGGACTGTCCGTCAAGGCCGGTGCCTGATCAAAATGGCAGCTAACGTAACCAGCCGTCTGCAGAAATTAACCTTCCTGCAGGCGGTTTCTTTTTAAGGAGGCGGACGATGGAAGTAACTCTTGAGGAAGCAAAAGCCTATCTCCGGGTCACCACCGGTGACGAGGACGAGCTGATAAAAAGCCTGATTTCTGCGGCGACAAAGCAGGTACAGGACATCACAAGACAGTCCGACGAGGAGTTTATGGCAAACGAGGAAAAAGCCCTGATCCGCATCCGGGTGGCCATCCTTTACACCGTAGCCTATCTCTACGAGCACCGGGAGGAAGCCGACCACCATGCCCTCAACATGACGCTGCGCTCCCTTCTCTTTGGCACGCGGAAGGAGGGCTTCTGATGAATATCGGCGCGATGCGGACAAAAATCACTTTTCAGAAAAGTGCGGTCACCGTTGACAAATACGGAAACCACACCAACGGCTGGACGGATTACTGCTCCTGCTGGGCAACAGTCGGCACAAGCACCGGTTCGGAATCCGAAGGCGTTGTTGTTAACCCGGAAGAATCCCTTGACTTTACCTGCCGGTACTCTTCCGAGCTTGCCGCCGTGGAATCCACAAAATACCGGATCATCGCGGAAGGCCATATCTACAACATCACCTATGTGAACCCGATGGGCTGCAAGCGGAACAGCCTTAAATTCAACTGCAAGCTGGAGAAAAAAACATGAGCAGAAAAATACCAATCAGCGAAATGGACGACGCAATCATGGAGGAGCTTCAAAAATATTCAAAGCTCGCAACCGACGACATGAAGGATGCCGTAAAGGATACGGCGGCTTCTGTCCGTAAGGACATCCAATCTGGCGCTCCCGTCGATACCGGAAAGTACAAGAAAAGCTGGTCGGTAAAAAATGTCCACGAGGATTCCGAGAGCATTGACCTTGTGGTGCATTCGAGGAACCGATACCAGATTGCGCACCTGCTTGAGAACGGACACGCCAAACGCGGCGGAGGCCGTGTCGAGGGAAAGCCTCACATCGCGCCTGCCGAACAGCGCGGCAACGAAACGCTTGTAAAAACCATCGAACAGAAACTGAAAGGCGGCTGAGTATGACCTATGACGACATAAAAAACGTACTTGATGAATGCAATCTTCCATATGCATATGACCACTTTGCAGAAGGAGAATCGCCAGATCCACCGTTTATCTGTCTTTTATTGCCTGGTTCAGATAATTTTTCAGCAGATGGTATTGTTTACCAAAAAATCGATCAGGTTAGAATTGAACTTTACACCGATATAAAAGATCCTGAAATAGAGGAATTAGTCGAAGCCGTGCTAGATAAGCATGGCATTTTTTATGACAAATCGGAGGTCTGGATTGATTCCGAGGAAATGTATGAAGTCATGTTTTCGTTTGAAATAAGGAGGTAAAAAATGGCTACAAAAAACAAAGTAAAATATAACATCCGTAATGTTCACTACGCTTTATTAACACTTGATGATGATGGAACAGCAAAGTATGGAGTACCGGTACCGCTTCCTGGCGCCGTTTCTCTGTCACTTGATCCCAATGGAGAACCGTCAGTATTCTATGCAGATGGATATGCATATTATACGATTTCAAACAACATGGGATATGAAGGAGACCTGGAATTAGCACTCGTTCCTGATTCATTCCGCTCAGATGTTTTGAAGGAATCACTTGATACAAATAAGGTACTTGTGGAAAATTCAGGCGTTGAAACATCTAATTTTGCACTTCTTTTTGAGTTTGATGGTGATTTTAAGAAGATTCGCCATGTACTTTACAACTGTTCAGCAGCAAGGCCGACAATTGAATCTGCAACAAATGAGGATGAGATTGAAGTTCAGACAGAAAAATTGTCGATTAAGGCAACACCTCTGGCGAATGGCTGCGTAAAAGCGAAAACAGCTGAGGACACAACGGATACCGTTTATACAAAATGGTATGATGCAGTCTATGTTCCGGTAACCACAGCAGCCTCGACTACATCATCGACTTCGACAAGTACTAAAACTACTTCGACAAGCTCATAAGGAGGGCACGTGATATGGGTATGACCAAGGATATTGTAATTGATGATAAGCCGGTACGATTCAGAGCATCCGCTGCAATTCCCAGAATTTACAGAATAAAGTTTGGCCGTGATATTTATAGAGATCTGGCTTCACTCGAAAAAGCTACAAAAAAAGGCGACAAGAAAGAGTCAAATCTTGACCTTGTTAACCTGGAGATATTTGAAAATATTGCATGGATTATGGCAAAGCATGCTGATCCGAAAGTTCCGGATACCCCAGAGGAATGGCTGGATGAGTTTAACACCTTTTCAATTTATCAGGTACTTCCGCAGTTAATTGAGTTGTGGGGACTAAACATGCAGACAACAATTCAGGCTAAAAAAAACTTCACTCGACTGAAAGAGAAATGACAACTCCATTATTTATGCTTCGCTGTGTGCAGATCGGAGTCTCAATTAGGGATTTGGATCTGCTCACAGTTGGCATGATAATTGATATGTATGTGGAAAGCCAGAATGACGAATATAAATATCCTGATTTAGCAAGCCAGGATGATTTTGATAAATTTTAAACGCATAGAAAAGACATCACTTTCGGGTGGTGTCTTTTTTCTGCACTAAGCGAGGTGAGATACTTTGGCAGATAGAATTAAAGGAATTACTGTAGAAATTGGTGGTGATACCACCGGCCTGTCAAAGGCACTCTCCGGTGTAAATAAAGAAATACGTGATACACAAAGTCAGCTTCAGGATGTAAATCGCTTACTAAAACTTGATCCAACAAATTCAGAACTTTTGGCCCAGAAGCAAAAATACCTTGCATCAGCAGTAGGCGACACAAAAGAAAAACTCACGGAGCTAAAATCTGTTCAAGACCAGATGGACACCGGACTAAAAAATGGCTCAGTAACACAGCAGCAATATGATGCATGGAAAAGAGAAATTGTCGCTACCGAGCAGGAACTAAAAAAACTGGATGAGCAATGCAAAAATACAGATAGCAGTGTATCAGCAACACTTAAGCAGGCTGGAAGTAAAATTCAGGAAGTCGGTGGCAAGATTTCTGGTGTTGGAGAAGGACTTACAAAAGGAGTAACCGCACCCGTCATGGCAATAGGTGCGGCTTCACTTGCTGCCTTTGGCGAGGTCGACTCTGGCCTTGATATTGTTGAGGAAAAAACAGGTGCAACAGGTAAAACATTAGAATCCATGAATGGCATGGTAAAAGAACTGGCAACTGAGATACCTACCGATTTTGAAACCGCCGGTTCTGCGGTCGGTGAAGTAAATACACGTTTTGGACTGACTGGTGATGCCCTAAAAAAGTTATCAGGACAGTTCGTCAAGTTTGCAGCGCTGAATAATACTGATGTTTCCACTTCAGTTGATGATGTATCATCTGTACTAAATGCCTTTGGAATGGATGCCAGTAAGGCTGGTGATGTACTTGATGCATTAAATGCAACAGGACAATCTACCGGTATCGATATGGGAACTTTGGCAGGAGCTCTTTCAACAAATGCTGTTCAACTAAAGGCAATGGGCCTAAGTGCGCAACAGGCGGCAGGTTTCATGGGCATGGTAGAAATGTCAGGGCTTAATACATCAGCCGCTATGATGGGTCTTAAAACTGCGATGAAAAATGCAACAAAGGATGGACACACCTTAGATCAGGCACTTGCTGGATTTTCGAAGACAATGTCCGGAAATGGAACGGAAGCAGATAAATTGCAGGCTTCTTATGATTTGTTTGGAAGCAAGTCCGGTGCTGCAATATTCAATGCCGTTCAAACAGGCAAACTAAATTTAAAGGATCTATCCGGATCACTTACCAACTTTTCTGGAAGCGTTGAAAATACATTTAATGAAACAATAGACCCCATTGATCAGTTTCAGATGACAATGAATTCGTTAAAAGAAACGGGAGCTGATATTGGTAATACGCTGGCAGCGGTGCTCGCTCCAGCGCTAAAAGAAGTATCCGCCTCTCTTAAACAATTTGCTGAATTCTGGAGTACAATCCCAGAGCCAATGCAACAGACGATCGTAAAAATTGCATTAATAGCTGCGGTGATCGGGCCTTTATTAGTCGGCATAGGGAAAGTTGTATCGGCAGTTGGCACTATCACATCTGTTCTTGGTGCTTTGATTCCGGTTATTACTGGTGCTGGTGCAGCAGCCGGTGCAGCATCTATACCGCTTCTTCCGGTTATAGCAATTATCGCTGCAATTGTAGCTGCAGTTATTGCCGTCATTGAAATTGTTAAGCATTGGGGAGAAATCAGTTCGTGGTTTAGCGGAGTATGGAGCAGTTTATGCTCAGGACTTCAAAGTGCGTGGACTGCAGTTCAAGGTTTCTTTACACAAACGCTACCGAATTTTTTCTCTGGTATAGGTCAGAGCTGGAGCGCTGGATGGAGCAATTTAAAATCCGGTGCCGAGACTATTTGGAGCGGAATTACTACAAGTGCGTCGACAAATTTTGAAAATGTAAAAGGTGCCATTTCTACAGCTATAACGGGTGCTCAAATGGTGACACAGACAACACTCTCTGCTATGCAATCAGCTTATCAGACAAGCGGAGGAGGAATCCAAGGCGTGGTAGCTGGTTTTTCGGCAGGAATACAAAATATCCATAATATTATGTTTGCAGGCTTAAATACATTAACTGGTGGAAAACTGGGAGAACTCGTATCTACTTTTTCTGCAAAATTTAATGAGATTCAAACCAATGTAGGGAACATTTTCAACGGGCTTATTGGCAATGCAAGATCTTGGGGTGTTGACTTAATCAATAATATCGTCGGAGGAATCAGAGACATGATCGGTTCTGTGAAAGATGCGGTATCAGATGTAGCAAATACCATTAAATCATACCTGCATTTCTCAGTTCCGGATAAAGGGCCTCTCACAGACTTTGAAAGCTGGATGCCAGATTTTATGAACGAAATTGCATCAGGCATTAAAGATAATAAAAATGCAGTTTCAAAGCAGGTAGATGACCTGGCAAAAACGCTCGATATCAATAACGCTTTGCCAAATATGTCTGCCAGCCTTGATGTAAAGGCCACAAATGGAATATCCGAAAATAGTGAAGTGGCTGCGATCACTTTAAATCAACCGGTACTTTTGGATGGCAAGACAATCACAACAATTGTTTCACAGATTCAATATTCAAATGGTAAAGCATTTCTTAGAAATTTAGGTACTGTATAAGGAGGTAGGTATATGTCAGAGATAATTGATGGAGTAACATATTATACCGTCCGTTTTCTAAATTATGCAGCAACTGACCTTCTAGGTACGGCGAGTGTTGCAAGTGGCGGTGATGCCACCGCCCTTGCGCCAAAACCTGAGACAATTGAAGGAAAGACATTTACTGGATGGAATGTGGATATCACTCATGTAGTTGAAGATATGACGGTTCGACCGGTTTATGAAGATCTTTTAAAAGTGAAATTTTATGGATTCGATAAGACCTCGGTACTTTCTACAGCAATAGTGAAACAAGGCAAGGATGCTATTCCTCCGTCTCCAGAAGTTGTGGCACATTACATATTTATTGGCTGGGATAAGTCCTACCTTAATGTAACTTCAAATCTGGATGTTTATCCCATGTACCGAGCAATATCTACAAACCCCACGCTTCGATTTTATTATGTAAAAGGAGATAAGTCATCAGGTGATTTAATAAAGACCTATCGTGGCGTAAATAGTTGTTCTATAACACAGAAGCTCTCAGGAGAATGTACCATTGATTTTTCCCTGCTTACAAGGAAGCTGGAGGAAGATATCACTACAGGCAGTCGCGTTGAAGTTGAAGGACTTGTTTTTACCATTGTTGATATAAAGAAGAACATTTCTTCTGGAATGTGTTATACGCAAATGACGGGAGAACATGTTTCTTATCTTTTAAATGATGAGGACTACAAAGTTGAGGCTTTTGATATGATGGATACTCCAAGAGCCATCCTCACAACATTACTTTCAGATACACCGCTTTCTGTAGGGCAGATTGATGTTGCGGATACAATGACATTAAGGGTAAACACAGGAGCTACCAGACGTGCCTGTGTAATGCAACTAATCGCACAGGCCGGTTGTGAAATTGAGTACTACGGATATACTATTGGCCTCAGAAAACATCTCGGAAATAAAGCCCCCATTGATCTGATAAAAAATGCCAATCTCCAGGATATCAGTTATTCCTATAGTTCCAATGATCAAATAACGAACTACACCCTGAGTATTTATAACAAAGGCTCTCTTTCGCTTGGAGATGAACTTAATCTTTGTTTTTCGCCAATGCGCATAAATCAGCAAAGCCGGATTGTTGGAATAAGCTGGAATCCATTTAATTATAAAGAAGTAAGCATCACCGTAGGTCAGTATATCCCTACGCTAAATGAGTCCTTATATCAGACGATTAATACAGTTTCGGACATTACACAAAAAAGTGCAAAGTATACGGTAGAATTTGGCGAAATGATAGGAAATGGCAGCTTTTACTTTACCAGAGCATATAATGACAAGCCTTACTATCAGATAACAACAAATGATGGAACGAAAGGTACGATAACACTTACCAGAAAAGGTGGCAGTGCATTTTCGAGCTATGTTGGGGCATCTCTTTCTGGAGTAAATAGTACCACTGTGGCGCTATTGGTATTTTACTGTACGGTTCCAGATGAGGAGTAGTTATGACATTTGACGGGGATAAGTATAAAACTGCTTCTGATAAAGCAATTTCATTTATCAAAAGGCAGCTTGATGTTAATAATTTCAAATTCAGCGTATCTTTTGATCAGGCATACTCAGATTCCTATAGTGGAGATGTCATCAGCGGTACAGTAAATGGACTAAATCCAGATGAAGATCAGGTCTTTCCAAAATACATCAACGTGGACACCTACTATGACTACTCTTATAAAGGGAAAGTGCATGGAACGTGGCATGGTATATCCAATTATGAAAATTATGCTGTAAATGTTTATGTAATAAGAGACGCAAATTACAAAGTGATCTCATGCCCGTTAAAAGCAGATGGTACCTGGGAATCCACAATGGATTATAAAGAGATCTATACCATAAAAGATGAAGGCGGCGGTTCCCATACAGAGACATCAGAATATAGGCTGGATGTGAATGTTGGAGAAGGCGTGAAGGTCTTTTACCTAGGGAAAAACCTGACAGATGTATGGGAAACCCTTACGCATACACTGAAGCTTACAACCATACGCCATGTATATGATGCACCAGATGAACTTTCTGATGAAGAAGGAGGAAATGTCTACAGCTATTTTGCATATTACACAGTGCGTCTTTATACCTATTCAGATGCAGAGTATTTAAATAGCACCTGTAAAATCTATCGAGTAAGTTCATCAGAGTATATTTGGTACACCAATAAGGTTGCTGAAGGGCATAAGATTGGTAAGGTTATGCATCAGGTTTGGCGAAATGGTGAAACCCAGTATGACGTTGTGGGTATTGCAGGTAGCATTACAAATTTGCAAAAAGGGCGTCTTCCCGCATCTTTTTTAATTCCGGAGGATGATCCACAGTATAATAAGGACGGTTCAAATGCGCTGGGAGCTTATGGATATATGTTAAACTCGCGTACTTGGGCATATGACGTTGGACTTGCTCTCTTAGTATTTACCACAAGTGGTGATTACGATATCTGTAAAGAAATGCTGACCAGGATGAACTATGAACAGAACAGCGATGGCAGCTTCAACTTTTCTTATGATATCTATATTGGACAGCTGTTTGATGGATATGTAAGAACAGGAGCCTTGGGCTGGCTTATATGGGGAGCATGCTACTATACACTGGAAAGTGGTGATCGGTCATTTGTCGAGATGATTAAAAAGGCTGGTGATTTTCTTATAAGTAGACAGATCACAAATACAAATGATCCAAGATATGGGCTGATGGCTGGAGGATACGGCGCCTATAATATGGAGGATTATTCTTATTCTGATGTGGAAATCGAATGGTGCTCCACTGAACATCAGTGTTCCGCGTTACAAGGCTTGGAAGGCTGTGCTCTTATCTTTAAAGATAAGAAATATAAACAGGCAGCAGAACTGGTAAGGGATCAGCTATATATAAAATGCTTTGATAAAGAAAATGGCAGATTCTATCAAGGAATCAACAGCGGCAAACCGGATCAGGCGTGGGCACTGGACTGTACAACATGGGCTGGCAGCTTGGCTTTTTCTATTGTCAGCTCTGACTCAGTCAAAGCATGTTTTGATACAGCAAAGAATGTATATCTTACGCAAGGGAAAAGCATTGTAACCAGTACCGAAAAGGATTATTACAACAGCGTTTATTCAAGTAATGAAACATTTTCTGGATTTAAACCGTACAGTGACAAAACGTCGGACTATGCAGGTGCACCTGATATTGTATGGACGGAAGGAACACTTGGTTATTCACTACTTGCCATTATTCTTGGAAATAAGGAAGAAGCTCAGAAATATGTTGATGAATGCATTAGGCTTCAGAACATAGATGCTAGCACAGGCGGTGTGATTTATACCACAGCTACTTACGGAATGCTTCCTTGGGAGTTTCATGTATGGGAAAGCGTAGTATCTTCATCATGGCTGTATCTTATCATAAACAATCCAGATATCTTATTCCCGAGAACACTTCGACAAGTGTTTTATATGACAAAGATAACAAATATGAAAGACGAAAGACCATAAAAAAATGGTTTTTCATGTATGGCGACTTCCTACGTGAGGCCGCCTTTTTCATGCAAAAATTCAAAGGAGGAATTTATTATGAAAGAATTCTGGAACACGTTACAACTTATTTTTACTGCAGTCGGCGGTTGGATTGGTTATTTCCTTGGCGGTTGCGACGGATTGCTTATCGCGCTGCTGATTTTCGTCGTCTGCGACTATGTCACCGGTGTCATGGGCGCAATCAGCGACAAAAAGCTCTCATCAGCAGTTGGCTTTCGCGGCATCTGCCGCAAGGTACTGATCTTCATTTTGGTCGGCATCGCAAACGTCATCGACATCAATGTGCTCGGACAGGTCGGTGTCCTGCGGACGGCAGTCATCTTCTTTTACATCTCAAACGAAGGTCTGTCTCTGATTGAAAATGCTGCCCACCTTGGCCTTCCGATTCCGGGAACGCTGAAGGAAGTACTGGAGCAGCTGCATAACCGTGATGAAAAAGACACGGATAAGGAGGAAAAATAACATGGCTACAAAAGGAATTGACGTATCGGTATGGCAGGGCACGATTGATTTTAACGCTGTCAGGAACAGCGGAGTGGATTTCGTGATCATCCGCGCAGGCTACGGTACAAGCTCAAAAGACAAGTACTTTGAAGAAAACTACAGGAATGCAAAAGCTGCCGGACTTCACATCGGCGCTTACTGGTACAGCTATGCAGACAGTTTTTCCGAGGCCGCGCAGGAAGCTGAAATGTTCCTGTCTGTCCTTGCCGGGAAACAGTTTGACTATCCTGTTTTTCTCGACATGGAGGAAAAGAAGCAGATCGAAGCCGGGACGGATTTCTGCTCTGGTCTGATCAAGACTTTCTGCGACAGGCTGGAGGCTGCTGGATACTTTGCCGGTTTTTATACTTCGGCATCTTTCGCGAGATCTGTTGTGACGGACGCTGTCCCCAAACGTTACTGCTACTGGTGCGCCCAGTGGGCCGATGCCTGCAGCTATGAAGGCTCTTGTGGAATCTGGCAGCACAGCTCCAATGGCTCCGTTCCCGGCATCAATGGCCGCGTGGATATGGACTGGTCTTATCAGGACTTTCCGTCAGTCATCATTGACGGCGGGTTTAACGGATACTCGAAATCAACTGACAATACTCCTACTCCCGTCGCTTCGAAAACCGTTGATGAGCTGGCGCAGGAAGTGCTCGCCGGGATCTGGTGCAACGGCGAAGAACGTAAAAATCGTCTTTCTGCTGCCGGTTATGATTATGATTCCGTGCAGACCAAGGTGAACGAGCTGTGCGGTGTCCATAATGAACCTTTGCCTGTTTATTACACCGTGAAGTCAGGCGATACGCTTTCTGCCATCGCCCACCAGTACGGTACAACGGTTTCTGCTATCCAGTCCATGAACAGCTCACTGATTCAAAATGTGAATCTGATTCTGGTCGGCTGGAAGATCAGAGTGAAATAACCATACATCCAGTTTCTCGCCTGCGAGTGTTCCTTTTTGGAATACCCGCAGGCTTTTTTTTATTTTCCTCCGCTCAAATTGCCCGTTCATCTCCAGTGGGAAATTGGAGGTGGATAAGTTATGACAGACAATAATACAAGTGCTCCATCTGGATATTTCACACAGGAGCGCATTCAGGGAGACCTTGACTACAAAAGAGCTCAGTCCATCGCGAAAATGATGCTTGATTCCAGGCTCATATCCGTTGCTGAATTCAACAAATTAACCGCCATCAATCGAGAAACTTTCTCTCCTCTGTTCGCGGAAATAATGCCTGAAATTGCTTGATATATAAGGCTTACAGAGTGATGTATAGACGTACGGAAAGGAGGGACAAGATTGAAAAAGATAACGAAAATCGCAGAAATAACAAGCCCCAAGATAAACGTCAAAAAAATACGAGTCGCCGCCTATTGCCGCGTCTCTACAGATTCAGATGCCCAGCTTGAAAGTCTGGAAGCCCAGAAAACGCACTATGAGAATTACATCAACTCCCGTAACGATTGGGAATTTGCCGGGCTTTACTATGACGAAGGAATCACCGGCACCAAAAAGGATAAGCGGCAAGAACTGCTTCGGCTCATTGATGACTGCAAATCCGGTAGAGTCGATTTCATAGTAACGAAGTCCATCAGCCGGTTCAGCCGCAATACCACAGATTGCCTCGAACTGGTAAGACAGCTTCTCGCCCTGCATATCCCCATTTTCTTTGAGAAAGAAAACATCAACACCGGGTCTATGGAGAGTGAGCTTTTTCTTGCCATCCTCTCAAGTATGGCAGAAGGTGAATCGGTCTCCATTTCGGATAACAGCAAATGGTCTATCCAGAAACGTTTTGAAAACGGAACCTTTAAGGTAAGTTATCCGCCATACGGCTATGACTGGAACGGCGAGCAAATGCTCATCAACCCAGAACAAGCAGCGGTCGTGAAGGAAATATTTGCTGCTGCCCTTTTAGGAAAAGGTACAAGCAGCATTGCCGCAGATTTGAATCTGCGTAACGTCCCTACCAAGCGAAACGGTAAATGGACATCTACTACGATTCGCGGAATGCTCTCTAATGAAAAATATGTAGGTGACTGTATTTTACAGAAGACCTTCTCCGATTCTGCTTTCAACCGGCACAACAACCACGGTGAAAAAGATCAGTATATGGTTTCTAATCATCATGAGGCAATTATCCGTCGCGAGGATTTCGAGGCTGTCCAAGTGCTTATCCATCAGCATTCAGCTGAGAAAGGCATCGTCAAAGGAAGCGAAAAGTATCAGAAACGCTATGCTTTTTCCGGCAGGATCGTCTGCGGAGAATGCGGTGATACCTTCAAGCGCAGGATTCATACCTGCACCGTATACAAATATACAGCATGGAGCTGCAACACTCACATTCTGGATAAGCAGAAATGTTCTATGCTCTACGTCAAAGATGAAACCATAAAGCAAGCCTTCTGTACTATGATGAATAAGCTGATTTTTGCCCACCGGATAATTTTAAAGCCATATGTTGATGCGCTGAAGAACATGTCCACTGATGACTCACTGCGACGAATTCAGGAGATAGAAACTTTACTGGCCCAGAATACGGAAAAGCGTGAAACGCTGACGCGGCTCATGACGCAGGGAATCATTGATCAGATTCTTTTCAACAAGGAAACCAATGAACTGCTTTCGCAGGCAGACAGCTTTCGCAGTGAAATTAATGCCCTGAAAAATACAGTTTCCGGAGATGTCACAAAAGTCACCGAGGCAACCGCACTGCTGCGCTTTGCAGAAAAAGGCGGAATGATACCTGCCTTTGATGAAGAACTATTCGAAAAATATGTAAACCGCATTATTATTCGCTCCAGAAATGAAGCATGCTTCGAGCTGAAATGCGGTCTGGCACTAAAGGAAAGGATGTGATGATATGGGGTACACACCATACGGCTATAAAATTGAAAATGGATGCGCCATCATCGACGAGGAAAACGCAGACAAAATCCGTAAGCTCTACAGTAATTATCTTACCGGCATGCCACTCGCCAAGGCTGCCTCGGAAGCCGGAATCGACACTTACCACGGCACAGCCAAACGCATGATGGAAAACAGGCACTATCTTGGCGACGACTTCTATCCGGCGATTATTGACAAGGAAATCTTCGAAAGTGCTGCAGCGGAGCGTATCAAACGTGCAAACAAGCTCGGCAGACTGAATCACAAGAGAGTGATAAAACCATCTGTCGTCCCGACGTACTTCCACCTTGCTGCCGCTGTGCAGCATTATGACGATCCGAGACTGCAGGCTGAATACCTCTACAGCCTCATTGAAAGCGAGGCGGTTTGATGGGTAACGTTATGGTCATTCCGGCCAGACGCCAGGTCGGAAATACAGTTAAGAAATCGGAACAGCCTAAGCTCCGCGTTGCAGCCTACTGCCGAGTCAGCACGGATTCTGATGAACAGGAAACAAGCTATGACGCACAGGTCACCCACTACACAGAGTACATTCAGAAAAATCCGGAATGGGAGCTGGCAGGAATCTTCGCCGATGACGGCATCTCCGGTACCAACACAAAGAAGCGTACGGAATTCAAGCGTATGATCGACGAGTGCATGGCCGGAAACATTGACATGATCATCACAAAATCCATCAGTCGGTTCGCCCGCAATACTCTTGACTGCCTGCAATACATCCGGCAGCTCAAGGACAAGAATATCCCGGTTTACTTCGAAAAGGAGTCAATCAACACAATGGATGCCAAAGGCGAAGTGCTGATCACGATTATGGCGAGTCTTGCCCAGCAGGAAAGTCAGAGCCTTTCGCAAAACGTAAAGCTCGGTCTGCAGTACCGCTACCAACAGGGAAAAGTTCAGGTCAACTACAATCGCTTCCTCGGATACACGAAGGACAAAGATGGCCACCTGGTTATTGATCCGGAACAGGCTGAAATCGTAAAACGCATCTACCGGGAATACCTCGAAGGCTCCAGCATGGACAAGATTGCCGCCGGTCTTATGGCTGACGGCATTTTAACCGGAGCAGGAAAAGAAAAATGGCACACCAGCACCATCAACAAAATCCTCCGAAACGAGAAGTATATGGGTGACGCCCTTCTACAGAAAACCTACACCACCGACTTCCTGACAAAGAAGCGCATCAAGAACAATGGCACCGTCCCTCAATACTACGTTGAAGGCGACCACGAAGCGATCATTCCAAAAGACCTTTTCATGCAGGTGCAGGCGGAGCTTGTCCGTCGCCGGGTAGTCCATGTCAGCCCGACAGGCAAGAAACGCAGCTTCTCCTGCAATCACTGCTTTGCACAGATGGTTTTCTGCGGAGACTGCGGCGAGCTTTACCGGCGCGTTCACTGGAATAACCACGGCTGCAAGTCCATCGTCTGGCGCTGCATCAGCCGATTGGAGCCGGGCTCCGCAGACACAAACTGCACCAACCGGACGGTTAACGAGCTCCTGCTGCAGGAAGTCACGGTCACAGCCATCAATCAGATTCTGACAGAGCGCGGCACCTTCCTAAAACAGTTGCAGGCCAATATCGCCAAGGCCGTAGTCAGCGCCGATACCCTATCGCCGGATGGCATTCAAGCTCGGCTGGAAGAACTGCAAAAAGAGCTCATCAAGAAGGCAAACAACAAACAGGATTACGATGCCATCGCCGATGAGATTTTCCGGCTCCGCGATCAGAAGGAACAATCCGAGCTCGACAGCCACCGCCGGGAAGAAGTCATGAACCGGATCAAGGAACTGAAGGACTTCATCGCCGGTCAGGAAACTGATATCACAGAATTTGATGAGGCACTCGTCCGGAAGCTCATCCAGCAAATCACCGTTTTTCAAGACCACTTCACTGTGGAATTCAAGTCCGGCATCACAATCGATATAGAAGCATAAAGAGGCTCCTCGCCACTGAACATAATCAGTAGTGAGGAGCCTTATTCTTTCACATTCATTCTGCCTTATCCATTGGTAAATAATAGATTTTCCCGTCTTTAGAAATCAGTTGCACATCCTCGGCATACAAGTCAGAGGTATCCTGCGGATGTTCAATGGATTTGACTGATGCTTGAACCGTTATCATATCTACTGTTTTTTCGTCAATCGCCCTAAAATTAAGGTCGTCATTAAATAATCCGGGAATAAAATGAATGACGCCATCGAATCCAGCTCTTTTACGCCTGATCTCGTCTGTATCAATGCCTAAGCGATTTACAGATGTCTGATGCCACCCTGTCAATAATGCTTGAGTATCTTCCACCTGCTTTGTATATGTCGGCAAAAGCGCTATGCACTGTTCTCTCGATACAGCTCCTTTGTGAAGTGTGTATCTGAGGTCTGAAATCTTATGGAGTACATCAAGGAGTGCATTTTGATACATATACCAGTTTTGCGCCTCCTTTAACTCCTTCTCATACGCAGTATAATCCAGATCATTTTTCTTTGCGTAACCAGCCAAAGTCAAATTAGCCTGACCGAGAAGCTGGGTACATTCTTCTTCAAGACTTAACAACAACGGTGCTGATACTTATTATGGTAACAGTAATAACATCAATAGCCAATCTCAGACTTCTGGAAGAAACAAAAAATAAGATAAAACAGGAGGCAAATGCCGGAGCATATGAAGTAAACTCTTTCATGCTGAATCAGATGGCATTTGTAAATGGCATAAAAAATACACTTGTAGCATCTGACGGAGTGATTACGAAAGATAATATACGTAGTATATTAAAGGGCTATGAAGCCCAGAAAGATGATAGTGTCATTGATATTTATGTAGGATATCCGGACAAGACATTATATACAGCAGGGACAGATGATGAAGATTTAGGCGATTATGACTGTACAACCAGAGACTGGTATAAACAGGCAGTTGAGCAGGGAAAGCTTATAGTAACAGATCCATATAATGATAGTATGGGGAGCGGCATGACAACAACAATTGCAACACCTGTATATAATAAGGATGGAGAACTGGAGTTTGTCTTAGCTGAGGATGTCAAGATCCAGGCAATATCTGATGTTATATCCGATCTGCAGGAGCCCGATGGTACATATGCTTATTTGGTTGACATAGATAATAACTATATAGCACATAAGAATGATGCATTTAAACCTACAGATGCAGGGTCCACAGCAGTTGATGACACTATAAGCAAGGTTTATACAGATGGAAAGATAGAGAAAGTTAAAGACTATACAGGCAAGAAAGTATTCATAGCCACTGAAAATGTAGTTTCAACAGGATGGTATGTTGGAGTAGCATATCCGGATTCAGCTATGATGAAGAGAGTAATAAGTTTGGCAGTGATAGCAATGATAATCTTTATTGCTGGGATCATGCTGTTAGGAATCATAGTAACATTGTCAATAAAATCTCAGCTTAAACCTATAAACAAGCTGAAAGTATTTGCGGAGGGAGACTTCAGCGATAGAGAGATAAACAATGCAGAGTCAGAAAAGATACCGGATGAATTCAAGGATGAAACAGATCAGATTAATAATGCAGCAGATAAAGTTAAAAAAGAGATCAGAGGAGTCATTTTATCAGCAAAAGATACGTCAACAGAAATTTCAAGTAAAGTAGATGGATATAGTTCAGGCATGACAAAGCTGAGCAGTACGCTTGACTTAATGAATGATGTTGTGGATAAGGCAACAGGTGACTTTAGAAAAGCAGCTGAACAAACAGATGAGATTGATAATACAACAAGAGATATGAGTAAAGCAATAGAGGATCTGGCAGTTAAAGCAACTGATGAGAGTACACTGGCACAGGATATTAGTGAGAGAGCATCAGGAATGATTAAGAGTATAAATGAGTCAAGCAGTCAGGCTAAAGAGATTTACAATAAGACATCAGGTGAATTGCGGCGAGCAATTGAATCAGCTGAAGAAGTTGAAAAAATCAAAGAGTTTACAGCTCAGATAAGCGGAATAGCAGCACAGACGAACCTGCTGAGCTTGAATGCGAGCATAGAGGCAGCCCGTGCAGGGCAGGCAGGAAAGGGGTTTGCAGTAGTAGCCGGAGAGATAAAAGAGTTATCTGCAAGCTCAAAGGTTGCAGCTGACAGCATTCAGAATATTGCAGAGCATATATCAGGTGTAGTTGAAGAGCTTTCAAGAAATTCAGGCAAGCTGTTAGAGTTTTGTAATAATAAGGTGTTACCGGATTATGATAACATGGTGGTATTTGGCAAGCAGTATAAAGAAGATTCGGGTAAATTTACAGAATCAGCAGATGATTTAAGTGCAGCAAGTGAAGAAATGAGTGCAAGCATGTCAGCAATTTCAAATAATATAAATAATGTCAGAGAGATTATAGATAAAATCAATGGACAGATGCAGGAAATAAATAACAGCACTATAGAATCATCAAACGATGGTAAAAAGATGAGTTCAGACTTCAGGAATTTGAAGGCTCTGGCAGATGAAATGAATGAGACAATGAAAAAGTTTAAAGTTTGACGGCTTAATTAAAAGGCTATTTATCGAATGCCGGTTTGTGCAGTTTATCCTGATAGAGAGCTTCATCGGCTTTTTCCATGATCTGTTTAAGCTGCACGGAATCAGAGATCCGGAATGTATGTACACCGATCGAAAGCCTTATTATATACGGCTTGTCGAAGCCGAGATTATCAAGTGAAAGATTGTCTTTCACGGCATTGATAAATGAATTTCCTGTCATGCCTGACGGCAGCAGAGTCAATACAGCAAATTCATCGCCGCCTATGCGTGCCACGATCGAATTACGGCTGAATGTTTTTGATATTACGTCAGCACAGGCTTTTATTGCAAAATCTCCCTCTGAATGGCCATAACGGGTCGTTGATCAGCTTCAGATAATTAAGGTCTGCGTAAAAAAGAGCTGCACCTTTGCCCATATTCTCATCTTCTGTGAGCAGCTTAAAAGCTTCTGTGACAAAGCCGCGCCGGTTAAGTATTTCTGTAAGCTCATCAGTATTTGAAATGTTGCCAAGCATAAGATTCTCTTTTTCGAGGCGTTTCAGTATCTCTTCTTTTTCTGCAAGAAGGACTTCGCTGCTTTCAAAAAGATTCATGATCTTTAATGCTATACTTATCTGGAAACAAAGCTGTTCTATATACCGGAAATATATATAGGGTATTTCACACATCAGAACGCCGTACTGCATGCTTCTTGAGTATATATCAATAAAAATGAAAACTTTTCCTTCAGCCTTAAAATACGGATTGCCGTAAATCTCATCAACAGTAAGCTTCTGACCGGATTCAGGCGGGGCAAAGACTTTCTGGTCTATCTTGCAGGCGCGGAGATAAATATCATCAGGCGTTTTCCATGGTTCATCTTTGAGATAAAGGACAGGTCTTTCAAAGACATAAAGATAGCAGTCACCTATCTCCGGCATTTTTAACGCTTCGATAAAACGGGTATAGTTTTCGTTATCACTGCTTCCGAACATCAGCATGTCGCGGCTTACCACATTCATACGTTTGTCCATTGCATGAAAATCATTAAGCAGATGTTTGTATCTCTGAATCTGATGCTGATATTCTTTAATCGACAGAGGTCTGTTTATCAGACCGCTTGCGGATTCCCGAAGTATAAATTCTGTATTGACAACTATATTGCGCGGTGACATATTTCCGGATGACAGCATTTCATGTACAGAATGGAACGCTTTCTCACATAATGCAGCTGCATCCGCCCGTATAGTGGCAAGAGGCGGGTCCATCTCTGAGGATTCCGAGATATCATCAAATCCGAGTACCGCAATATCCCTGCCTGGGCGAAGACCATGTTTTTCAAGAACCTGGTAAACACCTTTTGCAGTTTCGTCATTGAAACATACAATGGCGTCAACATCCGGATTCAATGATAAAAGTTCTTCGACGACATCATCACAAAGCTTACTGTCTCTGATATGCAGGATATTTTTTTCACTTGGTTCCATACCGTGTGATATCATTATATCGCGGAAGACAGATTCTCTTTCAACAGCATCTTCATTTGTAAACAGTCCGGAAAGCATACATGGATGTTTACAGCCCCGCTCGTTAAAAAGGTATTCGATACCCTGTCTTAATCCTGTCACATTGTCATACATTGCAGATGAACATGCTTCGCCCTTTGAACAAAGGAGAAGGGTGGGGATATCTTTGAATTCGTCAAGGACAGAAAGACATTTTTCACGTGTAGACCGGAAACCTATGGAACTGAGTCCCATAAGTATGAAATCAAGCTGATGTGATTTTGCGTAGGCGAACAGCATATTATACTGATATTCATACTGCTGCTTTGGATCGAGGAGACCCGGACCGCCTATATCAAGGTATTTCACGGGATAAATAAAAAGGCTGTCACCTGACTCGGCAGCAGCCTTCATAGCGCCCTTTGCAAGGGCGTTTGAAAAATTATCCTCTATATCAGCAATTATTAGTCCGATCCTGTAAGAATGCTGTTCGGAATCCATCCTGATCATCCTTCATGAAAATGTATTTTAAGTCTGAAAAATTCCCCCCGACTGCAATAATTTCATAATCACATAATCTCACATTTTCGGGGATAATTCAATAATTTATATGTACATAAAAAGAACAATAATAACATGTTAAAGAGTTGACATGGAGGCAACGATGCTGTAAGATATCGAGCTGTGCAATCTTTGACAGTCGCAGTTCATCATTCTCAATGATCTCTATCTGAAAGTCCGCTATCTTTTTGACGTGAGCAACAAGCGAAAACACACGACTTCGAAACTCATTATCTTGAAAATCTGATATCTTTGAAATCCCGTCACTGATTTCCCCAAGCTCTGCGTTTATTTGCGTCATGTAATACTGCCCGACGACCATAGATGCAACTCCCATAGCTGCCGCAGCAGTATTTGCTACTACAGCCGTTCCTTTCTGAGCTTGAACTGCCACAAGATTTGCATGACCCTGAATTCCATCAGCACCGCGATAGAATCCGCGAACCGCTCCTTCCATAGCCTGAGAATTGGTAAGTTTAGCACCTGCTGGGATTATAGCGCGATACAAAACCTCATTTCCTGCTTTTGCAGCTTGGACTGCATTTGAACCTGCTATACCAGCCTGTGCCAATCCGGGGACAAGATTGTTCACACGCGCCAGAACTTTACTATCAGTTATCTCCACCAGCTTACTCTCATCAGATATTGCTTCTGCCGGGAGCATTTCCATCTGAATGACAAGTTCATCGAGCTTTTGATCTGGCTGAGATAATTCACTGTTTTGCTTTGCTATCATCTCACCATTACCCGAATCAGAGTTATTCTCACCTTCGGGAATATTTGTTTTCTTTTTCCTATAAATCAGCAAAGCAATAATGATTGCCACTGCAACAATACATATCCCAACTACAACATACTTCATATTCGAGGTTCCTCCTTATACCGTTCTATAATAGGAACGGTATATTTCGCGAATAAATCAAGCCTTACCGGTCTTGACATCTATCTCACAGCCACAACTCCCCGACATCTAACTCGGCAACTCAACTATGTGACATCTATCGTGGCAACTCAACTCTCACACTTTTTGAGCTGATTTGCCCTCGGATAAGTTACCGAGAAGCGTTCGTACTGCCCGACGCCTAATTTACCCGATTGCCCGAAAACCGCAGTATTACTGGGCTTTCGCGGCTATTTTCCTTCGACTCTTGACATCAATACTACCGTCTCGACGTGGCTCGATTGCTCCATCTTGATGTCTCCTTATTGACCAGTTCTCGTGAACCTCCAATTTTCTGCCCGTTCGTTCACGGGAATTGTTCAACCGCTTTTTTCGGTTCGTGAAAACTTATCTACACGCTTTTGTACGTTCGCGAGAATTGCTCCACGGCTTGAAAATACCCTATATATGGCATCCGGGCCTTGTGCCCACTGTCTCAACCTTAGCGCCGGATTGGTGCAAGGGAATTGCTCCACGAATACCATCGTCTCAACCCTTATTCATAGATTTTCCTGTAGCCATGATAGATTATTTTTTGCTCTTCTTTTCCAGCTGCTTTATGCTATTCAGGTAGTCCTGCTCCACACTGCTCAATGTTTTCGCTTTGTATTTTTTATACTCCGTCTGCGCCTTGTCCATTGCCTGATCATGGCTGACAGTCCCATTTCCAATCAGCAGCTTTTCTCCTGTGGAGGTCAGAATACCATCAAGATGTCTGGCCCAGTCCTCCATCGTCATCGGAATCTCACGCTCTGCCTGTCTCTCAGCAAAATCAAGATATCCGGAAACGAGCTGGCCCATTGCGCGAAGCTCTTTTTCATTCAGATAGTTCTTTGCAGTCTTCGCTTCACGGAGCGTAGGCTGATCTCCTGAAAAAGTCATCAGACCCATGAAATCCTTTTCTGCGTCAGCACGATGATAGATCACCTCCGCCGCAGTCTCGCCGGAAACGGCATAATGGATCTTGTTCTGTACTCGCTTGAAAAATTGTATGGAGACTTCCGCATTAGGGTTGTAATCAACACTGGTCGCGTAGATTTCCAATACCTGACGATAAAATACCTTTTCAGAAGCCCGGATGTCACGGATTCTTTCCAGTAACTCCTTAAAGTATCCGCCACCGCCCAGCTCTTTCAAGCGGTCATCATCCATTGCGAAACCTTTTTTGATGTATTCCTTTAAGATGTTCGTTGCCCATATGCGAAACTGAACACCACGCTGGGATTTGACACGATAGCCAACGGAAATGATAACATCAAGATTATAAAATTTTGTTTTCTAACACTCTACAATTGTGTGGTTGACAGATGACTGGATTTGGGTCATCAAGGGTATAATGATGTTGCCAAATATTGAAACATCTGAGCAGCCTTCTGGCTCAATGTTTGGCGACATTCCTCGGTCAGAGGACTGCTCAGATGAGCGAGGACCCTTTATGTTGTGTCAGGACTCATTTGAGAGTTATGTTTTTTCGTTGTCAGGCAATGATTTTACACGTTTACAGAATGCTGTAAACGAGCGACTTGACAAGGAACGGTACGGTGCCACTTCTTACGAAGAGCTTGCACTGAATGAAGGAAGAAAGGCTGTCTGTCCATTCTGTGAATCCACCACCCATATTGATGATGGATATACAGGCAGTGGCCGACAGCGCTATAGGTGCACGGATTGCGCAAGGACATATACATTACTGCACAGCAGTATCTTCTATTCCGCAAAGATACCTTTCCATAAGGCATCGATGTACCTTGCCTTGATGACTTTCAATGTTCCTCTGGAGATGCTGGAGGAACTGTGCGACATATCAGTAAATACGGCCATGTTATGGCGAAAGAAGATCTTTACTACAGTAGACAGTTATCAAGGAAAGGTCTGGCTCAGGGACCGCGTATGGATCGATGAGACCTACATGAATGATGCTTCAGTTCTCCACGATGAAGGCAATGTGAAGAAGCGTGGGCTCTCCAGTCAGAAGATCTGTATCATAGTCGCTATTGATATCCATAAGAATATCTATGCGAAGATATGTGGTCACGGAAAGCCGACATCATCACGAATTAAGAAGGCATTGAAAGACCACATCCAGCCGGGATCCACGATCGTTCATGATGGTGATAACGCACATGCCGGCCTGATTGAACTGCTGAATCTCAAGTCTGAGACATATATAGCAGACCCGCATGGCAAGAACTACATAGAAAACATGGCTCTGATCAACAATCTGTGCTCATGGCTGAAGCGGTATCTGTTCCGATTCATTGGCATGGATCTTGAAAATCTCCAATCGTATCTGAACTGGTTCGTATACCTCTTCCGAGTGAAAGGAAATACAGATAAATGGCCAAAGCTAGAGAGAATCATGCGCCATTTGGTATTAAATACAGATACATACGTGCGGAAATACTAGTATTTAAGCCATTTGTCAACCACACAATTGTAGAGTGTTAGAATAATAAATAGTCTTCACTCCCACTCAATTGTTCCCGGCGTCATTGTTACCTCACTCATATTTCTTTTATTATTCTATCAGCTGTATATCTTATTTATAATAATTTGTTATAAACACGAAAAAGCTCATCCTAAGATGAGCTCAACTGATTCCTTCTTATAACGCAACTGCATTTACAGCGGCTGTTGTACCATCTGCAGCTGCTGTCGTCAGCTGACGTACCAGCTTATAGCGGACATCGCCTGCAGCGAAGATGTTATCGACATTTGTCCTTGTATCTTCACCGGCTAGGATATATCCAGTTTCATCCAGACTGACAATGCCTCTCAGAAGCTCAGTTTCCGGATTCATTCCAATGGCTGTAAACAGTCCATCTACTTTCAACGTACTTTCTTCTTTCGTCTTGACGTTCTGGATCTTCAGACCGCTCAAATGACCACCTTCATCGTTCAGTCCAACAATAATTGTATTAAGGACCGGTTCAATATTCGGAATACCTGCCAGACGCTCCTGGATGACCCGTTCTGCTCTGTATTGTTCTCTGCGGTGGATCAAGTACACCTTTTCTGCCAGCTGTGAGAGATAAATCGCATCATCCAGCGCGATATTTCCCCCGCCGTTGACCGCGACTACTTTTCCTTTATAAAATGCACCATCACAATTTGCACAGAACGAAATACCTTTACCAATCAGCTTCTCTTCATTTGGCAGTCCCAATCTGCGGTGTGCTGCACCTGCCGCATAGATCAATGCCCTGCCAGAGTATTCTTTTGTCTTTGTCTTAACCGTAACGGCATCCTTTAAAGGAATAATATCCGTGACTTCTGAAGATACATATTCAGCGCCAAGATCCACTGCCTGCTGATAAAGCTTAAAAGCAAAATCAGCACCATTGACAGATGCAAATCCTGGAAAATTTTCTATTTCATTTGCGGTCACAATCTGTCCGCCAGGTGCACTCTTTTCAAACACAATTGCATGTTTACCTGCACGCTGCACATAGATAGCAGCTGTCAATCCAGCTGTTCCTGCACCCACAATCAATATATCTTTACTGCTCATATTTCCTCCTGTCTGGATTTCTGCCGAAAGCATGCATTCACCTGCTCTGCTTTCCATCATCATAGTATCAGAAAACAGTCAAACAGCAGTCTCAAATGCTCAGGAGAAAAAGATAAAAGACCAGCCATCCAGATTTGATTCTTTCAGCCGGCCCTTTATCTATTTCTTTCCCTTAAGCATTATTCAGAAAATCTTTTTCTGAAGAAAACTGTAATGCCAATCACAAGTACTGCTATTCCCAAGACGCCTGCTGCCAATGCGACGTTGGACTGATCTCCTGTATTAGAAGTGGAAGGTCTTTCATTTCTGGAAGAATCTGTTTCAGTCTTCTCATTTGTTGCAGGTGTAGTCGGTCTTACTGTTTCAGTGGATGCTGGTGTTGTAACTGGTGTCTCTGTTGTTGTCGGGATATCTACCACAGGCGTTTCTACAGGTGTCGGTGCCGGCGACTCTTCTGGTGTCTTCTCTGTTGTTGTTGGCGTCACTTTGATTACTGCAGACACCTCTGCTGTACTAGACTCGAATGAATATGACACCATTTTCTGATAAGGTTTCTGGCTATCATTTTTTGAGGCAGCATCAGTTTTATACACTACTAATTTTTCATTTGCAATTTCATTGTTTACATATGAGAAACGAATCTGTCCATTATTGAACGATTGACTTGTAGTAATAGTCAATGTATCTGTTGATTGAAGTATACTTCCAACTGCTACATTTTTTCCATTATTCGAAATAGTAATTCCTTCAGGAATTTCTTCAACAGTAATACTTGCGACTTTTAATGACTCGAAATATATTGTTCCACTCTGCGTCCCATCATTATTCGCAATTAATTTATCAACAACTACATTTACTGAGTTCACTGAATCATCAGGTGTTTTTCCTTCGATTGTTCCATTTAACGCATATTCATAAAGCAACTGTGCATATGAATAATAATCCTCGTCTAAGTTAACAAAAGCACCTGTCTGCCCAATTACGTTCCAAACAGTGATCTGAGTAGCTATACCTAGCTGTATAGAATCTCCTTTTGTTCGCTTTGATAAACCTAAGCCGTCATTTGGATATCCTGCGTAAAAAACACGTTTTAATCTCTGTTGCTGCTCTTCAGTTAAGCTGCTCAAATCAGAAACTGCATAATAAGGCACATTATCTTCAGGCCAGATATTTTCATATTCAAAGCAGTATGCATAATTTCCATTTATAGTTACCCCTGATGCAACCGCCATATTATTAGAGGCTTCATCAGGAAGTGTGGGCAGGAATGAGTCTTTGATATGGCAGCAGGGCAGAGATATCTGAACATCTCAACATGACCATATCAAGTAAGTTGTCTATGTTCCTGAAACCGTATGCCAATCGTACAGTCAGCTTGATCTTGTTGTTCGTTGCCTCTATGCGTGCATTGGAAAGATGATACCTGGCAGTATTGATGATCGCCTCATAATGTCTCCTGATTTTCTTCTGCAGTTCATAAATCGGCTTGATCTGTGAATGCGATGCCTTCCACAGCCAGTCCTTCAATGATCCTTCGAGCTCTTCCAGGGGAAGGTGGATCAGTGTCCGCAGATACTCCTTCAGCTGGTAGGCCTTATATAGTTTCCTGTCTGTCTTGGCAATGAATTCCAATTGTGCCTTCTGCCTCGCCGTAAGGTTCTCAGGAGCCTTCCCAAGAGTGAACTTTGTGTTCTTGATCTGGTCTGCTGTCCTGTCTTTCTCTTCGCCTTTCTTTGGCCTTCCACGGCCCTTCTTCGGCTCATGATTGTTTGCACGTGCACGCTGCCATGCCTCTGTCCGTACTTCATCTATCGCTGCCTGTGCCCATTCCACCATGTGATAGCTGTCCAGGCACCGATGTGCACTGGGGATATATTCCTCCATCGTCTCGCTGATCCATCTGGCACCGTCAGCTGTGACGCATTCGATCGATGCACGCTGTTCTTCACTGAGCTGTTCAAAGAATCCCCGCAGCACTTCCTTGCCATGTCTCTCATGTACCCATATGACGCTGTTGGTGTCATGGTCAACGATGACGGTGATGTACTTGTGGCCTTTCTTATAGCTCGTCTCATCGATGCCGATGTGCTTCAGACCATTGAAACGGTGCTCTGGACATGGGTCCGCATCCTTCCTGTATCTGGAGATGATAGGCCCGATGGTGTTCCATGCGATCCGCATGTACGTGGATACCGCAGTCTTGGGAAGATACAGCGCCATCCATGCAGCAGTGTTCTCAAAGTCCCTTGTGAAGGATGAATGATGCCGTGCCCAGGGGACATATTCCGTGAGTACTCCATGGACAGGGCATTCGATCCTGTGCACCGGTGCTTCAAGGAATACCTTTGAATATCCCATGTCCAGAGATCTCCACTTGCGGGTCTCTAGAGAATCGTAGTATGAGCATTTCTTCTGGCATACTGGACACAGGCACTGCTGTCCCTTTGTAGGATGCACAGAGATGGTGAATCTATCATCTTCCGCGCAATATTTATAAGAATCTATCACAATGTTCTTGACGCGGAGGAGCTGCTTGATTAAAGTTTTGTTGGGCATGGTTTTACTCCTTATTACTCGCAAGAATAAGTATAAAATCCCATGCCCATTTTTAATAGGTATAAATCAAGTGCAGATATAGATATTTACTGCTCATTCATCATTTCTGTTACCCACAAGTGTTGATCAAGAGCCATATATTCCCAGCTTTCACCGTCTCACCGCAAGATCGTCAACTCTCTCATCAAGGATCTTCTTGAAGAACAGGAGTCAGAACCGGAATCTCAAAATAATCTGATATATCCTGTAAAACAGAATGAAGGAGGACATACAGGCCTGATCATTTCAGGTTTTGTCTGTTCTCTTTTTTATTATGTGTTTTTACAAAAAAGAATGCTGCAAATGAAAGAGCAAGATTCGTCCGCCGCTAGCGAATTTTCAATTCTCTGCGCACCAGGCGGACCAATCTTGCGGGTGTATCGCCACCCGTACCCACTTAAAATACATGAGGATCAGGCTCCCCATACCCTCGACGGCCGCATGTTCCATACGGCAAAAACAGGAGAAAGGATTCTTCATGAAAACAGCCGCGTACGAACGCCGGTTTATCGTCATGGCAAGACTGACAGACCAGGAAAAAGAAGAATTTGTCACACTTCAGCATCTCTATAAAATGTCTCAGGCCGAGCTGATCCGCTGGGCTGTTTTCAATAAGGATATTCATTTTGAAATACGGCAGGAAGAAACGCAGGAAACACGTAAAAAGCTGCTGATCCAGATCGGCGAAATTGGCAATAATCTGAACCAGATCGCACGGCACCTGAACAGTCTGGGATCCGCCACACCGACTCTTACAATAGATATCATGCAGCAGCTGAATGAACTGCAGAAGCTGCAGGTCCAGCTGTCAAATGAAAGTGCGATGACAAATTCGGAAAAGAAAAACAAGACCATTTATCTGAAGAATCAGTGATTTATGTTTTCACAGATTTTTTCGCAGCAGATTGACTGTTGTTCGTATGGAGGAACATGCCGAATGGCAACCGTAAAGCACATCGCAAGCAAGAATAATGATTACTGTTTTCCTCTCTCCTATCTGACCTTCCAGTACAGTGAAAGCACAAACCGTCCTGTGCTCGACGAAAACGGTCACCGCGTCCTGCGCGGATCCTATCTTATTACTGCGCAGAACTGTGACTCTCCCTATACCTTTGCTTCCGAATGTCTGGAACTCAACAGGTTTTTTAACAAGAACAAAACCAGGAACGAGATCAAAACACACCATTACATCATCAGCTTTGATCCGCGGGACAAGATTCTCGGACTGACCATGGAAAGGGCTCAGAAAATCGGAAAGGAACTTGCTTCCCGCTTCTTCCCCGGTCACCAGGCCCTTATCTGTACACATCCGGACGGTCATCACAAAGCCGGGAATATCCATGTCCATATCGTCATCAACAGCCTCAGAAAAAATGATGTTGACCGGCAGGAATATATGAAAAAGCCTTCCGAAAACAAGGCCGGATTCAAGCATATCAGCACAAGAAAATTCAATAATCTGTTAAAACAGGAAACCATGAGAATATGCGAACGGGAAGGTCTTCATCAGGTCGACCTGATGAAGCCTGCCGCCGAGCGAATAACCGAAGCCGAATACCATAAACAGGACCGGGGGCAGAAGAAACTGGACCAGATCAATAAAAAGATCTCAGAAGCAGGCCTGAAGCCAAAAAGAGACAAGTATGACACCGATAAAAGTAAAATCCGCGCTGCAGTGCGCTCTGCCATTCGGCAGGCACACACGGAAGATGAATTCCGGAAGATCCTGCATGAGCTCTATCATATCGAAATTACCGAAAGCCGCGGAAAATGGGGCTTTCGTTCTGACAACATGAGCCGCCCGATCAGAGGCCGCATGCTTGGTACTCGTTATGAAAAAGAATATATTCTATCCAATCTTTCTGCTGTTCCGGAATTGGCCGATATTGCTGCACTGAATAATAAAGCTGCAACCAGCTATAGATATAAAAAGGCGATGGAGCTGCAGAACAACAAAGCCAAATCAGCTACGATCAATTACCTTATGGAACACGGGCTGCAGGATCCTGATGTGTTGCAGAAAAATATTACTGATCTGAACATCCGGCTTCAACAAATCCAGCTTGAGAAAAAAGAAATGGAAAATCATATCCGATCCTTGAATCTGCTCATTCATCGCTGCTGCAATGGGCAGGAAAAAGAAGCCCTGCGAAAAAAAACGGGAAACAGCTTCCAATAAACTCAAAGAGTTTGCTGCAGCTGAAGTGAAATATTCTTCCGAATTGCACAGGCTACAGATCATTCAGCAAAACAGCAAAAAATTAAGGAGTGTAGAAAGATGACCTCAATAATAAGCATTCGGTTTTTACAAAAGGGAAAAGCGCTGCAAATATGGTCAAACAGCACCCGCTCTTCATAAAATTTCTGCTGTGTTGTTGATTATTTCGCCGCCAGAGCGCAGCCTATACGCAATTGGGATCCACCAATACGCAGATGAATTCCGGTATTGCAATACGCACTACGATTCCGACAATACGCGTTTTGATACCACCTGATTTCAAACCTTCTATAGAATTAACCCAGGGGCAGATACCCCAACTCTATAGAAGGGAGGCCAAATATATGGCCAGAAAAATCAACGTGAAGCTCATCCTCGAGCTTCGGGACGCACATATGTCGAGAAACGATATCGCGTCCACCAGACACATGTCAAGGAACTCTGTCAGCGATGTATTCCACATCGCTGATGAAAAGGGCATCACATATCAGGATGTCCGCAGCCTTGGCGATAATGAGGCCTACGACATGTTTTTCCCTGAAAAGCATGCAACGGAGGACCTTTATGCAGACCCTGTGTACAGCATGGTACACGAGGAATTAAAGAAAGTAGGTGTTACTTTAAAGCTCCTCTGGGAGGAGTACAAGGAGCAGTGTTCCACGGATGGCACTGTCCCGATGGGCTACACAAAATACTGTGAGGGCTATCAAAAATACACCGCGTACAATAATCTCACCAGCCATCTCGAACATCGCCCGGGGGAACGCTGTGAGGTCGACTGGTCAGGGCCAAAGATGAGTTACGTCGATACAGCGACCGGTGAAGAGATCAGTGTATATCTCTTTGTAGCAGCACTCCCGTACAGCCAGTATTCTTATGTGGAGCCCTGTCTGGACATGAAGATGGATACCTTCATCCGCTGCCATGTCCACATGTATGATTACTTTGGCGGTGTTCCTACAAGGACTATTTGTGACAATCTTAAAACCGGCGTTGTTTCTCACCCCAGGGAAGGTGATATCCTCCTTACCGCCGATTACGAAGCACTGGGATTGCACTATGTCACCGCAATCATGCCGGCACCGGTCCGCAGCCCAAAAGCGAAAGCATCTGTTGAAGGCACGGTTGGCAAGATCGCAACAGCAATCATTGCGAGACTGCGGAATGAGCTGTTTACATCATTCGGATCCTTGAAGGAGTCTGTTTTAAAAAAGCTATATGACTTCAATCACGAAGACTTTCAAAAGCGCAGCGACGGAAGTCGGTATGATGCCTGGCTGGAGGAAAAGAAATATCTCCGCCCGGCCCCGGATGTTCCGTATGAGATCGCTTCCTGGGATTATGGACATAAAGTTGCTCCGGACAGCCATATCGCTTTCGAGACAAACCGTTATTCAGTTCCCTACCAGTTTGCCAAGCCAAAGACTAAGGTAGACCTGCGGATCACCGATACGAAAGTCGAAATCTATCGGAAAGGAGAACTCCTCACTACGCATGGCCGGCTTTATTGCCGATACGGATTCTCAACAAATCAGGAAGATATGCCGGAAAGACTTCGTGACAAGCCGGAATGGGACCAGGAACGCATCTGCCATTGGGCATTGTCGATCGGTCCGAATACAAGGGAAGTCATCAACCGTATTTTCTGCAGCGTGGACATAAAAGAACAGGGCTATAACCCTTCTCTTTCCGTCCTGAGGTTGAGCCGGTCATATTCAGATGCCCGTCTGGAGACCGCCTGCGAACTTGCCGTCAAGAGAGGCGTTAAATCGCCCCGTTACCATCATCTTAAAGCTATCCTGGCGGCCAATCAAGACTTACTGTACCAAGAGGGCAAGGCGGCAGCACCAGTCAAAGAAGATATATCCGGAAGCTACCTTCGCGGGAGCGAATACTACGAGAAGGGAGGCTGCGGCAATGCTGAGTGAAGAGGCAAAGCGGAAACTCCGTCTCCTGAATATCGGCGAATATATCGAAGCCGTTGAAATGCAGGAAAAAGACCCGACAACAATGGGCATGCCCTTCGAAGACCGATTCCAAATGGCCACAGACCATGTCTACCAGTGCAAAAACAATGCCAGGGTAAAGAACCTGATCAAAAATGCTAAGTTCCGGCTTCCGAATGCAGATGTTCATGACATCCTTTATGTTAAAGGGCGGCCACTCAGCAGGGAATCGGTTCTGGAAGCATCGACCTGTGACTTTGTGGATAATAACAAGAGCGTTATTATTCAGGGCTATCCGAGTTCCGGCAAGACATTCCTTGCCTGTGCGATTGGAAAAGAAACATGCAGATGTCTCTATCGAACAAGATATGTCCGTGTGCCGGACCTGCTGGATGAATTCAACCAGAAGTCTCTGACGCCTGGAGGCAAGCTGAAAGTCCTCACCAAATATTCAAATTTCAAGGTACTGATCCTTGATGAGTGGCTCACCAGGGATACCATCTATACGAGGGAGGAACTCGACTTTCTCTTTGAGCTCTCCGAGAGAAGGTACAATGTGGCATCGACGATTTTCTGTTCACTCCGTCATCATGACGAATGGGTCCGGTTCCTCGGCGGAGGGACTTATGCTGAATCAATCGCCGAGCGCTATAAGTACAATGTCATCAGCTTTGAGACCGGAGATAAAAATATGCGTGCCATATACGGAGCATAACAGGCGGTACTGAAAGGCGTACTGCCGGAATCAAACGGCGAACTCCCGGTACTGAGCAGGACTTGGTACCGGGGCTATCGCCCCGAAATAATCAGTGTTGTAGCACATTGTCATCAAAGTGGTGCCGCTCTTTCCTTTCTGCAGAGTCCCGGTCATTATAGCCGGCAACTCCCGGACAGGCAACCCCGGTAGCAAAGTGACAGTAGTTTGTATCAGTAACATCCAGGTAATCGAGGCGACGTTAATTATCTGGAAAATTCACAATATATTAAATAAGAGCATCTGAAAACTGTTAAGCTTTCAGATGCTCTTATAAATTAACAATTTCCTTACCTATTAAGATTTTTTGATATTGAACAATGCTTTACGTCAATACTACCTTCATCTGTAAAAATGCCAATAGAATTGCCGGGCTTCTGATACATCCTTACATTCAAAGCGACTCCATTAACATATATTGTTGCAATTGTATCATCCAGAATAATTCTGATGTTATAGATTTGTTCAGGATTCAAATCGATAGGTCTTTCAAGTCCAATGTTCATATATGAGAACCAAGGCCAATTAGGATTTTTTTCAAACACCATCCTGTTTTCATTTACGTTAAAAATAAATTGATAGGATTCCCCTGTTTCCTCTTTTCCACATAGACGAATTCCAAACGCTTTTGTCCCCTTTGTAAATGAAATATCTGCTTCGAATGCAAATAAATCTCCAGCATTATCCAGAAGTTTATGATCAGTCAATTTTTCTTGACTTTCAATTTTAAAGTTCTGTACTTCTATTCTATCAGTAAAGGCACCCCATACTGTTTCAGGAATTCTCACACCCAAGTTCCATCTTCTCTTTGATAAACCTCATGTGCAACAAATGTTCCAGCCCATTCATAGTTGCTCTTATCATCACAGTTTGCTTTTGTAGCCACCCATCCAAAGAGGATTCTATGTCCATTCAGTTCAAAAGTCCTTCCAGCATAATATGCTCGTCCATCAAATGCATCATCTTTAGGTGCTATCCATGGTCCATTCATATTCCTGCTCATTCTATATACAATTTTGCTGCGATTACTATATTCCGTAACCACGTGATACCACCAGTCACCAATCTTAAACAGATCCACCATTTCATGCATAGTAAATAGATCAGGTGCCCAAAAATCCCCTTCAAATTTCCAATTTTTCAAATCTTTTGAAACAAACTTCACAGTACGACCAGTCTGTTGTGTTTTGGGTCCCTTCTTCCTGGCACCGAGTATTAACATATACTGATCATTGTCTTCATCTCTTAATACAAACGGGTCTCTCCAATCATCTGGATCATACCCTTCCTGCGGAGTAAAAGTCAGTTTATCATTCGTTTTCGTCCAGTGAATAAGATCATCACTAACAGCATGCATTAATACCTGAGAAGGTTTACCCAGTTTAGGGTAATTGCGATTATATCCAGTATAAAAAATATGGTATTGTCCCTCCCCCTCAAAAACACTGCCCGCAAAGATAAACTGATCTTGTTCTTCATCGGTTCCTCTCGGAATAGCTACTCCATAATCCTTATAGTGAACAAAATCAGATGTTGTAGCTAAATCCCATCCAAAAGGTTCCCCAAAAGGACCAGGTTGACGAGTATCCCTCTGATGAAATAGATAAAATTCTTTTCCTTTTCCATAAGGCATACAATCTCCAAACCATGTATTAGGATACTGATAGTATAATTTTTGCATACAATCTTCCTTTCCAAATATTAATCAACCCTTAACTGCACCTTGAGTCATACCTGCAAGCATTCTTTTACTACTCAAAAAATAGAATATGAATACGGGAATGACCGTCACACTTATTGCTGCAAATGTTGCACCCCAATCTGTTAAGCCCATGCTACCGACAAAATCATTCAAGCCAAGTGTTATGGTCTTCATTTCTGTGGAACGTGTAAATGTATATGCATTAATATAATCGTTCCAGCAAAAAACGGTTTCCATTGTTGCTACTGTAATTATTGAGTTAAGAGACATTGGAATAACAATTTCAAAAAAACTTTTCATAGGTGAACAACCATCAATAATTGCAGCTTCCAAAATCTCTTCCGGGAAAAACTTACTAAATGAATAAAAAAGTTGGATTGAAAATGACAATGAAAATGCAATCTGGGGAAGAATAATTGCAGGATATGTATTAATCATTCCCAACTTGTTGAAAATCGAAAACAATGGTATTAAGGCCACCTGCATTGGAAGCATCAAACCAAGTAAAAAATAGTTTAGAAGAAAATTATTACCTTTAAACTTGATTTTGCTAAGTGCAAATCCAGCCATTAAGGAAAACAGCAGCAGTGGAATGACCACTCCTATTAAAATTATTATGCTGTTTTTAAAGTATGTCGGCATATGGCTCTTTGTAAATACGGTTATATAATTGCCCAAATACAAACTAGATGGTAAAGAATAAGTAGCCAAATGTCTGAAATCATCTTTTGTTTTAAAACTTGATGTTATTACATAGAAGATTGGGTATACCTGAATAATCAATAAAATAATCGCCAATGCCCACTTAATTACTCCAAGAGTTATCTTTTTGCCTTTTGAATTCATTACTTCTGCTCCTCTCTTGTAGCTCTTCTAAAGAGAAGTCCTACAGCAAGGCAGATGATAACAATTATGATTGCTACTGAACTTCCATAACCATATTTCATGCTGGAAAAAGCCTGCTTATACATGTATGTTGTCATCAATTCTGATGAATTTCCAGGTCCACCGCCTGTTAACAAATATGAATATTCAAATGATCTAAGTGAACCATTTAAGACCAAAATACAGTTCGCAATAATAACGGGTTTAATATAAGGAATACGAATATGCCAGTATTCTTGGAATACGCTTGCGCCATCGACTCTCGCCGCTTCTGATAGCTCATCAGGTACAGCAATTAACGCGGCATAAAAGATGACCATATATAATCCAAGATACTTATATCCTTCTACAAAAGCTGTTACATAAAGGGACAGTTTTGGATCAGAAGTCCATTCCATTGTCTTTAATACAGGATTTATCATGGCAAGTACTGTATCGACAATACCTGTTGGTGTAACTGAGAATAGCTTATTGAATATTTGACATATGGCTACAGAAGAAATTACAACAGGAACGTAATACATCGTCTGAAGAAAAACTCTTGCCTTTGTCATCCGGCTAAGTAAAATGGCAAAAAGTAGTCCTCCAAAAACCTGAATTGCAACATTAATAATAGTGTAAATAATTGTATGCCATATCGTAGAGGAAAACACCTCATCGGATGTAAATAAAGTAATATAATTATTCAATCCAACAAATGTCATTTTCCCCACACCGCTCCAATCAAAAAAGCTGTAATATCCAGCCCAAATGATAGAAACGATGACCAATAATGTGTAAACCAAAAATGCAGGTAACAAAAGTGTTATAATAACTGACTTTCTACCAAATGATTTCTGCATTGAAGTCTCCCTTTCTAAAAGTGGCTGATAGAAATCATCTATCAGCCACCCAGAAAATTGTTTTTTTGTTACTGTGCTACAAAGGAATCTACAGTACTTTCAAACTCTTCTGGCTTAATTGTACCTTGTGCTAACTTCTGCTGTTCATCAACTATCTTTGTCAAAACATCTGAACTCAATTTATCATCCCAGGAAGTCCATGCTGTGGTGGCCGTCTCAAACATCGGTTTTGTATCATAATACAGCTGAGGAAGTCCCTCCGGAAGATCTTCATTGAACGGAGAGAAAATAGATGCATCGCTATAACAAGCATTTGTAAAGTTCTCACACATATAATCGAAAAACTCCTGCATTGTTTCATCGTAAGTAGCCTTGTTAAAGCCTTCAGCAAACCCTGCATGAATTGGAACGTTGGTAGACATATTGTCCATTCCTTCAACATCAGGTACAGGGAAGAATCCAAGTTGCCCCTTATCATACATATCTTCAGCTTGTGAAATCTGTCCGGAACCGCTATAGAAAATAGCACCCGTACCACCATAAAACAGATCACTTGCAGATGTATAATCTACGCTTAAAAATCCAGGTTCAAAATAGCCTTTAGTTCCAAGATCATATGTAACATTTACGCCAGCCTGAGCAGCCTTATTTTCGCTGAATTTTTCCGTCCCTTTCTGATAGCCCATGATAAACTCAGGTCCAGTTACTCTCCAAGGAGCGAAAGAAAGATAACGCATGATCTGCCAGTTGTCTTTACCACCAACAACCACTGGAACCTCTCCAATATCCTTTAATTTCTGGCAATCGTCTTCGAATTCTGTCCATGTCGTAGGTGTATCAGTAATTCCTGCTTTCTGGAAAAGATCCTTACGATAATAAAAATACTCACAATAAAGTCCCTGAGGGAAAAGATATAGATTTCCATCATCAGCATCCGTAAGGAAGTCAACAACTGCCTTATTCATTTTGTCATAATATCCATTCCTTTTTAACTCGGCTCCTACATCAACAAGTGCGTCAATATCTTTACAGGCTGAAGAAAGAGCTCCATTGGGACATCCAAAAATATCAGGAAGAGTATTGCTGTTAATATAAAGCTGAAGTTTTGTCACATAGTCGGCATCTGAATTAACAAGTTCAATATCATAATCGAGCCCTTTTTTATCACAAAATTTTTTAAGCAAATCATTAAATATTAAATACTGTTCTCCGGATTCACTGCCTCTAAACAATGCAGTGATTTTTGTTCTTGTCCCTGTGCTGCTAGTACTTGTACTACTCGTACTGCTGGCAGCAGATGCCGAATCTGATGTTGCTGCTTTAGCATCAGTAGCTGCTGCACTAGTAGCTGCGGTGGAATTGCTTGTCGTTGATGTGCTGCTACTTGATCCACATCCTGTCAGCAATGTTGCCACCATTGCTGCTGCAAGTAAAACTGATAATGCTTTGTTTTTCATACTTAACCTCCCTAAAGTGATGAAGCAGATTTATGTTACAAGTTAAATATAAGAAGTCCAAAGATCTTAAACAATAAAAAGATCCTCAAAAAATGTTGAAATCGTACACATTTTTTAAGAATCTCATGTTAATTTTGTGCATGATTACTCAAAATTAATACTATTACCCATTTTTAACATTTCTATGTCGTCTTCCGGTATTCATTTGGTGTTACCCCATAGTACTTCTTAAATACTTGAATAAAATATGAGAAATCGTTATATCCTACTTTTTCTGCGATCTCATACATCTTGAATTTATCTTCAATAATCATTTTTCGAGCTGCTTCCATGCGGATATTTAGTAAAACTGTAAGAAAAGTATGATCAGAATATAGTTTAATGAGTCGACTTACATATGTCCTACTCATATGAAACTCATCCGCAATATCATTGATCGAAATATCTTCACTATAATGTTCATTAATAAACTTGATTATTTCATCCACAATAATTTTATAACGATCATCTGCACTGGCATTGGCTTGCTTTGCCAGCAAACCGAATACTTTCAAAAGATATTTCTTTATATCTTCAACGGTAGAAGTTCCATTGATTACCCTTATACCATCCTGCAGAAAGGAAAAGTCATACTTTTCATTTTTTATTTTACAGTTTATTTTACAAAGAGATGGATATTGCATACAGCTAATCAGTAAGTCGAGAGCAAGAAATTTTGCATCTTGAATATCAAGGTCATCAACAAGTAATTCATCTAAATCAGTTCGTACATCTGAAATCTGACCATTATATATTTCACGAAATAACTGTTGTCTCTTTCCTTCAGTAATACTGATATCGATCTCTTTGTTACTCTCAAGATCATCATATTTTATTATTGTATAATCTCCAAGATAATTATTTTGTCCATTAGCCTGACATGCCTCACGATATTTCTTCCAAATATTATATGAGTCTGTTCCAGTACTACTCATACCAATAAAAACATCTATCTTCAAAAGCCTAGATGAAACATCTGATAATTTTTCACAAGCTTCAATACATTTCTGTATACAGATGCCATTCTCTGTAGTACGACTAAAGCACATAATGAAGATAAACTGAAGATCCATATCATCGTATTCGCTTAACACGAAATCCGAATAATCATTTAAAACTTCTTCTCCCACATTTAAAAAAGCGTACTGCTCCTGCCAGGAAGTCTTATTCATATTCAGCTGTTTTCTGGTGATTATGACACAAACATATTTTTCAATTTTTACTTCTAGAGCACTAGCCTGAACTTCCATATCCTGACGATCTCTAATTCGTCCATGAATAAGATCATCTACAAATTTTGCTTTTATATAAGGCAATTCTTTCGTAAAACTTTCCTCAAGATTCTTATAGTATCTTTTCGTTTCTTTCTCGCTGAGAATTTCAGCTGTAATTCTCTTAATCAAATTATCCAATTTTTCAAAATCCATTGGTTTCAATAAATATTCCGAAGCGCTAACACGTATTGCTTGTTGTGCATAATCAAAATTTTCATATCCTGTCAAAAAGACTATCCTTAGATCCGGTTTGTATTTTCTTGCTTTTTGAGCGAATTCAAGCCCGTCCATTTGCGGCATTTTTATATCAGTAAACACAAGATCTGGATCTTTTTCCTGCAGTTTATTCAATCCCTCTTCGCCATTTTGAGCAGTTGCTACTAACTCACAGCCATAATCATTCCACGGAATAGATGACAATCCATCAAGTATAATATATTCATCATCGATGATCATAACTTTAACCTTCATTGTCTCTCTCCTAAAAGTCTATTAAAATCCTTGTAAAGTTGCTGATGGTCTTCCATATATGCAATTTTTATGACTACTTGTGTCCATTCTCCATCCTTTGAAGTAACAAATAACCCATACTCATCTCCATACAAGAATTTTATTCTTTTATTGACTGCATATAATCCAAGGTTTGTATGATACTTGTTTTTACTCTCTTGTTCCGAATACTGTTCTCTTAAAAGTGATTCAATTTTATCCTGTGCAATGCCAACTCCAGTATCCTTCACAATAATTTCAATTACATCCTTATTCCGTAGAACATATATATAAATCATATTTTTATTTTGCGAATCTTCTATCCCATGCACAATAGAATTTTCAACTATCGGTTGTATTATTAATTTGGGGATCATCTGATTTAGCAAATCTTCATCAATATTATATATTACTTCAAACCGTTCATTATATCTGGCATGTTGGATATATAAATAATCCTTCACATAACTAAGTTCTTGCTCAAGCGTTATAATGCTCTGCTTATTACTAATACTAATGCGCATTAAATTACTGACAGCAGTAATCAAGCGGCAGATCTCTTTTTCACCTTTTTTCCACGCCATCCAATTAATTACATCAAGAGTGTTATATAAAAAATGCGGATTCATCTGAGACTGGAGTGTTTTATACTCCATTTCTCTTTCCAAAATTTCGGCTTGAGTTACCTTCTGCATTAGCTTTTGTACATTCTGAATTGTCGAATTAAAAACGATATTCATTCGGCCAATTTCATCACTTCTGTCTTCAGATAGACGAACTGAAAAATCTCCTTGCGAGAATTTTTCTAACGCTTTCGCGGTATCTTCAATAGGAGAAATAAATTGTTTTGCAAGTAAATTGGTTATTAGAACACAAATTCCTAACAGTATTACAGCTATGATCAGCATCATACTTCTAAAACTTTTTAAATCTTTGCTTAAGTAATCATTCGGAATAAGTCCTATCGTTTCCCATTCTGTCTTATTGGAATGATAGTAAATTACTGTATATGTTTTTCCTGCTTCTGAATAACTCATAGTCCCACTATTTTGAGCGAGCTTTACAAAATACTGCCGAAGATTCTCATCTATTTTTCCGCAAACAGCATCACTATTTGAATCAAGCACAATTATTCGTCCATTGCTTCCAAAGCTGATGTCATTTGACATTTTATCAATATATGATCTTTTCAAGGAAATGCGTAAATAACCAATAGGTCTGCTAGTCTGTAGATCTTTAATAAGTTTTATTGTCTGAAGTTTGTCTTCCTTATTACAAATTGCCCAATTACCTTTTGCTTCTTCAGCAATTTTAAATAAAGATTTTTGCTCACTTTCATTTTCTTCCGATTTTGAAGAAACTGAAAGGTAATAGCTCGCGCCATTCAATCCATACAATTCCATATCATGCATGCTAATACTAGAATACTCTTCAAGCATCAGCCTTCGTATTTGCTTACTTCTGCTATAAAAGGAATCTTCCACCTTATTAACATCATTACTGTCTGCATTTAGTTCCTGTTGTACCACAGGACTGAAGGCAATTACCTCCATACTGTTCGAAATGTTCTGAAGATAATTATCCATTGTAGTGGAAAGCTGTTGAATTGTTTCCGTAGCCTGCTCCTGTGTTTTGGATGTAATAATATCAGCGGCTACTTTATATGAAACAGAAAAGGTAACAACCGTTAGAGGTATTAGAACAATTAGAAAACAGAATAAAAATTTTGAGCGAAGATTCCAGTTTTTAAAATCATGTTTAAATTTACTCCATGACATAGTATTCTCCATTCAATTATTGCTAAATCATTGTCTGGAAAAAGCATACACTAATAGAGAGATTTATAACTTCTGGCAGAATTCAATTTGTTCTCCGGTAGGACTAACTATCTTAAAATACCTGATTCCATGGTCCCAGAAATTTGGAATATTCTCAATTCCATCAGTACTAATAATATAATTTTGAGAAACACAGAAACGATAATCAGCCTCAATATCTGTAGATACTAGTGAAATATGATCAATTTTTCCAACAGTTTTGGGATCCATATTTTCTTCCTGATACATTTCATATATGGATTCTCCATTAGAAAGGAAATACACACTGGATCCATTATTTCCACGAAACTTTCCTAAGATCGAAAATCCTAATATATCCTGATACCATTTTGCATCTATTTCAACATTTGGTACAGCAAGTCCGATATGATCGATTTTTCTACTTTTTATCATCTGTAAACACCTTTCTCATAATTGTTTAATGTTTTTTTTAGATAAATATTCTACAATCTTTTTTTCATTGGAATTGTTAATGATATATTGAACAGCATCTGTTTTTGATACAACTTTATTTATAAGATCCTCATCTAGTTCATTCATCACATCCGTTATATCTCTTTTACTAATTAAGTTAAATTGCTTGACTTGATTTGCTGCCTTTCTTTTTCTTTCGGCATCCTCTTTTGGATATCCAATTCCAAATTGTCCATCAAATAGCTTTTCTATAGTGTATTCCAAATTGAGCTCGCCCAGCCAACCAAATCCCAGTCCTAAAGATAAACTGGCTACATTTCCATCATTAATTCTTCCATACAAAAAAGCATCTTGTGGATTTTGAATAAATCCAGATAACAATCCTGGCAATGTATTGCATGCCAGGTTCATACCTTGTCCTGACGAACAGCCTGTAATTACAAAATCAATTACCTTACTATTTACCAATAAAGCAATTAATAAAGCAATTTCCGTGTATGAATAAGATTGCTTTTCTTCAAGCTTCACTCCAAAATTTATCACTTCATACCCGTACTTTGCTACTACATTTTTTGTAATACGATAAAGCATTTCATTTTTATCCATTTGGCTAGATGCTTGTATAATTCCAATTTTCATTTTTCTCTCCCATCTAATTTTAATTTGTTTCAATATATATTTTCTGGAAAGTCTTTAAGATTCTGTTGAACATTTATTTTTCTCGTATTGCTCATAAATAAGATACTTTTTTTCTGACATCTCTCTTTTTACCTATTTCAGTTGATACAAATCTTGTATTCTCTGTCCTTTTCATTCGAATTAATAAAAATCTCGTTTGTATTCTTTCTTACTGCGGATACAAAGTAAAATATGCAATTCAAAAATTTGGGCGATATATGTTCATACCCATACTCTGTATTTCTGTAACCAACATTTCTTTATAATAAGTATACTCCTTAAGTGGCTCAGGGGTAGTACTGCCCAGCAATAATTCATATTCTCCTCAAATATCATCTTTAACGCAACACCTTGTTTCGTTTACCTGAGACATGGTATTTTTTGATTAGAGATATCTGCCGGATCAGGAAAGGAGGACATTTTATGTCCAGCAGACATTTTACAGTTGATGACCGTATGATCATCTTGAAAGATATCATTGATAATCGTTCCATCCGTTCGATTGCTAAAGAGCTCGATGTACAGCCTTCCAGCGTATCAAGGGAGCTGGAGGCACATCGTGTGCTTGACCAGCCCAATCGTTATGTGCACAAACCAAGTGAATGTGCCCGTGTATCCAAGGCACCCTGGGTATGCCATGGCTGTAAGAGATTCTCTGCCTGCAGGAACCTGAAATATCGCTATTCCCCGCAACAGGCACAGCGCATGTATGAAGAAGAACTGCACAGCTGCCGTCGGAAGGCCAGGACTGGCTCTGCAGGCATCGATCATCTCAATCATATCCTGGTGCCTTTGGTCAAAGAGAACAGACAGACGATCGGACACATCTATGCTGCACATGGTGAGGAACTTGGCATCAGCCGTTCTACCTGTTACCGCTATATTGATCAGCACCTTCTCAACATAAACAACAGTGACCTGCCAAAACGTGTACGGTATTCAAAGCGTGCCAAGTACAGGCACAATGTGAATGCAGGCATTGATTCCCATCATTGCCGGGAAGGGCGTGACTATGTTGCCTTCCTTGCATACATCAAAACGGATCCATATGCGCACATCGCTGAGATGGACACTGTCATAGGCAAGAAAGGCACTGGCCAGAAAGTCCTGCTCACTCTGCTGCTGCGGAAATCCAATTTCATGCTCGCATTCCTCCGCGATGAGAACAGCTCTTCCTCTGTCATTGAATGCCTTGATGCGATCCAGACAAAGATCAGATATGCACATTTCAAGACGCACTTCAATGTCACACTGACAGACAATGGCCCTGAGTTCAAAGATGCCGATCACATCGAGCACGGGAGCCACGGTGCACAGAGATGCCATCTGTTCTACTGCGATTCACGTGCCTCTCAGCAGAAGGGCCGCATTGAGAAGAACCATGAATACATCCGCAAGCTCATCCCACAAGGTACATCGTTCAATGACCTCTCACAGGATGATATCAATCTCATGATGAGCCATATCAATTCCGTCAAGAGGGATTCCCTTGGTGGGAAGTCTCCATTCGAGATGCTCACAAGAAGTGAGCTGAAAGACATGAAAAAACTTGGGCTCAGTCCCATCGAGCCAGATGAGGTCATCCTGAGTTCCAAGCTCTTCAAATAAACCATGATCCACGGCAGATATCTCATGATACTTCGAACAGGCTGTGTTGCATTTAGCTGAAACCTAAATGGGCCGGTCCCTTTTGTCATGGGTAAATGCTCGTATCTCTACCTCTAGATTAGCATATTCCATCAGAAAAACAGCCACTTTTCATGACTGTTTCGCTGAATTCTTGTCAATGTCCCTGTCATTCTGTTGCATTTACCTGAGATGTTGCGTTTAAGTTACTGTTCAAGCAAATAAAAAATTTCTCAAAGAGTCAATGTTGGTGCTGAATAAACGCGCGTTGCTAATTCGTTGTCAAGCATATAAAGGCCCTTGGAATCATTGCCAAATAAGTCGTATTTTTTAACGATACTCTCAGTGTTCTTTTCCTCTTCGTTCTGTTCCTTGACGAACCAATCCAAAAGCTGCATCGTACGAAAATCCTTTAGTTCGTAAGCTGCCGCATAAATATTGTTTATAGCAGCAGTGACCTTTTGCTCATGCTCAAAGGCTGCGACAATCGGTGACCTAAAATCGTCAAACGATATACTTGGAGCTTTAACATCGAACAAATGGATCTTCTCGCTGTTATTCTGAAGATACTTAACAAAAAGCATTGCGTGATCACGTTCTTCTTGAGTCTGTACATAGAACCAATTACCAAAGCCATTAAGTTCCTGGTCGACATAGTAGCTATGGATACTCAGATAAAAATAAGCAGAATACCACTCCATATTGATTTGGTCGTTAATTAATGCGGTAATTCTTTCATTCAACATTTGCAAATTCCTCCTTATATATCCGTGCACCAATAGCCATGCAGCACCTGAAGGTGCCAGTATTTGAGCATTTACCTCAGCTTTTCCATAATCCGTGCAAGCTACAGTATTCACGAGCCTGGAGGATATCCTCCGAAATCATGAATTCCGCTTCCGGTTTATCACCAGGTTTAAGTTCTTTTCTGTAAACTTTCTCGGCGGTTTCGATTTCAATCCACTGAATGTAATGGTTTTCAAGCATCGGATGCTCTACAGAGCCAACCTTAACTTTTACTCCACCAGGAATTTTTTCTATAACAGGAACATGCTTTTCTTTGGCTGCGTCAACAGTGTTCTCCGTCTGTAAGATCATCTCTTTGCCGCAGCACACAAGTGTACCGCCGCCCGCTGTTAGCACTTCCACGATGTTACCACACACACTGCATTTGTAGACTTGTCTCTGCTGAATCATTTTCTATTCCTCCTTTTTTCAATAGAATATTCTGTCTTTGCATTTCTCCTGTAAGTCGGAAAATGTAAGGTTAGCTCTGTTTTATTTTTGCTTCTGTATAAAATCTATAAAAGCCTTTGCCTGCTTTTCAAGATACGAAGCGCTTGCAGTTAGTTCAAGCTGTCCATTCTGATTAACTTGTTGCTGCGCATTGGGTATTGTAAGCCTAGGAATATTCATCACTTTCATGTTAAGAAAACTAATCAACGTCACAAGGTGGTCCTGAGCAATGCCTGTCCCTGACATGCCGGGGGATATACCGCTTATGGCAGCCGGCTTCCCTGCCAGAACCTGTGCCTCTGTGTCGCTGACAGGGCGTGAAAGCCAGTCAAGCAAGTTCTTCAGCACACCTGGAAAAAAGTGATTGTATTCCGGCGTAAAGAACCAGATACCATCCGAGGCTTTCACTTTTTCACGCACACGTCGAACAGACTCTGGGGCAGGAAACTCAATATCTTGATTAAACAACGGTACATCTGCAAAATCAAGTAGTTCAAATTCAGCAGTATGATTAACTTTTTCTTGAGTTGCAACTGCTAACTGCTTGTTGTATGACGCTACTCTTAATGAACCAACAACAGCCAATATCTTCACTTTCCCCATTTTGTCCGCTCCTGAATTCTGATTGCTTACCAAAAACTTATATTAGGCTATATTTCTTCTGCAAATTAAATGGGACTGTTATTCAACAGTAAACTGATCTTTCCCTGCTCCACATTCAGGGCATGCCCAGTCATCTGGAACGTCTTCCCATTTTGTCCCTGGAGCTATTCCATTGCTTGGGTCTCCAACAGCCTCGTCATATACATAACCACAAATCGAACAAATATACTTTTTCATACGTCAATATTTCCTTTCTACTTATTAAATCTCTTTTATCATAATTTTATCATAGCACTTCATTGTATCAAATCAAGGGAACGTTTGAATAATAACAAAAACATAATTGAAAATTTCCTCAAATATCATCTTTAACGCAACACCTTGTTTCGTTTACCTGAGACATGGTATTTTTTGATTAGAGATATCTGCCGGATCAGGAAAGGAGGACATTTTATGTCCAGCAGACATTTTACAGTTGATGACCGTATGATCATCTTGAAAGATATCATTGATAATCGTTCCATCCGTTCGATTGCTAAAGAGCTCGATGTACAGCCTTCCAGCGTATCAAGGGAGCTGGAGGCACATCGTGTGCTTGACCAGCCCAATCGTTATGTGCACAAACCAAGTGAATGTGCCCGTGTATCCAAGGCACCCTGGGTATGCCATGGCTGTAAGAGATTCTCTGCCTGCAGGAACCTGAAATATCGCTATTCCCCGCAACAGGCACAGCGCATGTATGAAGAAGAACTGCACAGCTGCCGTCGGAAGGCCAGGACTGGCTCTGCAGGCATCGATCATCTCAATCATATCCTGGTGCCTTTGGTCAAAGAGAACAGACAGACGATCGGACACATCTATGCTGCACATGGTGAGGAACTTGGCATCAGCCGTTCTACCTGTTACCGCTATATTGATCAGCACCTTCTCAACATAAACAACAGTGACCTGCCAAAACGTGTACGGTATTCAAAGCGTGCCAAGTACAGGCACAATGTGAATGCAGGCATTGATTCCCATCATTGCCGGGAAGGGCGTGACTATGTTGCCTTCCTTGCATACATCAAAACGGATCCATATGCGCACATCGCTGAGATGGACACTGTCATAGGCAAGAAAGGCACTGGCCAGAAAGTCCTGCTCACTCTGCTGCTGCGGAAATCCAATTTCATGCTCGCATTCCTCCGCGATGAGAACAGCTCTTCCTCTGTCATTGAATGCCTTGATGCGATCCAGACAAAGATCAGATATGCACATTTCAAGACGCACTTCAATGTCACACTGACAGACAATGGCCCTGAGTTCAAAGATGCCGATCACATCGAGCACGGGAGCCACGGTGCACAGAGATGCCATCTGTTCTACTGCGATTCACGTGCCTCTCAGCAGAAGGGCCGCATTGAGAAGAACCATGAATACATCCGCAAGCTCATCCCACAAGGTACATCGTTCAATGACCTCTCACAGGATGATATCAATCTCATGATGAGCCATATCAATTCCGTCAAGAGGGATTCCCTTGGTGGGAAGTCTCCATTCGAGATGCTCACAAGAAGTGAGCTGAAAGACATGAAAAAACTTGGGCTCAGTCCCATCGAGCCAGATGAGGTCATCCTGAGTTCCAAGCTCTTCAAATAAACCATGATCCACGGCAGATATCTCATGATACTTCGAACAGGCTGTGTTGCATTTAGCTGAAACCTAAATGGGCCGGTCCCTTTTGTCATGGGTAAATGCTCGTATCTCTACCTCTAGATTAGCATATTCCATCAGAAAAACAGCCACTTTTCATGACTGTTTCGCTGAATTCTTGTCAATGTCCCTGTCATTCTGTTGCATTTACCTGAGATGTTGCGTTTAAGTTACTGTTCAAGCTAATTGAAAATTTTAGAATCTACATTAAGTAGTAAATGATAGAATCAGAATAATCATATTTGGATTTTATTACCACAGTCCATCGAGAATGGTATATAACAATCTATTCACAGTTATTAATACTGTAGTTAGCATTGACTTTCTTGTTCTTTGATTTCCTATATTTCAATGAAGAATCTGTTTCATGCTCATACAGCAGATGCTTCTAATGATGATCTGCTGATCAAGAAATGCTTCCCGATTTATAACAACAGGTCATATTCCATTTCAAACAGATGCATAAAAAAGTGACAGGCTGAAAATACACAGCCTGCCATTTTAGAAGCTTCAGAAGCAGAAACAGATAGTTTATAATTACCGTATATGATATGCGAGAGCTGGGCACGTCCACTATATAACATAGCTTCTAGAGCGTATACACGGCTCGAGCACATTTATGACCCTAAGAAGCCGTCCATCCAGCAGATCTTCACAGAGAACTGGGAAGACTTTTTATCTGACCCTGAAGTCCTGAGAAAAGGTTTACGGCCGATTGTCGTACAGGAAGTACAGAAGATGATGGACTGCGGCACTTTGGCTGCCGGATATGAGATCTATGAATGTCCAAACTGCCATCGCTCCCACATCATCTGCTATACATGCAAGTCCAGGTTCTGTCCTTCATGTGGTGTAAAATATGCCAAGCAGCGCGCTGCCAACGTCTCTTCCCATACTTTGGATGTTGACCACCGCCACATTGTATTCACGATCGATGACAGGCTCCGTCAATGGTTCAAAGAGGACAGACATATGCTCAACTTCCTTTTCGATTCTGCCTGGAAGACCATCATGTATTCTTTCAAGAAGAACTGCCGGAAAGATGACACCTTCACTCCCGGCGTCATGATCACCCTCCATACATTTGGAAGGTCCCTGATCTGGAACCCGCATGTCCACTGTCTTGTGACTGAAGGCGGTATGGATAAGAAGCACATATACAAACATATCAACTACATCAATTATGAAGTGCTCCGGAAATCCTTCATGCGTACGCTCATCAAGGAGATGCGTGAATATATTGCCACTGCGCATCCCGAAAAGCTGAAGGACTTCAAGATGCTTGCCAACCAGATGTACAGTGAGCACGAGAACGGCTTCTATGTCAATGCGCCAAAGATGAAAGAGAAGCGTGGCAAGGATGCCGTCGTGTCATACATTGTCCGCTATACTTGCCGGCCTGTCATGGCATCCAGCCGGATCACAGAATATGACTGGAAGAACGGCACTGTCACCTACTGGTATGAGGATCATAAGACAAATGATCACATCACGGTAAAAGAGCCTGTCTTTACATTCATGAAGAAGCTCATCCAGCACATACCGGAAGCACAGTTCAAGATGATACGCTACTATGGCATCTATGCCACATGTGCGCACCATCATAAGAAGAAAGTAAAGACCCTCATCCTCGAGCACGGTCACCATTGGGCAGATACCCCAAAGCACTATCGCCGTGACCTGATCGACACTTATGGCGTCGACCCTTTGAAATGTGAATGTGGTTCCTATATGGTATATATTGATAACTATATTCCATCGAAAGGAGCACAATTCTATGAAACGGGATGAACTTGAGTGCGCTGACATTCTCACTGAGGAAGAACGGAAAGAACTATCTGAGATGCCGCGCAGGAAAGATGAGACGATCACAATGAAGTGTATCCACTGCGGCCATGAAGAAGAGATGCCAGTGGATGTATATGGCGAAGAAGCTGACTATCTGATCGATATCGGCGATACTTCCCATCCTGCTTTTCAATGTCCTAAATGCCATAAGGACACCTTGTACCGCAAGCGTTATTATTCAGAGCTCACAAGACATAATTGATATGTCCTTCTATCTTCAATAGATATTTTTATCATGCCCTGATGATTTTTTGTTGTTTTTCGAACATCAGAGAACTTTCCTTATAGAAGATTAAAAATCATCCGCTCAAATCAGGCGTTCATCTCCAGTGGGAAATTAGAGGTGGACGCCTTTTCTATATCCACCCTGAAAGGAGAACTCCAAATTGAATCTTGATTATCAAAATGGTGAAGGTTATCCAGACCCGACTGCGGGAGAAGCACTGGCCAATATCCAGAGCAGTGAAAAACAAGCGCTTCGCGCATTCCGGCCTATCGTCTACATCTGCTCACCCTATTCCGGTGATGTGGAAGGAAATGTAGCCGCCGCAAGACGCTATTGCCGCTTTGCCGTGGAGCAAGGATATATCCCCATCGCCCCACATCTGTTGTTTCCGCAATTTCTGGATGACAACCGCTCGGACGAACGGGAACTGGGACTGTTTTTTGGGAATGCCCTCATGAGCAAATGCTCGGAGGTCTGGGTATTCGGAAGTCGCATCTCGTCCGGAATGGAATCAGAAATCAAACGCGCCAAGTGGAAAAACCACTACCTGCGCTATTTCACAGAAGAATGTCAGGAGGTTTAACGCTATGTATGAAGTTAAAGAAAATCGCAGAAAGCTGCAGGACGGCACAGAAATTACGACCTATACCCGTGACGTTGTAAGCGCCAATATTCTCGAAGTTGAAGCTGGGACAAACGGCTATCAGGGCGGCGATACCGGTCATGGCAGCCGCACCTATTTCCGCATCTCCGATGAGGCCTGCACAGATATTCATGTCACGCCTTTCATGGACAAATACGGCTGTAATGGTTTTGAAGTCACCCTCGGCGGTGACTGCGAGCTGGAAACCATGATCCGGGCGCTGAAATTTATCACAAAGGTGCTCGAAGACGAATCCGGGGAGGTGTATGACTGATGTTCACACTTTATAGTGCTGATTTTACCGGAAATCCCGGCAACTGCTCCTACCCGCACAAGACCGTCGTCATGAATACGGACAACCTGAGAGAGGCTGTCTGCCATGACTATGTTTGCGCCGAATACAAGAACCACTACCGCAACGGTGAAAACTTCATCTCCGCCGACTGCCTGCCCGTTGACTGTGATAACGATCACTCGGAAGATCCGAAGGATTGGGTCACGCCTGCCGATGTGCTGGAGGCATTTCCCGGCGTAAGTATTGCCATCCACTACAGCCGCTTCAATAACCGTGAGAAAAACGGAAAGCCCGCAAGGCCGAAGTTCCATGTGCTCTTTCCCATCGACCGGATGACAGACGCCACCCTTTACAGCGACATGAAAAAGCTGGTCAATTCCATCTTCCCGTATTTTGATACGAAGGCTCTGGATGCTGCTCGGTTCTTTTTCGGTACACAGGAGCCAAATGTAGAGCTCTATCCTGGCCGCATGAATCTCACGGAATTCTTAAACGACGACGAGTTCGATGCAGGCCTTCCCGGTGGGCATAAAAAAGACGCAGTTATCCCGGAAGGCAGTCGAAATGCTGTTATGTCCCGCTTTGCCGGTATTGTCATCAAGAAATACGGTGATTCTGAAAAAGCCTATCAGAGTTTTCTGGAAAAAGCTACGACCTGCGTCCCGCCGCTGGATAACAATGAACTTTCTACCATCTGGCACAGTGCCCAACGCTTTTACTTAAAAATCAGCAAGGAGGACGGCTATGTCCCGCCCGAAGCCTACAACGACGAAAGCAGCTACAAGCCGGAGGATTTCTCCGATGTCGGTCAGGCCGAAGTTCTGGCAAAATACTTCTCCGGCGAACTCCGCTACTCTCCGGCCACGCACTTTATCCGTTACAGCGATCACTATTGGCAGGAAACAGAACCCGGCGCACAGGCTGTCGCCCATGAGCTGACCCGCAGGCAGATGAACGAATCAGCAAAAGCAATGATTGATGCAGCCCAGAAGCTAAAGAACTGCGGAGCGCAGGACATTCTGGACAATACATCCAAGGCCAAGGCTGAACAGCTCATGAACAAAGACCAGATGGAAGCCTATCAGGAATTTCTCTCCGCCAAGGCATATCAGAGCTTTGCTGTCCATCGCCGTGACTCCAAGAACATCACATCCACACTGAAAGAATCCCATCCAATGCTGGAGATCTCGCCACGTGATCTGGATGCCGACTGCTTTTTGCTCTGTACTCCGGAGGCAACCTATGACCTCAGAAAAGGAATGGCCGGTGCGCGGGAGCATTCCGCGAATGACTTTATTACAAAGATCACCTCGGTTTCACCCGGCATCAAGGGCCAGCAGCTCTGGCTTGATAACTTAAGCCTCATCTTTCAGAAAGACCAGCAGCTAATTGACTATGTTCAGATGATCTGCGGTCTTGCCGCCATTGGCAAGGTTTATGTGGAAGCTCTCATCATTGCCTACGGCGACGGGCGAAACGGCAAGTCAACCTTCTGGAATGCCATCTCCCACGTGCTGGGCCTTTACAGCGGCAACATCTCTGCAGATACCCTGACTGTCGGCTGCCGCAGAAACATCAAACCGGAAATGGCAGAGGTCAAAGGCAAGCGCCTTCTGATTGCTGCCGAAATGCAGGAGGGCGCAAGGCTCAATGATTCTACTGTCAAGCAGCTCTGCTCCACGGATGAAGTGTTTGCGGAAAAGAAATACAAAGACCCGTTCTCCTTCAAGCCCTGCCACACGCTGGTTTTATACACCAACCATCTGCCGCGTGTTTCCGCATCTGATGACGGCATCTGGCGCAGGCTCATCGTGATTCCCTTCGGTGCCAAGATCGAGGGCAAAACCGACATCAAGAATTACGGCGAGTACCTGTATGAAAATGCCGGAGAAAGCATTCTGGCTTGGGTCATCGAAGGAGCCATGAAGGTAATTGCGCTGGGCTACCAGATCCCGATCCCGGACTGCGTGACGAAGGCCATTGAAGAATACCGCAGCCAAAACGACTGGTTCGGACATTTTCTGGATGAGAAGTGCGAGGTGGATGACTCCTTTAAGGAAAGCTCCTCGTCGCTGTATCAGGCATACCGCAACTACTCGCTGGACTGCAATGAATATGTGCGCAGTACGGCGGACTTCTATTTTGCACTGGAAAAGGCCGGATTTGAACGGCTGACACTCAACCGGAAGCGCTTTTTTAAAGGGACTGCGCATTCGTGAGAACACCGGTGCAGAGGAGGATTTTCTGCAGTAATAGCCATAAATGACAAGGTGTATCAAGGTCATATATAAAAACTCTCTTAGGGCAATAAAAAAAGCTATAAGAAAAAGTTCAGTAAATACCATTGATACACCTTGCACATCCCAGTAATTAAGCGCCTGACGGAGGTTACCAATGAACGAGAAACAGATAGAAAACAAATTAACAGCGGCAGTAATAAAGGCCGGTGGGATTGCACCGAAGTTCGTGTCTCCGGGATTTGCAGGAATGCCCGACCGTCTGATCTTACTCCCTGACGGCCATATCGCTTTTGCAGAGCTTAAGGCTCCGGGAAAACTGCCGCGCCCGCTCCAGCTCTCAAGGCACCGGCTGCTTCAGCGGCTTGGCTTTAAGGTCTATGTCATTGACGACCCGGAGCAGATTGGAGGGATGATTCATGAAATTACAAATAGTCTGTGACCGGTGTGGAAGTTCATTTGAAAGAGAATCATCAGCACTAAAAGGCAAAAAGCATCATTTCTGCAGCAGGAAATGCCTCGCCAACTTCAGCAACAAAAGAAAGAACCCAGATGGCTATGCAAAACTCAAAGACTATACAAACATGAGTCTCCACATGACTCAGCTAAACGAAGACATGAATCCTACAAGGATGTCGTCGGAGACAAGATACAAGTTAAGGCAGGCACGATTAGGAAAAGGCAGATGTGATGGATATTCCAAAATCTACAACAAAGCCGCCCACCGTGTTATCGCCGAGAAAAAGCTCGGTCGCCCTCTTCGTGATGGTGAAATTGTACATCATCGGGATGAAAACAAATACAACAACAATCCCGATAATCTTGTGGTTTTCTCATCACAGTCGGCTCATGCCAAACACCACAATGAATTGAGATGGTTCATTTCAGAAATAAAGAAAATCGAGGAAGGAGGTGATGCCGAATGAAGTTCATACCGCATGATTATCAGAAATACGCAATCTCTTATATCGAGAAGAAGCCTGTTGCTGCAGTCCTGCTTGATATGGGCTTAGGTTGAGGGCAAAACAGTGATTACACTTTCTGCCATATCCGACCTCTTGTTTGACAGCTTTGAAGTCCATCGCGTTCTGGTGATAGCTCCTTTAAGAGTCGCCCGCGATACTTGGCCTACAGAAATCCAGAAATGGAGCCACCTTAGAAGTCTCACCTATGCGGTCGCAGTCGGGACACTGAAGGAGCGTAAAGCCGCCCTCATGCAGCGAGCAGATATTACAATCATCAACCGCGAAAACCTGCAGTGGCTGATTGACGATTCCGGATTCCCATTTGACTTTGACATGGTGATCATAGATGAGCTCTCATCCTTCAAAAACCACAAGGCAAAACGCTTCAAGTCCCTGATGAAGGTTCGGCCCTATATCCACAGGATCATCGGTCTTACCGGCACGCCTTCTTCCAACGGACTTATGGATCTGTGGGCAGAATTCAAACTGCTGGATATGGGGCAGCGCCTCGGACGCTTTATCACGCAGTACCGGATGAATTATTTTATCCCGGACAAGCGAAACGGCGAAATCATATATTCCTATAAACCGCTGCCCTATGCGGAGGATGCCATTTACCGGAGGATTTCAGATATCACGATTTCCATGAAGTCCACCGACCACCTGAAAATGCCGGAGCTCATTTCCACGCAATATGAAGTAGCACTTTCGGATGCCGAGCGTGACCGATATGAGAACTTAAAGCAGGAGTTAATCCTGCAGCTGCCGGATGGCGAAATAACCGCTGCAAATGCTGCCGCGCTGACAGGGAAGCTCTCCCAACTTGCGAACGGTGCCATTTATTCTGATACCGGCGAGATCATGGAATTCCATGACCGGAAGCTGGACGCTTTGGAGGATATTATCGAGGCTGCCAATGAAAAGCCGCTTCTGGTGGCCTACTGGTTCCGACATGATCTGGCCCGGATCAAGAATCGCTTCAATGTCCGGGAAATCAAGACAAGCCGGGACATTGCTGACTGGAATGCGGGAAAGATTCCTGTTGCAGTCATCCATCCTGCCTCAGCCGGACACGGCCTAAATCTACAGGCAGGCGGCTCCACCCTTGTCTGGTTCGGGCTCACATGGTCGTTGGAATTATACCAGCAGACAAATGCAAGGCTCTGGCGGCAAGGCCAGCAGTCTCATACCGTAGTCATCCAGCACATCATTACCAAGGGCACCATTGATGAACGCATCCTGAAGGCACTCTCCAAAAAGGAGCTGACCCAGTCCGCTTTGATTGATGCCGTCAAGGTGTGAATCTGGAGGTGCCGCGATGACAAGACCGTATGAAAATCTTATCAATGCCATAGTTCTGCAGGCAGTGAAGGATTATCGGGATGCTTAAAGCGTCTGAAGAAAAAACCACAGAACACTGACGCCATGTCCACTGCGATGGAGATTAGAACGATTTTTCCATTCTACCTGGTATCAGACCTCACCAGTGTGGACGGGCGACTAACCTGATACAAACGCTGGCGAGAGGAGGCGAAGTCAAAATGACCGTAAAAGAAATATCTTCATCAGGCTTATCGCCTTGACCAGAAGATCACGTCTGACACGATGGAAGTACAGAACCTCCGGGTGATGGCTGGCAGCGTGTCGGCAATCCAATATGACAAGGATCGTGTACAGACA